>LKMJ01004828.1_pt1 | contig 12700 bp, 17 predicted proteins | sample 643391 | NCBI WGS metagenome assembly LKMJ01 (sample SAMN04112250, study PRJNA286221) | soda lake metagenome | biome: soda lake; feature: Kulunda Steppe; material: water; isolation source: sample PL-Br10 brine of Picturesque Lake | place: Russia: Kulunda steppe | collected 2010-07
CTCCCCCCCCTGCTGCCCCTTGCTGCCCCTCCCCCTTCCTGGCAGGCCACCTCAATTGGCCAGGATGACCTGCCAAGCAAAGCCTGTTCTGCCCCCCTATCCTTCGATGCTGACCTCACTGCCCCCATTTCCTTTTCCCCCTCCCAGCCTACAGGCCAGCTCCGTGGGCCGGGATGACTTGAGCAAGACCTGCGAGCAGGAGCCGCATGAGGTGCAGGACGACCTTCCGCCCGGCTGGAACACACTGCTCAATGACCCAGCCCAAGTGAGTAATATGCATGCGCGTGTCTGTGGTCACGCACATGAGTGTGTGTGTGTGCGCGTGTGTGCCTGTGTGTGTTGTGTGCGCGCATGCGTGCGTGTGTGTTTGGCTGTGTGTGTGCATTCTGCACAAGTATGGAGTGCATGTGAGTGGCTGACAAAGGCTGGTTACAAACATGGGTGAAGCTACCGTAAATTATTTGCTGAGGATGCTCCTGTGTGCGGTATTTAGGTCAAGGGCTGCCGCAAACCTTGACACAGTTTTTTTTACTGTGTACCAAATGCACATGAACACAAACAAATATACGCTCTAGAACAAACACCCAAACACGCGTGCACACATACATACACACTCTCGAATCCATACACACTACAAGTGGGCTTGTATGCAAGTCCTCTGCCTGGACATATGTGGGTACACGTGTGTGCAGCGTGCGAATCTTGAGAGCCTGCAAAGCTTTCTCGATGACCACCCACCGGCGCATGAGCAGCAAGGGGGGGTGCAGGCCGCGGAGAATGAGAGTGTGCACCGCAAGATGTTGGCGCTGATGGCACTCGACCGGCCGGCAGCAAAGCCAGGCAGCAGGTGTGTGTTTGTGCGCGCATGAGTGTGCATTATTTTGTGTGCATGTGTGACGTATGTATATATGTGTGTGCATGCGTGAGTGCGCATTCTTTTGTGCGTGTGCGCCCATTTGTGGATGGGTGTGCGTGTGTGCGTGCAACTGTATTCATTTGTGAGCGCGTATGTCAACTTGCGCGCGTGTGTGGGTGGGCGTGCATTTCTATGACCAGAGCATCAGGTGGCTCAGGCGTCTTGGCTCGTCAAGTTTGCAGGGATGGAGGTTGGTGGGGGGTTGTATGCATGATTAGAGAGCGGATGTGAGCAACAGGGTTGGTTAGAGGGGCTGGCTTGGTGGGAAAGGGATGATAAGGAGGCAGCAGGGCAAGCATATGCAAGAAATGTAAGGCCCTGCGTGGCTTGAGCAGGTCCGAGCACGTGAGCAGTGCAAGGCTTGGGCAGAGGTCTAAGGATATGTTTGCACTCGTGGCTTGAGCAGGTCCAAGCGCGTGAGCAGTGCAAGGCTTGGGCAGAGGTCTAAGGATACGTTTGCGCTCGTGGCTTGAGAAGGTCCGAGCGCGTGAGCAGTGCAAGGCTTGGGCAGAGGTCTAAGGATACGTTTGCGCTCGTGGCTCGAGCAGGTCCGAGCGTGTGAGCAGTGCAAAGCTTGGGCAGAGGTCTGTGGATATGTATGCGTCAATGGCTTGCAGCACAAGCTGTGACTGGGATGTTTGGGAGCTTTCACAGCAGTGACTTTGGGTGCTTGGGAGCTTGCCAGCAGTGGCTGTGCTGGTTTGGGTTGTGGAGCGACAGGGCTGCAGCGACTGGGCTGTAGCGACTGGGATGTAGCAACTGGGCTGTAGCGACTGAGCTGTAGCGACTGGGCTGCAGCGACTGGGATGAAACGACTGGGATGTGGCGACAGGGATGTAGCGACTAGGCTGCAGCAACAGGGCTGTTCGTGACTGTGCATGGCAGTGACCAGGCTGTCACAGAGACTGCGCGGCAGTGACTGGGACTAGGCTGTGTGAGAGACTGCGCAGCAGTGGCGGTGACCGGGCTGTGTGAGAGACTGCGCAGCAGTGGCAGTGACCGGGATGTGTGAGAGGCGGCATGGCTTTCTGCTGCAGGTGGCTGCATGCATGGGGTTCTGCTTGCGCTCTGTTGCCAGCCCCAGTGGGCTTCACCAATCTAGATCCCTGTGGGCGGGCAAGCCTCTGCCGGCGCATGCCCCTCCCTGCCTGCAGCTGCCCCTGCTAGGGCGCAGAGGTCGGCAGCTCATCTGGCCTCCAATCTCATGCTTACGCGCGGCTCAAACGGTCTCCAGGCTGGGCCCGGAGTGACTTCAGCAGCCCAGGCATTTAGGTGGAGTGTGCGCCATGCCATGGTGCCTGCACGCCACAAGCTAGCCCGCTGAGGTTGAATGTGCGCCATGACGCGTGCAGGCTTCAAGCTGGCCAACCTTCCCCCCATCCAAGCACCGGCCAGCTTCCCAGCACAGGGCAGATGGGCGCCTCTGCTTACACGCGCCCTTCAGTGACCCTTGAAGCCTTAGGTGCGAGCAGTGCATGCGTGCAGTACTTGCTTGCGCGCTTGCATCTGTGCTTGAGCGATGACCTATATGCTTGTGTCCACCATTCGTGCACTCCTTTCTAAGTCTGTCTCCTATGTGTGTGTGTGTTTTTGTGTGTGTATGTGTGCGGGCGCAATTGTGTGTGGGCATGTATGTGTACTTGTGTGTGTGAGGTGTGCGTGCGTGTGCGCGCGTGGCAAGCACAGAGCCTTGCTCCTTCCATACATGGACCCTGAGCATGTGCTACCTCCCTGTGTGTGTGGAGCTTCCATCCGCGTGCTCCGCTGTCTCACCCATGCGCACTGCTTTCCGTTCATGCGCTCAGCCCTCATGTCTGTGCGCTTTTTGCTGCCCATCTGTGCGCCACACTGTCACTCCTGCAGGAGGGGGCATGAAGCCCATCCCGGAGGACAACATCCGGAATCCATCTTTAGATCTGCCTCCAGGTGCGTATATATGTAAGTTTGCGTACAAATGTGTGTGCGTGTGTATTGCCAACTTCATGCTCTTGCATGTGTATTGGGTTTTGCGCATTGAGGGAAGGGCCTCAGGGGTGCAGGCGCAGGGGTTGAGGGAGACAGGTGAGATGGGTGCAGAGCACAGGGCGGGCAATAAGTGCTGCGCTGCAATGCCTTGCCACCTCTGCCATCATCTAAGCTTGCTTGGTTTGGGGCTTGCAAGGAACCAGCGCGCAGGCACAGCCGAAGCATTATTGAGCTGTGGCCTGCACAGCCTATAGGTACCACCGGGCAACGGTCTGCACAACCTCCTTGTCCCACAAGCCTTCATGCAAGTTCAGAGACTAGCCCTTCGGGCCATTCAGAACGGCTCCTCCTAGTGCGAGCATCGCACCCACCTCCTTCAACTCGCCTGGGTTGCACCCTTTCACTGCACCCGGCTCGCTCCTAGTGCGGGCCTCGTACCCACCTCCTTCAGGTTGCCCGGGCTGCACCCTTCCACTGCACCTTTGTAAGTGGGCATCCGGCTCGCCCCTAGTGCGGGCCGCTCTGGCACTCACATGCGTCAGCGTGCCTGGGCTCCCTCATTACACCCATCCGCTGCGCCTTTTCTCTCTCTTCCTCTGCCACTCTCTACCCTCTCCCCAACTCTCTCTCTCTTTCTCTCTCTCTCTCAATATATATATCCATCCATCTATCTATCTATCTATCTATCTATCTATCCATCCATCCATTTATCTATCTATCTATCTATCCATCTATCTATCTATCTGTCTGTGCGCATGCAGGCTCAGGGGTACACCATTGCGACTGCAGGCACAAGAGCATGCGCGCATAAATAGCACACATGCACACACACACACACACAACACACACACATGCATCAGTGCTGCTGCCGACCCACTTGACGCACAGCAATGACGCCCATGCCCTGCCCACAGATGCAGTCCATATGTACACCCCGCGCGCACAGAGGCACCCCATGTGGGTGCCTTGCGCCTTTGCTGCTCATTTCCATCACCTGTGTGTTTCACTGCTCATGGTTGGGGACCTGCAGAGGCGCCTCATGTTAGAAGTATGCCTGCGCCATTACTGCTCGCCCGCACCACCTTCTTGTTTCAACGCTTGTGCCCTGTGCACAGAGGCGCCTCATGTTAAAAGTATGCCTGCGCCATTACTGCTCGCTCGCACCACCTTTTTGTTTCAACGCTCGTGCCCTGTGAACAGAGGCGCGCCCGCTGCTGCAAGGCCCCAACATCCCCGAGGACAGCACAGCCGCCACCTTGCCTGTCATCGAGGAGTCAGGGGCCAAGGAGGCCCCCAAGCTTCTGGGTGAGCACAGTGCCTGGGCCTGGGCCGCAGCTGTGATGTGCTTTGATACGTGGATGAAAACATACCTCGACGCGCAGCTCAGTGGGCATGCAGGCCCCGACCTTGCGACCAGGTGCAGATGACCTGCAATGACCTTGCGATCGGGTGTGCGCCTGCAGGGAATGCCTGGAATGCCTGGAATGCATGCAGGCCCTGACCTGCGATCGGGTGCGCGCCTGCAGGGAAAGGCAGCAGAGGCGCGCAGGAGGTCAGGCAGCGCGCATTACAGGGGAGGAAGGGAGGGCCAGGGAGCCTTGTGGGCGCGCTGTCCACCAAGGCCCCTCTGCCAAAGTATCTGCACTCTCGCTGCTGCTGCGGCGGATGCGGCGGCTGTCAGTCCTTGTGATCCTGAGGGCCTGCCCCCTTTTGAACCTGGCATGTTTCTTCGTGCCTGGCTGCCAGATCTGCAAAGCTGCTGTGGGCGCGTCTGCAAATATCGCCAGTATTGCTGAAGTGGCGCGGCTTGCGATTGCGTGCTCTGTGCCTTCCCTCCCTCCCAGATGTTGCCATTCATGCTCCAGTGTGGGGCTGTAAAGATGGTGCTTGCCTGGCGCCTTCCGCTCATCACCACCTCACAGGTCAAACAGGTCAGAACAAGTCCGTCAAGGGAGGCATGGCTGGCCTGAAAGGCATGCACCTCAACGCCCAATTCGCGGACGCGACGCAGCAGGTGCGCGCGCATGCGCTGCGTGCATACCTGCATGTGTGTGTGCATGCACATACTATGTGCCTCTGCATGCGTGCAGGTGTTGTCACAGCGTGCGTTGCAAGTTGCGAGCCGGAAGGCTTGTAGTGCTAGTTGGAGCCTCCCAACTAGCGACCAGTTCATGGATGTGAAGGTCAGGGGTGTGCTGTGCGCGTTCATTTACAGCCGGGGGGGCTGAAGCCTGATGAAGCTGGAGGCATGCACGGGATTGAGTGCTCTCTACAAGCAGGCAGTGTGCGCTGGGCCCTAGGCACCAAGAGCACACCCATCCACCAGAGGCAGCGTGTGGACTGGATCGCGACAATGTACGATTCAAGGCTGCGGCCCTTGAGTCATGACCCACAAGGAATGCACCTAAATGCTTAAATGCTTAAAAGCACGTGAGGCGCACGGCTTGCCTGGCTGGCCCATGAAGCCGAGGTGGTACATGCATGTTTCCCGTGAGGCTGAGGCGGCACATGGCTGAGGCGGCATGTTTCCCATGAGGCTGAGGTGGCACATGGATGTTTTCCATGAGGCTGAGGTGGCACATGGATGTCCATGGGGCTGAGGTGGCACATGAATGTTTCCCATGAGGCTGAGGCGGCACATGAATGCCCATGCATCCACATGCTGGCCCATCTCAGGTGGGCTCTTTGATGTACATGAGCCCCGAGCTTGTCCGCGGCCACCAGTACAACGAGAAAGTGGACGTGTTCAGCTTTGGCATCATCATGTACGAGGTGAGGGGCCCCTCTGACCCAAGAGGCTCGAGCCCCTGGCATGGCTTTGGCTTGAGCCTTCAGTATTGCTTTGCCTTGATTCTCTGGCATGGCTTGAGCCTCTGGTATGGCTTTGGCCTTCGAAGGCGCCGGGGTCCAGGGGTTCCTGGGTTTAGGATCTAGGGGTCTGTGGAAGGCAGTGGTGCAACTTGTTGTTTAGCCTCCGCGCCTTCGAAGGCGCCGGGGTCCAGGGGTTCCTGGGTTTAGGATCTAGGGGTCTGTGGAAGGCAGTGGTGCAACTTGTTGTTTAGCCGCTGGTCCTCTGCAGACGCACCTGTGGTTCTGAGCATGGCCCTGCTCTGCTTTTTGGACCCCCCTTGAAAAGCATATGCGCTGCAAATCGTGCATCAATCGCGCGGGCTCTGTTCTTCCGTGGGTCGCAGAGCATGAGTTGGCGAACGCGCACCTCCGCACACTTGACCCAGGCGCCTGCCCGCCACCCGTGTGTATATGCCAGCAGGGCACAAACTCCTGATGCATGCCAGCATGCCAGCATGGCAGCACGTCAGCATGGCATCACAGACTCCTGATGCATGCCAGCATGGCAGCACGTCAGCATAGCATCACAGACTCCTGATGCATGCCAGCATGGCAGCATGGCAGCATGGCATCAGACTCCTGATGCTTGCCAGCATGGCAGCATGGCAGCACCTCAGCATGGCATCATGAACTCCTGATGCATGTCAACATGGCACAAGCTCCTGTGCTTGAGCAAGGCATTACAAGTCATCACGCTTTGTTTGGCCCCAGTCCGTGCACAGCATCCGATAAGACCTTGACCCGTATGCGTGGCATCTGCTCCGTGCAGCTCTTCAGCGGCCGTATGGTGGCCATGCGCTCAGAGTTCATGTCCGGTGGAGAGGAAGCGATCGAGGCTTACGTGCAGGCGCGCAGCAATGTGAGTGCTTGCAGTCCTCTGTCCCCTCTGTGTCATGTCACTGGCAGCCTCACCTCCTTGCATGCCATGTGGTGCTGGGCTGTGTCCGCAGGCAGGGGCGTTACAGTGTTGCCTCGGCTGCAGGCTGGGGCGTGCGCTGTTGCACGGGCAGTAGGCAGGGGCGTGCACTGTTGCATGGGCTGCAGGCAGGGGCGTGCACTGTTGCACGGGCTGCAGGCAGGGGCGTGCGCTGTTGCACGGGCAGTAGGCAGGGGCGTGCACTGTTGCATGGGCTGCAGGCAGGGGCGTGCGCTGTTGCACAGGCCAACTCCTTATTGTGGGACCTCAGTGTCCTTGATTGCGAGGAACAAGCCGGGCGGTGCTTCAAGCCGCCCGAACCACTCCACAAATAAGTTGGATAAAAGGGCGGTGCTTTGAGTTGTCCAAGCTCACCCCTTGGTGCAATAATTAAGTCCGGCAGCGCTTTTGCAGTGGGGCCCGACAAAGCCGTGCATACGTTGCTCTTGTGCAGGGCGCAGGCAAGGTGCGGCAATCAGTCCCCAAGCCTTGTCGAGTGCTGCACACACACCCTTTCTTTGCACCCAGCCTGGGAGTCCCGCTCTGTATGTGCAGGGCGCACGCGAGAGGATACCCGAGGATTGGCCGCTTGAGCTGCAGCACCTCATCTCCAGGTGCTGGGCGCAGGACCCTGGGCGACGGCCAGACTTCGGCACAGTGTACCGCACGTGAGTCACAGAGCATGCGTTGCCAGTGGGTGTGCTGTTGCGCTTTCTGTATGGTTGTGTGGGTACGAGGCGTGGGTTAGGGCATACGCGTAGGTGCACGCGTGGGTATGGGCGCGGTCACGCTTGCGCATGTCAGTGCATGTGTGTGCAAGTACGAGTATATGTGCAGGCATGTGCACATGTTTGCATGCTGGCTGGCATCCATATGTGGGTAGGATGAGGCGCACCACCTGCACGCCCATTGCCCTCCTCAATTGCCAAGTTTGTTAGCCGTATAGGATGTTGAAGAGCATGCGCGTGCGTGCTGTGCCATGAGGGCAGGTTTTGCTCGCATAGCGTGCAGGGCTCACTGTGTCTGCTTTTATGCTCAAGGTTGTGGGGATATGCAGGAGAAGACTGGAGCAATGGTGCACAGGGCACATGCACAAGCTTGCCATGTATGCTTAGCACACGCACATGCCTGCAGCAGCGTAAAGCATGGCCATTGTGGCCATTAGGATCCAGATTGAGATGTGCATGATGGGTCGGAGCACAGCCAAGCCCCCTTTGTGCTTTGCTGCAGGCTCAAAGACATGCAGGTCAGCGGCGTGCTCGAGGAGCATGATGAGAAGGTCAAGGCGGCAACATCGGGGGGCTGCTGCACTGTCAGCTAGGAGCGCGCACGCATGTGTGCCTGTGTGTGCATGTGTGCAGGTGTGTGTACATGTGTGTATGCGCATATGTGCGCATGTGTGTGTAACGAGGCACATTGGGTGTATGCTATCACGAGCCAAGTTACACGCTGGGTTCTGCTGTCGAGAGTGCCCTCAGGCACAATCTTCCCGGGGCCTGTTCAGCGATGCTTGCACACAGCCTCCTGGGGTTGCAGCAATGGCTGGGTGGACCTGACTGTGGCGCTATGGGAAAGGCTTAGGAGCCTGTGGCAGGAGAGCTTGCGGACAGCTGTGGAGAGGCTGTGGAGAGGGTGAAGAGCTTGTGGTAGGGGAGCTTAAGGATATGTTCTTGATGTGGCATTGGAGCGGGTGCTGCGGCCTTGTGGTTTCTGCTGGGGACCGGGGGGCGGGGGTCCTAGTGGCAGCGCATTGCCGCGCATGTTTTGTAGCGAAGACCACATATGTAGGGTTGCACGCCTGAGGGTTAGGCCCTCCTGCTCTTGAGTCCCTCCTCTGTTCTGAGGTGCCTGCATGATCATCTGCACCCTGATAAGCATTGCGTCCTATTGCTCCTCCATTAGCAGCGCAGCACTCAGAATGCCAGGACTGACACAAAGAAAGCCTCTGTTGGCAGTGCAGCGCCGTTGGCAGTGCAGAACCGGAAGCAGTGCGCACACGGAATGCCAAGGCTGGCCCAAGAGAGAGCCTTCATTGGCAGTGCAGTACCATTAACAGCACAGCACACGGAATGCCAAGGCTGGCCCAAGAGAGAGCCTTCATTGGCAGTACCATTAACAGTACAGCACATGGAATGCCAAGGCTGACCCAAAAGAGTGCCCGGACCGCAATGCAAACTTTTGTGCACTGTGCACAGCCATTACATGGCCATGTCTTCTGTTCATTCTCATGCCTGTTTGACAAAGAGCCGCTTCCCACATTGACTTAATCAGTTAGGCCTACTCTGCTGCTGTGCGCAGTCTGCAGGGGCTCATGTGTGTGACACGTGTTCATATGTGTAACACATGTTCACATGTTTGTCACATGTGTGTGACACGTGTGTGTGATTTGTATTGCAGCTGATTGAAGGCAGGCAGATGGATTGGATAAGGGAGGACGTTTGGTTTGTGCAAAATTCCCCACAGCGTCTGAAAGGGCATGAGGCCAGCTAGCCCTAGTGCAGTCCCTGGAGAGAGGCTGGTATGCTTTGCTGGCACATGCCTGCGCGCGGCCTGTGACGCCTTCAAATAGGTACACAAAATACTGTGCCTCTTGTGGCACCCACTGTGTGAGGAGGTAGGAGAGTTGCAAGGCAGGAAGTGCAGGGGTGAGTTGTGTGTTTACACTGGTTCATTGACTCCTCGTGAGCTGAGGTATCTACCAATGTCAGGTTCGCCTGCTTGACACCAAGCTTCTCTATTTCCATTCCCTTCCTTAATGGTGGTGGACTGTCCGGAAAACGGCTGGCGCCTACACCAGACACTTGCATCTCCTTTATAATCATGCCAAAAAGGGATCCTTGGACGGTAGTATATGTTACAAGTTAGGGTTTACTGCCAGCCTAATCGTAAGGTTGATTGGTTTGTGGCTGGTCTTCACCAGCCAAAAAGTAATTTATAGTGTTTGAGATGAAATAGTTAAGTATGCCGTGCCGTTGAGAAAGGAGATCAAAGACAGTCTGATAAGGCAACTTGCCCTTGAATGCCCTTGAAGGCATGCAAACTGCAAGGGGCCTCCACATAATGAGACTGGCAAAAAGGGAGGAAAAACTTCTCTGACGATAAAGAGAAAATGCACTTAATTTTGCACAGAAGCACAAAAGCACTCACATTGTCCTGATTGGTGTAGTGAGTTTCTTGCTGACTGAGCAGGTTTCCTTCTCTTGCCTGAACAAGCATTACTAACACGCCAGATTGGTGCAGTGCCAAGAAAAAGAAAAGGAAAACTACGTAGGCAGTGAAACCACTCCCTACATCATGTAGGGAGCGATGATCGCTTAAGAAAAAGGAGACATATTGGCCTAAAAGATCCTCCACCAGGGAGAACGAAGAACTATGAGAATCTGGTCGGTGAAAATCCGCCCCCTGCTCCAGTCCAAGACATTGAGAGCAACTGGCCAGATTTATGCTGCATTGTGACTCACAATCCGGGTCGGACCCAGAGGTTGGTTTCAAACCACTGACTGAGTCAGTCACTTGGTGAAGTATTTGATCCTGTCGTTAGTTCAGCTGCAGGTGTTTTTGAGTGCGCCATAGAAACTTGCAGTAATACCTTGTTTGCTCTGAGTGACCTTGAAAGATGTACACCAGTGAGTTGAACCTTTTAGGGGGAAACAGGCTCAGCAGCGCCATTCAGTCCAATACATCAACCCAGTCCAGTATAAAGATGTCCAACAGCAGCTGCATGCAGGGCTGATCTTGCCTGTCCGCAGGCTGAACAGAGAGAGAAAGTGTGGGGACGCGTGAGGGCATCAAAGACTCTGCCGTCTCATCGCGGGCAACCTGTTGTCTGCTTGTTGGATACTGCTAGCAGTAAAGCTATCGCTGTATTTAGAGCACGCCCCGTTTCGCGTCTTATGGAAGGACGAATTCACAGTAATACCTTGTTGAGTCTGGAAGCAACCTTGTGAAAATGCCCCCCATGAGGAGTCCACTCCATGTCCTTGGGAAACACGGCATGGCAGTGCAACAATCCAAGTGTGTAGTCCAAGTACAGTGTGAGTAGAACACGTTCCTGAGAAACTGAGATTCAGCCATTGACAGGAGAAAGAGAGTCAAGCAGGGCCACAAGTTATGTGATTGCCCTGTCTGCAAGCCAGCCGCGCTTGTGCGTAGTGTACACTACCCGCTGTCCGCAGCCAGTCCACCCAACACACCCTCATGCTCTACATGAGACGCAATATTGCACACAAGCTCATCATCTTAGTTATCAGTGAAGGTCAGTTTGGAGGTAACATAATACAGGAATAGGAAGTTAAGTCATGATCAAGTGGAAAATGATGGCCAAGCAAAAATTTGTTGAAATCCCTCACACTTAAAATGGAGTACTCCTTTGCTGGCCCCTGTCAAGCCTCTGGGCGAATGCTTTGCCACTTATGGCCAGACCTGATACAACAATGATGAGTGGGAGGAACAGCTCCTCTTTGTGTCTTGGCATGCGTTTCATAACCCTGCGTTGTAACACGAGTATTGCCAACACATTCTAGCAAATAGGATCCATGGTCTTCACCCCTTACATAACAAAGTGCTAAGTGCACCTCGAGGTAGATCTCATTGTGGTACAAGACACGCCCAGGACCACAACAGATACAGAGAGCAGTTGAGGAGCATAGAAGCCTTGAATGCAAGCTGGAGGCGCAGAGCTATAAAATATATTTGCACACGGGAGACATAGGTACCATTTACAAAGCCATACTGAGCTCCCTTGGTGACTGTAAAAAGTTGACCAGGCAAACAAAAAGCTTACACCAACACATGTGCACACGTGGTCTCCAGGTGGTCTCCAGGTGGTGTACACCTGGAGACTTTGAAAGAAAAGCCTCAAATCGCACCGACAAAATCTACACAAAGAGAGGGATGTCCGCTTATAAGTCCCCACTGATATCAGGGGTATCAACACCCAATCAGCTTGCACTCTTGGTGCACCCCACGTGGGGATCTGCCAGGTGCTATCACCCCTTCAATATTGCATGTATTATTGCATGCCACCAGGGTGATCAGATAATTTCTGCTGGCGCAGTCTTCTTGTCTTTCTGTCTTCCCTCTCAAAGAGGTAGACAAAAAAGACATAATCTGCCCCTCCAGGGCTCCACATATAAGATACCTCACACCCACCACCACAATTGTTCCCCATCTACCCCTGCGGTGGTGGTTTGACCAAGTGCTGGAAGGGGGGCGCCAATCTTTTTGCACGTACATCCAGATCTGGGATAGATCTGGCTAGATCGCTAGCGCTAGCACTAGCACTCCTTTGCAAAGGGGCAATCGATACATTTATATAATTCCATGCCCCTTAGCTAATTCAAATCAAACAGATGAGTCAGACCTACAGTGATTTCAAGCATTCAGAGCTGCAGGATTAAGAGAGTTAAATAGTGTGACATCCAGCAGGTAGACCCCAATTTTATATAAAAGACAAAAATAAGCTTGAACGTAAAATAAGTTTTGATGTGCTTTGATGGGTGCTGGGTCGTGGTATATTAACTTTATAAACAGTTCACACATATCAAAAGTTTTTACTGTCGTGCTGGATTTACGGCTCAAGTCCGATAGGCTGGATCTCAGCAAATGCCTGCATATGAGCTGCGTTGTGAGCTAAGGGGACATGAAGAAGACGTGAGTATTTGGATTGAAATGTAGCCCATGGCTTTCAAGAACAGGGAGGGGTCTTGCCTGGATCATCAGCTTCCATACACACATGTACATTCTCGCGCAAAAACCATATTGATCACTGACGCCTGATTCTGATGCCTCTTCTCATTGGAGTGACTGACACTCACGCTTTGATTTTCTGCGTTGCGTTGCATTGATGGCAGTTGCACTGGATGTGTTTGATGGGGATTGTCTGCATCCCTTATGCAATGGAAACACACCATTGTGCAGCACAATACTAGAAAAGCTTGTATACGTTGATTGTGTCTTTGATGGAACCTCAGATGCGTGAGTACACGTACACACAAGTGTATGCGCACATGTAGTACACCACTTTCCCCTCATCCCACTCACGCACACGCCCC
>LKMJ01004829.1_pt1 | contig 12693 bp, 12 predicted proteins | sample 643391 | NCBI WGS metagenome assembly LKMJ01 (sample SAMN04112250, study PRJNA286221) | soda lake metagenome | biome: soda lake; feature: Kulunda Steppe; material: water; isolation source: sample PL-Br10 brine of Picturesque Lake | place: Russia: Kulunda steppe | collected 2010-07
ACTTCCCTGTACCCGGATCACCGATCAGGAGCATATGTAGATCCCCCCGCGTCCGCGACCCGTCGGGCAGGTGTTTCGTCACGCCCGAAAACAGCTGCATGATGATGGCGAGTTTCTCCTCGTCGTAGCCGTAGATCGAGGGCGCCATCGAGGCGATCATCTTCTCGTAGATGTCCGACTCGTTGGAGAGTTCGATGATCCGTTTTTTGTCCTCGTCGGTGATGTCCATGTCCTCGAACTGCTCGTCCTCGATCTCGACGGACATCCCGTCCATGTAGACGTCGAAGATCGGCGATTTCTCCTGGTTCGACCCTTGCTGATCGAGATGGAGAACGCCGGTCACTCGGACGTGATCGCCGGCGGTGACGCGGCCGGTGATGTCGTCGTCGATGTGGACGTCGATGCTCTGGGGCGTTTCGCCGCCGCGGAGTCCCTCCGGGGACTCCTGTACCCTGAGCTTCTGGGCGTCGACGAACTCCGATTGGTCGAAGTTGATGTCGAAGGGGCCCTGTCGCTCACAGCCCTGACATTCGTGGGGCTCGTAGAACTCCCCGGAACTCTGTGGGATCCGTGTCAACGTTCCGCAGCGCTGGCACTCGAAGGCCGCCTCGGTGACCTTCGGCCGGACGTCGGTCGCCTTCCGGACGATCCCCGTCACCTCGACGAGCTGTCCTCTGTGGCGCGCGCGGATATCGCGGATTCCGGTCGTCCGCTGGAGGCCCTGGACTCTGACGTGGGCCTGCCCCAGTTTCACGTCGACCGGCAGATCGTAGAGCCTGAGCGCCTCTTCAGCGTACTCGCGTATCTGGTCGGGTTGGGCGATAAAATCGTCGGCGAGATCCGGGTCGAACCGGTAGAGGTCGTCCCACTCGATGTACAGCGATCGCTTCTCGTTCGGATACTTCTGGGCGAGCTGGCCGATCTCGTTCCGGTAGTAATCGCGATAGAACGACTCGAACTTGTCGATGACTTCCGTGTTCTCCGCGCGAGCCATTTGAGTATCACGTCTTGGCGCCCGATCGAATAAGAACTTTGGCAACCGGGGTGAAACTGTTCAGCATCGATCCGGTGCTCCGACGCCCGGTCGATCGATAGATCCGGCTGCTCCGGTTCGGCGATGACGATTTAGATGGCAGGCCGTTCAAGAAACCCAAAAACCGGTATAAGTGAGTGGGACCGCCCGAATTTGAATCGGGGTCCACACGTCCCAAACGTGCGAGGATACCAAACTACCCCACGGTCCCGCACCCACAGTTACCTCCGCCAGCGTGAAAACGTTTCGTTCCATGCCCCAAGGAATTTATGACCCCTTGTTGAAGGAGCGAGCATGGTTACAACGGTCGAAGTCGCGCTTTTGGTGGCTGTTCTGGCGCTTCTGTTCGGTGCCTACACGATCATCAAAGCAGTCAAGCCGTTCATCGTCAACGCGATCGTCGGCGTGATCGTGTTGGTCATCGCGAGCTTCCTCGGGCTGGGCGTCGAGATCACGCCGATCGCGGTGTTGATCTGTGCGGTCGGCGGGATCCCGGGCGCGATCCTCGTCATCCTGCTGGCGTATCTGGGGATCGCCTTCGCCGGCATGGCCGTGCCAGTCGGCGTGTTGGCGCTCGTCTGATCGAACCGGGATCCCTCATTCCTCGTCTCTGAGCTCCATCTCGGCGACGAGGGTGTAGGGGTCCGTCCCCTTCCGGATCGCATCCAGTATCGCGAACGCTTCGCCGGGCTCGAGGAAGTGTTCGGTGACGGCCCGACCCAGCGGCGTCGGGTCGAAGCCGTCGATGAACCCGTACTCTATGAGCTTGCCGACGGCGTGTTTCGTCGGTATCTCGCCGACCATCCGGTCGTTGAGAATTTTCGCCCGCTTCCCGGCGACGGTGATGTTCGCGAGCGTCTCCTCGACGGCTGCCGTCTCGTCGTACCGTGTGATGACCGGCTCCATCTCGCCTTTCAGGAGTTTGAACGCGACCTCGTCTTCGGACATCTCCATCGAGTTGTGGTACGTACAGTCCGGCTCGACGAGGAGGTAGACGGTGCCCTGATCGTGATAATCCGGTCGACCGGCCCGGCCGAGCATCTGCTCGAACTCCTGGACCGAGAGCCACTCGATCCCCATCGCGAGCGAATCGAAGATCACCTGTGAGGCGGGAAAGTCGACGCCGGCAGCGAGGGCGGCCGTCGTAACGACGGCGGCCAGATCCTGATCGCCGAACTGCCGCTCGACGCGCTTGCGCTGGCCGTAATCGAGCCCCGCGTGATACGGCGCCGATTCGTACTCGAGGCGCCTCGAGACCTCGTGACACCGGCGACGGGAGTTGGTGAAGACGATCGTCTGTCCGCGATACCCCTTCGACGATTTCGTATCGAACGCCCGGCGGACGAGTTTGTTCTCGATGTCGATCTTTTCGGTTCCGTCGGCGAAGGTAACGTGACGCTCGATCGGGACTGGTCGCTCCTCGAACTCGATGAGCTGGGCATTGAGCTTGCCGGCGAGCTCCGGAGCGTTGCCGACGGTCGCGGACAGATACACCCACTGGGTGTCACACGAGTTCGTCTCACAGTAGTGTTTCAGCCGGGAGACGAGCCCGTCGAGCCGGTGACCCCGTTCGTCGGCGCCGAGGTTGTGGACCTCGTCGATGACGACCGTCCCGACGTCACCCATGTCCTTGCCCGTCCGGAGCGCGTGATCGATCCCCTCGTAGGTGCCGACGATGACGTCGGCGTTCGGATCGAAGCGGTTGCCGTCGTCGCGGATCCGCGAGGCGCCGACCCGGATCGTCACGTCGAGCACGTCGCCGTACTCCTCGGTGAAGTCGTCGTACTTCTGGTTCGCGAGCGCGACGAGTGGGACCAAAAAGAGTAGCTTCCCCGTACCCTTCAATGCCCGGTCGATCCCGGCGAGTTCGCCGACGAGCGTCTTGCCGGTCGCCGTCGCGCTGACGACGAGCTGGTCGCGTCCCTCCAGGAGGCCGTTTCTGACGGCGAGACTCTGGACGGGGAGCAACTCGTCGAACTTCTGAATCCGGGATTTCAACTCGCCGTGGACGTCGAGATCCCGCGTCGAGACGAGATCGATCTCGTCGGTCGTCGCGCTGATCTCGTCGAACTTCGTCAGCTCGGGATCGAGCTGTCCCGACAGCAGGTTCGCGACGCGTTCGAGATCGCCGACCTCCAGGAGGAGCTCCTCTAGCCGATCGCGGGCCCCCGACCGGAGCCCGCGGTAGTTCGCCTCCCGTTCGAGTTCGCGTTTGGCACAGTCCGGACAGATGTACTCGCCGTCGGCTTTGATCGCCGTCTCCGAGGTCAGCGGGGAGTACCGACCCTTCCCGGCGCAGTACCGGCAGGTCCGGACCTGTTTGGCCTCCAGCTGGTAGCCGCCGAGCATCGTCTCCAGTTTCTCCCGACCGTGCGCGGAGGTCTGCTCGGAGATTCGGATCCGCTGGGCCCGCCGGGCCATTTCGACGAACTGCTCGGGTCGGCGGGGGACGTCGTCGTCGCCGTCCTTGACCCGAAACCGCCCGGGGCGGGGGCCGGCGCTCGTCTCTTTCAGATCGAGCCGGCCATGGAGCAGCCGCTTGCCGTCACGGCGGACGGCGACGGTGTACTCGTCGCCGGCTTCGTGTAAGAACAGCGTACCCACGTCGGCGACCTGCTTCGACACGGTTCGGGGTAGTGTATCGGAGTATTTGAGGAATTCGGCTTCGGGACCGCGGTCGGCTCACCTGCTTGCGCGACAGATCCGAGCGAAAAGCCACGTTGACAGGACACGCAAACTTTTGCCTCTAGATCCCGTTAAATCAAGGGTATGCCCGATTCACAGTCCGACGTGCTCGTTGTTGGCGGCGGTCCCGCCGGGTTGAGCGCCGCGCTCTTTGCGCAGAAAAACGGCCTCGAAACGACCCTCCTCGATACCGACGGAACCTGGGTGCACAAAGCACATCTGTTCAATTACCTCGGCATCGGTTCGGTTGACGGATCCGCGTTCATCGAGACGGCCCGTGCGCAGGTCGACAGCTTCGGAGTCGATCGGATCCAAGAAAGCGAGGTCTCGGACGTCTCCGTCTCCGACGAGGGCTTCGTCGCCGAGACGAACGAGCGTTCCTACGGCGCCGAGTACCTCGTTCTCGCGACCGGCGCGAACCGAGCGTTGGCGGAGTCTCTCGGCTGTGCGTTCGATGGTGATCTCGTCGACGTCGACGTGACCATGGAAACGAGCGTCGAAAACGCCTACGCGACCGGTGCGATGGTTCGGGCCGAAGAGTGGCAGGCGATCATCTCCGCCGGCGACGGCGCCGCCGCGGCGTTGAACATCCTCTCGAAGGAGAAAGGCGAACATTTCCACGACTTCGACGTTCCTGCCGACGCCGACGCCGTTTTCGGCTCGATGTCCGAAGAGTAACCGAAGCTACTCGATATCGTACGTCGCGATCTCCCCGTTTTCACAGTGTGGACAGTCCTCCGTCTCCGAATCAAGCGTCGCTCCACAGTGTCGACACTCGTATACGAGATCTTCACCATTGATAAACCCTCGAACGCGTGTAAGTAGTGTCATATGAGTTCCTCCGGCAGCGATCAGCGTTCACTCGCCGACCGTTGTCCGACGTTCGCGACCACGCGGTATAATAGGATGTGACCTTTTAATCGCCTGACTGCGGGACGGTTCGACACGTTCGTGTATACCGATCCACCGTCGCTCAGTTCGCCGTCACCCACCCGGCCCCTCCGCCATCGCCTTTCAGTTCTCTTTATAAACAGTTCCGAGCCAGCCGAACGCCTGTTCTCGAAGCCGGCGCTCCCCTGCCTCGGAAAACCGGTGTCCTTCCTCCTCATATTTGGCCAGATACACGTCCGTCCCCAGCGTCGCTGCCGCCTCGAAACTGTCCTCGACCGGCACCGACTCGTCTGTGGTGCCGTGGAAGATCGCGACGGGGGCGTCGAGTCGATCCACGACGTCCTCGAACCCGTACGTCTCGAAGTCCTCGAAGAACCGCCCGTCGATCGCACGACCCTCGTCGAACTGAAGACTGCCCTCGGACTCGACCGTTTCCCGATAGGATTCGAACGCCCGGTTATACGTGACCGGCGAGCGGGCAACGACCGCTTCGAGACGGGGCGCCTCAGTCGCCGCGTGTAGCGCGGTCTTGGCGCCGAAACTCGACCCGAACAGGGCGTACGACGGCGGTGAGAAGTGCTCAATGACGGCGCGGAGATCCGCGATCCCCGTCGAGAGCGTCGAGTCGACGAACGCCCCGTCGGATTCGCCGCTCCCCCTGAAATCGAACCGAACGGCGTTGTACCCCTCCTCGACCGCGCGCTCACATCGGCTCTCGTAGCTCCCGGATTTGTCGCTCAGAAAACCGTGACAGAACAGGAGCCAGCGGTCGCTTTCGGCGGGATGATGGACTGCGGAGACGGTCTCCCCGTCGACTGAAACCGCGTGTTCAGTTGCCATTGTCGGGATATCGGCCGAGCGGTGCGTAGCTCTTCCGGCCGTCGATCGGGGCGATACCCTTTCCCCGGTCGGCCGGAGCGATACCAACCGATCGCTCGGGACGCTGGACGGGCCCCGGATTCCGGACACAACCCCTATACGACACCCAACCGACAGCTATCGGTATGGGATATCATCACGTCGACACCGACGACCTCGAACAGTTCGACGACCGCCCTGTCGACGTCCGCTCGATCAGTACCGCCGCCGGACTCGATTATCAGGGCTCGCCGCTCGGACTCCGGGTGTACACCGTCGAACCGGGCGAACAGCTCCCGCTGGTGTATCATTACCACGACGAACAGGTGGAGGTCTTCTACGTCCTCGAGGGGACGCTCCACGTCGAGACGCCCGAGGGCACGTTCACCGTCGGCGTCGACGAGGCGTTCGTCGCCGAACCGGAAAGCCCACACCGCGCGTACAACCCCGAGGACGCCGAGGACTCGGTCAAGACGCTGGCGATCGGCGCCCCGACGGTCGACGACGCCCATCCGTACGAAAAAGCGGATAACTGAGCTGGCGACTCCACCTCAGTTGACGCTCACTCGACGACGTTCTTCTCGCGGAGCCGGTCGATATCTTCGGCCGAGTAACCATGTCGTTCGAGCACGTCGTCGGTGCTTTCGCCCAGCGCTTCGGGCGCGACCTCGAGCCGCGTCGCGAGGTTGCTGAAATGGACGGGATGGTCGATCACGTCGGCGGCGTCGCCCCCTTCCCGCTCCATCCGGCGGTGGAGCTTTCGCGTCTGTACGTGTTCGTCCTCCCAGATCGTACACGTATCGTGGATCGGCCCGGCGGGGACGCTGTGGGCGTGGAGCCGTTCGAGCCACGCATCCGCCGTGTCCCCTTCGAGCGCCGATTCGATCTCCTCGACCAGTGCGTCCCGGTTCTCGAGTCTGTCCTCGACGGTCGAAAACCGGTCGTCGTCGTACAGCTCTGGTCGATCGATGGCCGTACAGAAATCCGACCAGAGGCTGTCCGTCCCGGCCGCGATCACCAACAGCCCCTCTCCGCATTCGAAGGCCCCGAAGGGGGCCATGGAGGGGTGTCTGGTTCCGGATCTGGGGAACGGTTCGCCGGTCCCGAAGGAGTGTCCCGCCCGCAACGAGAGCCACGAGATCGCGGCGTCGAACATCGGCACCTCGATCCACTCTCCCTCGATCTGACCGCGCTCGCGGGCGTATAGCCCGGCGAGAACGCTCTGGGTCGCGTACATGGCGGCGGCCAGATCGCCGCTCGGGAGCCCCGACCACACCGGCGGTCCGTCCGGCTCACCGGTCATACTCATGATACCGCTCATCGCCTGAATGAGCATGTCCCACGCCGGGACGTTCTCGTAGGGGCTGTCCCTTCCGAACCCGGTCACCGAACAGTAGATGATCCCCGGGTTCAGCTCCCGGACGTCCTCGTAGCCGAGGTTGTACGACTCGACGCGCCCGGCTTTCGTGCTCTCGATGAACACGTCCGCCTCCGCGACCAGCTGTCTGGCGATCTCTTGGCCCTCGTCGCTTTTGAGATCGAGCGCGATACTGTGTTTGTTCCGGTTGACGGCCTCGAAATAGGACGGCGCCGGCTGGATGTTCCGCGATCGGTCGCCCCGGCCGACCGCCTCGATCTTGATCACTTCGGCGCCCATATCGCCGAAAGTCATCGAGGCAAACGGCCCGGCGAGTACCTGCGTCAGATCGACGACGGTCACGCCCGCAAGCGGCAGGGCGCCCGCGTTCGACTCTACGGGATGCATACGTCGCCCCGTCGACGGGGACGCCCATAGGCGTTGTGTCCCGTGTTTGTGGGTTGAGCTTTCGGAAGGACGCGGCCGCTCGGGGCTCCTCGAACGTTCGGGACAACGCGATCCGTCGGGTACACTCAAGTCCCCGCGCGACGACGTTCCCAGCGACCGCGACCGGCGCGGCACAGCCACCATGTACGACGACGTCGCCTACGACACCGAGGAGGGTATCGCCACGATAACGATCGACCGACCGGAGGTGTACAACGCCTTCACCCGCGAGACGATTCTGGAGCTCAACGAAGCGATCCGGGACGCCCGCGAGGACGACGGCGTCTACGCGGTCGTGCTGACCGGCGCCGGCGACGGGTTCTGTGCCGGCGCGGACGTCTCCAGTATGCCCGACTGGGGGGAGATGTACGAGGAGGAGTACGCCGGCTTCCTGTGGGCCGTCCAGAACGTCGTCCGCCAGCTCAGGGAGATGGCGACCCCGAGCGTCGCGGCGGTCGGCGGCCCCGCCGTCGGCGCCGGCTGCGATTTCGCGCTGGCCTGTGACGTCCGGATCGTCGGCCCCGAGGCGTCGCTGCGCGAGGGTTTCGTCAACGTCGGACTGGTGCCGGGCGACGGCGGCGGCTGGCTGTTGCCCCGGCTCGTCGGCGAGGCGAAGGCCAAGGAGTACCTGCTCACCGGCCGCGAGATCACCCCCGAGGACGCCGTCGAGATGGGACTCGCCGCGGAGTTAACCGACGATCCGCTCGTCGGCGCCCGCGAGTTCGCCGAGGAGATGCGGGATCTCCCCGCTCTGGCCGTCCGTAACACCAACCGACTGATCGACCCCGAACAGTCCTTCGAGAACTACTGCGAGCGGGCGATCGCCTACCAGTGGGAGTGCGTGAACGATCCCGAACACGCCGAGGCGGTCGCAGCCTTCAGCGAAAAACGCGAGCCGGAGTACGACCGCGATTACGCCTGAGATCCCCGGTCTTCAGCCGATACGCCGATCGACCGTCTAGAAAAGCGGCGGGACGCCGTCCTCTTTGAGTGCGTCGCCGATCTGGATCTTCTGGATCTCGTCGGAGCCGGCCGCGAGCCGACGGCCACGCGCCAGCCGGTAGAGATACTCGAGCGGGTGTCCTTGCTGGTAGCCGTTGGCGCCGTGGATCTGCAGGGCCTCGCTGACGACCTCTTCGACCATCTCCGAGGAGTACAGCTTCGCGATCGACGTCTGCAGCCGGTCGGGGGCGCCGCCCCGTTCGTGGGCGTCGATCGCCGCCCGGTAGGCGAGCGACCGCGAGGCCTCCAGCTCTTTGGCCATGTCGGCGAGCTTCCATTCGATCCCCTGAAAATCGCCGATCGGCTGGCCGAACTGCTCGCGCTGGGTCGCGTACTCGATGGCCTTATCCAGCGCACAGCGCGCCATCGAGTTCGCGAACGTGACGCTCCCCAGTCGTTCCCAGTTGAGCGCCTTGAGCTGCTGTTTGAACCCGCCCTTTCCGCGCGTGAGGACGTGCTCCTCGGGGACCCGGACGTCGTTCATGTAGAACTGTGTCTGGGTGTGGCCGGCCATGTTCGTGTAGTGTTGAGCGATCTCGACGCCGTCGGCGTCGAAATCGACGATCAGCGAGCCGAGTCCCTCGGGGAACTTCGCCCAGACGACCGCCGCCGAGGAGTGAGGCACGTTGCTGACCCAGATCTTCTCGCCGTTGACCAGCAGATCCTCGCCGTCCTCCTCGACGTGGGTGTTCATCGAGCCGACGTCGGACCCGGCCTCCGGTTCGGAGATCGCGATCGCGATCGCGTCCTCGCCGGCCGTCACCGGCGGGAGGTATCGCTCCTTGGCCGTCTCGGTGCCGAACATTTCGATCGCTCGCGGGGCGACCATCTGCTGGCCGAAGAGGTACTCCGCGGTGTCCGGACAGACCCGCCCGACGGCTTCGACGGTCAACATCGCCTCGAACTCGCCCATCCCGCCGCCGCCGTACTCCATCGGGAAGTTGATGCCCAGAAAGCCGTGTTCGGCAAGCGTCTCGATATTGTCCCAGGGGACCTCGCCGTCGTATCCGAAGGCGTCGTCGGCGAACTCCTTTTCGGCCAGTTCCTCGAGGGAGGACACCAGCATCTCCTGCTCGTCCGAGAGGTTGAACATACCTACCGTTTCGATGCTCGTGTGTTAAAATTTCCCAACGAGGAATCCGGACCTCCGACTATTCGAGCCGGACGATCTCGTCGCCGGGCCCGATGTCTCCACCCTCGACGATGTCCGCGCGGAGCCCGCCGCGGTGGACGAGCGCTTTTCGAACCCCGTCCCCCGTGAGCCCCTCGAGGTGATCGCACGGCTCACACAGCCGGACGCCCCGACAGACGGTTTCGCCGACGCGGAACCGATCCCCAACGAGATGGTTCAGCGCCACTCCGCTCGTCTCGATGTTCCGACGGTGCTCGCCGGGATCGAGTTCGATCTCCGCCTCGCGCTCGATCGCCTCGATCGCCTCGCGTTCGATCAGCGTCAGATCGTATCCCGACGGTCGCTCTTCGTCCGGATCCCACCGAACGAACGTCCCGGTCTCGATCTCACTGCAGTATCGGTCCCCGCGAAGACCGCTCCCGGCGAGCGCTTCGACAGTTTCCCGTTCGTCCATCTCGACTTCCGCGTCCGGCGCGATGAAAACGCGCTCTACCGTTCCTCGATCTGTCATGCCACTCCTTTCGCCTCGGGCAAGTAATATTTATGCCCGAACCGATCCCGGCATCTCCACTTCCTTTTCGCATCGGAGTCGGACGATGGATCTACCGTGACGCGACTGCATGGGGCAGTGACACCCCGGGGTTCTGGGCGGTCGATATCAACATTCCGTCGTAGCCGGGTTCCCTTCAGTAAGCGGTAACTATTTGCAGACAAGAAATCACTTATATATGCTTGGACATAAGTTTTATAAATAATAACTAACGATGAAGAGTCAGATAAATGAATCCGTCGGTGGATCCGGTGGTACAGGCAAACCTCGCAACGATCGGTTCGTATCTTCCGGCTCTCGGTCCGTTTATTGCGACGATTCTCGGCGTGGTTGCCGTCGCCGTTTCGCTGTGGCTTTTCATCAGCTGGTTCGGCCGTCCGATGGGCGAACGACTCAAACCAGTCCTCGAGAAACGCGATGAGATCGCGATCCTCATGCACCCGAACCCGGACCCCGACGCGATGGGGTCGGCCATGGGACTGGCCCATATCGCCTCGACTGTCGACACCGACTGCACCATCCAGTACCCCGGTCAGATTCGCCATCAGGAAAACCGGGTCTTCCAGAACATTCTGGACCCTGATTTCGAACGGATAACCCGCGTCGACGAGATCGAAGCGGACGACGTCGTCCTCGTCGACCACAACACGGCTCGTGGGTTCGAAGGAGCGGAGACGGTCATGCCGATAGCCGTCGTCGATCACCACCCCGGAGACGGGACCGGATTCGATTTCACCGACAAGCGGACCGAGTACGGTTCCTGTTCCAGCATTGTCGCCGAATACCTCCGTGACATCGGCGCCACACCGATCCACACCGACGACCTCGAAAACGTTTCCGAACCCACCGACGAGGAGATGGATTCGACCGACCTCATGCCGAAAACCGCCACGGGACTCATGTATGGCATCTACTCCGATACGAACCGTCTCACGACGGGCACCATCGACGCCGACTTCGACGCCGCCTCGTATCTCTGTCAGGGCGTCGACGAAACGCTTCTCGAGCGTATCGTCCACCCCGAGGTCGACACTGAAGTCCTCGACATCAAGTCCCGTGCGATCGCCAACCGAAACGAACGCGGTTCGTTCATCGTCAGCGACGTTGGCGAGGTCGAGAACCCCGACGCTATTCCACAGGCTGCGGACGAACTCATCACCATCGAAGGCGTGACTGCTGCGGTCGTCTACGGCGCCCGAAACGATACGGTTCACGTCTCGGGACGGTCGCGTGACGACCGCGTCCATATGGGTGACACGCTTGAAGCCGTGACAGCAGAGACACCCAATGCGAGCGGTGGTGGTCACTCCCGGATGGGTGGGGCGAAACTACCGATCCCCGACCTCGCCACGGACGGCGGGAGTAGTGAATCGCTCCAGAGCCCGCCATCGGAGCTCGTCGACGACATCTTCGCCGCACTCGAGGGTGATATCTGATGAGAGACTGTCTATTCAATCCGACGACGTCCGTACAGCCTGCTACCCGTCACTCGAAACCGCTGTGGGGTGCTCACGAGTGAGTATCTCCATGCTTCGTGGTCGCCCCGAGGAACGATACAAGTTCGCTCTCGGCCTGCTCGCCGGAATCGTCGTTGCACTCCCGCTCAACGTCCTCAATCTTACGAGCCGGATTCATTCGCCGCGGTTCGGCTACCTTCTTGTCGCCGTCTTCATCGGGGCCGTGGTCTTCCGCAAGCGTGGGTTCGTCTTCGGAACCTGTAGCACGATACTCCTCATCAGCCTTCCCCAGGCTATCGCATCCCTCCTCCCGACGCCACTGACGAACTGGCACGTCTCTGCGGGCGTTCTCTGGCTTATCGCACTCTCCACTATCGGGTGTCTGTACATCGTCCGAGAAGCCGAAACCCGAACGGATGCCGACATCGACGCGAGCTGGCTGTTCCGGCCGCAGGAGTGAGCGATCGCGTCTCAGTTCGAGAGTCCTGTCGTATCTTGGAATCATCCCTGATTTTGATTTGAATGAAAGAAGATGCCCGGACTCACAGTCCAGCATCCATAGTGTCATATATTATATATTTTAACCGAGGCAAAATAAGAGATTTATTTAAATAATATTCTCCTTATCTGACAATATTACAATAAATCAAATTTAGTTGGCCGAAAGAGATTAATCGGGATACTCCTAAAGGTTTTCAGAGTGTTCTCAAAGCGTTGTTGGGATCTAATCTACTGATCCGGTTTGGATAGATCTATATTCATAAGTAATTGTTCCTGAAATGATGTTACTGATATATTAGATCACAAAAATATCTAAATTCATGCCAGAAGAGGGGCGTGAAAAGTCTCTCCAACATAGATGCTTCGAAAAGTGTGGAGACATGGATCGGAGACAAACAGTCTCAGCCATGCAGTGGACATACCTGTTTATGTACCCAATCCCCCACGTCTCAGTTGTAGTTCAAGCGAAGAAGGGTTGCATCGAAATGTAGTACAGCGATTGGAACGACAGCCGCAGCACTGGCACAGAGTGCCAACTGTACGACCAGTGCTGTAACCCGCAACAATGAGTTCAGAAGACACGAACAAAAACCCTACTGACGACGATTGGGCCAAGCTTCGAAAGGCGGCTCTCAACCGCGAGAAGCATCGTTACAACAACTATTATCGAACTCTCGGTACAGCAACAACTCTTGATCCCGGTTATATAACTCACCATGGCGTCGGCACGTTACCGAATAGAATCATGTCCACGCAAACCTTCAGTATTGACGAGACTGC
>LKMJ01004831.1_pt1 | contig 12690 bp, 18 predicted proteins | sample 643391 | NCBI WGS metagenome assembly LKMJ01 (sample SAMN04112250, study PRJNA286221) | soda lake metagenome | biome: soda lake; feature: Kulunda Steppe; material: water; isolation source: sample PL-Br10 brine of Picturesque Lake | place: Russia: Kulunda steppe | collected 2010-07
ACACACGCACACACACACACACGCACACACACCATATAAATTTGCGCGCACGCGCAACCAGACTTGTACGCACACCCACACTCATACAAATGCACGCACACTCGTACACACACAGGCGCGCACGCACGCACACTCACACACAAACAACACACACACGCACACACACACGTTCACATATGTATGCACACGCACACACGCACGTACACATATGTATGCACACGCACGCGTGCACGTCTGCATACATGCATGCATGAGCAAAACACAATCGGCACTCTAAGACCACGAATGTGCTTTGAAAATTTCAGGAGACACTATCCCAATGCTAACAAATCAAGCATAGCGCTAGGTATGACGCCGGAGCAGGATGCAGAGCAGGATATCTTACCAGGCCACATTTCAAGATCAAGAGTAGCACACGACTCAGCAGGTGGGCTGCTCTTTTCAGTCTGCTCTGGCAAATTCCTCATTTAGGCAGCTCAAAGCATGAGACATGCTCACATGCATGCACTTACTAAAGAAGAGCGTTCTAGATTTCATGCATGCGTGGATTGCATGTGCAACTGCTAATTGTCATGTGCTTGGTCAATCACCGAGTCCTGTGTACTTGTTGATCTTAGAGCCTCTGCGTGTGTTGAAATTGCGTGCAGACATGTATCAGGATCCCGAGAACTTTGCATCTATCTCGAAAAGGCAGGAGGCCGGGCCTAGCCATTTTACAACGGTGAGACACATGCTGCCCGTGTTACTTAGATGCCTTATTTACGTCCTCCCCTGAGCAAGAACATGTTGCTGTAGCAGCTGCAATCCTCCCAGACCTAAATACATTATGCATCGGGCTCTCCTTCGCTATGTCAGACTCGCCCTCACCCACAACTAAACTCTCACTCGATACCTCTTTGTCCATGATTTCTTTTAAACCTCACTGCAGACATACATGGCGCAAACCCAAGGACTGTCAGAAAATAAGAGGCCCACCGGCAAGAAGCAAGTCCATCAGCCTTCATACACGCACAACAAGAGTATAGGCTCCATCATCAGCACCTCCGCACCCACAGCGCCAAGGTGAAGACCAGGCAGTTCTTCTTTTTGACTCAAACTTGCAGGTTGTTGCAGCAACAAGCAGCTATTACACCCTTTCCTATCGCTTTGGTGCCCCCCTCACCCCACCCTTTTTGGCGCCCGCTGCATCGTTTTGTGCACCTTTGCGCATGTACACGCTGCAACCATGCAGCTTGGCCTGCTATGCCTGATGATCTGTGCTGTTGCCACCTGCAACTGCTTGCCTATCCATTTCCAGGCTGCTTACAGATACAAAACGGCTGAGCTGCTGTTATGGGCCTGCTTTGTTATGTCGACGCTTTTTTCCCGGGCTCCTGCGCCAATGAAGGATTTACGACAGTGTCTGCCTCAGAACCTGTGCAAAGGCGAGGGTCCACCCTTAGGCGGGCTGCGAGCGGATGTGAAGGGACGATATGCTTCCCTTTGCTTCATGCATACATTTTAATTTGATGGCACCAGAGCTAACTCCAGCCCAGCCTGTGATGCTGCATCTAGCGCACATCACTGCCCTCCTTGCACACATCACTGCCCTCCTAGCACACATTACTGTCCTCCTTGCACACATCACTGTCCTCCTTGCACACATCACTGCCCTCCTTGCACACATCACTGTCCTCCTTGCACACATCACTGTCCTCCTTGCACACATCACTGCCCTCCTTGCACACAAGCAGCCGAATGGCACTTGGCTGCGCCACTCCACAAGTGCTTCATGCCTCGACTGGGCACCCAACATTACTGAGCTTCCTTGGGTGCCACGGCTGCGTGTTTGTGGTCAACCTCATGCAGGCTGAGCCCGAATGATGTGGCAGCCTTACAACTGGGCACGACAAAGGCCTCACAGCATGTGCCAGGTGGGAGCTCAATCTGATGCTGACAGACGACCTGTATGCCGGTGCCTCAGCTGGTCCGTCAAAGACAGAACAGACAAGGGCAACAAGGTGCTGCAAGCGCAACCCTGACAGTTCAAGGGCGCAAGCACGCAATCGCGTGACCACCTGTGCTGTGTGGGATGCTGCAGGGTACACCGGCCATGTCGTGAACGACCCCAAGGCACCCTCGCGCACCATTCAAGAGCGCAGCGTGGACAAGGCGCAGCCGCTGCACATGCTGAACTACAAGGGCACTGTGCCGGGGTAAGGGCCTGCACCCCAGAGAGGCAGGGAAGCTGCAGGCCTGGAAGGCCAAGGGCCAGTGTGCCTTGAGCTCAGGGCCAGCTTGCGTCAGGGCCGGCATGTGCCCCGGAAAGGCCAAGCACGCACTTGCCCAGGGGCCAGCATAATATGGGTTCTTGCGGAGCCAGCATTTCCTGGGCTATCACCTAACATGCCCTGGCCTTTTGGGGCGGCATGCTCATGGCTTTGAAGACGTATGCTTTGGGGAGGAGGTGGCATGCTGCGCCCATCGTGGGAGCTTGAATCGCTCCGCGTACCTTTTTGTTTGACTTGGGAGGTGACTTGTTTAACAAACTGGATATCTATGCTACATGGCACACAGCCTCGCACTATGGGCAACCACGCTTGTGCACAGGTACACAGGAAGGCGGATGATCTGAGGAGGGCAGTCAAGACCTGCAAGGCAACCTCAGCAAAGGATTGTGCAGTGACTTTGGGTTGATCAGTCCCGGCTTCACAAGCGCCAGAGGCGTCTCAGTGCCCTCTTGTAGACATGCTGTATCATCATGTGAGAGGCTGCCTCATGTACAGCCCCCCTTGCCTTGTGTGTTTAGATGAAAGGTTTTCCAGGTGCTTGGCCCAAAGACAAAGAGTCCGCTAGGTTAGGTTATACAGCTGTACCTGCCGAACAAGGGCAGCTTAGCTGAACAGGGTTCCGCTAGCACCATGTTTTCTTTCTTCAGGGTGTTAAGAAACTTGTCATGAGGTACTGAGGCATCTGCACCCAGTCAAAAGGCAGGGTGTGCTATGGACACATGCTTGTTTCAACTTAACACACTGAGGCGGACCATCACATTTTTTTCACCTCCATGGCTCGTTCCATCCTCTTCGCTGATCAGAACTGATATCCCGTTGGCTAAAAGACCACACATATGCATATTAAAGAATATATCACTTAGTTATTAACTTATAGTACAAGGAAGGAAAAAACCTTGAAGTGCTAAATCAATTTGAAGGAAAAGCCAAACATACATTACTAATGTAGAGTAGTACTCTGGTGACACCAGTATAGCCCCTCACAGCCTCATGTTAATATGCAGGTGAAAATCAAGCCCTATGGTGGAAGCCCTAGGATATGTGAGGTTAGGTTACTTCGAATTCAACTAACTAAGTTACCTGTATCTGCTGAACGAGGGCAGCTTAGCTGAAGCCTAAAAGACCTGCAATTCAAAACAAAAGTAAAATAGCGCTCATAGCAGAAGAAAGGTTGTGTCTGATGTTTTTGGTTGATACCGAAACTGAAAAACTGGAAGACGCTCGAAGGCAGTTCACAAGCATGCAAGGGCAAGATCGAGGCAAAGGAGGACCCCTGAAGAAGTAAAGAATGCAAGGCTTGCTGACTAGCTACCTCGACCAACCAGCCGCCAGAGCGCGCGCACGTTTGCGAGCCAGTCCACAAGCTCGATCTTGTAGGTTATCTGGTCTTGATGGATTTCCATGGTCCCGTGCCGGGCATTTCCCAGTCGCCTTCCTCTTTGTTGGTGTCAGTGCGGTCAGCTTGTGGCGTTGTTGCTCTTGCTGCTTCTTCTGCTGCTGCTGCTTCTGCTCTCTTGGTAGCTGTCGCTGCTGCTGCTGCTGCTGCTGCTGCCCCCCTGGTGCTCCTGCTGCCCCCCCTGCTGCCCCTGCTGCACCCCCGGTGCTCCTGCTGCCCCCCCTGCTGCTCCTGCTGCTGCTTTTGCTGCTGCCGCCTCCTCGGTTGCTGCTGCTGCCACCCCCCCTTGAAGGGGTGCGGGCTTGTCCAGCAGTTTGCACAGTTGCCGTGCCAATTCTGCAGGTGATGCGCGCAGGAAGGGCTCCCCAGGGTTTAGAAGGTGCCCATGGTGTACAGGACGGCTAGCTCCAACTGTATGTTTTGTCCTCAAATTGACCCATGCTTTGACTAGCTGAGTACCTTTCTATCATAATAAGTTATTATTAATAATATGACGTCAAGACTCTTAAGTCAAGTTACAATGGGTTAAAATCTTCAGCCAGATGGCCCGGGGTTGACTGCTGGGCTTGCTGGGCACTGCCAGCCAAACAAAATATATTCATAGTCTCAGAAAGAAGTGATTTGTACGTCTGCTTCAAGAGAAACAATTCCACATCCTCAGCACAAATGATGGCAAAGTAAAAAGCGCTTGTGTCACCAATGTAAATCCAGCAAAATCAGCAAATTGTTCTGCGAATCTCCTTCTCAAACAGCACAGTTCCAAGCAAGGGCATAAAAAAGGACACATTTTTTATCCTGGCATCATGCAAGTCACATTTGTTGCAGTGCCTATAGTGGAAATGTCAACAGCCAATTTCTCTTCGACTCTCAGGCTATGAGCACTCAAGCAAAAATGAGCAATGTTATAGAGCACATGCCTACTCAATTCCAGCTGTATGTTTTTAGATCAAGACTCTTAACAAGTTACGAGTTAGGGTACTGCGGTTTTGTAAACCGCCAGCCTGGCCGTTGGGCTGATTGGTTATTTGCTGGGCATCGCCAGCAAAAAATAGTCCATAATGTCCAAGATGAAATGGCAGAGTTTGTTTTGCCGTTGAGAATGGAAATCAAAGACAGTCTGACAAGGCAAGGCATGCAAAATATAAGGGGTCTCAACTGAAAGGACTGGCGTAAAGGTAAGAAAAGGAACGAGTACTTCTTTCTGAGAGAGCACACAAACAAATCTTCACAGTGGAAGAAAGAAAATGCACCTCATTTTGAACAGCAGCACAGGAACACTTGTCACAGTGGCTATTTCCCTCGCGCCAGGTGGAGGATTCCACCGTGAGATTTGGGCCCGCAAACAAAACCTGCTCACATTCCTCACAACATGGTTAGGGAGGTCAAGGTGCAGATAGCGAGGTAGCATCAGGGGGGCACCCCCATTCTGCACACGAGTGCATGAATTAGCTTTAAGATCTAGGAGGGGACAGGCAAACCAAGAATGATAAGTCACCAGTTTGTTGTCGCTTTCCAGAGGGTTCATGTTAGCAATGTCCCTCCACACTTTCCTCATCCTAGACCTCAGGTCATCAGTGAAATCTGAGTGACAAATAGGGAGCCCTTGCAAGACAGCTTGTGTATGTGTATCACAGCCTCGCAATCCCTCAAAGGCGCGCAAAATGTCAGAAGCCCAGGATGTTTTAGTCCGAGGCACCAGCTTGAGATCTGCGTGAAGGGCCTGTTTAAGTGTGGTACTATAAGAGGACAATGAGCCGTTGTAAAATAGACTCTTAGGTGCACACAACTTGTCAAAGGGCTTATCAATACCATTTCAACAGATCTTGCTTCGATCTGATCAGCCATCATGATAAGAAAGATTTCTGGTCTATAAAAAAGAAAAGAAACTAGGCAGGCGGTTGAACACTCCCTGCATCAATTGAGAAAAGGGAGGCACATTAACCAAAGTACCATAAGCCAAACCCCCACCAGAGGCAGGGAGACATGTACGTCTGCAAAACCCCACCCAGACATCCACACAGCAAGAGCAGGGGCGAATACCAGACATACCCACCCACAAAAGCAGGTCCCAAGCATGCAGCCCACGCCCATCTCTCTGCCCACCAGACCAAGAGAGAGAGCAAGCACAGGAGAGTTCAACAGCAATTGACACTGGCTAAGCCATGTTCAGCAACTTCAAACCCACCCCCAAATCTGAGAAGCTCCTGATGCCTCAGCACAGACCTCCCACTACACACGAGGCCCACCGGAGCTCCCACAACCACAGGGCCCTCTTAACAGGAGGATGAGCACACAGTAACATGAGTGCAACGCTTTCCTTTGCAGAAACCACTACCATGCTTTTGTGGTTTCTCACCACAGTTCAACTAAATAAGAAGTTTTAAAGTTAAATTACATAGCCGTGCCTGCCAAGTGAAGCAGCTTACCAAGCTAGAGCTAGTAGCTGGAGCCAATCAGGCCTCCAACCAATAACATCTAGTCTTCTTGCCTTTGTTGTCTGTCCAGCCTTTAGTCTCAGCGCACTCTTTGTAGCTTGTATTTCCTGCCTCTCCTGCCTTCTTCTGGGCTGCCTCCTTGCCAGTTCCTTTTCCTTGAGCTTCTTCTTCATGCTTCGTACGGTCCCCTTGTTAAAAATATATCTCAAAAACAGAAGCGAGGTGGTGTTCTAAAACCTTAGGCACTGCAATCCAGGCACTCATGCATTCTTTTGTGTCTGCTTGTCTAACGAAGTCTTTGAGAGTCTGAGCCTGGTTGTGCCACTGGAGAGGGAGCGGAAGAGGTGATGGTGCTTGATGCGCAATTTTGTCAAGTCTGCTCTTGGGCGTCCTAAAAAATCGTGCTTCTCATCTTGCACACAATGATGCCAGTTGCATCTAGTGCAGATTTTAGGCATGAAAGGGACTCAGTGGTGTTTTTCCTGTTGTAGCTCAACATTTAGATCAACATTTATTGCGACATGAGATTTGAGTCTGGAGAGAGCGCATGAAAAATGAAAAGGGATATTCTATTGTCGGTAAGAACGAGGAGTTTGCTTGAATCTGCATTTTTTTATCAATCCTCATTATTGAGTGTGACTCCCTACAGGCACACGGAAATGTGTGTGGTATGTCCACATGACTCTGCTGGAAATATGTGGGACATGTGGATGTATCTGGTCAAGATCTCTCCTTTCGCGCACGATTTGCTTGCGCAGTAACGGCTCAAAATCACTCATGTTGATTTATTGAAGAATTCCTGCAATCCTTCCACCCATTGCAGGAAGGAAAGAATGGATCCCTTCCTACACCTGCCTCTTGGTCCTGGAAAGGTTGCTATGTCTGCTGGAGTGATCTGCTTAGTACGTAGTCTGTCACTCAGAGCTTGATGAGAGCGAGGGAGCCTAGCACCAGATCTCATGGAAGACTTGTCTGTTTTTAAAGAATGCATAGGTGTTCAGAAAAAATTGTAAACCTGCAAGTCACGGGCTTCAGTCAAATTGTCACTTTGTTTGCAATGGTTTTTTGGTGTTTGTGGCTCTCCTTCCTGCAATGGGATTTGTATTTCTATTTCAGGGCGTGCGTGACTTGTTGTTTTGCAAGACGCCGTAGGTAAGTTTTTAGGGCTCTACACGTGCTATCAAACCACTGGTGGCATTGGCATGTTCACTTTTGCCCCTTTAGGTCTGCCTCTAGAGGTCAGGCCAGTGTGTCATGAGCAGAATCCACATTTCCTTCATCATTTGCCAAGTTGAATTAGTTCTGGGTAAGATCATCAGGGACAAGATCGTTGATGTAAAGGTCGACAGCCTGTTCCATCCAAATCAGCTTGTGCTCTTGATTTGTCATGCCAGATCACTGTTATTGACTGATCATCAATTTGCCATACACACACACTGACAGATTGTTATCATGCATGTGTGTTATCAGGCGCATGTGAATCTGATTTAGATCACTGGTGTAGAATTTGAGTCAGAGTGCTTTGTTATCCATTGTATTCACTGTCTGCACTGTTCTGATCCCTTGGCACAGTGTGCACAGTAAGAAGTTTAAAGGAGGCTGGAAACAACAAGAATCTCTGAGAAGCAAGCCACTAATCCGGAAGACTTTTTAACATAGCCCCATTTGCTGCCTTCTGACTCACCTGCAAAGAAGGTCACCTTCAAAAGGACAAAGTACGAATGCCACAAAGTACATGGAAGAACAAGAACTATCATTTTGCTTCGTACACTCCTTCAACACGGCCTTCATGCCCTGAGTTTGCCCTGAGTGAGCAAGTACTCGAAAACGGGGTATCATCCTTATTGTGATAGTCTGTTCTATTGTGATAGTCTTCCACATGTCCGCAAAGGTATAAGCAACGCGTCTTTGAGCATGTCCAATGTCTCCCTCCGAATGAAGCACAATATCTTTCACTACCGCACAGGCACCCTATTTAATCAGAAACACGCTGTTTGCTTTAATATGTCCACTAGCCTTCAGTGTCAACTCTGTCAGCACGCAGGTAGTGCTCTCCGTATCCTTTCAGGGTATCAACACAAGTATTACCTCTGGAATGATCACTGAACGCCATGATGTTGCCTGCAGGCTCATCATGAAAGCCATCGGCAAAAACTCTCTAGCAGGATGTTTATCCCATTTGGATGCCCGCAACACTGACCGGTTGGCCCAGCAGAACCTTCAAATTCCAAAGCATGCTTTTAATAGGACATTACCCAGCTGACTTTCTGATGCCCGTTTGTCTGTCAGAGACAGGCTAACCTCAAGTCGCCCTGATGCCATTTTGGTCACTCCATTGAATCCAAACCACCTTCCATTCCTCTCTTACAACAGGTGCAGCGCTGCTAGCATGCTAGATCTCATGGTGAATTGCGCAGAGCTCACGAGCTCAAAGCTAAGAAGAGGGAGGTACACCTGAAAAAGGTCACATACTGTGAAGACACTAGGCCTGGACATCAGCTGGAGGCTTCTAGCAAACAACACAAGACTCTATGCAGGCGCTTCAAAGCCAAGAAGGTTACACTCCACACCATCCTTTTTTGGTGTAGGAGGTTCAATCTATATCTCAAACCCCCTGCATCATCTTTAAGAGCTCAGCCTTGATTCACAAAAGATCCACAAGATTGCCTTTTAATTGCATGCTCACTCTGTACATTATGCGCACAAGCTGACTACAACAAGGCGCGCACTTGACAAAATAAACTGCTCTCAAGGCCTTGGTCTGAAGCAGGGGCTTGCCAGCCACACTCTAAATCCCCACTTGTTATCTTTTCCATCGGTGGAGGACACTCACTGCACTTCGGGCCAATATGTCTCCTTCTCCTCAATAGATGCAAAGAGCGTCTTGCTGCCTGTGTAGCTTGTCTTCTCTTCTCTTTTCTCTGACCACTCCAGCTGCTTCAAAGCGCACACTTTAAATGCAAATCTTGCTGAGGGGGCAGCATTGTCCATTACAACGTTACAATCATACAACATGTAACTAGGCAGTTGGTGAAGTTTCGGCAAAACAAATGGCCCTGGCGGCTAGGGTGGCCCATGTATACACCGGTGTGCTGCCTCTGTACTTGCTGCTTGCCAAGGTTTTAAGCACAAGCTCTTAAAAAAGACCCACAAAAGACCAAACCAAAATAAGTATGCTTCCTTCATGGTGCAAGGTGATCCAGCTGGATTCTGAAGACGAGCCATGGCCATTCCCACCCCAGTGGAGCCATTCCCCAAACAATGTTTTCTTTAGTATCACTGTCTGCCGTTTAGCTCCCACATTGCCATGCAATTGTGTTTGCTTATCACAAGAACACCATTGCATGCAAGATCAATTAGTCTGGTGCATTGAGTGGAGGTCTAAACAAAAAAAGCCTTTGGCCAAGTTACTGAGTCCTTTTGTGGGGACTCACATTGTTAGTCTAGATCTGTGCAAGCATGCAGGATTGCGTACTCTCGTGATACATGTAGAGCTGTTGTACAGCTGCTGCAGCTGTATTCATGCATGAATATGCAGTATTTTGAATGAGACGTAGGGCAGCTCCTCTGCTCCATAATGCCTCATATATAGCTGTAGGCTACGGATAGTTGCAGAGGCAGACAGACACTCACAATGCCGCAAGCAAAGCATCCATGACACAATTCTGCAAGATAGGCAACGGTTCGCACCACAATGCCGCAACACTCTCGTCAGCAGCTCTTTAGTCATTGCCGGGTTATACTGCTTGCCATACTGTGGTTTGGACACTTCCCTGCCTAATATACTGCCTAGTAAATAAGGTGCCCTTGTCCTAATTAATTAACCCTTTGACTGCCTCTCAAGTGGTGTTGTCCTACGAGTCATGAAGATCTGACTGCGAGCCTGTCGGGACGGCTGCAGTGTAGGACAGAGGCAGACAGACAGACGCTCACGCAGCACCGCCTTTCGCCAGCTTTGATTGGGCGCGCAGCTTGCTGCGTTTGTTTACCTCCCTTGACCAGGCGCATGGCTTGCTTTCCTGCTCCTGGTTTGTTGTGGACTGTGTGTTTGTCTCCGAAGCCCATGGTCCTGACCCTCAGGTCTTTTGACCTTAGCACTGTCGCGTGCAATCAGGCATGCACAGAAGGCTTGACTTTGCCTTCTGCAAGCATTTGCACGGCTTGGATAACAGGCTGCTTGTGGCATCAATAGCAGTGCGCAAGCATGAGTGTACGGCCAACACAGCCAACATGGGGGCAAGGTTGCCTTTCGCAGGGTTCCGGGTGCTTTTGGCTGGTTTACGTGTGTGTTCTTCTTATATACTTTATATATATGTTTGGAATTCGGTCTGTGACACGCTTCCATGGCCAAATGGTTAAGGCGCCTCTTTAGTAAGGAGGAGATTCCCAGTTCGATTCTGGGTGGGAGCAGTTTTGACAACTTCGGAATTGCATCGTGTACGCGTTTCGTACAGTGCAAACGGAAGCTAAACAGCGTGGGGACGTATACCACTGCTATAACATACTCTTTCCATGCGTTTGTGCTCTCAACCCCTCTCTTAGTTGGACATGAAAATGTTCAGGCCTGCACATGTTGTGACTAGAGTGAAAACCCAGCACATGCATTGTTTTCCACAGGCGCAACGCACAAACGATTCAGAACCTTATGACTACTTTTTGATAGCTACAGACAGAGAAAACTCAGTGAGACAAATTACAAAGCGGATCAGATACCCAGAATTGCACACCTACCGCATCCACCACAATATCTTAGAGGCTGTCATCAAAGCAATCCGCAACAGTATGACACGCTCCATCAAATACCTATAAGTAAAAGCCCACACCGGCATTATTGGTAATAAGCGTGCTGATCAGATAGCAAAGCATCTGGCCAAACATCCTGAAGCTGCTGACACTGGTATTAAAATCATGATGGCAGGGCATGAAGGTAACCCTTTTCACAACATCACCTGGCTTGCACCCTCAACGGATGATCCAAACACAGAGTGTCCTAATGCTGGCAACAGTAATCAACCCCAGTCTTACCAACTCCAAATACACTACCTCCCCAACAAATGTGATGCGCTACAAGCACACATGCATAAGGTCCACAAAATAGGCAACACACAAACTAATACCAGCTATTACACCTACTACCAGAATCAAATCAATAATAAGAGTGCTCACAGCAAAATCAGTAATGCTTTCTGGTCTATGCCTGGAAAGGTCTATGCCATCTCTCACAAAGAAAAAGGGAGAGTGCTCAAATACCAGTCTGGCAAGATCTACAACCAAAAACAAGCTGTCCGCTTAAAGCAGTCAAACAGCCTTAGTTGCCCCATCTGCACCTGCCAAGACAGTACACTCAGGGTGCCAGCATCCCCACCATAAGAAACATGGTGACCAAACGCCACAACATTGCAGGCAGACTTATCACAAAAGCCACAAGTAAAGGTTCTCTAGGCTCCTGTTTTTTATCCACAGGTGCGGGCAGTGCTGAGAAGTATCGTATGCAAGATCTTCAGATATCTGTGACAGCAGAATCCAGATTTCCTCCGGCTTGGATTTCTGCTATAAACCACAATCGAAGAGACAGCCTCACTTCTCGCCCTGATGCCATTTTAGTGACTCCAGAGAAAACACGCAAGATCAATTCCCAAAATCACCAGAGCCATCTCAATGATCAAGGCCCAACCTAAAGGAGTGGAAGTTGGGTGGTTTTGGGAATTGTGTCCTTCCTGTCCTTCTTTTGGGCGGGGGTCAGGTGGCTACAAAGATCAATCAGCATTTGCTATTATACCATCCCATTGGGCATCAGTACAGCATTCTAGGTCCAAGAGGCACCGCCAATAGTATGTCCTGTGACAAGTACTACATGGACACATGTCTGTCGCCGGGTCAACCTGCTCTTCTTTTTTCTGAGGATCACAGCATATTTCATAGGTGGCATCCTCAAAGCAGCATCTAGGTAGGTTTGTTATGCTTGTATCTGAATATCTTTGACCTTCTTTATAGTTGGCAGTGCCCATCTTTCTACCACTAGAGGGATTGCACTAATGTAGTTTTTTGATTTTCTGCTACTTTAGCTTGGTCAAGTTTCCTTTCCTTTCTTTTTCAACATTATGTCCTTCTAAGCGGTAATCATAAATGGCATTTAACATGTCTGCAGGGTCGTGAAATTGTGCTGCTGTGTTCTATAAGAAAGAAAAGAAAAAGAAAAGAAAAAGTACGCAAGCAGCAAAAAGCTCCTCACATCAGTTAAGGAAAAGGGGCAACCTGGGAAGAAAAGCCCCTTCACCAGAAAAGAAAAGGGGGGGTCAGTGAGGATCAGGAGGGTTGCGGGCAGACAAGCCAGCAGACCTCCCCTGATTGGTTTGAAGGTGGGGAGAACGCTCAAGAGAACGTCTGGTCTGAACAAGCTTATGAGCATAGTGCACAGAATGAGCATGGAGTTTGAGAGCAAGTTTCTTGACTCTTTGTGATTCAAGGCCGAGACTCTTCAGAGGAACCAAAGTGTGAGGAATGTAAATAACACCCCCTACACCTAAGAGAATAACATGAAGAACATAGTCTCCTGCAATGCTGCGTCTAAGGTGACCATGTTGAGCAT
>LKMJ01004833.1_pt1 | contig 12689 bp, 11 predicted proteins | sample 643391 | NCBI WGS metagenome assembly LKMJ01 (sample SAMN04112250, study PRJNA286221) | soda lake metagenome | biome: soda lake; feature: Kulunda Steppe; material: water; isolation source: sample PL-Br10 brine of Picturesque Lake | place: Russia: Kulunda steppe | collected 2010-07
GCGATGCCGTGCGTTCGCAATCCTGGTATCGTGAATTCCGTGAAATAGTACTGATGTGTCTCGTCTACAACATCAAGCGTGCGGTCAAACAGTAAAATCAACCGCAGTATGGCGATTCACCACGGCCTTTCATTTTCATCGGGGAACTCATCGCCACCGGTTTCGCCGGACCCATCATCGGCTTCATCATCGTCTCCGAGACACCCTGCGAGTGCAACGATACCTGTACTACCAATTATTCCAAGAGCTGACCGTCTGGTATGCGAACGCATCGTATAGTAGGCTCTCGCCAACCTATATTAACGTTTCGGGTACTCAATCCCGAATTCTACCATGCGCGTTTCAAAAGGCCCAAGAATATCTAATACCGGCACAAAAAGTAGGAAAACTCTATTATTTCCTCAACCGATTCCATCACAGGTGCGTACTAGATTTGTTTTGGCCCACGGCCGATTAATCGTTTGTGGACGTCGTCAGCCGCAGAACATCCGACAACGCCCGGTCATCGAGTTCCGATAACGCCTCCTCGAGTTCGGTTGTCTGTTCTTTCGAGAGCACTGTCGTGGCACATTCGACGAACTTTGCGTGTAATCGCTGCTCGCTCATCGGGTTGCTTGGACTGCCGGGTGCCCGTTTGATCTCCTCGTGGAACTCTTCGCCGCTCGTCGTCGTGACCGCGACGCGAGCACCATAGGATGCCTCCACTGTCGTCTCCTCCTCGAAGAGCTCCGAGACGGGGTCGACTGAAATCAGTTGCATCACGGCTCGAGTCCGGTCGTGTTGGACGTACTCGTCAGTGAATTCGTTGATTCCAGCATCACGTTCACAGAGAATCGCTGCCAGACAGAACTCATAGGAGGTCATCGCTTCCAAGGCAGTCTGTGGATTCGATTCGTCAATCGTATCGGTCACCTGCTCATCGACTGTGACAACGACCGACCGGACGTTCTCGGGCGTGAGGTCTTCACTGATGACGATGGCCCGAAGTGCCTCCATTGGTGCGTGGGTGACGACGCCGGAGGGGTAGGGTTTGAATCCGTTGTCCAATACGGCCCACTCGACTGATGGGTCAGTGATCCGCTCGGGTGTGTAGTTCCCGTCAGGTGTCATCATCCGACCGTAGCCGAACTGTCCATCCAGGATATTCGGGTCGGCGGTTGTTCCGTTCCCAGCGAGGAGTGCCGAGACGAGGCCCATTTGGGCAGCGTGACCGCAGTGAATCGGGTTCGTCATCGTTCCGGAATTCTTCTTCATGCCGGCCGACGCGGAGCCGGCGATTCCAAACGCCTGCCGTAGTTCCTGCTGGGAGAGGCCCAGGACGGACCCTGCGGCGGCAGCGGCTCCAAACACGCCGATCGTAGCCGTGCTGTGCCAGCCGTGGTGCCAGTGGGAGGGGGCGACACTTTGCCCGATCCGAAAGAGCACGTCGTGGCCGACGACGTAGCCGGTGAGGAGGGCGTTGCTCGAGGCACCGATCTGTTCGGCAGCGGCCAGAGCCGCGGGAAATGTTGTACAACTCGGGTGGATCACGATCGACTCGAACGTGTCGTCGTAATCGACTGCGTGCCCGGTGACGCCGTTGACGAACGCGGCGTATGGGGCGGCGGCCTGCCCGTCACCGATGACCGTCGCGTCCTCACCCCGCGGGAACAGGTCGATGTACTCGAGAACCTGCGTTCCGAGTTCGTGTTGGGAGCCGTACAATGCTAGTCCAACGTAATCCCGAATCGATGTTTTGGCGTGGTCGACTGCCTCCTCGGGAATATCCTCAAACTCGACGCTCGAGACATACGCTGCTAACTCAGCGGTTGCGTCCATACAGGCATGTAATTTTCAGTGGGTATAATCATTTGGTTGAGTACTGTGTCTCCTTTCAGCGCACCCGTTGGCCCACTGCTCGAGCGTCGAGCGATGAATCCGTGACCGTAGCTATATTACCACCACGACGAATGCAACCGTATGTCACTGCTCGAGTTACTCAATCCGGAGTCATCCCCGGAGCACGCCGAACTGTACGAATCGTCGCGGTATGACGACGAATCGCCGTTTCAACAGGTGATGTTGCACAATCCGGCGGTGCTTCGGGCGAAAACCGAATTCGAGAAGGCGGTATTAGAGTCCGGTGCGGTCGATGCCACCTTGTATGAGTACATCATGGTCGTCGTCGCCCAGACCAACGACTGTGCGTACTGTGCTGGCAGCCATCGCCTGAAACTGCAGTCCATCGGTGGCGTCTCCGAGGCGGTCATTGCGGCGTTGGCCGACGGCGCGTACGAGACGCTCCCCGACCGCGAACGGGCCGTCGTCGAGTTCACCGAACAGGTCGTTGCTGCCCCACATCGTGTAACCGACGCTCACCTCGAGTCGCTGTACGCTGTCGGCTTCGAAGAGTCAGACGTGATCCAACTGCTGGGGGCTATTGCCAACTGCAACGCCTCCAATATGATCGTCAGTTCGTTGGGAATCACCCCTGATCACCGTTCTGATGATCTGCCGACCTACTGATTTACTGATTCACTGTGGCATTGTGGCGGTTAGGTGCTGATATTCGCTCGCTCAAAGATTTCGTCGGCATGCGTCTGGGCGTCCTCGAGAAGCGTCGGATACGCTGCCTCGAGTCGTTCGACCCTCCCGTCTTCGACCACGCACTCACCATCACAGAACACGGCTTCGACATCTCTTCCCGTCGTCTGGTAGACAATCTGAGAAGTAACGTCCTGATACGGGACGGCGCGTGGATGGTCGGTGTTGAGGACCACCAGATCCGCCTTCTTTCCCGCCTCGAGACTGCCAAGGTCGTCGCCACGGCCGATCGCTCGAGCGGCGTCGATTGTCGCCATTCCTAACAGTGTCTCGGCGCTTACGGCACCTGGGTCCTCGTGCGTTGCCTTGTGGAGTAACGATGCGAGCCGAAGATCCTGTAGCATGTCGATCATATCGTTAATCGATGCATTGTCCGTGCCGAGGCCAACGGTGACGCCGTGGCCGACTAACGACGGAATCCGAGCGACTCCGGATCCGAGTGTACAGTTTGCCGCGACGTTGTGCGCAACCGACGTTTCGGTTTCTGCGAGTAGCCGGATGTCGCGGTCGGTCAGATGAACTCCGTGGCCGAGCAACGTGTGTTCCCCGAGATAGCCCGCGTTCGAAAGCCGTTCGACGCTTGACTCCAGGTGGCGTTCTTGTAGTTGCGTTTCAGCGGTGTGTGTCGTCGTCATCGTATCGTGGCGCTCAGCAATCCGTTTTGCACCTACCAGCGCCTCATCGGTGACACCCCAGGCAAGGTAGGGGGCCGGCCAGACTGACTGTCTCCCCTCGGGAGCGGTGTGAAACCGCTCCATTAGCGTTTCGATGGTCGACAACGCCTCGTCAGTCTCGACAAGTGCCGGCTCTGGGTGTCGAATCTCCGGGTATTTCCTTCGAATACGATCGAGATACTCGGTGAACGCGGCTTCCTGTGGTCGGTCGAGGAAGCCGTGGGCGTAGATGTTTCGGATGCCCGCTGTCTCATAGACATCCAGCTTCGTCTCGATGATCTCCATCGGATAGCCGACACCGGTGCCACCGGCGTTTTCGACGAAGGTCGTCACGCCCGAGCGAAGCGACTCCAGACAGTAGAGTGCGGCCGCTATTTCGTGATCCCGCTCGTCCATCGCGTGTACGAACGGCTGTTTGATGCTGAGCAACCACTCGTGGAGCGGGCGCTCGTTTTTCGTTCCACGAGCGAGAATGTCAGGGACGTGAATGTGGCAGTTGATGAAGCCGGGAAGAATAATCCGCCCCTCGGCGGTGATCTCCGTTTCGGCATCGTACGTCTCCCGTATCTCCGAGGCGTCTCCGACGGCGACGATTTCTCCGTCGTCAATCGCAATACCCCCGTTCTCTATGATGGTGTGTTCGTCATCCATCGTCACGACGGTTGCGTCCGTGATGCGTGTCTCAATCATGCTTAGCAATCGGTCGTCTGACTGAGATAGTAATCGATCGATTTCTCCAATTTGTTCTCCTGATAGACGAACTCGATACACTGGTCGACTAACTCCTGGGGAAGATACCACGGCTCACCGACCACCGACTGTTGATAGAGGAGTCGGGCATTGTACTCGAGTTTGATACTCGCAAGGACCGTTTCGGTGATCGACTCACCGACGACGACTGCGCCATGGCCTTTCATGACTATCGCCCGATCCTCACCCAACTGCGCCGCCAGTTTCGCCGCTTCCTCGTCGGTTGTTACGAGCGTTCCGCCCTCGAGGTCGTAGTCGTCGTACACCTCGACTGGTGCGCGCTGAATCGCGCCGATCTGATGAACCGGCCGCATCTCGAGTCCGACGCTCGCAGCGATGACGGCGTACGGTGAGTGGTTGTGACAGATTGCTTGGACCTCCGGTCGAGCCTCGTATATCTGTTCGTGAATCGGCGTTTCACTTGGGATGCCCTCGGGACGTTCCTCCTCGTCAAGTTCGACTTCGGCAAAGTCCTGGACGTTTGCCCGGCCCGGACTCACGTTTCCGTTGATGAGCATAGACCGGGAGTCCGGCGCAGTTCGACTGCTGAGGTGGCCCTGCTCGTCGAAGATACCGAACTGTTCAAGAACCTTACACCCAGTTACCAGTTGCTGTGTGAGATCGAGTATTGATCTACTCATAGTGAACATTGTTAGCAGATGTTAACCTAAAGCTATCGAAAACGTACAATTGAGCTCCTCTCAGGTGTGTCTGACTCGACAGCTACTGGTCACCAATGGGAGAAACTCACTGCCAGTACGACTCTATCATGAAGCGCTCGCGCACGTTGGCCGAGGTTTGACTGCGTCCGAAACCGAGACTCGACGTTGCCGACTCCATTCCGGAGAATATAACACAGTTATAACTTTCGGGTTGGTATGCGTCGACCACTTCCAAAATCAGTAAAGGATTTACACTTCTACAACGAATTCCGAATACGATGGACAAACGCCAATTCAAATCAGCGTCTGGTATTGAACTAACACTCCCCATCGAGGAGCGATTATATATTGATGGTGAGTTCGTTGCAACAGAAGAGACGTTTCCAACCGTCTCACCATCGACCGGTGACACCTTGGCAACCATATCCGTCGCGACAACTAAACATGTCGATACGGCAGTGACAGCTGCCGCTAGAGCCAGCGAACAGTGGGCAGCCCTCTCACCACTCGAGCGTCGCCGCCATCTCGATGCGTTTGCCGACGAACTCGAGGCCCACGAGGAGGACCTGACCACTCTCGACGTTGCTGACAACGGCAGTTCGTATGCCCGTTTGCGAAACGACATTTCGACGGCGTCGGATCTCATCAGGTACTTTTCGGGGATCGGCACCGAAGTGAAGGGTGAGACGATTCCGACGGGTGAGGGGACGATAGATTTCACCAAACGGGAGCCTTACGGTGTGGTCGGGGCGATTATTCCGTTCAATCACCCGGCGATGTTCGTCGCCGAAAAGATTGCGCCGGCGTTGGCAGCCGGCAACGGCATCGTCCTCAAACCCTCCGAACAGACGCCGCTATCGGCGCTTTATATCTCTCATCTCGTGGATGCGATTGACGGCTTTCCCGACGGGTTAATTAATATCGTGGCCGGGAAAGGCGACGTCGGAGCCGCTATTGTCGACCACCCTGGTGTTGGCTATCTTTCGATGATCGGGAGCAAGGCGACGGGGAAAGCGATTATGAAGGCTGCAGCGGACAACCTGACGCCGCTTATGTTAGAGCTGGGTGGCAAGAATCCGACAATCGTCTTCCCCGACGCAGATCTGGATGCCGCCGGTCAGGGTGCAGTCGACGCCATGGCACTCTCCTGGCAGGGCCAGTCCTGTGGTAGTGGCTCCCGACTGCTCGTCCATACCGACGTCGCCGACGACATCATAGAGCACGTTGTCGAACAGTTCGAGTGGTTCGCCCAACGTACCGGCGACCCGTTCGACGAAGCGACAGAGATGGGAGCAATCGTCTCCCGCCAGCAATACGACCGCATTCTCGAGTATATCGAGCAGGCAAAAGCAGAGGGGGCGACACTGTTGACCGGTGGCGCCCCAATCGACCGGTTCGAGGACGGCCTGTTTATCGAACCGACGGTGTTCGCGGTCGAACCCGACATGACAATCGCCACTGAGGAGATTTTTGGGCCGGTGCTCTCAGTCTACGAGTGGGAGACATACGACGAACTAATCGAGATTGCAAATGGGACTGAGTATGGACTCACAGCGAGTATCTGGACGAACGATATCAACACGGCCCAAACGACAATCGACGACCTCAAGTCGGGTTATATTTGGGTTAACCAGCACGGTGGCCACTTTATTGGGGCGCCGTTTGGCGGATATAAAGGGAGCGGACTGGCCCGCAAGGAGTGTCTCGAGGAACTACTCAACTGCACACAGGTGAAGAACGTCAACATTCGGTACGACGATATCGGCGTACTCCCCGACCACGACTAAACTAGTGTGACATCGACCGGTATGTAATCAATTGTCGGCTTCCGCTTCGATATCGCCTCGGGCCTCGATAACCGAAACCACTATCCAAAGAAGGACGAAAGAGCACAAGACGACCGTGACGGGCCAGTAGCCATCGGCGTACGTAAAATACCCGAGTAGCAACGTTGGAAGGATAATCCACCCATGTCTTGTTTTATGTACAACATCGCCGTACTCTTCGTAGAGATTGTTCGCTATAGCAACCGTTTGTGAAATAATCTTCCCGGATCGTGCCATACTGGCCAAATGACTAACGTAAAAATAAGTGTATTGGTGTTGTGTGTATCGTTGCCTCTATATATTCATGCACTTTTAAGCTCGGCAATGATTTCGGCCAACGGCTGGACATCGGCGTACTTCATATCCATGTCGAAGAGGGTAATCTCGTGGGAGATCTGTGATCGGTCGGCAACACACTCTTGGGGAATTTTGACGTTATAATTGTAGGAAAACGCGTCGACGACAGTTGCCCGGACGCAACCGGAGGTGGTCATCCCGGTAATAATCAACGAGTCGATGTCCTCGTAGTTGAGCATGCTCTCGAGTTGGGTGCCAAAGAAAATGCTTGGTTTGTATTTATCGAAGACGACGTCCTCGTCGGTAGGCGCAAGTTCATCACAGATCTGTGTTCGCTCGCTGTCTCGGTCTTTGACTGGAGCGTCATCCGGAACCGTGTCACCCCACCGTCCCTTCTCGGCCGGGTGGCTACCGGTGAGTGAGCGGGAATAAAAGCCCGGAATTCCGAGTTCGGTGGCCGTTTCCATCAACTCTGCAATGGCGTTTGCAGCCGGAATTCCGGTTTCTTCGTGGCCTTTGTCGTACTCGCTGTAGACGAACTCACAGGTCATATCGACGATGAGGACGGCGACGTTCCCGGTTAGTTCGACCGTTCCGCCGTAGCCGGCGCGGTCTGCCATCTGTGTTGTATCCGATTCGGGGATACTCTCGGGTATATACATCGACTGTAGCGAATACTGCAACCATTATAAAAATAATGTTCTGCCGCTACCTCTGGGACGATCGACCAGTAATATCCAAAACCACTGTCAAACCAGTTACTCGCTGGGCGAATATGCTAACATATATTATTTGCCGGGGCTGAGCGGTGCTATGGGTCAACACATCGACTTGGAGGGCGCTGTAGACATTCATGGACACTGCGGACCGTCACCCTATCCCCGCAAAGTCGACGGCTATGAGTTCGCCGTCGAAGCGGCTGACATGGGTATGGACGCAATCGTTATGAAAGAACACCTTATCCCGACCGTCGCCGGGACGCCGCTCATCGACCGCTTGCTCGAGCGCGACGACCTCGAGGTAGATGTTTTTGGCGGCATCGTGCTCAACTACTGTAACGGCGGGTTCAATCCGTTTGCCGTCCAGACGGCAATCGACTACGGGGCGGCGTTTGTGTGGGCACCGACGATTGATGCCGCCAATCAAGCCGCCGAAACCGGGAGTTTAGGGAAACTGGACGACGTTGCGGCGACGGCCAAAGAATACGACACCGTCTCCGGTCTTACGCCACTTGATGAGACGGGAAAACTCACTGACGGAGCCAGACGATGTATCGAGAAGGTAGTCGATCATGACATTGCGCTCGGCATCGGCCACCTCTCTTATGAGGAGACCGAACGGATGGTCGAGTACGCCGCAGATTTGGGCCATACCAAAATCGTCATCGACCATCCTCGATTTATTACCGATTTCACCGTCGATCAACAGCGAGAACTCGTCTCTTATGGCGCGTATATCAACTTCCTCTTTGCGTCGATTGCGCCGGCCTATCAGTGGTTGACTGCGGCCGAACTCTACGAGAATATTCGTGCTGTCGGCGTTGAAAACAGTACTGTGTCCAGCGGGATGGGCCAGATTTACCATCCCAGCTCCCCCGAGGGGCTTCGTATCCTCGGTGAGACGCTCTATCGGGAAGGCCTCTCCCCAGCGGAGTACGAGACGATGGTCAAAACGAACCCGAAGGCTGTGCTTGGCCTTTCGGAGTAACCACTGACCGCTAGATGTTCACTTCTCTCTCGAGCGGGTCACCGATTCGTGTTCGAGACTGCCCAACACAAGCCTCTATATACTCACCACCGAAATCCGAACACAACCCCACAGACACCTATGAACTTACTCCTCCACGGCGGTGCCGGCCAGGCATCTTCCGAGCCAGCCACGCGCCAACAAACGCTTGATAGTGCCCTCAAGGTCGGACTCGAGGAAACGGACCCCGTTGCAGCAGTTGCCGCTGCAATCAACATCCTCGAAGCATCACCGCGATTTAATGCCGGTGTCGGCGGGGCCGTCCAAGCCGATGGCGTCGTACGAACGGATGCCGGAATTATGACGAGCGATCTGGCTGTCGGTGCGGCTTGTTCGATGCCCGGCGTCGAAAGCGCTGTCAGCGTCGCTCGAGCGGTGTTAGAGCAGACGCCACATATCTGTCTGGCAGGGCCAGAGGCAATAGACTTCGCTGACACTTTCGATATCGAGACTGACCGTTCTCTTTTCACCGCGGATACACAAGCCCGCTGGGAGGCGGCTGATCCGCCGGCGGACGCCCGGGCTCGATTGGAGTGGGTCACGCGACACTTCGGTGGGACGGATACGGTCGGGGCCGTCGCAACCGATGGCACGCAGTTGGCCGCCGCCACCTCGACTGGTGGCCGATGGTTTGCGCTCCCCGGGCGTGTGGGAGATGTCGCACAGGTCGGCAGCGGGTTCTATTGTTCGCCTGCCGGCGCTGTCAGCGCGACGGGGGCTGGGGAGGATATTGCCCGTGTCACCCTTTCACGAACCGTTGTTGATCACCTCGAGTCCGGTGTGCCCGCCCAACTTGCAGCCGAACAAGCGATTTCGGAGTTCGAGCGGCTTACCGATTCGACGGCTGGCGTTATCGTCTGTGCTGCTGACGGCTCACTCGGCCACGCATGCAACACCGAGGAGATGCAGGTGAGTTCCGGATCGACAGCAAACCGCTGATCTGAGTCCCGTTCGGACTATTCTGTTGTCGATTTGGTTACTGATTCGTTCACAGCCGGACTCTTTCATCGCTATCGCCGTCGAAAATTTGAAAATTACAAGTATTTATGTAGTAGTCCACCTCTCACTACGTATATGACAGACAGTTCTCAGAGTCATCCCAGTTTCTCTCACTCCCAGTTTGAATTTACTTTTCGGCCGGAGACCGACCAGTCGTTCGAAAACGCCCTCGAGAAAGCACGTCAGGGTGATCGGCTCACGATCGACGACGGGGTCGAGTTACTGACAACGGGTACAGCACAGCCGGGTATTGATCCCCGTCGAAAAAATTTGGTGTTGGAGGCTGCAGATCGCCGACGGGCGGATGTCGTCGGTGAAGAGGTCACGTTCGTGGCAAACCTCAACAACAATGTGACGACGGCCTGTGATACGGGGTGTCTGTTCTGTAATTTCAAAAATTCGGCTGCGGAGTTCGAACGCGACGCTGAAACCACCAACGGCTTTACAAAAACTCCGGCGGAGTCGCGTGCGGTCGTCCGCGAGGCAGTCAAGCGCGGCATTTATGAAGTGTGTTCAGTCTCCGGCCTCCATCCGGCGTTTGCCCTCGACGACGAGCACCGCGCGATTCTCGAGGCCGGTGACTGGTCCGCTCTTAATTACAAACCGCCCGAACGCTACACCGTCTCTCCTGGCACCTACTGTGAGCAGATCGAGGCGATGAACGTCGATGGCGTTCACGTCCACTCGATGACGCCCGAAGAGGCCTACCATGCTCGCCGGGGAACCGACTGGTCTTACGAGACGGTCTACGGCCGCCTTCGAGATGCCGGCCTCAATTCGGTACCCGGCACGGCAGCCGAAATTCTCGTCGACGAAGTCCGGGCGGTCATCTGCCCGGAAAAAATCGATTCAAACGAGTGGCTCGAGGCAATGAGAGGCGCGAGTGCTGCTGGCCTGCCCACGACGGCGACGATCATGTATGGCCACGTCGAAAACGAAATGCACCGCGTGATGCACTTAGCCCGCATCCGCGAGTTGCAGGACGAGATGGGCGGGATTACCGAGTTCGTCCCCCTCTCGTTTGTCCACCAGAACACACCGTTGTTACAAAGTGGCCTCGTTACCGGCGGGGCGACGACCGACGAGGACGAACTGATGATCGCCGTCTCGAGACTGTTCCTGGATAATGTCGACCATATCCAATCCTCGTGGGTCAAGTACGGTGACGCCCAGGGTCTGAAGATGCTTTCCTGTGGGGCCGATGATTTCATGGGAACAATCCTCTCAGAGGAGATTACGAAGCGAGCGGGTGGCACGTTTGGTGAACTCAGGAGTTTTCAGGACCTGACGGAGATGGTCGCGAGCATTGGTCGAATCCCCGTCGAACGGTCGACAGACTACCAACAACGACGCCGAATCGATCCGACGGCCACCCCGATTGGTCCCACGCTTGGGCCGAAAGCCGATGGGACACCGATGATTCAACTAAATAAGTGACCGGACGGACTCTCCCAACTCCAACGGAGTAGTTGGTTTCCACCGGCGATGGCTCTTTACTCTCTGCAGGCTCTCCACTGCCCAGGGGTGAATTATAGTTGATACTGTTGTGTGGTGAGCGAATTAACAGTGCTAAAATCGTTTACCTGGAGTGAATTTTATATACTTTGCACACTCTCATCTCATATGCGCGCTCAAAGCCCTGGACGCCTGCTGCAGTCGACTACCACCTCTCTCAATATTGTCGACATATTGCTTGAACTCGAGGGAGCAAGGGTTACTGAGGTTGCGTCGGCTCTTGATATCTCTAAGAGTTCGGCGTGTAATCACTTACATACGCTTCAGCATGCTGGATTCGTCGTTCAGGATGGGGACGAATACCACCCCAGCCTCAAGTTTGCATACATCGGCGAACGGGCGAAGCGACGCGACGCTGCCTATGAGGTCGCAGTTACTGTGACAGAACAGTTGTCTATGGAAACGCCTTTTGAAACGAGTTTTATTATCGAGGAGAACGGATTAGGTCGTCATCTTACGTCGGAAGTAAATCAACCGGGAACGTATGACCGATTTGCGTTTACTGGACAACAGGAGTATCTTCATACGATCGCCGCAGGAAAGTCGATTCTCGCTGCGCTTCCACAACAGTCGGTAGAGCGGATCATTGACCGATGGGGACTTCCCGCAAAGACTGACCGAACAATTACAAAGAGAGATGATCTGTTCGAAGAGTTGGCCGACGTCAGAGAACGGGGCTATGCGATCAATAGGGGGGAAAACAAGGACGGAATCTATGTTATCGCTCAGTCAGTACGAAAACTGAATGGAACTGTTCTTGGAGCAATTAGCGTTGGGAGTCCAGCCTATCGAATTAAGGAAACGGAATTTACCGCTCGAGTGAACAAACTACTGGATTCATACGTGACAGAACTTGAGGACCGTCTCGATACTTTGTCCACTTGCTCTGGCAATCAATAGTGAAAAATTTATATTCTCAACCGATTGGCATGTGATTTCTGTTGTGTTTTATTTTCTACCATAATCTCCACAGTAATATCTGCTGTGCCGCTTTGTTGTATGGTAGAGACAACCTATCCACCCGCTTTGTCACCACCTGTTCACGCAAACCAAACTTTATATATTACCTCACATCACTCTCATCTCAAGGTCCTCTTTGCAAATGTGCTTCGCCTTGGCGTAACGGATCGCTCTGTTGTTGGTGTTGTTGACATCCCATTCAGATTGGCCCCAATTGGTTGAACTTACTGCAGTCTGTTGGTTTTCAGAAGTTAGTTTCCAGAAGAAACCGTTGCTCGCTTTTCAATTGAAAATGGCTTGCACCGTTGAGTGATCCGGATAAATACGATCTGTGAGGGCCACCAACCTTGGCGGGTGGTGTGTTTACGCTTGGTAAACTGTTACAAATCGAGAATAATATGGCCGCTCTCGTTCACAATTCACGAAACTTACTGAGAGGAAAGTTTATTATGTGTACTACTCAAAGCAGCTTACTATATGACCTTTGATTTTGGAATCCACTACAGCTGTCAGTCTCCTGATGGTGATTGGGAATCAATATACCAAGACACGCTTGAACAGGCTCAAGAAGCTGAGGAGCTTGGATACGAAATTCTATCTGTTGCAGAACATCACTTTTTGCCCGATGGATGGATTCCTGCACCGACTGTCTTTCTCGGTGGACTCGCGGCGGTGAC
>LKMJ01004834.1_pt1 | contig 12689 bp, 21 predicted proteins | sample 643391 | NCBI WGS metagenome assembly LKMJ01 (sample SAMN04112250, study PRJNA286221) | soda lake metagenome | biome: soda lake; feature: Kulunda Steppe; material: water; isolation source: sample PL-Br10 brine of Picturesque Lake | place: Russia: Kulunda steppe | collected 2010-07
ACTCTCTGAGATGCAACTCACTCTCTGAGAGGCACCTCACTTTCTGAGACGCATCTCACTCTCTGAGACGCAACTCACTCTCTGAGAGGCACCTCACTGTCTGAGACGCACCTCACTCTCTGAGAGGCACCTCACTCTCTGAGACGCACCTCACCCTCTGAGACGCACCTCACTCTCTGAGAGGCACCTCACTCTCTGAGAGGCACCTCACTCTCTGAGAGGCACCTCACTCTCTGAGACGCACCTCACTCTCTGAGACACACCTCACTCTCTGAGACGCACCTCACTCTCTGAGAGGCACCTCACTCTCTGAGAGGCACCTCACTCTCTGAGAGGCACCTCACTCTCTGAGAGGCACCTCACTCTCTGAGATGCAACTCACTCTCTGAGAGGCACCTCACTTTCTGAGACGCATCTCACTCTCTGAGACGCAACTCACTCTCTGAGAGGCACCTCACCCTCTGAGACGCACCTCACTGTCTGAGACGCACCTCACTCTCTGAGAGGCACCTCACTCTCTGAGACGCACCTCACTCTCCGAGACACACCTCACCCTCTGAGACGCACCTCACTGTCTGAGAGGCTCCGCGTGTGGCGGTAGTGCATCATGCTGGCCGCCACGGCTTCCAACGACTGCTGCAGGAGGCTGCACAGGCACAGCGGCAGCAGAGGGGGCAGCACTGACGGCTTCCGCGTGTGAAGGGGAATGAGTTGGGAAGGGCAGGGGGGGGGAATGCACACAGTGGTGCCAGGTGGAGCACATGCCCGCACACAGTGGTGCCATGCACACAGTGGCACAGTGGTGCCATGCACACAGTGGTGCCAGGTGGAGCACACAGTGATGCACACAGTGATGCACACAGTGATGCACACAGTGGTGCACACAGTGATGCACAAAGTGGTGCCAGGTGGAGCACATGCCCGCACGCTCAATGGAGGCCATGGCTAGTGCCCCAAAAATAGAGACGCTTCAATGGTATGGCCTGCACACAGAACCGATATGCCTTTTATGCTTGAGGGAAGCTACGGCCAGCGCCTCAAGAATGAGAGACGCTTCAATAGCACTGCACAAATTCATTACTGACATGCCTGCATGCTGAAGGCTACAGGCAGGCCATGGTCAGTGCTCAGAGGAGCAAAGAGGAGCAAGATGTGGTCCAGCAGTACTGTGCATGCTTTTGACCTAGCAGTGCGCCCGGCCCGCAGTCACTGCACACAGACGGGGCTCATGTGAAAAGCAGCAAGCAGCGCAGCAAGCTGCACACTGCCAGAGCCATCAGGCACGCACATGCTAGCATTTGTGGAGCGTGAGAGCACACAAAAAAAATACAACAAACCCCGGTGCCTTGGTCTACATGTGCACAACACGCGCGCACACTCATAAAACACAACAAAGAGCACAGTCCAGCACATGAGATGCATGAGGCTTTCGTGGGGTGGGTATTGAGGGCAAGGCAAGGCATCTCAAGGTCCGTGTACCACATCTTCCCACACTGTGCAGTACAGGCAGGGGCAGTGAGCGGCTGGGCACGGCCAGAGCAATACCTGCTGGCGCCCTCCTCACGATGCCAGGACGCCACTGACCTGGCCATCCCCTGCATCAAGGGGGCATTTGTAATCCATGACCGCCCAGCTTCACTCACCTTGCAGCCGGTTTGCCCAGGCCCAGCAGCGCGCAGTGGCGCAGCTCGTTGAGCGCGGTCAGCACACCGTTGACAAAGACCGCCAGGGGAGCATGCTCCATGATTTGATATGGCGGCGCCTGGTCCTCCTGCGCATGTGCTCCGTGTGAAATGCCATGTGTGCAAGCAGCCCGCGCTTGCATGTGTGTGTGCACACATGTGTGTGCATGTACATGTGCGCGCACATGTGCACGTATGTGCTTTTTGCCTGAGCATGCACGTGTAGCACACAAAAGGGAACGGTCAGGTTTTGTCCACTGTTGCCCCCTGGCAGGCTCCTAGAGCACATACAGCAATTTGCCGTCCCATGAGCAATGCCCCCACCCTATACAAGTGACGACGGCCCCTGCCCAAAAGGATGTGCAAGACCGATTTCTCAATTCAGAGAGCCGTGCAGCATCACGCAATGCCTCCACACTATGAGTGATAACGGTCCCTGCCCAAATGGATCTGCAAGACCGACTTCTCAATTCAGAGAGCCGTGCAGCCTCACGCAATGCCTCAACCTTATGAGTGACGACGGCCCCTGCCCAAAAGGATGTGCATGACCGACTTCTTCAATTCAGAAAGCCATGCAGCATCACACGAGGCCTCCACCCGTGGAGAGTGGTAGCCAAAGACGCTGAAGGTCTGACTTAGATCCCTATCTGTGTTCCCCTCTCTTTCCACCCGTCTCATATACCCCCCGCCCCGCACACACCATTGGCAACAATCAAATGCCCAGTCACACACACCATTGGCACACACCATTGGCAACATAGGCACACACCATTGGCACACACCATTGGCACACACCATTGGCAACAATCAAATGCCCAGTCACACACCTGCTCTTCCGCCTCCACCCCGGAACCTTGCTGCTGCTCTTGAGTGTGCGGTTGCTGCTGCTGCTGCTGCTGCTGCTGATCAATGTGCGCCGCGCCCTCCCCTTGTAATGAAGGCTCTGCCACTTTGGCAGCGCCGCCGGGCATGTGGCTGTCAGTCCCGCTTGTGGCCCGGCCCAGCTGGCGGGACTTGAGCATGGCAGGCGCGGGCATGGACACCCACTTGTGCCCGTCCAGCCTGCACAAGGCAGCAGGTAGGTAGCGCACGCGCAGCTCGGGTGTACGCTGTGAGCTTGGCGCGCAGCGGACAGCTTGCACGCAGTGCAGGCATGCGTGACGAGACTGGTACTAAGAAGTTGGCATGCCTCAAACGGCGTGTAACTGCCCTCCATGGTCCGGACCACACTAAAGCACCCACAAGAGAACATGGTAGTGAAATGTGCGTATCCAACAACATTAAAGCAAAAGCTTATCATATGCAATTGCACCACACTCATGACGCAGCAAGTACGTTGCTTTCGAACCAAACAGGCTCAACATGTGGGAGGGGCATGAATGGAATGGCAGACGCCACAAGCACAAACGGCACCACCATACAGGGCATCAGCACAGACAGCACCAGCACACAAGGGCACAAGCACAAACAGCACCAGCATACAAGGGCACAAGCACAAACAGCACCAGCATACAAGGGCACAAGCACAAACAGCACCAGCATACAAGGGCACGAGCACAGACAGCACCAGCATACATGGGCACAAGCACAAACAGCACCAGCACACAAGGGCACAAGCACAAACAGCACCAGCACACAAGGGCACAAGCACAAACAGCACCAGCACACAAGGGCACAAGCTTAGAGACAGCACCAGCACAGACAGCACAAGCACACAAGGGCACGAGCACAAGGGCATCAGCATAGACAGCACCAGCACACAAGGGCACGAGCACACATGGCACCAGCATGCTTGCTGCCTGCACAGGAAGCGGTTGTCACACAGTGTATGGGTGCCTGGCTGCAGCGGGTGGGGGCTGCCTCGCGTTGCGCGACTGCAGCACGCGCTTTGCAGCGCACCTTGTGTTGAACACCTCCACCGCGCTGGCAAGGTGCTGCGCCAGCAGGCCCATTGCGCATGCCTCAAACAGGGGCTGCAACAGGCCCTGGAAGTCCAGGCCCACACGCGACAGTGAGGAGCCGCAGTACTGCAGAGGGCGTGTTCACGTGTGTATGTGTGTGTGTGATCAAGGCGAGGGGTCATGGGCCCCAGATGATTGCATTATGGTGCGCTGTGCCTGCGATTGTTAGTGTATGGGTGTGCATGAGACGCACACGCGCGTGTGCGCGTGCGAGAGAGTTTTCCTGTGTTGCGCATGCGGGCGCATGCACAAAACTTAAGAGGCGAGGAGTTAGGGGCCCTAAATAAGTATAGGCACTTGACGCAGGCTCAAGCGTGTGCCTTGTTTCCCTTAGCTGGCAAGAGAGCCCCAAGTGCTGGCATACACTGCCATGCCATAACAAGCAAGCCCAAGCAACAGCACATGCACGCCAAAGATCAAACTGCAAGGTAAGTCAAAGGAACACTTAGTGCTCTGTTTGTGCCAGGCATGAAGGATCCACGTGGTTTGAATCATTTATGCATGAAATCTGATCAAAGCATTTGCCATACCCTATCCAAAATGGGCCATGTGATGCTCCTGTTTCGCTCCATTTTGCACCTTAGGGTGGCACCACGTTAACCACCTAAGACACTGTGATTAAATGTATGTCAAATCAGGGATGGGGGGGGGAGGGTGCTGGTTGGCATCAACCAGTGCCTCCCCCTCTTGCCCCTCCTCTCGAGGCTCACAAGCAAATGCACATTCAAATTATTTGGCCCATTTGAATTCTAGCAAATCCTCAATCCCTGGTTTGTACGCTCTTGCCCATGCTGCGCACCACCGAACTAGATGCCTAATCCTGCACGCCAAGACATCCGCCTGCCAAGGAGAATTCTTGGTAGAAACATCTACTTTCTCTATGCCCTTCACGCGTTCAAACACTTGCAAACACACAAGTGCATACGTGCATACATGCACATACAACACCCACACAAACACGCTTGAGCGCGCGTGCACACGACACAAACTTCTGTGAACACACATACGCACAGGTGCACCCGCGTGCACGCCACGCTGTGCTTCAGCATGGGCGCCATGCATGCACACACAGACACACACATGTGCCCAAGCGCACCCGCGTGCACACCACGCAGTGCTTTAGCACGGGCGCCATGCATGCACACACACGTGCACAGGCACGCAAGTGTGCGCACCATGCAGTGTTCCAGCATGGATGCCAGGTTGCCGCCTTCGCTGATGCGCGGCAGGTAGCGCTTAAGCATGTCCAGGTACAGCGACAGCCTGTGCTGTACCCAGCTGCACAGCATCGAGCTCTCGCGTATGCTGGTGGCCAACACAGCTGGGTTCTGCGGTGCACATACACAGAGGTAATACACACAGATGCCATTGGTGTGTGCGTGGGTGAGCGAGCATAGACCACAAACACTGCGGGATACAACAGTCCAATGAGAACACAGCACTGCTGATCGATGCTAGGCGCTCTATTGGGAGGTGCGCCTTGAAGAGATGGGAGTGGAGGAGAACCCGCTGGTATAGGGGAGGGAAGACGAGGCTGAAGGTCCTCGCAATGATGGCTAGCACAGGAGTCACAGGGCGAAGATGGTAGGCTCGAATGACGCATCACTGATACAGCGCATACCCGGGTGACACTGCTACGTTGATTGCTACATAATGCTGCAGGTGTATCCTTGCAATGCTTAGCCCTGCTCATCAGTCATGTGAGCAGAGTGGGACGTTGGCGAGGAAGGGGGGTTGTAGAGGGGCAGAGCAGTTTGAGTTGTCACAGGGGTAGATGGCTTTAAGCGCGTTGGCGGTGCATGGGGCCTAGACGATAGCTGCACCCCACAGTACAAATGATGCGTCATGTGTCCTTGAGTGCCGTGATTGCCATATAATTTCATGTGGTGTAATGCCCTTCTCTACAGTTTGCGCCTCCATGCACAGTCCGCACCCTGCATTGATGGCTGCAGAGCCCATGCGCTGCCACCCAGTCAACAGCCACAGGCCATGACACTCATCTTTGATGACAGACTTATCCTCAAAGGCCAAAGCCAACCCTCTGTGCTTACATGCCTGTCCTCGACATCCACGCTCATCCTCAAGGTAGGGTTGCCGGAAACAGCGGACATGCAACATTTGCCGATGCGCGAGCTATATTGCCAAAAGTCATGGGTAAATCCTGTCCAGCAACCCTACACACAGCTACAGGCCATCCTGCTGAAGCCACATGCCATTCCTCTGTAACCGCAGGTCACATTCCTCACACGCGCGGCTGCGCCCCGCACCTGCAATAAAGCAGCATTGGTAGGTGCCTGGCTGCCGGGCCCTGTGCTTGTTGCGCCGCCGGCACTGCTGCCAAAAAAGATTGCGCGGTATTGCATGACCGCGTCAAACAGGTGCAACCGGTGGATGTCGGTGAGGTGCTTGGCGTGCTCGTACGCGTCTTGTGTGTCATCCAGCTCATCAATCAGCGAGCTGATCCACTCGTCTCGGCACTGCAGGAGGATGCAGACAACCAAGGGCGGCACATGCGGTCCTTCATGCGTGGATTCAATGTGTGTGTGAGTTGATCCAAAGGTGCAAATAATCCATGCTCCAATTGCACGCTCCTCAGCAGGTGCCTCATCAGTGTGTATGGGTCAGCAGTGCCTCATCAGTGTGCGTGGGTCAGCAGAGGCGCGGCAGCTGTGCCTCATCAGTGTGCGTGGGTCAGCAGAGGCACGGCAGCAGTGCCGCTGGACTCTGCAAAATGGTTGTCGCGCTCACACCCTCACCACCCCCATCCTCGTGCCTGCCCCCCACGCTCACTCTCCCCTCCAAACGTGCGCGCCCCACACCAGCCGGAACCGCAACGTGCAGGAGCTGCAGGAATTGCATCTGCAGGAGTCGCTACCCGCACACGCGCACGCGCGCCCGTACCTGCAGGAACTGCAGCCGCAGGTCCGCTTCTGAGAACACCGCCATGCGTCGCAAGTAGCCCATGATGCGCAGGCACTCAGGCAGCTGGATGCTGCACTTCAGGCGTGCCATGAGCTGCTGCAGCATGGTCTGGCCCACCTCTGCCACCTGGCAGGCAGCGTGTTGCAAACATTCACACAAAATTGTTGGGAATACTCGCGATTTCTGACCAAAGGGCAATGGGTCCACAACTGTGCTTTGGCCATTCTTCAGTGCATCCGCTGGCCAGCGGCTACAGCCGTCAGCAGGGTGCACTCACAGGCCCAAGCCCAACATGCAGCACATGCAGCCATGTGGGAGCAGACCCCATGGTGGTTGAGAATGGACGGGGCGCGTGTTGTGTTTGGGCAGGGCTAGCCCAGTGTATGGTGGCACAGTGTACGGGCAGGGCTGGTCAAGTGCAAGCCAGTATTGCGAAGGGATAGGGCAGGCATGGGCTGGTGTTTGGATGGGGTAGGCACAGGCAGGTGTCGGGAAGGGGCACGTGTTTGAGCGGACCAGTGCCGCGGGGCCGGGTGCACTTAGCACCGGCAGAGATGCACCTGTGGCACCGGCACCGGCACTGGCAGTGCCAGGCGCACACTTGAGCCCCGCATAGCCTTGAGCCGGAGCCATTCTGGGTCTAGGTCTTGAGCCGAGAGCCAAGAGCCAAAGGCCTGATGCCACCGGGGTCTGACCCACTTCAGTGGGAACCTGGAGGCTAGTCTGCTTTGGGCCTAGGGCCTGTGGTCCACAACCCCTCAGGGCCTAGGGCTGCCGAGACCCACACCTCCTCAGAGGCCCACCTGGGTCATCAGCAGATTCACCAAGGGGACATCACCAAGGGGACATCACCAAGGGGACATCACCAAGGGGACATCACCAAGGGGACATCACCAAGGGGACATCACCTGGGTCATCAGCAGGTTCACCAAGGGGACATCACCAAGGGGACATCACCAAGGGGACATCCGGGTGCAGCAGACCCACACCTCCTCAGAGGCCCACCTGGGTCATCAGCATGTTCACTAAGGGGACATCACCAAGGGGACATCCGGGTGCAGCAGACCCATGCGCCCCACATCCTCAGAGGCCCACCTGGGTCATCAGCAGGTTCACCAAGGGGACATCCGGGTGCAGCAGACCCATGCGCCCCACAAACGCCTGCAGGTCCAGCGCCTCGTCGTACACGCCATTGCGCACGCACGTGTCCATGAGCTGCGGCACCTCTAGCAGCTCCAGCAGCGTGGCCTGCTCCCCTGCACAAAGGAGGGTTGCTAAGAGTGGTGTGCATACCCTTCATGACTTGTTTCGTCAACGTAAGTTGATCGGCAAGTGTACACTTATTGTTTACGTACAGTTCGCGCAGTTGTAACCATGCTGCCGTGCTTCAGGGTGGCAGCAGGCTGCTACTGGCGGCGAGGGGCAGCCAGGCAGCCATCTAGCCGGGAGGCTGAGATGTGTGACAGGTAGGGTTGATAAGCATGGAAGAGGCAAGGTGGCCGCTTTGCAGGCGGCCAGCGAAAAAGGGTCAGCAAGGTGTGGCCAGAGGGATGCAGCGCAAGTGCATGTGGTTGATGTCACATGGTCAGCAACGAGTGGCAAGAGACAGAAACAGCCACAGTGCCGGTGGTGGATGGGAATCAAGACAAGTTGCGCTTAGCCAGTGATGTGGCCATTTAGTGCAGGGAGGATTGCAAGAAAGGTGTGCGGCCATTAAATGCAGGGAGGGTTGCCTGACAAGAGTGGTCAGAAGGGAGTGGGGCCCCTAAACACCTGTGTGGCATGAATGAGCTACAAAAGGACAGCCTGCCTGCCTTTTAAGGCCAAAGCAAGCAAGCTAGATGAAAGAGGGGTGTGACGAATGGACAGAAGAGTGTTGGGTAAGACGGAAGGGGTGAGGGCAGCAATCATGAGTGCGCAGAGCACGCGCCAGTTGGACCTTTTCACCTGGCAGAAGGCCAGGTTGTGACACAAAGGACTTTCTGGGGGGGAGAAAGAAAGACAGAGAAAGGGCGAGGGGGGCCAAAGGCATGGTATGAGGCAACCTTCATGGGTCAGGTGCCTCGGATATGAAAGACAAGACCCTATCAGGTATGACTTGAAGGTCGAAATGGTAGGGGCTGATAAGCACAGCATTCTCAACATTTCCCAGCCTACATGCCAAAGCTGTGTCGAGAACTTGGAACAAGAGCTGGGAAAGGCAGGATGATGCATTGCTGCAGGGCAGAAGTTTAACAAGGGCAAGTGTTCAAGCCACAGACAATGGACAGCTGGAGTGTCATGTTTGTCTCAGGTGGACTTACTGGACAGAAGCTTGTTTTGGGAGTGCTGCTCGAGGACTGTCGAGGACTGGATTGAGAAGGACTCACATGTGGACACCAGCTTTGGAATGTCCTGTACACGGAGGCAAACCGCACAGACTATTGCAGGACCTGCAGATGCATACTCCTTTAGTCCTGCTTGCATGCTTGTTCGTTCATTTGTTTGTTTGCATGTATGTATGTAAGTATGTATGCATGTTTGTATGTGTGCATGTATGTATACATGTGTGAATGTATGTATGTATGTATGTATGTATGTATGTATGTATGTATGTATGTATGTACACGCATGTGTGTGTGCGCGTGTGCGTACGTGTATGTAAATGTTTGCTTGATTTTATGTGTGTGCGAGTGTGTCCATTTGGGTGCATGTGAACAAGTATTTACAGGCTAGCAGTCAGTCGATTTGTCTGGAGGCCTCCTTGTAATACCATACCATACCATGTGAACAAGTGTTTGTATGTGGGCGTACGCGCTTGCAGGTGAGCGTGCATGCACGTGTGTGTTTGTACGTGTGCGTGTATGTGTGTGTGGGCATGCGTGCATGTGTGTGCTTGTTTGTGTATGTGTGCACGCGCGTGTGTGCGTGTGTGTCCATGTGGGTGCCCGTGTGTGTGAATATCTGTGTGCATGTGAGCATACATGCTTGCAGTTGAGCGTACACGCGTGCATGTGTGTGTCGTGTGTGTTTGTGTGCGAATGTGAGCTCGTGCGCAAGCATGTGTGTTTGCATGCGTTCTGTCATTCACTTGCATCCCTGTTACGCAGCCAAACATGTCGTGTCTACACCTGTACACTAAGCACCTTGGCGACCAGGATGCAGGCTACCGTACGTTCAAACTTCATTCTGTTAGCTAGCATCACACTGACCTGCAGCAGATGGTCTAAATGCCCACACACAGATTGCAACTCCGTGTCTATAGTTTGTAAGCATGAGGCTGTCTTTATGAAGGCATCATAATGTGTTGTGGCTGTTGTCTGCAATGCTCTTTGTAGCCTGAGCTCTTCCTCAGCCAAGAGCTTCGGCTCTTTCTTCAACCTATCTAGGGAGAAGCTCAATAGCTGTGAGGAATAGAGACTCCCATCGAGCTCTTCCGACATTATTGTGATTTTATTTTGTCTGTCAGTAACGGTTAACCGTCGATTAATCAAGGGCGATGACCCAAATAATACGTGCCGCACCCATTTAATCAATTGTTTCATCAGTGTATGTTCGTAAAATTCGATAATCAAAATCACACAGGAGGTAGGTGCGCCTACACGGCTGGACTTGGATTGTAGTGATAGGATGGATTCCTTCTACCTTTTGCTTCATTTTTGCAGGCTTGAAACTCTATCAGGCATGTAACTCAAACTTGAACATCAATCCCCGAAAAGTAGATCTCAATCTCAAAAGTGCATCTAGTCTAAGAGTATCTACATCAACACTCTATACAACACACTCTAGACGGGCTAATTTGGTCCGAGGAAAAGGCAAGAGGACTAACGACAAGTTGTGGGCACACATGAGCAAAGACACAGTGAGTAATCCAGCCAAGATGTCTTGCAAGGCCATCATGCTAGAGCCCCATCGATATCTTTGGCCACCTCAGACTGCGCCTTGTCAGCTCTGAAGCTGATAACCTTGTCAGCATAGTACTTAATAACCTGCATGTCATTCATCAAAAAAAGAGAAGGCTGCAATCTCTCATCATGAGATTGAACGCTTTGTGTGCAACAGCAATTGCTCCTCATCAAGGTACCTTGTTGGAAATACAGCAGCACAAACAGCGCACGCAAAGACGTGAATGATATGCAAATGTGAAAGCTGCAGGGTGAGGTTGTATTGCATTTTTCCTCCATTTGAGGGCCCTTTCTACCAAGGTGTAGCACCAGGGTGCGTACAGGGGACCTTCAAACCACGGCTCACCGGGGCTGTCTGCTTGTCGAAGGCTTCTAACCGAGCCTTGAGTGTGTCCGCATTGTCGTCCTTCCGCTTGATCAGTGGCTCGCCTGTCAGGTCATCAACACCTGCCACCTGCACATGAAACAAGCATTGAGGTGGAAATCTTGAGCAAATGCAAAAGCAAAATGATAGACAGCAGACCCCAGCGACGATAAATTTGGCAACCTTGCAAACAAATCGCTGTGTGACTTCGCCAGAGTCAACCCATAAGGCACAGCAACGCACATGCTATCTGTCCTACCTTAGGGGGAGCAAACTTCTCGTGGTAAGAGCGCCCGCTTGCCTGGTGGATCAGACGGCCAACCACGCGCTCCACCTGCGAGCAGATGGGTCGTCAAAAGTTGACAACCTGCCAAAGCTCTCAGGTTTGTAGGGCCACGAACATCAGGCCATTCCAGCCTGGCATGGACCACCAGTGGAACAGCTCACACAAATTGAAGCATAGGTGGTTATGTTCTGGGGCCTGCTGTTGCTGGCATGCAGGTTGATGCTTAGCGGTGCACAACTTAGAAGCCCGGGTCACCTTCGAATTAAACAAACGCATGACCTGACTTGACCTGACCTGACCTGATGCCTGCTTGAACTTGAACACAACAGCAGAACAGCAGAATAGCAGGGGTGACTGTCATGAGAGGCTTCCAGCATAAAACACATGCATTCATTGCCCTCTGCACACCGTTTGAGGGCCAACGAAGGTCGGCCAAGGTACATACCAGGACTTCATTGGGGACTTGGAAGTTCAGGACTTTGTCAATTGCTTGCCCGCGGGACTTGAGCATTTCATCCAGCTTCTGAGCCTGGACCTCAGTGCGGGGGAAACCATCCAGGATGAAGCCTTTACTGCATTCTGGAGACTTCGACGCCTCAGCTATCAATCCGACCACTATATCATCAGACACGAGCGCTCCAGCATTCATGGCCTTCTTTGCCTGCATGGTATGAAAACAGCACAGCAAAGAGTGCATTGAAAGAGCACTTGGCCAAGTCTCATAAGCTCCCAGCATGTGATGTGATGGGATGGGATGGAACGCCATGCCAGGTCAATACACTATACAACCTACCTACTATGCAATCCTTAAGCATAGGTGCAAAGTGAAAAAGGAACTGAGGAGCGTGCAGACAGCATTTGCGGGTGCATCCCCCTTATTGCACCTCCAAGCCCAAGGGTGTCTGCGCAGCCACAGCAGCGCGCAACATGTCTCCAGTTGCCAAATGGCACAAACAGTGCTCATACTTCAGCCTGGGGCTTTGTGTGCCTTTCCCACAGCCTGCATGGGGCGTGCAGAGCGAGAAGCTCGGAGTCACGACCGTTAAAGTACCAACACACGCTTCAAAAATCTAGCCCGGCCTGTGTTGTTTGTCACAGCGCAATTCCAATGCCTAGTGCAGCATCATCAAGGACTCACCAGGGGGGCCGATGAGGATGATGCGCTTCTCTGGCTTCTTGGTGCACTCAAGCCGATGGGCGAGTTCGCGCATGAGCTCCTCCGTCGGCACATCCGCTAAAAATGGGGGGCCGGACATTTTTCTAGCAAGCTGGATTTGTAATTTCAAATGCCGAACCTAAGAAACTGACAGACTCACACTTTCGACCCCCAAACGGCTCTCTTGTACAAATATGCCAGCATCCTTAAAATTTTTGAAATCTTATCCGGATCGTCTTTTTCATATTGATTATCGCTTCGATTATTATAGCAAAACCCTAAAGAGCAACATTTAACGTGCTGAAGCATGAGAAGCTCTGTTGTGCACGTTTTGATAGTTTTGGTTTACAGCCTTGGATTTGGCAGATGCCACGGCCCATATGGTGAGACAAATTCGCGCGCGCGCGCGCGCACACACACACACACACACACAC
>LKMJ01004836.1_pt1 | contig 12684 bp, 9 predicted proteins | sample 643391 | NCBI WGS metagenome assembly LKMJ01 (sample SAMN04112250, study PRJNA286221) | soda lake metagenome | biome: soda lake; feature: Kulunda Steppe; material: water; isolation source: sample PL-Br10 brine of Picturesque Lake | place: Russia: Kulunda steppe | collected 2010-07
GCTTGTAAGGCCGATGCTCTCCCAACTGAGCTAACCACCCAAATGGCGGAGCGGACGGGACTCGAACCCGCGACCTCCGGCGTGACAGGCCGGCATTCTAACCAGCTGAACTACCGCTCCAAAACCACAGCCTTTTCAGGCGTTTTGCTCATCCGTCGGCCAATTGGCGTCCGAATGAGTGGGGCATTTTAAGCATTTCGCAGCGCCTGTCAAACGCTTTTGGAAAATTTTCCTGTCAGATGTGCGCCAGGGCTAGTCCGTGTCTCTGGGGACAACCCGTAACCGTGTCGACCGGGAGGACGCCGCCTGCTCACTGCGCTGTCTGACGCGTTCCCGGCGCTCCCGCGGGATTGCACGCTCGGCCAGTGAACGGTTCAGACCGTCAAGATATCCCAGCGCGCCTTCAAGACGCTCATCGAGCTGTTGACTGATGCGCGGTACCACACGCTGGGAAAGACGCTTCAAACGCCTTAGCACACTCAGTTCCGATCTGGACTCAGATGCCATTGTCAGGCCTCTCCTCTAATCAACCCAGTTGACCTCATTCGCTGATCCGGTCCGACAGACGGTCAACGCGTTCATTCAATTCCACGAAACGACGGGTCAACTGCCCACGGGAACGATCAACCGACTCCACGACCTCTTCGAGTTCGGCCATGCGCTCTGACAGTTCTGCAATTTCGTCATCCGCCTGGGACCCGGCGTCCATGCCTTCAAGCTCTCCCTCCAGCCCATCAAGACGAGCAGACAATTCCTCGAGCGCGAGACGCCGATCCCTTTCGAGCCCGTCGACACGCTCATTCAGCGCCTCTTCAAGACTTTCACGGGCCTGCGTCTCCTCGCTCAATGCCGTCTCCAGGCTCTCACGAGCCTGTGCCTCCTCACTGATCAGTGCATCCACGTCCGGTTGGTCCGAAATCTCATCACTGAGTTCAGCCAGACGCCTTTCCATGTCCTGTTCCAGATCTTCCAGGCTGGCGCCAAAGCCTTCCTGTGATGATTCCACACTGCCCAGGCGCTCTCCCACCTCAGTCAGTTCGGACTCAAGGGTTTCAATGGCTGGCCGGTTACGTTCATGGGCAATCACCCAGAGCTTACGCATTTCCGAGTCCAGAAACACGAGCTGTTCCTGAATGGTTTCGCCGGCTTCGCTGCGCTCATGATCCATCGAAGCCAACTGAGCCTGACTGCTGCGCAGCTCACCCTGAACCCGCTCAAGACGCTCCTGAACGATCAGAAGCTGGCGCTGTTGCTCCCAGAGCGTCCAGCCACCGGCACCAGCAACCACCACGACAAGCAAAAGCAACAGCCACAGGGTGGTCTTGCGGGCGCCATCTGGTTTATCGGACCCGCCTCCCGACCGAGGGCTGCCACCGGAGGTGCCCGCTCCGCGGCGCGTTTCCAGCTCATCCGCATCCGGCGTCAGGGATTCCTCCATCTGTGCTTTACCTCCAGTATTCACTCATCGATTGGTCGTGTTCCGCATCATAACGGGCAATCACTCCCAGACAAAGCACAATGGGCCTGTTCAGCATTTGCACTGCCCCGACGCTCGCAATAGAATGGCGCGTTTTCCATCCGACACATTAAGGCGGAAAAACAATGACGGAGCAGGCTCAGGTTGGGCTGATCATGGGCTCGAAGTCCGACTGGCCCACCATGGAAAATGCAGCAAAAATGCTGGAGCAGCTCGGGGTTCCCTATGAAACCCGCGTGGTCTCTGCCCACCGTACCCCGGACCTGCTGACGGACTACGCAAAGACCGCCCAGCAACGGGGCCTGCAGGTCATCGTCGCCGGCGCCGGGGGTGCCGCCCACCTGCCCGGCATGGTGGCCGCCAACACAGCGCTGCCGGTGCTGGGTGTGCCCGTGCAGTCGAAGACTCTGAACGGACTGGACTCACTGCTGTCCATTGCCCAGATGCCGGGCGGAATACCTGTGGGCACCCTGGCCATTGGTCAGGCCGGCGCCCGCAATGCCGGCATCATGGCCGCGCAGATCATTGCACTGCAGGACAGCGAGGTTCGCCAACGACTGGAGGCGTTCCGGGCCGAGCAGACCCGTCAGGTTCTGGACAACCCCGACCCGACTGACGACAATTAGCCCCAATCCTGCGGGCTCAAGCCATGCCCCACTCTAATCCGGTTATCCAGAAAGGTGATGTATGCAGATTGGTATTCTCGGGGCCGGTCAGCTGGGCCGAATGCTGGCGCTGGATGGTTTGCGACTCGGGCATGAGTTCAGCCTCTATGACCCGGCCGGTCGCCCAAGCGCCGGTGTCGGCACCATCTACAGTGACCCGGACCGAACCCAGCTTGAGACCTTTCTGGCACAGGTAGACTGCGTCACCTACGAGTTTGAGCACCTGCCCCTGCCACTGGTCCGCGACATCGCCGCCCGCAAGCCGGTGCACCCCTGCCCGGAAGCGTTGCGCGCCTGCCAGAACCGCGCTCTGGAGAAGCGGCTGTTCCGCTCCCTTGGCATCCCCACAGCCCAGTTCCGCACCGCCACCTCACCGGAACAACTGGCGGCCGCTGCCCGTGAGCTGGGGTGTCCGGTGGTGGCCAAGTCCACCACAGAGGGCTATGACGGCAAAGGTCAGGCCGTGCTTCACTCAGCCGAGGAAGCGGCTGACGCCTGGGAGTTGCTCGGTCATGAGCAGCTGGTTGTGGAGCAGTTTGTGAGTTTCAACCGTGAGCTGTCCATTATCGCAGTGCGCGCCACTGACGGCGCTATAGCGTTCTACCCCATGGCTGAGAACATTCACAGAGAAGGTATTCTGCGCTTTTCCATCGCCCCGGCGACAGCGCTACCTGTGGAGGTGGAGGAAAAGGCCCAGGCCCACATCAAATCCCTGATGAATGAACTCAACTATGTGGGCGTGTTGGCACTGGAGCTGTTCGACACCCCCGAAGGACTGCTGGCCAACGAAATGGCACCGCGGGTGCACAACTCCGGTCACTGGAGCCAGAACGGCGCTGTAACCAGCCAGTTTGAGAACCACATTCGGGCGGTTTCCGGCCTTCCTCTGGGCGAAACGGCGGCCTGGGGACCCACCTGCATGATCAACCTCATCGGTCAGACAGGCCCGGTGGAGAAGATTCTGGAGCTGCCCTACACCCATCTGCACCTGTACGGCAAAGCAGAACGGGAGGGCCGCAAGGTTGGCCATATCAACATCCGTGCCGACTCCATGGACGAGCTGCGCTGGCGAGTCATGAACACGGCCAGTCTGTTACCGGGGTGCCCGGACTTTGACTGGCGCCCCTGAAACATAACTTATGGGAACCTGAACTTTTTGCTTTTCAGGTATTGCTGCTACGCTTGCTTGAGTGAAGGTTTGCACTAACCTTAACTACTGAGCGCCCAAACCCCGGAAACCAGTTGATGCGACAGCTGTTCACGCCAGAAAAACACCTCGGTTACCGCATCCTGCGCTGGGTACTTCTGGTTGCGTTCGCAGTAGGGATTGTCATCGGCAGTGTGCAGATCTTCATCGACGCCCGAACGGTTTCCGAGGAAATGGACACCCAGGCGCGCCAGACTCTGGCCCTGGTGCGCGAGGCATCCACCCAGGCGGTCTACAGTATTGATGAGGATCTTGCCCACCAGGTCGTCGATGGGTTGTTTGAGCAGGAGAACACACGCGGTGCGTCGATAGAGCATCCAGATGGCAGCGCTCTGGCCGAACGGGAACGTGATTTTGAGCGCACTGGCTACCGCAACCTCACCGATGCCATCTTTGACGCCGAGCGCCTCTATGAGGTGGAGCTGACCCGCTCCGAACCGGAAACCGTCCAGTACGGAACATTGGTGCTGCGCGTGGACACCGCTCACGCGGCCGGACTCTGGCTCGAGCGTGCAGCACTCATTCTGGTCTCCGGCATTGCCAGAGCCGTCATTCTGGGACTGGTCCTCTATCTGGTCTATCACCTGCTGGTCAACCGCCCGCTCTACCGCATCGTGGATGATCTGGCGAACGTTGACCCGGCGGATCCTGGCAAAAACCTCATTCGCACACCGCGCGGGCATGATCGTGATGAGCTCGACGCCTGGGTTCAGGCCACCAATGAATTGCTGTCATCCATTTCCGAAACCCAGAAAAAACACCAGGCGGCAGAGGATCGCATTGCCCGACTGTCGCGTTATGACACCCTGACCGGCCTGCCCAACCGGGAGATGTTCCTCAGTCTGCTCAACACCGCTCTGGATGGCGCCCGCCGCCAGCGCGGCATGCTGGCGGTATTCTGTGTCGGACTGGATGATTTCAAGAGCGTCAATGATCAGTACGGTTTCGCCGCCGGCGACCAGTTGCTGCAGATCACTGCCGAGCGGCTGATGGGCAATGACCACAACAATCTGATCAATGCTGGGCGCCTGGGAGCCGATCAGTTTGTGGTGATTCAGGGCAACATCTCGGAAACCTATCAGGCAGCCGCCATGGCGGACTGGCTCAGGCACGAGATCAGCCGCCCTCTGAGCGTGGGAGGCACTGAGTTCAGCGTTACGGCCACTATTGGCATCGCGGTCTATCCGGACGATGCACTGCAGTCCGACAAATTACTGCAGAAATCGGAACAGTCCATGACGCTGGCCAAGTCTGAGGGGCGCAATCACTTCCAGTTCTACGTTGCCAGCGTCGATCAGGCCATCCGCGATCGCAAGCATCTGGAGCGCGATCTGGATCTGGCGCTGGCCAACCGTCAGTTTCACCTGCTGTATCAACCTCAGGTGGATATGGAAAATCGGCGTGTTACGGGCGTTGAGGCGCTGCTGCGCTGGAATCACCCGGAGCGCGGCTTCATTCCACCGGATGAGTTCATACCGCTGGCTGAGCTCAACCACTCCATCATCGATATTGGCTACTGGGTTCTCGATGAAGCCTGCCGCCAGGCCAGAGTGTGGATGGATGAGGGGCACGCATTGCGGATGTCGGTGAATCTGTCACCGGTGCAACTGCGTCAGGACAACATCGTTGAGGTGGTGATGGGCCTTTTGCGACAGCATGATCTGCCGCCCTCGCGCCTGGAACTGGAAGTCACCGAAACCAGCTTCATGCAGAACCTGGACGACGCCATCGGCAAGCTTTCGCGACTGCGTGATGAAGGCGTGCGCATTGCTGTTGACGATTTTGGTACCGGGTATTCATCGCTGACCTACCTTAAGCGGCTGCCAGTTCACCACCTGAAAATCGACAAGCAGTTCATCCGGGATCTGCTGGCGAACGAGGAAGATACCCAGATTGCCAACACCATCATTGATCTGGGCAAGAGCCTTAACCTTGGGGTCATCGCCGAAGGGGTTGAAACTGAGGAGCAGAGCGTTTATCTCATTCACCGGGGCTGCCAAATGGCTCAGGGGTTCCATTTCAGCAGACCGGTGGACACCGAGGCCGTTATGGCCTTCATGAAAGAGTTCCAGGAAACCAGCGACAGGGAAGCATAAGCCATGGATATGAACACCCTTATCGGACTGGCCGTGATCGCCGTGGTGATTATTTTCACCGTGATGATCTACAACCGGCTGGTCAAACTGCGCAACCGTTTCAAGAACGCCTTTGCCCAGATTGATGTACAGCTTCAGCGGCGCCACGACCTGATTCCCAATCTGGTCGAAACGGCCAAGGGCTACATGAAACACGAACGTGAGACCCTGACCCAGGTTATGGAGGCCCGCAATGGCGCCGTAAAGGCGCAGGAAGGCGCCGCCCAGGATCCCGGCGACAGCGGACGCATACAGCAGCTGGCCGGGGCCGAGAACATGCTGACCCGGGCGCTGGGGAGTTTCCGGGCCGTGGTTGAGAACTACCCGGAACTCAAGGCCAACGAAACCCTGCAGCAACTGATGGATGAGATGGCCAGTACGGAAAACCGGGTGGCCTATGCCCGACAGGCGTTCAATGACAATGTCATGAGCTACAACATCTACCGGGAGCAGTTCCCGAACAACCTCATGGCTGGCTTTTTCTCGTTCAAACCGGCAGCACTGCTTGAGCTGGAAGATGAGGAGGCCCGCGAGGCGCCACAGGTCAACTTCACCTGATCCAGTGCCATGAGCTTCTTCGAAAACCAGGACCGGGCGCGGCGTAACACCCTGCTCCTGGTTGTACTGTTCATCGTCGCCATCACGGTGATTGTGTTCGCCGTGACCGGGGTGATCTATCTTCTAACCGGCTTCTACCAGCCGCTTCCCGGTTTCATCAACTGGCTCACCACAACGACCGGCATGGTTTCAGCCGCCGTCGTGCTGGCAATCATTGCAGGCGGTTCCCTTCGACGTTACCTGGAGCTCTCCGAGGGCGGCGCCAGTGTCGCGGAGATGGTAGGCGCCCGCCCCATCGCCGCGGACACTGAGGATGCCGGAGAACAGCGCCTGCGCCGCATCACCGAAGAAATGGCCATTGCCAGCGGGACGCCGGTGCCCCGGCTTTATGTCATGGATGAAGAGCCTGGCATCAACGCCTTTGTGGCCGGTTACCAGCCCACAGAGGCGGCCATGGTGGCCACCCGTGGCATGCTCGATAACCTCAACCGCGACCAGCTTCAGGGCGTGGTGGCCCACGAGTTCAGCCACCTGCTCAATGGCGACATGCGGCTGAACATCCGCCTGATTGCGCTACTCGGTGGCATCCTGGCCATCGGCCAGCTTGGGCAGGCGCTGGTGGAAGCCGCAAGCCAGAGTCTGACTCACCACCACCATCGCGACTGGCGCAGCGGTCGACAGAACGGGCTGGGACTGCTGATTCCGGGCGTGGCGTTGATACTGGTGGGGTATATCGGGCTGTTCTGTAGCCGACTGGTCAAATCAGCGGTGTCACGGCAACGCGAATATCTGGCCGATGCCGCCGCCGTTCAGTTCACCCGCAACCCGGAAGGGATTGCATCGGCGCTCTACCGCATCAACCTCAACCCAAGCGGCTCCCGAATCAGGCGCTCCCGCCGCGCCGAGGACCTGAACCACATGTGTTTTGGGCAGGCCATCTCGCTGCCGTTCCAGACCATGCTGGCCTCCCACCCGCCCATCGAGGCGCGACTTCATGCCATTGATCCCAGCCTGCCAGCAGTGATGCGGGCCCGTTACGGCCGCCCCGGTGCCCAGACGACGGCTCAGGCCGAAAGGGCCATGCCGGAAGCCGCTGTTGGTTTCGCCGGCGCGGCACAGAGTGCGCAGCAACAGGCGGGCGTATCCGCTGCGTCCGGAGAACTTTCCCCGCAGGCCAGTGATTACGCCCGCCAGTTCCTGAATAAGCTGCCTGGCGGCATTGAAGAGCAACTGCACAGCCTCGCAGGCGCCGTTCACTGGTGTCTGGCCCTGGCATTGGAGCAGGCTGATCATGAAGGCATCCATACGGCTGTGGCACAGATACCGCCCATTGGTGAGGTTGTTCCCGAAGAGCTTACCCTGAGACGTCTTACGCAGCTGCTGCATGATGAAGGCCCTGGGTGGCGACTTCCGTTGTTGGAGATCGCCCTGCCGGCGTTGCGTGAGCTCGACCCAAAGGGGCGCAGGCAGCTACTGCGCACCATGCGGTCAGTGATGCGCCACCACGGGCGCGTTGATCTGAGCGGGATCGCGGTACTGGGACTGCTTCAGCGCCATCTGGCGCCTGAGGCCGGACGACGACAGAAAGTACGGTTTCGGCGTTACCGCGCGGTCATACCCGAAATACGGATACTGCTGTGGGTCATTGCCCGTGCCGCCTCCGATGCCCATCACCCCGCCCAAGACCTCTACGAAGACGCCATGGGTGGTTTCGAAATGCCTCCCCGGTATCCCAAAAACCAATCCGTGACAGCGCGTGAGCTGTTACAGGCCCTGCAGCGGCTGGCGGCACTGAGTCCCATGCTCAAGCCTGCGCTGCTTCAGGCCTGTGTTCACAGCGCTCAGCGCAACCAGCAGATCTCTACACGCGAGTACGAGCTGTTACGCATTGTTGCAGACCAGCTCGACAGCCCTCTTCCTCCTGTCTGATCTGTAACATCTGTAACAGATGTAACTGCAGGTCAACACGTGCCAAACAGTCCTTAACATCCCCAGTCCGCGCCACTCGGTACCCTTTCAGAAGGTCCACACAGTGACAACTGGCTCAGATTATGGCGCGCTCCAAAGGGAATATCAGGACACAGAATAAAGGAATTGCAATCCGCCCCTCACAGCTGGTTGGTGCAATCCTTGTAAGTCTGCTGACACTGAGCGGTTGCATGGATGATGCCGACTCCAGCGGTTCTTCTGGCACCGGAGACAGCAGCTCCCATTCCTCCGCCTGTAATGGCGACGACATCGTCAATCTGCATGAGGATGAACTCAGCGACGTATCCACTGATCTCCCCAGGTGCTTTGAAGGCAATCATGCCTCGATCGAGACCGGCGGACACCTCAGCGACGCCCACTACAGCAACGGTCAGGTTGCCTTCAGCGTGGGCGAAGTCGATCGTCCGACCCAGAGCACTATTCATTTCCACGACGCCGATGGGCAGGAAATACTGACCGTCAATGTGGCCATCCGCAACCTGAGCGGTCAGTCCATTGAACGCAAGGCAGAGCATCTGACACGCCAGGGTGAAAGCCTGCTGACACTTGCCGAAGACAGAGAGCTGTACCAGTATCTGCTGGAGGTGGCCTACCTCAACGAGGAAATCGATTGGCAGGAAAAGCAATCCCGCCTGGCTGAATGGACCCCCGAAGACGCGTCCCACTTCGAGCAGCTCGAGCGACGCATTGAGCGCAGCGATGAGGTGCTGGAGCAGTATCGTAACGGGGAAGCCGGTGAGCGTGCGCTGGGGCGCGTGACTGCTCAAACCGTTCAGACTCTCCCGCGCCACGGCCAGTTCGGTATGGAAAAACTGCGTGACCTCGCTCAGGATCTGAACACCGAGGTACCCGATGTGCATCAGGGCACCCTGACCTACCGCAGCGATGCCGAACAGGTATCCCGCCGCGTTGGTAATCGCAATTATGGGCAGCTGACCGCAGAGGGTGACTGGCAGTTTGACAGCCGCTATGAGTTCATCGACGACGTCATGAAACAGGAGAAGGAATCTTGAGCTCCAGACTTCGCCCTGCATACGCCCTGGCCGCTGCTCTGGCTGCCTCCATGGCGGCGAGTGGCTCCGAACAGACCCGCACCACTGCCAACCTTACTTCGGACGATGGCGAGCTGATGACGGCCGGCGAGCAACAACAGGCCAATCTGGCCTCTCTGGTCATTCGCCGTGCACCGGACACCGGTTCTGTAGCGGATGTAGTCGGCGCAAAAACACTGCGCTCATGGCAGGACCATGAGGTGATTGCCATACCCCGGGACGAACTGGACGCCGTCAGAGCGCTGTTGCAGCTTCACCCGGATGTGCGTTCCATAGAAGTGGACTCCGTGGTGACCCCACCGGATCCGGAAGCCGCCGAGGCGCCTTCCCAGACCCAGGCCCAAGGCGCGCAAACCCAATCTGACAGCGTGAATGACCCAGAGTACCGGTATCAGAACTACTGGCATTCCCATGACGCCTATAAGGGGGCTTCCGACATCATCTCGGCCTTCGAGGTCAGTGCCAGGAACCAGAAACTGGACATTGTTGTGATTGATGGCGGCTTTGCCGAGCACCCGGACCTGGATTGGGCCGGGGGTGCGGATTTTGTCGGTGACGACCGAGGCCACCTCTCCTACGACGCCGACAGTTGTGAAGACTACCATGGTCAGAGCGTGGCCAGCGTGATTGGCAGCAAAACCAACAATGGCGACGGCATGGCCGGAATTGTGGATGTCAATCTCTACGCCGCCCGCGCTCTGGCCTGTGACAACACCGGGCATATGTCTGACGTGGCACGAGCCATACGCTGGGCGGCGGGGGAGGATGTGGGTACTGACAGTACGCTGGATGAACCGGCTGACCTGGTGAACCTGTCGCTGGGCGCCTCCACCCGCTGCAGCCACTCCCTGCAATCCGCTGTGGATGCCGCCAATGAGGCAGGCGTCACCGTCGTGGCCTCGGCCGGGAACAACGGTGAGGATGCCCACGATTATGCTCCGGCCGGGTGCGATGGTGTCCTTACCGTTGGCGCCGTCACCCTGGCGGGCAGCCAGGCCTCCTTCAGTAACCACGGAGACCCAGTCGATCTCAGTGCGCTGGGGCAGCAGGTCAGGGTTCAGGGACCGGACGGGTACCGCTGGATGAATGGCACCTCCTTCTCGGCCCCCATCGTCACCGGCATTCTGGGCCTGCTGAAACAGGACATCCCTGAACTGGAACGCAGCGATCTGCGCGATCTGGCACTGGAGTCCACAACGGAATTCAGTGCCACCACTGATGACATTGGTGAGGGTGTGCTGAATGCGCCACTGCTGCAGAGCAATGCCACCTCACTGTTTGGCCTTGAGGGTCCAGCCCTGCATCACGCCGTAGGGATACGCGCAGAAAGCGACAGTTCTGCCTACTGGGATCACATGGACGATGAACGCCTGTGCTCGCTCTATGAGTTCGCCGCTAATAACCAGGACCGTAACGCGGATGAGGAGTTTGTGGTTTTCAGGGTGCCGGAGGGCGCCCCCATGAACGTGAGTAACGCCGACCCTGAAGGCTCATCTGCCGACTCACGCTTTGTGCTCTCGGGCATGAATCCGGAAGGCTTTGACTACGGGTTGCAGCTGTGCCGCGACGGCTCGGCGAGCAAGTGTCGGGACGAGAAATTGATGGAGCTGCACACTGAGAGAATGGAGAAGCCGGGACGCTGCCAACTGTGAATGCAGCGCCCCGAGCTGATACGACCCTTAACGGGCGGGCAGCATGGGATTGCCCTCGAACATCTCTTCCATGTCCGGCGCCTCGGGCGCATCCTCGTCGTCTTCGGTCAGCCCCAGATTGACATTCCAGAGGCGGTTGAACTGGCGCTGAGCCATATCCTCACCTTCACCATGCTCACGCAGGATGGTCGGGCGCAGAAAGACAATAAGATTGCGCTTGGTGCGTTCCTGAGACTCGCTACGGAACAAAGCGCCGACAAAGGGAATGTCACCCAGCAGAGGCACCTTGTTGACCTGGGTGCGATAGTCTTCATTGATCAGGCCACCAAGCACAATGGTCTCAGTGTCATCCGCCAACACCGAGGTCTTGATCTCGCGTCGGTTCGTGATCAGATCCGCCGCGTTGGCAATCCCGGCCGCAATGTCTTCGGTGGTCTGCTCCACCGCCAGGCGCACCACATCATCATCGCTGATGCTGGGTGTCACGTTCAGGGTCAGCCCCACATCCCGGCGCTCGATGGTTGTGAAGGGGTTACTCAGGCCGTCACCCGTCTGGGCCGTCTCGCCGGTCCGGAAGGGCACGTTCTGACCCACTATGATTTCGGATTCCTCATTGTCCAGCGTAATAATACTGGGCGTTGACAGCAGGTTTGCCTTGGCCGAGCTCGACAGCGCCTGGATCAGCGCGCCCCAGGAAAAGCCGGATCTGTCCCTCTGCCCGGCAGCCAGAGTAGCCCCAGTTCCCGGCGCAATGGCCTCGTCCGCCTGGACCGCCCCGAGTATCTCGCCGACACTCACACCCACATTTTCAAAGTTGGTGCCGGCGACCGGCGATGAACTGCCTGACTCATCGCCAACAATCCACTGCACACCCAGATCCTCACCGGCATCATCACTGATTTCGACAATGGCTGCCTCAATCAGCACCTGAGCACGACGGACATCAAGTTGCTCCACAATGAATTCAACCTCATTCATCATGGCGGGTTCCGCCCGTACGACCAGGGCATTGAGCCCTTCATCGGCATGGACGGAAACGTCCTCATCGCCCCCACCTCCATCCTCGGAGATCTCGCCAATAATGTTGGCGAGCAGGTCGCTCATGTCGCTGGCGTCAGAGTGATTGAGCCGGATGACCCGGGTAGTTCCCCGACTGGTACTGGGCGTATCCAGCTTCTCAACCAGTTCGCGGACCACTTCGCGGAATGCGCTGGTGCCACGCAGGATCAACCGGTTACTGCGCTCATCAGCGACCACGCTGGCCGTGCGGTCCCCTTCACCGGGGCTTTCGCCCAGCTCAGCCGGGCCCAGTTCCTCCAGCATCTCGACCATGTCACCGACCCAGGCCTCCTCCAGCTGAACCACTTCCATCTCGTAGTCCGAGGGACTGTCCAGGTCATCGACCAGGCGCTCCATCCGCTCAACATTGGCGCGATGGTCACTGATAATCAGCGCATTCGCCGACTCCACACCGGCCAGATGCCCATAACTGGCGACCATGGGACGCAGAATGGGCACCAATTGAAGCGCGTTGACGTTCTCTACATGGATAATGCGTGTAATCAGCTGCTCTGAGGGGACATCGAGGAAACGGCTCAGATCCTCGGCCGTCTGCTTCGCATCACTCTGCTGGATGACCTTGATCACACCATCGCCCGGCTGGGCGGTGAAGCCATGGACGTGCAGCACCGACAGGAAAAGGTTATAGACCCCCTCGCGGCTCAGAGGTTCATCCGAGACCACCGTCACCTTGCCCTTGACCCGAGGGTCGACCACAAAACTGTAACCAGTAATGTCAGAGACCTGATCCACCAGAGCCCGGATGTCCGCTTCCTTCAGGTTGACAGTCCAGGTCTCTTCATCCCCATCACCCTCTTCCTGCTGCACGCCCTCTTCCAGTTGAACCTCCTCCTCAGCCATAGCCGGAAAAGCGAAGCAAAGGAACACCA
>LKMJ01004837.1_pt1 | contig 12684 bp, 15 predicted proteins | sample 643391 | NCBI WGS metagenome assembly LKMJ01 (sample SAMN04112250, study PRJNA286221) | soda lake metagenome | biome: soda lake; feature: Kulunda Steppe; material: water; isolation source: sample PL-Br10 brine of Picturesque Lake | place: Russia: Kulunda steppe | collected 2010-07
GGATCGGTGGGATTGGCTTGTTCCTTATGACTTTCCTGACTGTTTTGCTTATTATGCTTATTATGCCTGTTATGGCTTTTCTGTGAATCTTCTGGACCGTTGTTGCTACTTTGGTTTTTCGGCATAATTGTTTTAACCTCCAGAAAATATTGATTGCAGAAATATTGATTATTCCTTGAGGAGATAGGGCGCCAGGATAAAATTTATCAGGAGACAGACTGCATCATAAAGTATTATAAACAACAGCCAGAAATACAGGCTGGCCTGGTCCAGTTCAGGATAATAAAAAAGCCTGGTTCCTTCCACGGCAGCCAGGACCAGAGGTATCAGCACCGGCAGCAGCAAAACCGGCAGCAGCAAATCGCTGAATCTGGTTGAGGTCGCCAGCGCTGCCAGCAGAGAACCATTGGCAGCCAGCCCTAGATTGATCAACAGCACCAGCAGGGGAAACCAGAAAGCTCCACTGACTGGGAAAGCCTCGAAGAGGATAAAAAGCACCGGACTGATGATTACAGCCAGAAAAAGAAAGATGAGATAATTAAATATTATCCTGGCACTCAGAAAAGTTTCCCGCAAAATAGGGGCCAGCAGAATGGCTTCCTGACAGGAATTTTCTGTATCCCTGAGAAAAGAGCGATTTAATATCAGCAGGGCTGCAAAAATCTGGGTAAACCAGTAAATACCAGGGAAGAGTGCTTGCACATTATCCTGACCGGGCAGGAAAGACATGCTGAAGATTGTGCCCCCGATCAGGGCAAAGAGCAGCACCGTGCCGCTGAGCTGCCCGGTATTAAATTCCAACAGGAGATCTTTTTTTACCAGAACCAGCAGAGCCCTGGCAAATTTCAGGCCGCTCATTCTGCTTATTGGTCTGCTGGTTTTCGGCATTTTTTTCTGATTTTTCTCCCCCTCTTTTTTATTTTCAGGTGATTTTTCAGTTATTTTATTATTATAGTCAGCCGAGCCTCTGTTTTTCCCGTCTAACTGGTGCGCATCTAACTTTTGGCCGGTTAACTTTTGATAATGCCGGGAAAATTCCCGGCTGCTCCAGCTGTTCTGGCTGTCCCGGCTTATCTGATCAATCTGGCTGCTATCATAATCATCTTCCTGCTTTCTGTCCAGAATCCGGCCGCGACAGATAATTACCCAGCTGCTGGCCAGATGATAGCCTAGTTCAATATCATGACTGGAAAATATCACTGCCGCCGACGAATTATCATCCAGTAGTTCTATTAAAAATTTACTGGCCTGACTGTCCAGCCCGGTAAAGGGCTCATCCAGGAGTAAAATCTCAGGTTTGATGAGAAAGCAGCGGCAGATAGCAAGTTTCTGCTGCATTCCCCGGGAATAGGTTCGAACTTTTTCATCCAGCTCCAGAGAAAGCCCGGCCCTCTCTGACAATCTTTCAATTCTACCCTGCAGCCCGGGAGCATTATACAAGTCACCAAAAAAATTAAGATTTTCCCGGCCGGTCAAATCATTATAGAGATAGATATCATGCCCCAGAAAACCTATCCGCGGCTTGCCAGAATCTTTATCTAAATTATTATTGCCACCATCCTGATAACCGTATTTAAACTCACCCCGGTCAGTTTCCTGCAGGCCGGCCAGAAGACGCAGTAAAGTTGTTTTACCGGCACCATTAGGACCGAAGAGAGCTAGCCGTTCTCCAGCATATAGCTTCAAAGAAACATCATCTATAATTTTAAACCCACTTCGGATTAGAGATAAATTCTTCGCGGAAATTACAGGTTTTTTTGATATCACCATATTAAATAACAGCTCCTGAAGCTCCCGAATAATAAAAAAGTTAATCAAACATCAAATCAAACACCCTATCAATATTACTAAAATTACCTTATTATTTTAAATAAATGAATTTACGTAACCAGAATGTATGTAAAACCTGTCAGACAATTTTTAACCTCGCCTCAACAAAAACTTTTACCAGACTCGTTATATAAAATGAAATTTTCTGGCCAGTCTGTTATAATCAGATTATAATTACTTGCTTTCTGAAAGATAGCAAATAATTGTTTGCTGTTAGAAAAATAAATTTTTGCTGCTTGAAAAACTTTGCCGTCCTAAAAAATTTTGCTGTTCAGAAAAAACATAGGTTAATAATTAAATTCTTTCACAAACACAAAAATCCTGCCTGCAATGCCCTATAATTACTATAATTCAATCCACAATTGAAAGGAGCCCCAAAATGACAGAAAAACTTCGCAGCATTTTTGCCAACTTAAGCCCCCTGGATCACCGTTATTCCCGGGATGAAGAGATTTTCAATAAACTAGCTGGCTATTTTTCTGAGGAAAGCCGCCTTAAAATGGAAGCCCGGGTGGAAGCAGCCCTGGTGGCTGCTCTTAATGAAGAGGGGCTGGTTCCGGCAGCAGCAGTAAAGGAAATCGAAATTGCTGTCGATAAAATTACAGCTGCAGCAGTCTACAGGGAGGAAGAGAAGACCCGTCACAATACCCGGGCGCTGGTAAACTGCCTTAGACAGGAGGTTTCTCCTGAAAACCGACAGTATATCCATCTGGGAGCAACTTCCTTTGATATAATCGATAATGGAGCCATTCTGCGATATCAGAATTTTACCCGGGAAGTTCTTTTACCCGAACTGATTGAGCTCACCGAAACTCTGCTTGAAATAGCTAAAAGAGAGAAGGAAACTCCCCAGGTAGGCCGCACCCACGGTCAGCAGGCAGTTCCCCTGACCTTCGGATATTACCTGGCTGGCTTTGTCAGCCGCCTGGGCCAGCGGATAGAAGAAATATTAAACCGAACCAGTTCCCTGAAAGGCAAGTTTTCCGGGGCAGTGGGATCCTATAATGCTCTGGATCTGCTGGTTGATGACCCTCCAGCCTTTGAGGAAAACCTGCTGAACTCCCTGGGTTTAAAACCAGCCGAACACTCCACCCAGATCCTCCCGCCGGAATACTTAACCGACTACTTCCACAGTCTGGTTTCCACTCTGGGAGTGCTGGCCGATTTAAGCGATGACATGCGCCACCTTCAGCGCAGCGAAATCAGTGAGGTAGGTGAAGCCTTCCAGGAAGATCAAGTCGGTTCTTCAACCATGCCCCAGAAAAGAAACCCGATAAACTTCGAGAATGTCAAGGGCAGCTGGAAAACTTTTCTCCCCAGGATGTTCACCGTCTACCAGGATCAGCTATCCGAACACCAGCGGGACCTCACCAATTCCACCACTGCCCGCTACTATCCCGAAATCCCCATCGGGCTTTTCCTGGCAGCTCACCGCCTTAATAGGGTTTTCAAAAGATTCGTGGTGGACAAAAAGCAAATGAAATCCAATCTGGCCGCTGGAAAGAGCCTGCTGGCAGCAGAACCTCTTTATATACTGCTGGCTCGAGAAGGCCACCCCGATGCCCATGAGGCAGTCCGACAACTCACCTTAAAAGTGGAGAATCAATTGAAAGCAAATAGCATTAAAAACAGCACTAAAGTCAATAATATGGACAGCAAGGATAAGCTAAACATTATAAACAAAAAAGAAAATATAACCAGTAAAGACATCAATAAAAACAAAACAAATTCACTCTGGGAATTTGCCCGCCAAAATCCGGAACTCCAGCCCTACCTGAAATCATTCTCTGATCAGGAAAAAAATTTACTTCAAAACCCGGAACTATATCTGGGCCGGTCAACAGAAAAAACCGAAATAATAACCAATCGCTGGCAGAAAAAGCTTAACGATATCAAAAATAGTCTCAAAGACTAATCAGAAGATTAAACAGGAGGTTATTCTCAATGAGCACCTATATGCTTTATGCAGTCGGAGCTCTGCTAATATTTTTTGGCCTAACCCTCTTTTCTATAGGAAATATCTTCATGTCCTTTGCTTCTTTTGTTCTGGGTTTTCTAGCTGTCAGCCAGGGAGTAAAAATAAAAAAAGAAGCCGAAGTCAGTAAAACAGACAGCTTTATAGATCCAGAAACAGGAAAATTTTATGTAAGAGAAGATAAGCTTAAGGATAAGAACAAACAGGAAATGGAAGACAAAAATGAAAATACAAAATTGGATTAATATTTTGTTGAAATTTATATAAATATTCACACTATACATTAATGAAAATTTAGTATATAATATAAATATAGGAATAAATCAGAGCGAAATGGGGCGAGGGAAATGGGTAATTCGTCTTTAGAAATTATTACTCTGGGGGAATTTCTAGTTCTTAAAGATGAGCATATCATTTCCGAACATAAAACAAAAACAAGTAAAATATGGGAGCTTTTTCAATATTTTCTTAGCAAATCAAACGAAATTAATTCTCCAGAGCAAATTATCAAGAATCTTGAATTCAATATGGAATTGATGGATGCCAAAAATGCGCTGGAAAATCGTATTTATCGTCTGAGAAAAGTCCTGGCTGTTGGAGAAGATTATAAAGCTGATCAATATATTTATTATAAAAATGGAGGTTATGGTCTTAAATGGAATAACTATTACTGGATTGACTTTAAGATATTTCAGAATGATTGTGAGAATGGAGAAAAACTGGTTAAAACAGGTAAAAAATTAGATGCGATAGAATGTTTTCTATCTGCCCTTAATTTATATCAGGGCGATTATCTCAATAATCAGATGAATCCCCACTGGATAGTTGCTCCCCGGGTTCAGTACAGGCAATTATACCTGGAATCTTTAAACCAGGTGTGTCAGTTACTGGCTGAATATGAGGAATATCAAAAAATAGAAGAATTATGCAGACGAGCAGTTCAGATTGAACCCTTTGAAGAACATCCCCATTATATTTTAATTAAAACTTTAATGAAAAGGGGTCATCGACGTAAAGCTCATCAGCACTACTCCTTTGCTCAAACACTATTTGCCAGACAGGGTGTAGAACTCTATCCTGAGCTGGGTAAAATTTTATTACAATCTACCCAATCTCAATCCCGGTTAAATAGAGGAATCTTTAATCTGGATCAGATAAAGGAAGAGTTGAATTTAGATAATACTTCAAAAGAGGTTAAGGTGATTCCAGCCCAAATATGCCGTGATTTTGCGGAATATCTTTATAAACGAAGTCAGCGAGATAACGAAAAGCTTTATCTGGCTTCAGCAACTCTGGAGTTCTGTCGCAGTCATTTTACTGAAGAAGAAGAGAAATGTCACATAAATACCCTTCAAAAAACTCTTAAGCGAAATCTGCGCGACTCCGACATTATCTGTGAATGGTCCGGACAGCAGTATTTGATTTTGCTTACCTCAATTCAGGAAAACAAAGTCATTGAAATTCTGGAAAGAATTAAAAATAAATATTATGAAAATGAAGAGCACACCGGAACAATTATCAATACAAGTTATAGGGTTTTATAGCTCAATAATAGGTATGGGTTTGGGCAAAAAAGAGTTCTTAAAAAATTCAAGAATATTTTAAAAAATATAATTAAAAGTAATTACAAGACTGTAGTTATTGATTATTAACTGGGGGATAATAACCTCCAGTTTTTTATTGCCTGATTCTTATAATTTTTAATCAATTTTTGACTGAGATGTTATTGGAATCTCAGTTAAATATGACTGGAAGCTGTTAAAAGTTAAAAATTTTTTGATCAAATTAATTCAAAAAATATAAATACCTTCAATAATCGACATTCTAGCAACTGATTATTTTTATATTTTAAAAAAATTTTGACTCAAATATAAATGATTTCTAAGCAATTTGTGACTGTTATTTATATTATCTGTAGTATAATTAAGTTAAAATTAAGTACTGATGCTGACAATGTTAAACAATATCAACTAAAATGAAGGAGGTAGCCATAGTGGAAAACAAACTAGAAATTAAAAATAGCAAGCAAAACCCAACTTACTTTCTCGTTAAAATAAATTTCCAGAAAAGCAGTACCATACAGGGGGAGATAGAATGGTTAAATCAGCCTGAAAAACAGGTTCGTCATTTTAAGAGCCTGCTGGAGCTGGTTTCTCTAATCAGCAATGCCCTGGAAATTACAGATGAATCTGATTCAGAAACTTATATTAAAAAATGGTATTAGAAAAAATATTTTTAATTGAGCTGTTCCTGATTTAATAGTCTAAACTCTTTATTAATCCTGTTTATTAACCTGCAAAATATTTCTTTCATTCAAAGCAAAAATAAAATTGCTTTCCTCTCAATTTCCTCATTCTATCTTGCCTTTATGTCAAATCTATCTTAAAATCAATATTTTTAACAAAAATGAATATTTAAATTAAACAATATATTAATGAAATAATTTCAAAATATTACAGAAAAAACTTCAAAAAGTGGATTTAATTTAATAATTGTATATCAAGCAACATTTTAAAATGTTTATATTAATGCCTAAATAACTTCAGAAATAAGTTTAACGCACTAATCTCTTCCTTTTGCTTAGCTTTACTCACTTGTAAATTTTAACAGGTAGTTATATAATAATTTTACAATTGTAATTAGTATGTCAGCTCTAGTTTTTTCTTTCCTGTGGATAATAATTTTTTAGGAGTTGATAACCTTGAAAATTCTGGTTGATGGAGATTCCTGCCCGGTACTTGATATCATTGAAAATTTTGCCCGGCATCATGATCTGGAATTACTGATATTTTCTGAAGTAAAAGATGAATTGACCACAAAATATGGCAGGCCAATAGTAATTGATCAACTTAACCAATCCATTAATAAAGAAATTTTAAGTCATACTGAACCTGATGATCTTGTTATTACCCGGAATTATGAACTGGCCCGTATGGTAATAAATATTGAAGCCACTGCCATTAGCCAGGAAGGTTTAATTTACACTGAAGATAATATTGAAAAACTCCTGAATCAGCGCAGGGCCCTGGCCAGAGAGAGAAAATCTGAATCAGGTAATGATAAACCCCTGACCCGGCAGCGTCAGCAGGAAAGAACCTGGAAGGATGATGTTAGATTTCATCAAGCCCTGGAAAAGGTCTATGAAAAAAATCTATCCACCAAATATCGGGGAGGTAATAGCTGATGGAATTTTTACGGCAGGCAACCTGGTCGCCCTATCTGGTTGGTTTTGCCATCGGAGTATTAAGCTGGCTTTCTTTTTTAATTTCTCGCAAGGCCCTGGGAACTTCAACAAGTTATGCCCGAACCTCGGGAATGATCTGGCAAAAATATGACCGGGACCTGGTCTTAAATATGAAATATTACCAGCAGTATATCCCGGAAATTGACTGGCAGTGGATGCTCGTTATCGGAATTATCATCGGCAGTTTTATTTCTTCACTGCTTTCCGGAGAATTCAGCTTAACCTTTTTGCCGGTCACCGAATTTGAATCTGTCTTAAATCAAAATTTTTTGGGCCGGATTTTTTCTGCCCTGGCTGGCGGCATGCTGGTGGGTTTTGGAGCCCGCTGGTCAGGAGGCTGCCCCAGTGGCCACGGAATCAGCGGCACCCTGCAGCTCAGCCTTAGCAGCTGGATTGCCGCCATCTGCTTTTTCATAAGCGGTATAGCTGTTGCTCTGCTTCTCTACTAAAATTTTACCTGACTCAACAAAACTGGAGGTTTTACCATGACTGCTGAGAAAAAATCCCGCCTCATAAAGGGTCTGATCACCGGTATCATCTTTGGATTTCTCCTTCAGCGGGGAGGAGCTACCCGCTATAATGTTATAATTGGTCAGCTGATGCTGCAGGATTTCACCGTGGTAAAAATTATTGTAACTGCAATTATTACTGGCATGATCGGTATCTACTTTCTCCTGGATCGGGGCCTGGTGGAATTATCTCCTAAAAATCATTCTCTGAGACAGGTGATTCCCGGCGGGTTAATTTTTGGCGTTGGTTTCGCCCTGCTGGGTTACTGTCCCGGAACAATTGCCGGGGCTGCCGGTCAGGGCAGCCTGGATGCTTTGATTCCGGGTTTAATCGGCATCACCCTTGGTTCGGGACTGTATGCCCGCTTTCACGAAAACTTTGAAGAACTCCTTGTAAAGGGCTCCTTTGAAAAACCAACTCTACCTGAACGCTGGAAGATCAATCACTGGAAGATAATAATCCCTCTGGCCGGGATTCTGCTGGCTTTACTTCTTTTGCTGGAATTTAGTGGTCTTTAATATTTTTAGTTTGACTGTTTTCCAGATTGAATGTCCAAATTCTCCTGAATTCTCCGAAAATATTCCCCGAAAATTTGACAAAACTTGAAATTTGTATTATAATCTTTATCAATCTAGTTAATTTAACATGATAATGTATAAAAAGCTGTGAACAGACCAGTAGCCTTTAATGATATTCCAGCGAATTGGGGATGGTGCAAGCCCAAAAATATCGTTAGAGGTGAATCCCCTCTGGGAGCTGCAGGCTGAAAAAGAGTAAGCCCCGCCGGTTATCTTCCGTTAATGAGATAGGTCATAGCACCGAAAGAGTGGACTTCCAGGTCAGTTAATAATCCAGGTCTAAATTGCTTGATTTGTTTCAATTCTTATTTCTTTTTCTTATTTGTTTTATTTAACTGCTTTATTTCGAGTTTTTAAGACCCGCCTCAAGGCCTGCATTATGATTAACCTGGACAGTCAACAAGGATGGTACCACGTGGCAGCCTCGTTCCTTACCGGAACGGGGATTTTTTGTTTTTAACCGAAAAATTTTTACCGGGTATATTTTAAATTTAGCAGAGAGAAGGGGGTAGATATTAATGAAATTAGGTGTAATTGGACTGGGTAAAATGGGAACAGCATTGGTTGAAGGAGTTCTCAAGTCCGAAGTGTATCAACAGGAGGACATTATTGGCAGTGATATTGTTAAAAAAGAGGTAGCCGGAATTGCCATCTATCAGGACAATCAGGTCTGCAGCAGAGAGGCTGAGACTGTCATTCTGGCTGTCAAACCTCAGATTATAGATCGGGTGCTGGAAAAAATTAAAGATTCTGTCCGCGACAAGCTGGTAATCTCAATTGCCGCCGGCATCAGTATTTCTCATCTCAAACAGAAGCTGCCTTCCTCCACCCGAATTGTCAGGGTAATGCCCAATGCCCCGGCTGTCATCAATCAGGGAATATCAGCCTATGCCTGCGGTACCAGGGTAACTCCTGAGGATAAAGAACTGGTGGATAAGCTCTTCTCTGGAATTGGTGAGGTCTTTGAAGTAGAAGAATCGCTCATGAATGCCATCACCGGACTCAGCGGTAGTGGCCCGGCCTTCCTCTATACCATTATGGAAGCCCTGGCCGATGGGGGAGTGGCTGCCGGGCTCTCCCGGGAGGATGCTATCCGTTTATCAGCTCTTACCATGCGGGGAGCGGCCAGCATGGTGCTGGAAACCAATGAACATCCCGGCCGCCTGAAGGATATGGTCACCTCTCCCGGTGGAACTGCCATTGCCGGCATTGAGGTTATGGAGCGCCGCGGGATGCGGGGAATTATGATGGAAACTATCAGGGAAGCAGTTTTAAAATCCCGGGAACTGGACCAGACCATTAACTAACTTTTACAGGCCATTAACTAACTGATAAATGTAAATCAAATATAAACCTGTATACCTTTAAATCTCAGGTCCTGGTTAATCCTGTTAAACAAACTCAGGAATTTGACAGACAAAAGAAGAGAGTTGAAAAAAATAAAACTTTAAATTAAAGAAACAAAGAATTTAAAAAACAAAAACTCAAGAGAAAGAGGTAATTACATGAGCCAGAAAAAAAACAGCCAGAGCAGCCAGAACAGCAAAAACCCTCAAAATTCCGATAAAAATAACGAGAAAACCAGAAGTGAAGAACTGATGGAGCTGACGGACAGATATGGTGCACGAAACTATAACCCCTTACCGATTGTCATTTCCCGGGCTGAGGGTATCTGGGTGGAGGATCCTGAAGGAAACCGCTATCAGGATATGCTCAGTGCCTATTCCGCTGTCAGCCACGGCCACTGCCATCCCGAGGTGGTAAAAGCCCTTAAAGAACAGGCCGACAGGGTCACCCTGACCTCCCGGGCCTTTCGCAATGATCAGCTGGGGCTTTTCTATCAAAAGGTGGCTGAAGTCACCGGCAAGGAAAAGGTTCTGCCGATGAATGCCGGCACCGAAGCCGTGGAGACAGCTCTTAAAGCTGCCCGCCGCTGGGCCTACTTTGAAAAGAGTGTTCCCGAAGATAAAGCAGAAATTATCACCTGTCAGGGCAACTTTCACGGCCGGACCATAACTGTGATTTCCTTTAGTTCCACCCCCGGATATCTCAAAGGTTACAGCCCCTATACCCCGGGCTTTAAAATAATCCCCTTTGGTGATGCCGCAGCCCTGGAGGAAGCTATCACCCCGAATACTGCAGCTTTTCTGGTTGAGCCTATCCAGGGTGAGGGCGGAATTAACATACCACCCGAGGGGTATCTCAGAGAAACCTATGATATCTGTCAGAAGAATAATGTGCTCTTTATGGCCGATGAGATCCAGACCGGCCTGGGCCGGACCGGTCAGCTCTTTGCCTGTGACTGGGAAGAGGTGGTGCCTGATGTTTATATTCTGGGCAAAGCTCTCAGCGCCGGACTATACCCGGTTTCAGCCATAGCCGCAGACAGAGAAATAATGGATGTCTTTGACCCCGGCTCGCACGGCTCCACCTTTGGCGGCAATCCACTGGGGGCGGCAGTAGCCAGGCGGGCTCTTGAAGTAATTGAAGAAGAGAATTTTGTCGCGAGATCCCGGGAACTGGGAGAATATCTTCTGGATGAATTGAAAAAAATTGAAAACCCGATCATAGAAGATGTCAGGGGACGGGGCCTCTTTGTCGGGATTGAACTGGATCAGCCTGCCCGTCCTTATGCTGAAAAACTACAGGAAGAGGGTATTCTGGTAAAGGAAACCCATGAAACTGTACTGCGTTTTGCTCCTCCCCTGATAATAACCCGGGATGAACTGGACTGGGCAATTGAGCGGGTCTTTAAAGTCCTGCATCTCGGCTAAAAAATATTTCCGCTGCCTGACTGAATTAACCATATTTTAGTTAAATATCAGCCGGAAATTTGAGTTTTTCCCGGCAAAGCAGGAATTTGCTATCTGAAGCTAGTATATGATATAATAAGTTTAACATATTAAATATCTAAAGTAAAGCAGCTAAATTTTATCTCAGCTTTGCCGGGTTCAAATTGCTGAATTTGCCTGCCTCTATTTTATATGGGGGTAATAATATGGTTGATATAAATACTGCAGAAATTGATGATTTATTGAAGGTTAAAGGTATTGGACGGGTAACAGCGGAAAACATTCTGGAATACCGCAGAAAACAGGGCGGGTTTTCCAGTCTGGAAGAACTGAAAAATGTTGCCGGAATCGGCAGCAAAAAATTGCAGGATCTCAAACCACAGCTAACTGTAGAGGGGGTAATCGAAATCAAAAAGATTACCGTCGAATTAAATCCAGCTGAATATGATCTTGAGCAGCCTGAAGAAGTTCATCTGGTAGGTTCCATGAATAACTGGAATCCTGCTGATAAAAGCTATCCTCTGCAGAAGGGAAAGGATGGTGTCTGGAGAAATACCTTTAAGTTCAAGAAGGGAACAGAGTATAAAATCATGTATGATTCTTCCAGCTGGGAAGAAGAAAAGCATGTTGGATATTATGGCAAAAATTTTGTAGTGGAATAGAATCTGTGTTGGTTTTATCCTTTTATCATCAGCAGGCCGGGATGCTCATCAGCAGACTAGCAGGCAGAGCAGACAAGCTGGTTCCTTTGAACCCGGCAGTTTTAAGGCATCCAGGTGTGAGTAAACTGCTGCTGATGAAAAAACTGCAGGAAAGGAGGTTGGCTTATATTGGATAAGCGTAGCTTGAGTAGTGAGCAGCTGGAAGAACAGAACAGGGCTGCCCTGATTGCTGAAGATGAGAACAGAATAATTGAGGAAAAAATCAGGCAGTCATTCCGCAGAGCCCGTAGAGTTTTTAGATAAGAACAGCTAAGGAATTTAAGGAACTGCTAAACGGCTGAAAATCTTTACCGGAAATTAGCTTTATAAAATTTTTTTCTGCGGAAGTTAATTTAGCCTGACTGGATTAATTAAGCTTTACCAGGTTAAATCTATCGAGCATCCGGCTTACTGCCGGATGTTCTTTATGTTTGGACCTCCCTGCCTGGGACATCCCAATACCTGTATATTTTATTATGTTTTATTATGAAGTCCCTTTAGCTTCGCTGGCTAACAAATTGAATAAAACTGGCATAATAACAAATATATTTCAGTTTCAGGGCAGGAAATTTTCTTTCAATATTGAATTTAATAATATATAAGAATTATTTTAACTGGAGGGATAGCAATGAATGGCTCCAAATACCGCGTTCCTGCTCAGGATAACCGGGAAGTTGTCACTTTAAAGAAGTTCTGCAGTGACTGCAGGGAAGACCCGGAAAATTGCGAAATGGAACCTTCCAGCTGCCTTGAAGAAGCCAGTATTTATCGAAAATTTGCCAGAATTAAAAAGGAATAAATATAAAACCAGGATATCCAGGAGGTAATAACTTTGGAGAATGAACAGGACAGGCTGTTGAAGGAAGCTAAGGAAGAAGACAGGCGGGTAAAAATTTATCTGGTAAACGGCATGCAGCTGGCAGGTAAAATCTCTTCCTTTAGCCGCTTTGTGGTAGTAATCGATATTAAAGGCGAGCAAAATATGATTTACAAGCACGCAATTTCCACTATAGTTTTTTAACAAATCTTTTATCACTACTTCTATCTGTTAATA
>LKMJ01004838.1_pt1 | contig 12682 bp, 18 predicted proteins | sample 643391 | NCBI WGS metagenome assembly LKMJ01 (sample SAMN04112250, study PRJNA286221) | soda lake metagenome | biome: soda lake; feature: Kulunda Steppe; material: water; isolation source: sample PL-Br10 brine of Picturesque Lake | place: Russia: Kulunda steppe | collected 2010-07
CCCCGGGCCGCGCTCGGCCCACAGCAGCCGCCTCTGCTGCTAGAGCTGCCGCCGGCGCCAGAGGCGACCCCCCCTTCTGCACCAGAAGCGGGACGCGCTGCGGACCAAGAGCAGCTGCAACAGGACGGCGCTGGGCCGGCGGCCACCGCTGCACTGCCACACGAAGGGCCGCCGCTGCTCTGGGGGCCCTCGCAGCGCATTGACCTGCTGCACGCACTGGTGGAGCTGTGCGGCGACTGCGGCACCGCGCACGCCGCGATCGATGCGGTGGAGGAAGCGCGCAAGGAGGCCAAGCGGCACGCGCAGGCGCTGAAGTCTAAGGTGCGGCAGTAGCCTCTGGGCACGTGTTTGCTTTTGGTCGCAGCAGAAGCTGTGGCTGTGCCCGCGCACACGCAGTGCCGGGCAAGCATGCTGATGTCAGGTGCATGCTGCACAAGGGCCCAAGGCTCTACCAGACAGAGGCGCACACACAGACTTAGGCATGCTTGCATACACAAATACACACCCAGACACATTTAAAAGTTTAAATGAATACATTCAAAATTGTTTTGTTCTCAAATTGTTATATGTAAATGAAGAGGAATGCACGCATCCACGTGCATGCATGCACACACGCACACGTGATTACGCAGCACCAAGGCTGAGCCCTTCCCCAGTGCAAGTCACCTTGGCTCTCCCGCTCTCCATCTCCAATCTTTTTGCGCACTCCCACCTGCTTCTCACATTTTGTACGCATCCCCACCTGCGCGCATGCTCACCAGCATGTCCAGCCACTCAGCCACTCGGCATGCGCCGCTGTGCGCTTGCACATGCCCCTTGCAGGCGCGCAAGTTTGCTGCGGACGCGGCTGCTGCGGAGTCGGGGGTTATGCAGCCCCCGCCACCACTTGGCACCCGCCCTGCGCGCTTCAAACCCCAGGTGCGCAGGGCGCGTCCTCCGTGTGGGCGTGCGGGCGTGGCGCGCGCACACGCGTGGGTGCTTGCTTTGCTTTGATGAGCTCGTGCCGTGTGAGCACATGAGATGCACGCGGGTGTGTGTGGTATGTGTGTTCAGGGGGGGGGGGGGGGGGAAGGGGTCTTGAGGCCTGCACAGGGCGGGGCTGCCGTGTAGCACCACAGGTGGGGCTGGTGCGTGTGTATGGGGTGGCGCGGCTGCCGCGGCAGCTCTATCATGTCTTAGAACCAGTCTGTTACGTGGTCTCTCGTCTTAGAACCAGCCTCTCCCATGGCCTCTTGTGGTTTCAATGGCAAAGGAAGACGGGCTCATATGGGAGCATCCTCGACTCAAGGGATGGGCTCAAGTGAGCTTCCTTGGCAAAGGCCTTCAAAGGCCTCTCTGAAGCAGGGGCCTAGGGATGCTTATGGCTAGTGCAACTGGAGGCGCGGTGCGGGGTCATGCATGGAATGTAAAGACGCGACACCGGGTCAAGGTGCCAGAAACTGTGATGCCTGATCATGCGGCTTTGCTGGTCGCCAGGCGTCTCTGGTCTAACAAACTGTTGAGCCATGGGAGCCCCGCGCCCCGCTGCGCACGTGGCTCCTTGCGCGCACACGCGAATGCATGCGCAACCAGGCGGTTTGCTCCCAGGCTTGCACACCTGTAAGGAACCCTGTGAGGAAAGGTCTCTCAATGGGCTGGCCGGGGAACGGTCCCGATAAATGAATCAGCCAATCCTTAGTCCAGCCCAAAGCCTGAGCCTGATGGTTGGTCAGATAGTTGAAGGTGATCTGGTGATCAAGGGAAGCCTGGTTGTGTTACGTTTTGCTACATCACCTCACCCCCGTGGCTGCATGTGTACGCACGTGTGGCACTGCGCGCAGGACAAGTCAGTGTTGAGCCCAGACGAGGTGGCACTGCTGACGCTGCTGGAGGACTTGGGCGAAAGACTCAGCATCCGGCGGCAGTGCCTGGGCGCGGACCGTCTGGGGAACAAGTGAGAAGGGAGAGGGGAGGGGGGGCAGAGGCTTTTCACGTGCGCAATTCCTCGCTGCACTCAAAAATGCATACGGTATGTGTAGTGCTTGTGTGTGTTTGTGCATGCGTCCAGCGTCGTGCGATTCCTTGCTGTGCTCAAAAGTGGTATGGTCCAAGAAGTGCTTGTGTGTGTGTGTCCCGAGTAATCATGTATGCACGCACAAGCAGCGCGCGCCTGCATGCAATGCCTGCAAACCGCAAAGCAAGGCACTTGCAGGCGCATGCGCATGCAGCCATGTGTATGTCTGTGCGTGCTCACTTACTCATGCGGCTGCAGGTACTGGTGGGTCGGCGACCCAGGGCCACCCCCTATCATGCCCAACGAGAAGACGGCAGCAGCCATGCTTGCGGCGCGCCCCACCCCCTTCTCTGGCTTTGTTGCTGTGGAGCAGCCGCACAAGCAGCCCTGCGAGCGGCTGGTGCGGCAAGAAAAATGCACTGCCAATCATGGAAACTGTGGTATTTCAGATATTATTGTTGGACCGTGCATGTATCCAAGTCAGGAAATGCAAAGCCTGGAGGGGAAAATGGGAGCGCAGTGGGGACGAGAGCAGAGAGTGCTGAGAGTGGGGGACAGAATGGTCAGAGTCCCGCACACACTGCCATTTTAATAGCAGAGGGGGGTGGGGGCGCAATGACCGTTGCCTTCCACTGGAGCAGACAAGCTGTTGCGTTGGTTTCACACACACGCACACACACACACCCCCCACAAATACACGCATACACAAGCACACGAACGAGCACACACACACACACGCACACACACACACACAGGAAACATCTCAAGACAAATCAAACAAAAAATACGCACGCGCGCACCTCAAAGCTCATGCACGCTGCGCCCCACAGGCAGCAGCTGCGGCCGCAGGCAGCTGCCCCGCCACGCCCAGCGGCCTGGAGGATGAACCAGATGCCGTTGGCGCAGCCGCAGGGCCAGACATGGATGACATGGGCGTGCCCTCAAGCTGGGGGGCGTACACCTCAGGTACGCCTGTGGCGGCGGGAACAGCAGTTTGCTGCTGGTCTGGGCTTGTGCGTGCGCTGCACAAAGCTGAACAGAAGAGGATGCGTGTGCCATGACGGTTTGGTTGAGCCATGGCAGGGTGCATGTGCCTGGGAGGGTGTGCTGATTGCCAGCTGCTGCTTTTCAAAGTAAATGGGCAGCGAAGGCACCAGGCACTGCCCGGTGGGCAGCACTTGCCCGAGACTCAGAGGAGAGTTGTTGCCCCTGCCTAGCCTGCATGCACACCCACGCCCTGGCAGTAAGGGATTTGTTGCCCCTCAATGGCCTGTATGGCTAGCCACGCCCTGGCAGTAGGGGAGTTGTTGCCTGCATGCGTAGCCACGCCCTGGCAGTAGGGGAGTTGTTGCCCCTGCCTGGCCTGCATGCGCAGCCACGCCCTGGCATTGTGCGAGACCTGGTGGGCGTGTGGTGTGGCCAGCAGAGGGGCCGATGGGGCAAGGGGCACGCACTAAACCCTACCCACACTTTCCCACATACCGTACCCAAACACACGCATGCACGCGCGCACGCGCACACATACACACACGCACACACATGCAAACACAGATGCACATACACATGCACACACACACACATGCACACACACATGCACACACACACATGCGCACGCCCCGTGCTGCTTCCTGGCGCAGCGGCGTCCCTGGCGCCGGTGGTGGCGTTTGCGGAGGGCCCGCTGCGCGCGGCGCTGTTGCGCGTGAAGGACTCAATGGCGCGCGCAGAGGGCCCGCAGGGCACCTCCACCCTGGCCCCTGCAGCGGCGAGCCTTGTGGCCGCCGCCGCGAGGGATGGCCAGGGGGCGCAGCCACAGCCCCTGCCGCAGGGGCCATCTGCTGTGGGTCCAACGGTTGCAGGGGGGCCTGCGCAAGGCCACAGCCACGCTGCCACGAGCACCACGCCCGCCGCATCTGCCCCCCCCTCGCCCTCGCCGATGGCCTCCCCTGCGCACGCCAGCTGGGGCGCCGCCGCTGGCGCGCGGGCTGACAGGGCTCAGCCCGGCAGTGCAAGGCCTGGGCGCGGTGGGCATGCAGCGGCAGCGATGCTGCACGCCAGCCTGCTGCCCTCGCTGCTGCGGTGCAGCACAGGTGGGCCCGGCCCGGCGGTGCCGCCGCCCGCCCTCCCGGCACACCTCGTGCGGCAGCAGGGGCAGCAGGGCAGGGAGGTGGGCACCCCAAGTGCAGAGGTTGGGGGGGCAGGTGGTGCTGCGGAGGTGCTGCGTCAGGAGCTGCTGGCGCTGTTTGACGCGCTGCCGGCTGACGCCTTCAGGGCGAACAATTTCTGGGGCAGCAAAGCGCGGCAGGTGCGTGCGGGCGCGCATCCTTCTGTGAGCGTGTGTGAATGTGTCTGCATGCGTGTGTGCTCGTGCGTGCAGGTGTGTACATATGTGCGGGCTTGTGAGCAAGTGCGTGGATGCTTGTATGGTTCAGTGTGTGCCCTTGCCATCATGCTCCTGGTATGCGCCAAGCCTCCTGGTGCCTCCAGGCACCATGAGCTGCATGCGCATCCATTGGCCTGAGTGATTGATTTGCCAGCTCTTGGGGTGGGTTGGTGCCTGTGCGTGCGTGCATGTGTGTGTATGTACGTGTGCACAGGCCCTGTGTGTGTGTGTGTGTGTGTGTGTGTGTGCAAGCCCTGTGTGTGGGATGGCTGCTGTTGCAGCCAGCAAGCTTCAGATGCCCTGCACCGAGTAAGTTTCACGCCGTGCTCCATGTGCACCTGCGCGTGCGCACGCAGGCCCTATGGCGGGACTTCACGGCGCACTGTCCCCCCACGCCCTGCCACCTCAGCGCAGCCATCACGCTGCTGGAGCACATGGTGGCGGACGAGCTGCTGCGGCCACACTGGCGCTGGTGGTCCTTCCCGACCCAGCACCCCGCTGCTGTGACCTCCCTCAACACAGTGTGGTTCAGGTCAGCGCCACGTAGTTCAGTCCTCTCGGGCCTGCATGCTCCAAGTCTTGCAACACCGTGTGTTGCATTTCATGTTCCTCAGCGATGCTTGGTTCTGGTCCCTCAACACTATGCGGCTCTGGTCCCTCAGCACTGTATGGCTCTCGTCCCTCGGCACTGTGTGGTGGAGGTCAGCATCGTGTGGTTTAGAGGGGGGGGCCGCGCCAACAAACACCTGATGGGACAAGTCAAAGGCATGTGTACATACCATACATGCGCCGGCAAACACCTGGTGGGACAAGTCAAAGGCATGTGTACGTACCATACATGCGTAGACGGGGCGCATGAGGTGACCCTTGAGCTCACCTGCGCGCGTTAGGGCGGGGCGTTCAGAGCATGTGGATGGCAGGATATGGCTGGTGGGTTCGGAGGCAGGGCTGCATGGCGCAGCCGGGGTAGACCCTCTGACAGTCGGGCAGGCTGCTGGGGTTGGGGCTCGGCTTGCTTTTGATCTGCTTTGATTGGACCCGGATTCCATTCAGTCAGCAGCTGTGGCGTGTGTGGCAGGGGCATGCGCCCTTGGATGGGGCCCACACACCACCCTCTCCCAAGCCCTGGCCTCCCCCCTGCTCCTCCCTCACAGGCTGGCCGGCCTGCATGGCGCCTTCAAGTACCACCCCTTTGGCACAGCCCTGCCTGCCCGCTCTGCCCTGGGCGCCGCAGCCATCGCCCCAGGCGCCCCCCTCACCGCGCCCCCCCCGCGCGCCCCCCTGGCAGCCGCAGCAGTAGCAGGGTTGCAGGCGCCCGCAAAGGGCGCAGCGCAGCCGCGCGGGCAGAAGCGCAGCCTGGGGCCAGACGCGGAAGGTGCGGAAGGGCATGGGCTCTCTGGATTTTGCAGGGATCCCCGCAAAATCCTTTAGGCGCGCATAGGTGTGCGCGACGAACACCTGCTCCTGTGTAAGGGGGGACGCTTGGGTTCTGCGAGCGCGCGGGATAGCGGGATAGTGGGATGGCTGTCCTTCCATGTCTCCCAAGGGGCTTGCTGGGGGGTCGCCTGCACCCCTGCCCACTGCACGATGGCCGCCAGGGAAGGCAGGGGCTCCTGCAGTGGTGCCAAAAGGGAGACAGCCGGGGGGCCGCAGCTGTGCCCGTGGTGTGGCCACAGCGCATGTGCCCGCTGTGCGGCGGCAGCGCATGTGCCCGCGGGGTGTGCTTTCGTGGTGTGCCTTCATTGCATACATGCCTGCGGGGTGGGCCTTCAGTGTGTGCCCTTGTGGTGAACCCGCAGTGCGCCTGCGGGGTGGGCCTTCAGTGTGTGCCCTTGTGGTGTACCCGCAGTGTGGCTGCAGTGTGTGCCTGCAGGGTGGGCCTTCGAGGCGGGTCCGTAGTGTAGCAGCGGAGTGTGCCTGCTGGGTGTGCCTTTGTGGCCTGCCTTTGTGGCCTGCCTTTGGTGCGTGCTTTTGGTGCGTGCGTATGTGGTGTACCCGCAGTGTGTCTTTGGTGTGTGCTTATGCTGTGTGCTTTTGGTGTGTGCAGTTTTGGTGTACCTGCAGTGTGCCTTTGGTGTGTGCTTTTGGTGTGCGCTTTTGTGGTGTGCCTGCAGTGTGGCTGTAGTGGGCCTGCAGGGTGTTCGTGCAGCTGCCTTCGTGGTCCGCCTCCGAGCTGCAGGCCAACGCATCCACCACACATGCCTCATGACACGCAAGGCAAGACACGCCTCTGTGTTGTGTGTGCACGCTGGCGCTGCATCTGCATTGTGTGCAGGACGCCGGCTGGCGCAGCGGCCGCGTACGGCGGGCGACGCGCAGGAGTGGGAGTATAGCTACCAGGACCCAGACCAGCTGCGTGCGGAGCAGCTCCGGCAGCAGCGCGCGGAGCAGCGGCGGCAGCAGCAAGCGGCGCTGGAGCAGCAGCGGCTGGCGGAGCAGCAGCAGTGGCTGGCTGAGGCGGACGAGGAGGAGGAGGAGGAAGAGGAGGGCGAGGAGGAGGAGGAGGGCCTGGACGAGGATGAGGACAGAAAGAAGAAAGGTGGGTGGGGAGGGGAAGGGAGGTGCGTGTTTGCGCAGGCCGACGCACTGCGGTAAGCGCTGCCAGCTCAGGGACATGTTGCTCATTGTGGTGGTCGTGGCCAAAGGAGAAACACACCGATGCCAGTGATCCTAAAAGGGGCACACACAGTCCATATGCACGTGCACTGCCTGTGGCTCGAAACAGGCAAGCTGTGCTCTACTTGCGCCTGCGGCATGCAGGCCACATTTTGGCACCGCTAAGCATGCCTGCCATGCCTTGTTGCTGCTCACGACCCTCTATGCAATCCTGCCCTGCTTGCAGATGAAGAGGAGGACTACAACCCGTTTGCTGACAGCAGCGCCGGCGAGCAGGAGGAGGAGGAACCTGAGGACAGCGGCGGCTCGCGGCGCAGGCGCGGCAGGGGCGCTCATTCTGCGGCGCCCAGCGCACGTTCGCGCAGCGGCTCGCGAGGCAGCCGTGGTGGCGCCGCCAAGCGGCCCGCATCAAAGCTGCCCACCACACGCAGGGGCCGGCTGGAGCTGCAGCAGCAGCGTCGCGCGCTGCGCGAGCAGCAGCAGCAACAGAAGCTGCTGCAGCAGCAGCAGGGTAGTAGTGTCGCGCCAGCGCCGCTGCCACCCGCCCCGCCGCGCCCCCTGCGGCCACCCTCCCAGCGCAAGCGCCTGCGCGCCAACGCGGCTTGGTCGCCATCAGCCAGTGAGGATGCCAGCGAGGGCGGTGGCTACAGTGGCTCTGGGGATCCGGAGCTAGAGGATGAGGACATGGACATTCCCCTGCCGCCTGCGCCGACACGCAGCAGCACCCGAGGAGTGCGCATGCCGGCCCCGCCTCCCCCCCCCTACGTGCCCGCCCCGCCGCCTGGGTCAAGCCGGGGCGGACTGAGGGTGCCACAGCCGCCGCTGGTGCCCATGCCACCCCAGCCGCCGGCGCCGCCGGCGCCCAAAAAGTCCAAGTACAGTGAGGACTCGTTTTTTGATGACTTGTAGAATTTCAGGCATATATAGCATGCGCAAACTAGGACCTGCCCCCATATCTGCTGACTTTTGTGTGGAGAAACCCTAGAAAAAGCAAGCAGTTTTTGAGGTAGCTTGGCATTCTGGCAGTTTGGCTTAGCCTGCTGTACGATGTACGGAGAGTACTCTTTCTGGGATATGGTGGGTATTCCACCTGGCATTGTAAGCAATTCAGTTTTGAAGGGACAGCTCATTCAGCAGGTGCATGGTCACATTTCCTGCGCTGTTTTACGCGGTTTGAGCATTTATGGCAGACTCTTAGCATGTCTAGGTAAGCCAAGCTGGAGCTGAAGTTTGCAGGCATGCCGCTCATTATATGTGGAAATGTTGAAAAAGTACTTCTTTATTGAATCAATCATTTGTATCAGTTTTTGCACTCTCTCATGTGCTGAAGGTGACCATGCAAGTTAGGTTTAAGAAGTTCTAGCAGAACAGAATGAACCAGGGTTGTGTCATTCGCCTGTTTTGGATTTGCAATGTGCAAATGATCCAGTAAAATCTTAAGTACGCCAAATGATTCGATCGCATATTTGCCCGTGGGCTTCGAGGGAAGAGGGAGGCATTTACTGAGGCCAGCTGACCCTCCCCCCTTCCCCCTCACCCCCTGATTCCACATACAAGGTTACAAGGTTACAAGAATAAGGCCTCAGTCAAGTAGTTCGACTGTTGGCCTGCTTTAAAAAACAGTAAAGGAGGTGAGCAAGTCCAAAAAACTGAAAAGAAATGTAAGAACAACTAAGCAACACCATAAGACTGCCCTACAGTAGGGTGTATTTGAGGTCTGAAGATAATCATTGGAAGGTGCTTAGCAGTTGTGACCTCTTAATGTCCAATAGTTAGCAGTTAACACAGGCAATTACACTGGGAGATATTTGTGAACCCTGCTTTGAAAACACTCTGCGCACCGCCTACAGTGAAAGGCAAACGTAGTTTGGCACCAGTGAAACACCACAGGCATAGCCATGGCCAACGGCCTGCTGAGTCGTCCCACCAGCACATTACGGCCAACTACAGGCTAAGCCAATCCATAAGACACACGCAGAATATGCACCAAGGCGGGCGAGTACTCTGTTTGAGCCTTTGTGATCCAGCTGGCCCACCAGAGTCTACTACGACCTTGCTCTCATCCCAGCGTTGAAGCGCTCTCCAGAACCGATGGCAAAACTGTTCCACATACACTTATAAAAAGACAATGCTTAAGAATAAATCGTTAACTTGAGACTAAGGTGCGAAATGGAGCAAAAGATGCATATCGGAGGGCCCATTTTAGGGATGGTCTTTAAAGTCGGCGAATTGGTTTTTTACAGTACGGCGAGTTTTCGATCACATTCACTAACGATTAAATGTGCCAGTCGTCACTAATCATAGATCAAACCATTGCCAACTCCACGTGGCTCATCACAAGTGGATGAAGCATCACAAGTTCGGTGGATGGACACTTGATCAGTTTGTTTGAATTCAATACCTATTTTAATGGCAACATGTGTTTTTACTGTGGTAAGCAGGGCCACTTGGGCAAAGAGTGTCTTGCTCCCGAGAAGCAGCAGGCAGACATGAATATGGCTGAGTGAGAGAATGCCCAGTGTGCTTTTGGTGGCCAAGACCACTGGGCTATCCTTATAGCAATGATCTGAGAGGTTATGTGAAATACCTTGATTCAATCAGACTGGCTGATTTCATTCGCTCTCTGGACAAGGATCCGGACTATGACTGTTTATTTGCAAGACGAAGTTATTGATCTGGACGCTTATTTGTCATGTACAGCCTCTACAGCTCAGGTCAATTTTACTGGCCACACTTATTCGGTTATCTTGCCTCAAATTTGAGCAAGGCTCAGGCAATTATTGCACAACACGCAAAGCACAGCTGCATGCTTTATTGCACATATTTTCAATTGCTTCCATGGCACTTTGCTTTGTGACAAAGGATTTGATTGCATACATTCTTTGCATAAGCAATCAACTTTGTGGGACAATGGCATTTGCAAGCCTCTGCTATTTTCTGTTGGTATTTTTGTGAGTCATGAATACGTGAACTTGTGTATGGCTGTACGTATGGCTGTACAATGCTATGATCCAAGAGACTCCCCTTCCCCAGGCCTCTTGGAATCTTCATATCATGATCATAGCAGTCTGGAACACAGCTGCACAGCTTCACCTAAATAATTACAATCCTACATGGCTGCAAAATCTTGCTTGTGACATCCCTTAAGCAAATTGGCACCTCAACAACATTGCTAGCCATCCCACATGTAATACTAGGCACGCTGAGACAGCGCCTGGTCTCAAGAAATTTGAGAAACTTCACTCAGACAGAATGCAAACTACCAGGTACTCTCACAGACCTGCTTTGGGTAAAGTGGCCCCCCTTTCCCGTCATTCCAAACCGGGACTCACACTTGATATTCCTGACTGTAAATCCTGGAGCTACACGGATGGTAGCTGCCGTATCCAAGAAGGTAAAACAATTTTTGGGTCAATGTTCTACCACCTTAGCTCAGGCAACTCTTAACTTGGTTGAACCAAATAGTGCTGGTATAACCGATACCATAGGGAGAGCAGAACTGGCAGCTATAGCTTCTGCTATCTTTCATGATCATATTCATATTGCTACAGACAGCATTACCTCACTCCATCAAATTAGGAAATTGCTTAATCATACCCATCATTCTTTTTCCTTGTGGTTTTTGCTAGGCAAGCCGTCCCCTTTGTCTCCTCACCTCTACCAGGAGGCAGTGCCATTGCCATCATGCAGCACTGACCCGTATCATCTTCCACATTCACATTATGAAAGAGAAAAGTTTTGGTGACCCACATGCGGTTTGCAGATGACCTCTGCCTCATGTCCAACAACCCTAACCAAATGCAGACCATGTTGAACAAACTACGAGCGTTCGCATGAAGAAAGTCTCTCACTGTCAATACACAAAAGTCTGAGGTGGCGTACTTCAACTCTTGCACCAACAATCTGCCCCCTCTCTTTTATAATGGCGCGGAGCTCCCCTACACAGACTCCTTCAAATATCTGGGCATGGTTTGTGACAGACATATCAACTTGAATACTGCAGCTGATGCAGCGCTACGTCCATTCACATCTGGTACTTTCTGCATCAGACAGTTCATACGGGAACATGACCTTACAAACAGGTTACACATTTGCATGTGGCTCCTTAAAACGTAAGCAATCCCTGCTGGTATGAATGCAAGCCAGGTTTGCGCCACCCCATTCTTACGACAGGGCAAAGAAATGGACAATCCTTCACAATAATGGTTGATGACAGTGCTCAAGAGGATTCTGATGGTCAAGGACACAACTCCTTCTTGGTGTGTCATGCGCGAATGTGGTCTAGAGCCTCTACAATTCAACTGGTTTTGGGCGGCAGTGCGGCTGTACAATGCTTTAACCCTAAGCAATAGCTCCACTGCAAAACAGATCTTACAAGCTGACATGCAACTGAGCTCACGGTGTGATGATTGCTACTAGTAGTCATCCCACATCCTATCTGCGATGAATGGTATCACACGATTTTGTTTGTTCAAGGAGAGGCTGCTTAAGTATGAGCCCATTAATCTAAGTCATTTTTGTCGTGGACCTCAGGGAAAGGCACTTGGATGATTGGACACCATATTCTGACATGCATCCACAAGAGCGTAACAGCAAAGGCTCTACTTAGCATCCCTACCAAGAGGGACCTGGTCACACATTCGCCATACACCCTTCCTAAATATGTGCTTCTTGATCTTCCTTGTGTTGCTATTTGCAGCGCGGCACGCTTTAGACTTCAAGTTCGTACTCACACCCTACGAATTGAAACTGACCTGGACTCACAATACCTCCCCTGCCTTTGACTTGTGCAATGCTAATGTTGCACAAGATGAGCAACACGTCCCTTTTCACTGAACCCACTGCCAGTGCACCCATCCACACGTGGTCTCACTCATTTCGGACTTATGCGTCCCTAATTCCTCCCGCAGGCTTGTGTCTGCTTCTCTGGGCCTGGAAAACAATAAGCTTTGTTTCTTCCTTCATGCACTGATACTTTTTTATGAGCAGGCTAGCAGTCACACTTCTTGAATGAAGGCCTTTTTCTTGTAGCCCTTATAACCCTTGAAAGAGGAAACATCATCACACTGTATGGAATGACAATACAATGGCATGACAATACAATGTAGGTAACAACCACCAGACAATAATCCACTGTGGAGTGACTCCCAAATAATTAAAAGAGAGAGCAGCGCCGTGCTCCTTTCTGTTTGTCTCATCCCTGTGCATGAGTGTGCAATGCGGATCCCAGCACAAAGCCCTGCATCAAAGAGGCTCTACCAAAGGGCCATCCAAATCTCAGAGGCTTTGTGACTTAACCTCCCCAAAACCTCAGAGGCCAAACCTTCTAGCTCAAACCTCTTTTTTTCTCTCAAATAGCGGTGCTCTGTCTCGTGCACACGCCAAACGCATGCGTCAAGTATGAAGTATGTGCAGATGGTGTAACGCGAGATAAGTGCTGCAGCCAGAGATGTGCTGCACTGCGTGTTCAGTTGGTTGGAGTTGATTGGCTGAGTACTTGAGCAATTGACAATACAGCAATCGCTGTATTTAAAGCATGTTCCAACATTTTACTTTAGGACGAACTAGGGTACCTGTGTTCACGCTAGGAGGGGTACAGCTTGCCAACAAAGATTCTTTTAAATACCTGGGCATGGTTTTCACCAAGACGCACAATATGGCTGCTGCTGCTGAGCATATGCTTACACCTTTCA
>LKMJ01004839.1_pt1 | contig 12681 bp, 21 predicted proteins | sample 643391 | NCBI WGS metagenome assembly LKMJ01 (sample SAMN04112250, study PRJNA286221) | soda lake metagenome | biome: soda lake; feature: Kulunda Steppe; material: water; isolation source: sample PL-Br10 brine of Picturesque Lake | place: Russia: Kulunda steppe | collected 2010-07
CTGGTGGCGATGGTGGTGGTGGTGGTGGTGCTGCTGCTGCTGCTGCCGCCAGACAGGCTATGGCTTCGAGATGGTATGTATATTAAGCAAGGCCAGTGTTCTGGTTCGGCAAGATATGTACACCACCTGCTCCCCACCTGCTTCCCCATTTCTACGGGCTCTGCTGCGTGCGGTTGTGCAGCTCCAGCACTGGACGCTTTGGAGTGAAGACAGAGCGCACCCCAAGCACGAGTGGGTGACATCAATGCGCGCTGAGGATGCTGAGGCGCTGGACCGCCTGCCCTTCAGCCTGAGCATCCCGGAGCTGGGGCTGGTGATTGTCCATGCAGGCCTTGTGCCACAGGGTGAGTGTGCGTGCATGTGCGTGTGTGTGCTTGTGTGCTTGTGTGCTTGTGTTTATGTGTGTATGTGCCAAATGGGGAGGCTGCTGCAGTAACCTAGGCTGCCAGAAGGTTGGAATGCTGCAAGGCCATTGCCTGTCAGCTGGTGGGGTTGCTTGAGGGGATGCTTGTGGCCTTGTATCACCAAACACCATCCATGTGTTCACTTGCACTTTTGGTGCCTTGGTGTGTGCAGCGGAAAGCGAGTTCCAGGACCTGGTTGAGTTACTGCCGCAGCAGCACCTGGCTGACATGCTGTGCATGCGCAACCTTGTCCCGCTCAATGCTTCCCAACCTGAAAGCAGTGGTGCAGACGCACCAGCACCCAGTCATCCACACCAAAGCAAACATGAACAGCAGCAGCAGCAGCAGCAGCAGCAGCAGCAGCAGCAGCAGCAGCAGCTGGATCGATCTCCAGAAGACTCTGCTAGAGTCCAGCCGCCCCCTGCAAGTACTCCCTGCACCCCTCTGCATGCGGCACCTCTTCAGCCAGATCTGCCTGCGGGGTGGAGGGGCTCTAAAGAGGGCGAAGGGGGTGAGGGCGTGGCATGGGCCCACATTTGGCCAGGCCCAGCTCATGTCTTCTTCGGGCATGACGCACGCAGGTGTGTTGGGTGGGTCATGATGAGGCGGCAGGGGGTGGAAGAGCACGCTTTCATGCTGCATCAATTTGGCTGCTTGGGCTAACGCTGAAAGCAGCAGTTATTCACAGCGCTCAACACTGACTACTGCAGCCTTCCGGCTGGTGGAGTAGCTGGCAGTGCTGGCAGTGTCCCCCTCCCGATTGGGAAAAATTACTCTTCAGATCCAACAAGGCTCACATAGTAAGCATTTGCACACAGCGAGGCATACGGAGCTTCCTGCTTGTGGTCTCAAACAAAGAATCCTGGCGCAAGCACACACGCGTCCATGCATACACACAAATGCACATATATCGATACATACATACAGGCACGTATGTGCACGCTTGCACAAGCTGTGCGCGTTGCATTGCATTACATTCCATTGCTGTGGTATTCTCTGCGCTGTGCGCTTTTTTCTTGGAGCGCCACATGATAGCGGCCTACTTTAGCTGGTAGGTGTGGTGTAGAAGCGAGTATGCAGTTAGTTGATCCTTGGGCCGGCGGCGCCTTCAATGCCCTGTTGTGACTCCACATGTGTAGGGGCCTACAACTAGCAGCGCACGCAACTGGCCTGGACAGTGGCTGTGTGTATGGCAAGTACCTCTCAGCCGCAGTGCTCCCGCCCGCAGCTCAACTGCTGCAAGGCAGCAGCGTGTTGAGGGCACACCAGCAGGCCTGGCAGACGAGGCTGCCCCCTCAGCAGGAAGAGCTCCACCCTCAGCAGCGTGGGCCACATCAGCCCCAGCAGCAAGGAGAGCAGCAGCGGCGGCAGCAGGAGGAAGGGGGAGACACACAGGAGCAGCTTGGCAGACCTCTGGCATCAAGCACGAGTCTACCGGGGGTCACCCGGCATGACTTGCAGTGCCGCATTGTTCAGGTTGCAGCGCTGGCGCAGTATGCTGCCGTGAGCGAAGACTAAACGCTTTTTGGCTGCTGCTTTGGACAGATGGTGCAGGGTGTCGAAGACATTGTAAAGGAGCAAAGCGCATGTCCATGTCATCCGTCCATCCATGCAGAGGCCTTTTTGTGAGCCACTCTGAGTCCTTTAACATGTTTCAAGGCTGCACGCTGCAGTTTGCTGCACAGTCTGCAGTGCAGACACACGACTGAAGGGATGCAACATAGTAGCACATGCTTAACCTTGTCAGATGATTGCCTTATGCAATGCAACAGGCTTGTACATGAACATTTCCAGCAAGTGTCAACACCTGCGTTTCCCCTTGATTTCGATTTTGTGTCCCCTTGATTTCGATTTGGTGTTTCCATGCTTGCTTTCATTACTTGACAGAGCCTTGCCAAGTTAACCCCCTTGATCTTATTAGCCACTAGGCACTAGCTAGGAGTTGGGTCCATCCAATCAGCAAGTTCTGCCTGCCAACCAGTGTCCTGCCTGCCCAAGCAGTGTTTGGGTTTAAATGCACCCTTCTCAAACCCAAATGGGCCATACCTGAGCTACAACAGGTAATCACCTAGATGCTCCTTTTTTGGGTTGGTACATCAACTCCCCCTTTTGCGTTTGGCCGGTTCAGGTTCGACTTGCACTTCAAATCTTTATCATTTCCTTCCATGTAATCTTGGCCACAGATGATGATAATGCTCAGTCATATGTCAGTCTCTGGCTTTTAAGGCGCAGTGGAATGCAGTTGACAGCATCTCAAGTCTAAGGTAGACAGAGATAGTGCCAAATAATTCAGACAATTGTGTGCCCTTGAAGGTCTGTCATTCTGCCTTGATTTGCAAAGAGCCCTTAGAACTGCTCTCAAATCACATGCTCACTCTGTGCATCACTGTGCATTATGATGAACATACATACAAACTGGCTACAACGAACACGCTCTTGGAAAAAAGCCGCTCTCAAGGCCTTGTCTGGAGCAGGGGGCTTGTCACCTTGGAGGGCGAGTCACCCTCCAAATCCTCAAGCGTTCATTTTGTTCCCTGGCAGAGGAGACTCACAGCTTTTTCTGCGAACGTGTCTCCCATCCCTTAATTGATGCAAGGAGTTTTTTTGCTGCCTGCGTAGTTTCTTTTCTTCTCTTTCTGTTATGACCTTGCTGATCCTTGCATAGCTGGGACGACGCTTTTAATAAGAAAGGAAATGCCTTCCCTCTGGAGGATGGCAACTGCATATCACAAGCATGAGCGCATGCTCACACATGTGCACACACACACACACACACACGATATTGCACACAAATCCTTCACTAAGATTGTTACATCTTACTTCCTGTGCAAATCATGCACGTGCGCCTGCATAGGAATTCGCATCGATGTCTCAACCTCTTGGTTTTTCTTTTCATGGATATTAAACACATCAAAAGAACACAAGGTGTCCATTGAAGTTGTTCCTCAACTTTTGAAGTCACGGGGGTTGGCAGGCCGGACTCGGTAGCCGCTCACGGGCACTTCCAGAAGGGTGAAATACAGTGGAAGATTCAGCGCTGGGTTTAGCAACGGGGTAGCGAGCACCCATCCGGCACCAAAGGCGGGTACTGTCACAGTTGGTCCCACCGTCCGCCCCTACTGGGGCATTTGTTAATGCGTGAGCCCACGTCCAACTTTTTCTCCTGGTGCTTAATCTCAGGGCATCCAGGGCTTGTGAGGATGCAATCACAAGCGGGCAGAGGAACAGATCCTGCATCAGATGAGGGGCTGGGATGGCTGACCAGGTGGTACAAGGAGACACAGGACAGGAACAACCGGGGGCTTGAGCCAAGGAGTAGAGAAATTGCTGAGGAGGACAGGATAGACCTGGCAAACACAAGCAGCCGTAAAGAGCCCTTGGAGGTGAGAACATGCGGGCACAAAAAGGAGAGACCTCAAAGGCAACTTTAAGGTCATGTGACGTGCCAAAACCCTCAACATTGAGATTTGACGAGCGTGCAAAGTGATGCTTCTTAAACGCCACCAAGCACAAGTGTCGTCTGCAAATGTGCGGCTGGGATATTCCCTGTCACATGACAGCGATCAATTTGATCACTAGCGCGTGCTGGTGCACCCATCTTTATGCCTACAGTGACGATCCAAGCAGGTGGGTATGCTTCAGCCTTGTAGATCAAAATGATGAATGACACTTTGATTTTTGGAGAGCCCTCCAAGTTTTGGGTGTGTGATATGTGATCCATCTGTGCAGCACGCGCTCAAATGGCCAAATCAGTACGTTCAATGCCCCTGCCCTTAATGTATTTCCTCCCACATCTGAGTGTATGTGACTCTCCTCCCCTTGATGCAGCTCCCTCCCAGTGAGGTGCAGCGGATGGAGCGTATGCTCACCCGCACAACAAGCTTCCTAGGTGGCATGGACTTCCAGATTGACGATGATGTGCTCAACTACACAATCAGAGTTGCACAAGAGGCGGTAAGTGTATGCCCACTTCTGATATAGTCACAGCCACCATTGTTAGCGTGTGCCACTGCTAGCAATTGCAATACTGAACATCCTTTTTATTCCACAGTATCCCGCATACTTTTCAGCACTGCTGAGTTCTTACCTGCCAGTCCTGCACCAATTTGCTCTGACGCACACAAATGAGAGCATTCGCAACTTGGGCAAGGCCAATTTCGAAAACGGGGCTCTGTTGTGCCTCTTTGAACAAAACAGAAGTCCGAAGCATACAAGGCGCCCTGCCTGCACCCTACTTGCACACTGTGCCAGGCACTTACTAGGAGGAACGCCCCGTTTGCCAGGGCCACGTGCACAGAGGAGGCACTCCAGGTGAGCCTAAAACTGGGTATGAGCACAAAATACTGGTCATGCGCACGACACGCTAGTCATGAGGTACGTGCTGGTCGTGAGCCGCACGCTGGTCTCGGATCTCAAGCCATGGGCTTGTGCAGGTCCTTGGAGAGGCAGATGCAAGATAATATTGGCCAAACGCTTTTCTGTTGCAAGCTTCTGTATGCTGGTTGACTCATCAAGTCAGAGCATGTGCCGGATCAGCAAAGTCCTTCTTTCAGATCAGCATCAGCCTCCCGGTAGCATTTGCTGTGAACCTGGCGTTTTCAGGGGCATCATGGCATGCGCACATTGTGCAGTTCAGGAAGGGAGCTTGACGACTCTGTTAGAGATAACACGGGATCATATGCAATGCAATCACACGGATCATGCAATGCAATCACACGAGAGATCATGCAATGCAATCACACGGGATCATGCAATGCAGGAGGAGAGGGCAGAGCAAGCTGCTGCCAAGTGGCTGAGCATCATGAAGACCAAGGATGAAAGGGAGAGGGCTTGCAGGATCATACAGGCCGCGTTCAGGAAATTCAGCCAAAGATGCAAGGCCCAGGATTCGTGGCCATCTGACAACAACCCACAACACTTCAAGTACGTGGCCACCAAGATAGATGATGGGAGCAGCTGTCTGCATGGTATGCAAGCCGCAGCCAAAGAGGTAGCGTGTGTTTATGTGTGTGTTTGTGTACATGTGTGCAAGTGTGTGCGTGTTCATGTGCGTATGCACATGCCAGCCTCCTGAACACAACATGTGCCTAGAAGGCAGTCCTCCAGTATCCAGCATATATTGGCAATGCCACAGATCTCTGCGTATGGTTTGAGCTCAAAAATTGCTTCAGTTATGCAATCCAGCAATTGGAGTTTGCAAGGACGCATGCAAGGTAAGCAGAGCGAGAGCGCTGTGCATAGGTTGTGTGTGGTACAGCCTGGATGCACCCTTCTGCAGCGAATACCAAAATGTAAGTCTAGTGATGCGCAGGCCAGGGAGCAATGCAGATCAATCAAATGGCCAATACCAGGCCAGCCCAAGCCTGGGCTTGATGGTATGACAGGAAGGTGGTGCAAGATATGGTGATCATGGAGAGCCTGGTTTTGTTGCGCCTTCCAGCACTAAGTAAGGTGGCGCGGGCAGAAGCATTGCCCTGCCACTGCCACTGAGCGCAGCACAGTCCATGCGACCTGTTATTCAGCACAGTCCATGCGACCTGTTATTCAGGCGGGTCATCATAGCCTGTTATTCAGGCGTTATTCAGACGGGTCATCATAGCCTATTATTCAGGCGGGTCACAGTCCATGTGACCTGTTATTCAGGCGGGTCATCATAGCCTGTGCTGTTGCTTTTGGCAGGGGCAGACTCTGGCTGTCTGCTTAGCGCCCAGCCAATGCTGGCAGGGGTCTGGTAGCACCTGGCTCCAGATCAGCTGGCCCAACTGGCCCTGAGGACTGCACTGCGTAGATGCAGTGAGCCACACAAAGGCAGCTGCAGCACAGGTGTTAAGCACGCCATGGTGCTGTCTGATGCTGCTGTGCTAGAACAAGCTCAGGGTGTGTGATGCTGGCGTGCTCAGATTGAGCGATGGGCGAGCTTCCATGCTAGCCAGAACAGGCAACAATTGCATGTGTTCCGTACAGGTGCCATGTCGGGGGCACTGATGCCTTGTTGAGGGTCCTGAAGCCTTATCCAAGGCTTTTGGAGCTGCTTGTCACACATGTGCAGGCACTGGGTAGAGTTCCACGAGAAGCATGGGTGGGACAAGGAGGAGATGTTCGACGTCTTGGGCAAACCCATTGACCGATCGCAGCCCAAGGCTGCACCGGTGGTCCAGGTCAAGTCGAAGTAGGTGGTGTACAACAAAGCATGCGTGCTACAGGTCAAGTCGAAGTAGGTGGTGTACAACAAAGCATGCGCTCTACAGGCACAGCTAGCTGGAATTCCATGCAGGGCCGCACATGCATGGATGCTTGGCTCATGGATCCTTTGACGCAGTGAGCTACAGCCGCTAGCGGACACCGACTTGATGCCTAGTCACACACACGCGCGCACACGCACGCGCATACACACACACACACGCGCGCACACACACACGCACAGAGACACACACGCGTGCACACACACACACACAGAGACACACACACGCGCACACAGACACACACACACGCACAGAGACACACACACACGCACACAGACACAAACAAACACACACAAGCAGCCTGGCACGATTTCATGGAAGCCGGGTTGTGCTTGCACGGCACAAAGGTCGCTTCGCCGTGCCAGCGTTTGACTTTCGCGCTTGCACCCACGTCCAAGTGCACACCTGCCTCTTTTTGCTGCGATGGTGTCGAGCATGCACAACATCTATACTCACATACACCTGCAATGACGCCGCGATTGCGGGGGCAGGAGTGTGCAACTGCCCTGCTCCCCCGCGCTTGCATTCCTTTACCTCTGGCCACCGTTCCCCTTGGCCACCATCCATGGCTTGTTCGCATCGCCAGGAACTCAGCAGTGCCACAAAAATGGTATGAACGCATCATATACTTGCATCTTTCCTGTCGGTGCACCGTTGGCCGTTCCTGGCGCCGCACGCCGGCACACGGCGTCAGCTCAGAACTCAGGAGCTCAGGAGCTCAGGAGCTCAGTGGGTGTCAGGGCTCCTCGTCGGTGCACGCCGGCAGTGCTAGGCAGCTCAGAACTCAGGCGCTCAGAACTCAGCAGTGCAGACAGGGCTCCTCGTGGGTGTCAGGGCTCCTCGTCGGTGTCCGCTAGCGCACCTTGCCTAAGCATCAGGGAGCTGGCCCAGGACGCACTGAAGGGGCTGCCTCCAGCTGGCCCAGCACGCACTGAAGGGGCTGCCTCCAGCTGGCCCAGCACGCACTGAAGGGGCTGGCCCAGCACGCACTGAAGGGGCTGCCTCCAGCCTCGAGCCCTACCCTGTTCTGCCACACCCTGCGTGCTCAATTGAGCATTCCCCTTCCCTACTTTAGAACTCCTCCCCTGCTATGCGCTGAGCATGCACAGGCTAGCTGGATGGTATGTGAGCTTGTGGACCTTGAGCGGCTCCATGGTCGTGCCTGTCAAGCGCTGATGCAGCATGGTGCTTGCCTGCCGTGCGCACTGCACCTTTGGCTGGCATCAGAGCAGCGAGCACCAGAGACAGGACGTGTGCGCAGTGTACACAAGCCCTTCCCTCCCTGCTTGATGCGCCTTGTGATGCACATTCCCTCCTGTTGCGTGTCCAATCATCCAAAGGTACATGGAATTTTCCAGCATAGGAAGAGCCACAGGCACGCCCTCGCGCTCACATCGGCCGGCTGACCTGGACAGAGGCGCACGCACGGTCATCCGCGCATTTGCACGCGCGCAGCACATGACGCACCTCATCATGTCCAAGTGGAAGCAGACACAGGTGCGCAGACAGGTGGAAACCGCGGGCAGGGGCTGTCAGTGGATGCGGCTATCATGTCCTCAGGAGGCTTTCCATGCCTGCGCCTTGATCCCCACTCTCTCACATCCCATATGCGCTTGCTTTGCCCAAAATTATTGCTGTTGATGTGACTGCGCTCAGCCAGCGCATGTATCAGGCGCGTGGGGCAGTGAGGGGCTTAGGGGTCGGGCAGTCCTTTTGCGGGAAAATGGGGAGGACAGGGGTTGCCACTAGTGTCTGGAACTAACTTCAGGGGCACTTTCAGGCATTCTTATTGATAAGGTCCAGGATGATGATGGACGCACTGTCGGAATGCTGCCCTCCATGAGGTCAAAGTTGGTGGGGGATAGGTACCTCATGCCAGCATGAGATGAAGGAAGAGGCCTGAAGTTGCATACTCTTACCGGCTGCTGCTGCTGCTGCTGACTGCTGCAATCTTTGTCAATGTGGCCCAGTCTATCTGTAGCCCAGTCACGCTTGTCAATGTGGCCCAGTCTATCTGCAGCCCAGTCATGCTTGTCAATGTGGCTCAGTCTATCTGCAGCCCAGTCATGCTTGTCAGTGCGGCCCAGTCTGTAGCTGCACGCACCAGTGTACCTGTGTAGCTGTTCAAGGACACACCCTGCTTTGCCCAGTGCTTGATCGCCAGGGAGTTCACTGCGCAGGTAAGCGCACTGGAAGACTGTTGGGACTGTGGATTGTATGACATGAGGATGGGCTCATTTTTTTGCAGCCGTCTTGCAGCCACTTTGCAGTGTGTGGGGGCATGTGGTTGCAGGAGAAGGAGGAGCTGGAGCGCAAGAAGGAGGAAGCCCTGCTTGCCGAGCATCGCGCCAAGTTCCATGGGGTGGTGTGTGCCCATTGTCACTCCCGTCATTCCTGCCCCGTTATCAATGCGCCACACAATCAGTCTCACTCTGCCTCACTATCTCATTGCGAGCTCTCTCCCGCCACTCAGTCTCTCCTGCCACTCCGTCTCATTTTGTTGATGGGTCATCATCAGTCACACTGTCTCAGAGACCCTTTTGCCACATTCGTCACTCCGTCTCATTTTGTTGATGGGTCATCATCAGTCACACTGTCTCAGAGACCCTTTCGCCACATTCGTCACTCCGCCTTATCACGGATGTGTCATTGGTCACCAACAAGTCACCAACCCTGTAGCCATCGCCTGTGCGCCCCCCACTGCGCCTTTGCATGCCTCTCAATGCGCGTGTGCACCCCCCACTACGCTTCTGCGTGCCCCTCACTGTGCCTGTGTATGCCCCTTGAAGCGCACGTGCACCCTCACTTCAGTTCTGCACCCCCCTTGCAGTAAGCTCAATATGCCTTTGCTTGTGCACCTTGGCTGTGGTGCGAGCAGGACCTGCCCAGCTCTCTGGGGGATCCCTTCTTGCGCCAAGCCCTTATTAACCAGGCCATCAAGGTAGAGAGTCCCTGTAATTATCATAGACCTGAGGTTTACTCAAGTCTGGTAGATTGCAGTGCGGCCCTAGGTAGCCTGTGACCTGGTGTAGCCTGTGACCTGGTGTAGCCTGTGACCTGGTGCAGTGCGGCCCTAGGTAGCCTGTGACCTGGACTAGAGGACCTAAAGGTACCTTAAAGGTATACACGCTGCTAGTTATTTGGTCTGGGATGCCTCTTCCTTTCAAATGCCCACTGTTTTGAGGTGCCCATTAGGCTTTGGCAGGCCGGTCCAATAGCCGATGGCAGGCCGGCAGAATAGCCAATGGCAGGCCCAACTGTCAATTCCTAAAACAAAGGTGCCCAAGGGTCTCTGCCCAAGCAAGGAAGGCGTGAGGCGCTTTACGCAGAAGCAGCCTTGGCATGAGCTTAGACGGTAGCAGCCTCCTGTGGGAGGATGAGGCTTGGTCTGTGAGGCGCCCACGCGGCAGCCCTGTCAGTCTTCAAGGCCCCCGTGTGACAGCTCCTGGAAAGATGAGGCTCAGTCTTTGAGGCGCCCACTCAGCGTGGGCCGCAGCTGTAGCCTGTGCACAGGGACATCCGCCCAGCATGCTGCTGCACGTGCTGTGTGAGGTGGACCCAGCCTGTGGTCCTTTGAGCCACCTGAGCTGTGGTTCTGTGAGCCACCTGGACAGCGTCCTGCGAGCCACACTCCGTGTGGCATCTGCGCAGCATGCTGCTCGTGCAGCGTGAGCTGTGGATTTGCAAGCCACCTGCAAAGTGTGCTGGTCTGTCTGGGTCAGCTTGACTTAATACTCAGGCCCAACCAAAGGGCTTTTGCACCCTTTCAGTGCTTGCGACACCTCAAGTGAACCCGTCCAGACCCCCCCGTGCACACAATCACTTCAGGTGCTAGCTCATGCCGCAGGATGCATGCATGGATGGAAGGGTCCCAGGCTAGGTGTGTGCGTTGTGTGTGTGTGTGTGTGTGTGCGTACGCTTGGTCACATCATGTGCCTCATCATGTGCGCAGGTGCTGGAGTCAGGCCACCGCCTTTCAGAGCCGGAGATCTTGGGGCTGGGGGCTGTCCTGCAGAGCGTGGATGAGCCACTGTCCACGCACGTTGCTGACCTGTTGCGCCACTTCAGCTCCATCAACAGGTGCGCCTGCGGCGGGGGCGCGCTGCAGCACTACTAGCACTTTGTTGTGGCTATGCTCAGCGCCGGCGATCTCAACGCAGACGTGCACCTACACAGCTCCTTTGCTTCAGGCGGTGTGAAGAATGGTGATGCTAGTGTTTATGTGCCGCTGCTCCTGCTCCTGCTGCTGCTGCTGCTGCTGCTGCTCATGCTTACAAGCACCGCAATGCAAAACATTTCCGAGGAAGTGAGCTGAATATTGTGCAAGCATGTCCGCTGGCACCAGATCGCTAGTTCCCTTCCCCCAGAGATGCGCGGCAGGTGCCGCAGCATGCGCCTGGGCCAAGCTGGCAGGGCAGGTATGGCGATCTTCACCTCGACCAGCATTTCTTACCTGCAATATGGGCCGCTGTTTTTTTTGCATGACAGGTACCGCAGCATGCGCTTGGGCCAAGATGGCCGTCCCAACACAGCCTTCTTCACAAAGACCACCGACCCAGACATTGTACGCGTGTATGATGAGGTCATGCAGGCGCTGAACCAGAAGGTGAGGCCAAGCTTAGGGGACCCTCGAGCCAGATATGCCCTCAGCACGCGCGCAGGCATGCGGGCAGGGGGGCAAGTCACGGCTCTGCCCGGGCACGGGCTGAGGTCACCGGCACCTTTCCAAGAACAGGCGCAGAGGTGCATGTACCCGTATGGCACCAGTGGCGCTCTCTTTTCTGCATATCTGTGCTCATATGCTCAGTCGAGCAAAGACGTGCTTGGGTTGAGCGGCCCCGTGCAAGGGTGCCTGCCTAGTTCTGCTAAAGTGTGCCATCGGCGCTGTGATCGCCTGTGCTTGGCAGGGCATCCCATGGGCTGCGTGTGCGCGAGTGTGCACACGCGTCTTTGCATGCAAGCACAACAAAAGGAAGCACAACAAAAGGAAAACACAGTGGCGGTGCGGGCACACTGCGTGGTGCCATGGACTGTGCCTGATGGCCACGCGCAAGCTCATCATGTGCTGCGCCCGCATGGACTGTGCCTTTGCTGCGCGCACAGTATGTGGCCGACGTGAGGACGGCGTTTGCAGAGCGGCGGCGGCCGCCGCAGCCCCCTGATGGTGTGAACGCGCGGTCTGTGGCAGAGTACGAGGCCATGCTGGGTCACTGGAAGCACCTGGAGGTGAGTGCAAGCTGGCTGATGATGGGATCTGGACGCAAGCAAGGCCAGTGCGTGGTGCCCATGTGATCCGCGTGTGTCACGACTCAGCACAGCAAACCTGGGTTCCGGTGGGTAAGGAAGAGGGGTAGGGGGCACATGAGCTGCAGCTGCCCATGAGCTGGGATGTTTGCCCACTCCCCTGTGCCTTAAGTGGCACAGACTGTTGTATTTCCCCTCCTGGTCCCTGTGACTGACATGCATGTGTACATACTCAAATACATGCATGTGTGGACATGTGCACGCGCACACACACGCGCACACGTATGCAAACACACCCTTGCAGTATATGCACGCCTATGTGCACGCCGCATGCTCCTGTGTGTTATAACGCTGCAGGATGGCTATGACTCGGATGATGCACGGCCCCGCCAGCCGCGTGTGCGGCAGCTGTCCAACTACGGCAAGGCTTTGCTTAAGGCGTTTGAATGTGGGGGCGGCACGGCCAAGCGCAGGCTGCTGCGCGTGCAGTCCACAGGTGCGTGGTTGCTGTGGCCGGTGTGTCAGGGAGTGCAAGAGCACCTCAGCGCGCACCTCAGACCTACCGTGCTGTGGTAGTAGTGCTGGTGTTGGCTCAATGTCCAGGTGCTGAAGACAGTGCTCAGGTGGCTGCAGGCAGCTGCTCATGTGGTCCACATTTTGGTGCTCTGGTGGTCCACATTTTGGTGCTCTGGTGGTCCACATTTTGGTGCTCTGGTGGTCCATATTTTGGTGCTCTGGTGGTCCACATTTTGGTGCTCTGGTGGTCCACATTTTGGTGCTCTGGTGGTCCA
>LKMJ01004841.1_pt1 | contig 12680 bp, 6 predicted proteins | sample 643391 | NCBI WGS metagenome assembly LKMJ01 (sample SAMN04112250, study PRJNA286221) | soda lake metagenome | biome: soda lake; feature: Kulunda Steppe; material: water; isolation source: sample PL-Br10 brine of Picturesque Lake | place: Russia: Kulunda steppe | collected 2010-07
GAAAGCTCCGGAAACAGGCGTTCGCCCGCCTGGCTGACGTCACCGAGCAGGTCGAAGACGATCTGCTCGCGATCGGCGCGGCCCGCGACGCGCTGAAGACGCTGCCGGACATCCGGGCCGACGAGCCCGCGATCGTCGTCGCCGGCTATCCCAACGTCGGCAAGTCGTCGTTCGTCAACCGGGTCACGAACGCCGAAAACGAGACCGCCTCCTACCCCTACACGACGACCCGGATCGACGTCGGTCACTTCGAACGGGACCGTATCCGGTACCAGCTGGTCGACACGCCCGGGCTGCTCGATCGACCGGCCGAAGAGCGAAACGCGATCGAGGCACAGGCCGTCTCCGCGCTGACGCATCTGGCCGACGCCGTCATCGTCATGCTCGACGCGAGCGGAGAGTGCGGCTACCCCCTCGACGACCAACTGGAGCTACTGGCCGACATCGAGGCGACGTTCGAGGTCCCGATCCTCGTCGTCTGTAACAAATCCGACCGCTCGACGGACGTCGAGGCGGACCACTACATGAGCATCGAGACGGGCGAAGGCGTCGAGGCGGTGCTCGATGCGGCCGTCGAGGCCGTCGGCTACGAGCCCGAACTGCCCTTCGAAGGATAGTTGGCGGCCGGGAGCCTTGTAATGCGGCGTAAGGTTAGGCGCCGGCCGTCGCGTTGTACGTCACGCTAACCTGATACTCGACGGAAACATCCCCAGTATCGATCACGGTCCCGGGGGCCGAGTCAGCCGCATCGTCGGCCTCGAGATCGTATCTAACCGGGCTGAACCGACGCTGGGTAGCGTCGACGCGCTGGACACCCGTCACGTGCAGGTCACCGCTATCGGCGATCGCATCGGCCTGAGCGCGGGCGTCCGTCATCGCGTTTTCGATGGCCTCTTTTCGGAGTTCCTCGCGGAGCGGTTCCGAGAGCGTGAACTCGACGCCGCCGACCTCGGCGTTGCTTTCGGCGGCCGCATCGATCACGTCCCCGGTCCGGTCGGGATCGTCGACGGTCACCTCGAAGGCGTGAACGCCCTCGTAGTCGGGGCGGTCGCGTTCCTCCTGTGGCGGTCGGCGCGGTTCCGCGATCCGGTAGTCGATCGTTTCGTAGTCGTCGTCGGTGAGACCTGCCGACGCGAGAGCCGCACGGAGGGCGTCGGCGTCGGTCGCGAGGTCGTCACGGACTGCGGCAGGGTCATCGCCTGTGGCGGTGGCGGCGACCCGGACGGTCGCCTGATCCGGGGCCGTATCGGCGCCGCCGACGGCCTCGACGGCGATGGTTCGGTCGGCGCTGTCGGCCGGCGCGTCGGCTCCGATCGGCGAGACGACGGCGACACCGACGAGCGCCAGCGACGCCAACGAGAGGACGACAACCAGGACGGCGAGTCGTTCGCGTTCCATGCTCGGGAGAACGACCGAGAGAGACGTATAAACGACGAAAACTCAAACGGCCGTTTGACCCATCCGGGGTTCGGAGCGGGCCTCGATCTGTGGCGGGTTTTCAGCCGCCGCTCCGCTCGATTTCCAGATACCGGACCTCTACATCGACGGTAAGGTCGTGATCCGCGGCAAGCCGGGTCTCGATCGCGTGTGCGAGACCCGGGCGAGGGGCATCAGGGGGGGCCCCGACAGTGATGACGACCGACGCCGGATGGTGAAAGAGGAGATACTCGGCGTCGGTCTGGACGTCGAGTTCGATGAGTTCATACCCCGAATACGCCGGGTCCTCGAGTTCGGTCGCCACGCCGTCTCTGATCTCCTGTTCGGTCACGGACGTCTGATAGGAGTCGTAGGTGACACCGCCGAGGAACAGCGAGAGGAGGCCGATCGCGACGACGAGGACGGCAACGCGCTGTAGCGTTGCGCTTTTCGCGCGGTCGCGTCTGAAGAACTGTTCGGGGCGGTAGCCGCCGTACCACAGGACGACGAGCGCCGCGAGGTTGATCGAGAGGACGTTGACCGAAACGAGAACGACCGAGCCGACGGCCAGCGCCGGATCCCCGTAGGCGACGCCGATCCCGGCCGTCGCCGCTGGCGGGATCAACGCGACCGCGATCATGACGCCGACGAGGGCGGCCGAAACACCCGTCATGAGGCTCACCGCGCCGGCCACACCGGCGCCCAGAGCGACCGCAAGCGAGAGGACGCTCGGCGAGAGGCGCTCTTCGACCTCCGCGAGCGACAGCGGGTCCAGACCGGGCGGGACCAGGTTCGTTATCTGGACGAAACCGGCGAAGACCGTCGCCGAGACGATCGCGAGGACGACGCCGAGGACCTGCAGGACGATCCCTCGCTGGAACAGATCGCCGTCGCCGACGACGCTGCCGACGGCCGCCGACATCGCCGGACCGATCAGCGGCGCGATGACCATCGAGCCGACGACTGTCGCCGGCGAATCGAGGAGGAGCCCGGCCGTCGCGATGATCGCCGAGATGACCGTCATGATGACGTACGTCGGCAGCGCGGAGGCGAGTTCCTCGGCTCTGGCCTCCAGTTCCTGTCTGGCGATCCGCTCTTCGCTTTTTTTCTCGGCGTAGCTCTCTTTGAGCGCGTCGAAGTGTTCCGATTCGACCGTTTGGGCGCTGACGACGACGGTGTAGGCCTCCCGTTCGAGCCCGACGTCCCGGAGTTTCTCTAACACCGGTTCGACCGCGTTCGTCGGCAGCGGGAAGTACGCGACCGCGGTGTATTTCCGGCCGCTGGTTTCGTCAGTGACGACGTAATCGACCCCCTCCTCGTCGAGGAGCTTCAGCACCGTCTGGCGCTTGCCGGTGGGGATCGTCACCTGAACGAGTCGCACGCGAGAAGGGTCAATCCGCAGGGCGATAAAGGCAACCGTTGCTCCCAGCGAGCGGGCGGGGAGACGGAGTGTACCCCGAATGCCCACGTCGAGACGAACACCAGATCGGAACAGACGGGATCGTCCCGGAAGACAACCGGAACGCCCGCACCGAGTATGACACAGACTCACATCGTTACCGTTATATACTCACTGACAACAATTAGCACATATGCAGCAGGATTCGGCTACCCCCGTTGCGGTGTCCGAGTGCGAAGTCATGGCTTCGGTCGACGACAGCGACGACGGCGAGCGGCTCGTGATCGCCGAACTCTGTCGGGACGGCGCCCACCTCGCGATGTCGACGGACGCGACGGTCCTCCTCGAAAACTGGAGGTAGCCGACTCCACCTCCGACTCTGGGAGGATGTCGGCGATCGGTTCCCGGAGGCGAACAGTTTTTGCTTCCTGGGGTTGTTGCTCGGAGTATGAATTGCCGGCGTATCGGAAACGACCACGAGTCGGTCCCTCGATCCGAGTGGAGACGCGAGTGGAGTGGATCGAACGGGACGTTCGACGGGGGCGATACGTCCGCCCTCGATACTCAGTCTCCATAGATGCGCCGCGACGACGAACAGTACTTCGAACGACTGGAGGACGGTCTCGAGGACGCTCTCGACGTGGCTCGGGCGGCCCGCGAGCGCGGCGGCGACCCGACGGCGGACGTCGAGATCCCGATCGCGAAGGACATGGCCGACCGCGTCGAGAACATCCTCGGCATCGACGGCGTCGCCGAACGGGTCAGAGAGATGGAGGCCGATCCCGACCTCTCGCGGGAGGAGGCCGCCCTCGAACTCGCCGCCGACTTCGCGGAGGGGACCGTCGGGGAGTACGACACCCGTGCCGGGAAAGTCGAGGGCGCGGTCCGGACCGCCGTCGCGCTGTTGACCGAGGGGGTGGTGGCGGCGCCGATCGAGGGGATCGATCGCGTCGAGATCCTGGAGAACGACGACGGAACGGAGTTCATCAACATCTACTACGCCGGGCCGATCAGATCCGCCGGCGGGACCGCACAGGCGCTTTCGGTGCTCGTCGCCGACTACACCCGGACGCTCATCGGTCTCGAACGGTACAACGCCCGGAACGACGAGGTCGAACGCTACGCCGAGGAGCTGTCGCTGTACGACAACGAGACCGGCCTCCAGTACGCGCCGAAGGACAAGGAGGCGAAGTTCATCGCGGATCACCTGCCCGTGATGCTCGACGGCGAGGCGACGGGCGACGAGGAGGTTTCGGGCTTCCGGGACCTGGAACGGGTCGACACCAACAACGCCCGGGGCGGAATGTGTCTCGTGTTGGGCGAGGGGATCGCCCAGAAGGCGCCGAAGATCCAGCGGTACACGTCACAGCTGGAGGAGGTCGATTGGCCGTGGCTACAGGACCTCATCGACGGGACGTACGGAAAGGGTGACGGCGAGGAGGGTGCTGAAGCGGACGGCGAAGACGGGACGACCGACGAAGACACAGCGGAGAACGGTGCGAACTCGAAGCCGGACGAACAGAGGGGACCGGAGGCCGACGAGGGGTCGACGGACGGCCCACTTCGTCCAGAGCCCGAAGGGAAGTTCCTGCGCGACCTCATCGCCGGGCGACCGGTGTTCGGGCATCCCTCCGAGGAGGGTGGGTTCCGGCTCCGATACGGGCGGGCGCGCAACCACGGCTTCGCGACGGCCGGGGTCCACCCGGCGACGATGCATCTCCTCGATGACTTTCTGGCGGCCGGCACCCAGATCAAGACCGAGCGACCGGGCAAGGCGGCGGGAGTGATCCCCGTCGATACGATCGAGGGACCGACGGTCAAACTCGCCAACGGCGACGTCAGGCGGATCGACGATCCCGAGGAGGCGCTGACGGTCAGAAACGGGGTCGAGAAGATCATCGATGCGGGCGAGTATCTCGTCAACTACGGCGAGTACGTCGAGAACAACCACCCGCTGTCGCCGGCGAGTTACACTGTCGAATGGTGGCGCGGCGATCTGGACGCGGCGGGCGCGGACCTCCAGGCGCTCGAGGACGCCCCACGCGTCGATCTGGAGAACCCGAGTGCAGGGCAAGCGCTCGCATGGACCGACGAGTACGACGCGCCGCTGCATCCGGCCTACACGTACCTGTGGCACGACCTCGACGTCGCACGGTTCGAGACGCTCGCGGCGGCCGCAAGCGAGGGCGATTGGGCGGAAGCGGATGGGGCGACACTCGAGACGCCCGAACAGGGGACGGAATCCGAACGGACACTCGTTGTTCCAAACAGCGATCCGGTACGGGAGGCCCTGGAGGTACTTCTCGTCGAACACACACAGGGTGAAGAGACAGTGACGATCCCGGACGCGATCCCGCTGGTCCGTTCGCTGGGATTGACCGACGAACTGGAGCGGACCTGGAGCGATCTATCGGCGCCGGCCCGACGGTGGGACGACGAGCAGAGCGCACTGAAGGCCGTCAACGAGGTCGCCCCCTTTGAGATCAGACCGCGGGCGCCGACCCGGATCGGCTGTCGGATGGGTCGACCCGAAAAGTCCGAGAAACGGGACCTCTCGCCGGCGGTCCACACGCTGTTCCCGATCGGCGAAGCCGGCGGCTCACAGCGGGACGTCGCCAAGGCCGCGAAACACTCAGACTCGATGCGGGACACGCCCGGCGAGATCGAGGCACAGGTCGGCCGCCGCCGCTGTCGTTCGTGTGAGACGTCGACGTTCCGCGCCCGGTGTCCGGAGTGTAACGCGGTCACGGAGCCGCACTACGTCTGTCACAGCTGCGATATCGACGTCGAGCCAGACGAGTCGGGGCGAGCGATCTGTCCGCGCTGTGAGAGCGAGGCCGACGCCGTCCAGCGGACGACGGTCGATGTCAACGAGGAGTACCGCTCGGCGCTGCAGAACGTGGGCGAACGCGAGAACGCCTTCGACGTCCTGAAAGGCGTTCAGGGGCTGTCCTCGAAGCACAAGATCCCCGAGCCGATGGAGAAAGGGATCCTGCGGGCGAAAAACGGCGTCTCCTCGTTCAAGGACGGCACCGTCAGATACGACATGACCGATCTGCCGGTCACGTCGGTTCGGGCGCGGGAACTCGACGTCTCCGTCGACCAGCTGAAATCGCTCGGTTACGAGGTGGACATTCACGGCGAGCCGCTGACCCACGAGGACCAGCTCGTCGAGTTGCGCGTCCAGGACGTGGTGCTCTCCGATGGGGCCGCCGAACACATGATGCGGACGGCGGACTTCGTCGACGACCTCTTAGAGCAATATTACGGGCTGGATCGCTACTACGAACTGCAGACCCGCGACGACCTGGTCGGGGAGCTGGTTTTCGGGATGGCGCCGCACACTTCGGCCGCAGTTGTCGGAAGAGTGATTGGTTTTACATCGGCCGCCGTCGGATACGCTCATCCGTACTTTCACGCCGCAAAGCGGCGAAATTGCTTCCATCCGGAGACGAAACTGTGGTACGAAGACGACGACGGGTGGCACTACGAGGAAATAGAGACACTGGTCGAATCGCGGCTAGAGGACCCCGAGACGGACGACTTCGGAACGCTGATTCAGGAATTGGATGGCGATGTGTACGTCCCGTCGGTGACGGAGGACGGTGAATTGGTTCACCAACCGGTTGAGTCAGTCAGCAAACATCTGTCCCCGGACCACATGATCTGCGTCAAGACCCGGAGCGGCCGGGAGTTGACTGTTACTCCTGACCACGAGCTTCAGGTATACGACTCCGAATCAGGTGCCATTACCGGAAAGCGTGCTTCAAAATTGACTGAAGCCGATCAACTGGTGACACCGAATCATCTGGATGTCATCGATTCCGAGTCGAAAACGTTCGATCTATTGGAGGAATTCATCGAGATAGATACAATCGAACTCGACCGGTTGACTGTTAAAGGGATGGACAAAGAGCGGCTGTATCGCCTCTTTGAAGAGAAGTTAGCAAGCGAGACGGAAGAGGAATTCTATCCCCTGTACAGTACTGCTGAAGCCCTCGGGATGAGCGAAAAGACGCTCAGTAACTACCTGTACCGAGAGAGCTTTCCGATAGGGATCCTCTTGAAGTTCTTCGATACGATCAATGAGCTCTTGGAGTTCGTACCCGCAGATGTAACGCTCGGAATGAAACACGACCGCACCGAGATTAACCGAACTATCGAACTAAACCAACAAGTAGCTACTCTTCTCGGATATTACGCCGCCGAGGGATTTGCCAGAAAACAGAAGACCCCAAAGGGAACCATCCATCAAACAACGTTCTGCGGCATCGAAACGGAGATGAAGGAGTTTTATCTCCGCGTGTTAGAGACGGAATTCGGTGTCAATCCGTACGTCGAGAGCGACGCGAAAGTGACCGCATCTGGCCGGTTACTTCGAACATTCTTCGATACAGTACTCGACGCCGGTATTTTCGCAGAAACGAAGTCAATTCCCAACTGTATCATGGGTGGAACCCCTGAAATTGCCGGTAGCTATTTGAGTGGGTACTTCAGCGGGGATGGTAATATGAATGCGAATACGCTTACCATCTCAGCCACGACCGTGAGTCGCGAATTAAAAGAGGACATCCTCGCACTTCTCACCCGCCTCGGTATCAAGGCCCGTATTTCGTTTTCTGATCCAGTTCCACTTTACCAGAAATTTCCCGATTTCTATGAGGAAGACGACGGTAAAAAATCCGAATCGGCATTCATCATACATATAACGTCCGACGACGCACGTCGATTTCACGACCGAGTAGGATTCCACCTGGATCGAAAAGATGAGCGACTCGCCCAGCGCGTCACTGAGACACGTATCAGGCCTCGGCGGGTTTTCGACGGAGGTTCAGATGACGTAGTTATAGATGATGTCTCAGAGGTTGAGTACACTACCTCGAAAACTAACCACGTGTACTGCCTCACTGTTAAATCAACTAATTCGCTTATCGTGAATGACTTGTCAGAAAAGCAATGTGATGGCGACGAGGACTGCGTCATGCTTCTCATGGACGGTCTTATCAATTTTTCGAAAACACTCTTGCCTGACGCCAGGGGGGGCTCTATGGATGCACCCCTGGTCATGTCCTCCCGGATCGACCCCGCCGAGATCGACGACGAGGCCCACAACATGGACATCGCCCGGTCGTACCCGAGGGAGTTCTACGAGGCGACGGCGGAGATGGCCGACCCCGGCGAGGTCGAGGATCTGATTCAGGTCGGCGAGGACACTTTGGGCACCGACGACCAGTACCGCGGCTTCGATCACACCCACGACACGGTCGACATCGCCGCCGGGCCGGATCTGTCCGCGTACAAGACGCTCGGAGACATGATGGAGAAGATGAACGCGCAACTGGAGTTGGCCCGAAAGCTGCGGGCCGTCGACGAGACCGACGTCGCCGAGCGGGTCATCGAGTATCACTTCTTGCCGGATATCATCGGCAACCTCCGGGCCTTTTCGAGACAGAAGACGCGGTGTCTCGACTGCGGCGAGAAGTTCCGTCGGGTGCCCCTGACCGGCGACTGCCGGGAGTGCGGCGGCCGAGTGAACCTCACCGTCCACGAGGGCTCGGTCAAGAAATACATCGACACGGCGATCCAGGTCGCCGAGGAGTACGGCTGTCGGGAGTACACGAAACAGCGCCTCGAGATCCTCGATCGGGCCGTCGAGTCGGTGTTCGAGGACGACACGAACAAACAGAGCGGGATCGCGGACTTCATGTGAGCGATGGCCGAGGAACTATCGGAACTGGAGGCGATCGACGGCGTCGGCACGAAGACGGCCGAGCGGTTGGCCGAACTGGACGATCCGGTCGGGGCACTCGAGAACGGTGACGTCGCCCGGATCGCGCGTGCGCCGGGGATCTCCGACGGGCGGGCGGCGCGAATCGTCCGGAACGCGATCCGCCAGCGCCACGGCGACTCGAGCGAGTTCCTCGCGACGGCGCGAGCGCGGGAGCTGTACGACGCCGCACTCGGGTTGCTCAAGGCGCGCGCGACCACGGAATACGGCGAGAAGCGACTCGAAACGCTCTATCCGAGCGCCTCGGCGGATCGGATCACGGAGGTTCGGGCGTTCGCCGAGCGCGCCGTCGAGCGGGAACCGACACCGGACGCACTCGAGGCGCTTTCAGACGTCGAACCGCTCGAAAAAGCCCGGGACGTCCGGATCAGGGATCGATGTCTGGCGACCAACGACGCGGAGACGTTCTCGAAGGCCAAGGACGCCGTTCCGGAGCTGAGCGTCGAGTTGGTCGACGATGCCCGCGGGATCGCGGATCTCGCCCGGGGATATTCCACAGTCATCGTTCTCGACGAGGCCTTTTCGGGGATCGAGATCGACGGCGACGTCCGGGTCCGGCCGGAGACTCTGGAAACGCCGGCGGAGATCGTCCCCGAGCGAACGCTTTCGTTTTTCGCACGGAACGGCTCGCGGCTCCGGGCGGCGGCAGCCGTCCACCGCGCGGCCGGACTGGAGCCGCCGTGTGACATCGAGACGCTCGAGCGCGTTCTCGAGCGTCTCGAAGCGGACGGAACAGTCAGTGGCGACGAACGGCTGTCTCGGCTCGAAACGGCCATCGATGACCTCGATACCTCGGTTTCGATGGCCGAAAACGTCGCGAACGACCGGCTCCGGACGGCGATCGAAGAGCGCGACGTGACGATCGAGGGAGCCGACCTGCTGTCGCTCGTCGAGCGGGGTGCGGGGGTCGATTCGCTCCTCGAACGGGAGCTGGCCGACGAGTTCGCCGAATCGGTCGAGGCAGCCCGCGAACACCTCGTCGACGCGCTCGACACTCCCGATCACGAGTCGCTGGCCCGGGAGGCGTTCGGCGAGGAGCCGACGTTTCCGGTCGAACACGACGAACGCGTGATCGAACGCCTTCGCGGGGAGCTGACGGCCGAGCGGGATCGCCGCTCGACGCGGTTGAAGCGGAATCTCGCGAACGAACTCCGGGCGATGCGTGACCCCGCCGACGAGCTCGTCGAGGCGGCGCTGGAGTTGGACGTCGAGCTCGCTGTCTCCCGGTTCGCCCGTGATTTCGAATGTACGTTCCCGGCGTTCGAGGGAAAGGGGGTCGAGATCGAAGGCGGTCGATCGCCGCTTTTGGACGTCCCCTTCGAGGCGGTCGAGTCGGTCGATTACACGGTCGAGGGCGTCTCGCTTCTGTCCGGTGTCAACAGCGGAGGCAAGACGTCCACGCTGGATCTGCTCGGGACTGTCGTCGTGTTGGCCCAGATGGGGCTGCCAGTCCCGGCCGAACGGGCCCGACTGGAGCGTTTCGAGGCGCTCCATTACCAAGCCAAGACACAGGGAACCCTCGATGCCGGCGCCTTCGAGGCGACGCTGCGGGAGTTCGGTTCGCTCGTCGAGGGCGATCGGACCCGATTGGTGCTGGTCGACGAGCTCGAATCGATCACGGAGCCGGGCGCGAGCGCGGTGATCATCGCCGGCATCCTGGAGGCGCTGACCGAGAGCGATTCGACGGCGGTGTTCGTCTCCCATCTGGCCGGCGAAATCAGGGAAGCGGCGGCGGTCAACGTGACCGTCGACGGGATCGAGGCGCTCGGACTCGAGGACGGCGAGTTGAAGGTGAACCGATCGCCAGTGAAGAACCATCTGGCGAGGTCGACGCCAGAACTCATCGTCGAAAAACTCGCCGAGGGCGAAGACAGCGAGTTCTACGCGGAGCTGCTTGGGAAGTTCGACTGAGCCGAACCGGATTCTCCGATTGATTGGGGAGTCGATCGGGTTACGGAGAATCAAGGAAAAACCCCCGTTCTTTTAGACCGGGAAAGATATCAAGCGTAGGAGGTTGCACAGGATATCGCTAGGAACCCGCATGGGATGTGCGTCCGCGAGCGTCCGCGAACCACCCCTCGCCCGAAGGCTTAACATGCCCGGCAGCGTGGTGAAAGTGAAATGGCGGACGACGACATGCTCTCGTGGGACGAGTCCGTCTTTCGCGACGAGCACGTCCTCGAGCTCGATTACCTGCCCGAGGCCTTCCTGCACCGTGACGAACAGATGGAGACGCTCAAATACGCCCTCCGGCCGGCCGTTCGGGGATCGCGACCGCTGAACGTGATGGCCAGGGGCCCGCCGGGGACCGGGAAGACGACGGCGGTACAGAAACTGTTCGACGAACTCGCGGGCGTCACCGACGTCGAGGCGATCCGGGTGAACTGCCAGGTCGATTCGACGCGATACGCCGTCTTCTCGCGGCTCTTCGAGGGGCTCTTCGAGTACGAGCCGCCGACCTCCGGGATCTCCTTCAAGAAGCTGTTCGGCCAGATCACGGACCACCTCGTCGAGGAGGACGAGGTACTCACGGTGGCGCTGGACGACGTCAACTACCTCTTTTATGAGGGAGAGGCCTCCGAGACCCTGTACTCGCTTTTGCGCGCCCACGAGGCCCACTCAGGGGCCAAGATCGGTGTCATCATCGTCTCCTCGGATCTCGATCTCGACGTCGTCGAGGAGCTGGACGGACGCGTTCAGTCGGTGTTCCGCCCGGAGGAGGTGTATTTCAGCGCCTACGGCGAGCGCGAGATCGCCGACATCCTCACCGAACGGGTCGATCGGGGGTTCCGAGAAGGGGCCGTCGGACCGCGAGTCCTCGATCAGGTGGCCGAACACACCGCCGACAGCGGGGGCGATCTCCGTGTCGGGATCGATCTGCTCCGGCGGGCCGGGCTCAACGCGGAGATGCGGGGATCGACCGAGGTCGCCCTCGAGGACGTCGAATCGGCCTACGAGAAGGCCAAGTACGTCCACCTGTCGCGGCACCTTCGCGAACTGTCCGACTCCGAGGCGGCGCTGGTCCGGGTGCTCGCGGACCACGACGGCGAGCAGGCCGGCGACGTCTATGAGGCGTTCAGCGAGGCCACGGAGCTCGGCTACACCCGGTATTCGGAGATCATCAACAAACTCGAACAGCTCGGGCTCATCGAGACGGAGTACACGAGTGTCGAGGGCCGGGGTCGCTCACGCGCGCTGTCGCTGTCGTACGACGCCGGGGCAGTACTGGATCGGCTCGACGGCGGGTAGAGGTAGGGACGGGGAGGAATAGGGTTCTATGTGGGTGTGGGAGATAAAAGGCCAGCAGCGACCGGACCGCTCAGCGATCCTCGAGGTCCTCGCCGATCCACTGTTCGGGGACCTGGATGACGTACCGGCCGTTCTCCTGGAGGGCGATGATGTACTCCTCGCGGTCGTACAGCTCCATCAGGTTGAGTTCGTACTGGCCGGGTTCGAGGATCTTGATCGACTCGAACTGGTCGTTCAGCTGTTCGCGGAGTTCGGCCAGATCGGGATCTTCGTCGGTAGGTTCGCTGACGACCTCACCGTCGGGTGCCATCCCGGGGGCGTCAGATGCCGTTTCGGGGGTATCGGATGCTGCCTCGGAGGAGTCAGACACCATCCCGGAGGAGTCAGATGTCGGCCCGGAGGCGTCGGGAGACGGTGGATCCGTCCCCGTCGAGTCCGTGACCGCGGCGTTTTCGTCGAGTTCATCGGCGGAGACGACGTCGGTTCGGGCACTCGCCTGGGCGGCGTTCTCTCCGGGTTCGGTCTTCCGCTCGGAAGCGACGCGGCGCGCGTCGGCGTCGATGATGTCGTCGTCGGTTTCGGAGTCATCTCCACCCGAAGCGGCGGGGGTCGAAGAGGGAGCGTGGGACTGGGACGGAGACTCGGGGGAGTTGTCCGGGCCGGGGTCGTCGGGGTCGACGCCGCTTTCCCAGTCGTCCGGCCACTCGGCGTCGGCGTCTGCTTTGACCTCGGAGTCGGACGGCGCCGGGTCCGACGCGACGAAATCCCGGACCTTCGTGGTGGCTCGGCCGACCGTCTCGGCGACCGACGAACCGTCCGGCCCCGACC
>LKMJ01004842.1_pt1 | contig 12678 bp, 6 predicted proteins | sample 643391 | NCBI WGS metagenome assembly LKMJ01 (sample SAMN04112250, study PRJNA286221) | soda lake metagenome | biome: soda lake; feature: Kulunda Steppe; material: water; isolation source: sample PL-Br10 brine of Picturesque Lake | place: Russia: Kulunda steppe | collected 2010-07
AAGGAAAGGAAAGGAAAGGAAAGGAAAGGAAAGGAAAGGAAAGGAAAGGAAAGGAAAGGAAAGGAAAGGAACAGATAAAAATAAATATATATTTAAGAAATAACTTTAAGGTATTTTTGTTTCCTAATCTGTGAAAATAATTTTTAACACTACTTGATAGTTTTTAAAACAATATAGTACATATTCGTTATTTTAATGTAACTTTTAAGGTTATCTTGATTAACCTAACCAATTTTAATGTAACTTTTAAGGTTATCTTGGTTACATATTAACTTATCCTAAAGGTTATATTCTTATATTCTATTATAAAAGAAGGGTAGCACAATTGGTAGTGTTTTGGATTCCAAATCCAAGGGTTATGGGTTCGAGTCCCATCCTTTCTGTTATAATTTTTTGTTATAGGAAGTGGACATAACTAAAAAAGATTTTTGTTACTTAAAATATTGTTGTGACTAAATGTTTTCTATTAATAACCTTTTTAAGGTTAATTAAACAGTGAGTATTAAACTTGTCATACGTGTTTTTATTAAATAAGCAATCTTAAGCACTCGTTTAACGAGACTTTTAAGCAAACTTATACTGGTAGTTTAAAATGTAACACTCGTTTAGTTTAACGTGTAACACTCGTTTAGTTTAACGTGTAACACTCGTTTAGTTTAACGTGTAACCCTCGTTTAGTTTAACGTGTAACACTCGTTTAGTTTAACGTGTAACACTCGTTTAATTTAACCGCTTTTAAAGCTTTTTAGCTACCTCTTAGTATTTTTTAGTATAACCTTATAATAAACTGATTAAAGTAAATGTAAAATAACAATAAAAAGGAGTAAGAGTAAGAGTAAGAGTAAGAGTAAGAGTAAGAGTAAGAGTAAGAGTAAGAAAGGTAAAAATAATATTTATAGTAATATGAAATTAAAAAATTCAATATTTGAGGATTTGACTAATTGGTAAGTCAGCAGGTTTTGGTCCTGCCTATATGTGTTCGAGTCACATATCCTCAGTTGTTTTGTTAATCCTTTTAGTTGTATAAATAATAGGGTATAGAGGTAAAAAGAAGAAAAAGGGGGTAAACAATGAAAAAGTAATGTTTATAGAAATTAGAAATGAAATGTATTTGTAGGTAGCAGAACGTTCTGTATTACACAACCATAAAAGTGAAAACAACGTTAGATAACAGAAGTGAGTATGTAAATATGAGTAACACCAATTGATTTAAGGTTCTTACTAATAAGTCGTTAGGGGTGGGCTTTTAAGTCCTAACCCGAAGGGTAAAAGACTCTAATGAAACTGTTAAGTAGGAAAGCATAGCCGGAAATCCAAGGGTTTAGCATATAAAAAGTGAAACGTTAAATAATTAAAAGGAAGTATTAAATAATTAAAAGGAGAATTAAAAAAAGAGAAATAGTATGAATAATTTATAAGGATAAATAATATGTTTAAATAACACTTATTAAAATAAGAATATAAAAATTTTTACGTTTGTCTACCTTACCTTATTTTTAGTTACACTTATTTTATATAAACTTTTTGTTACTATAAAACTTATAAATGGGTTGGATAAGCTATTAGTTATAATAATGAAGTTAAAAAGAAAAGAAAAAGAAGGTAGGATTAATAAATTCATATCTTCTATTATAATGCCTTGAGGTGTGAAAATAGATAAAAATTAAGTTAAAAAAAAAACTTTAAAAGATTAATATAATAAACTGGATAAGATTACTTAAAACTAGAAATACCAATAAAATAAATTAAATTAAAATAAATTAAATTAAAATAAATTAAACTTTTTAGGTTTAATTTATTTTATTAACAAACTTAAGTAAAAAGTATGTAAAATATTAGAATTTAAATTGAAAAGAAAAATAGACACGAGGGTTTGATTCCATGCTCTGTAGGCATGCAACCATAGATGGAATGACACATGCAACTGTAAAGATTAAAATGTTTATGGGTAAAGGTGAGTAATATGCGAGACAATATTAAAGAAAAAATAATGGAGTAACAAATAAATAAATAAATAAATATAATAAATAAATAAATATAATAAATAAATATAATAAATAAATATAATAAATAAATAAATATAATAAATAAATATAATAAATAAATATAATAAATAAATATAATAAATTATATAAAAAACTTAATGTAAATTAGAGAATAATGTGTGTGAGATATAGTGTACTTTAGTACAGTAATGGAAAGTATTAAAATTGAAGTAAAATGCAGATTTATAGAATCGTACTTATTGCATTACGGATTGCACGAGCTAATGAAGGAAGAAAAATAAAGAATTGTAAAGTTTAACAAAAAGAATGAAAACGTAAAAACAACTTTAATCAATTTTTTTAGTTGTCTAATGTTTCTTATTTTTCTAATGTTTTTTAGTTTTCTAAGTTTTATTAAGAAAAGAAAACCACAAGCTATTTTAATTAATCTATAAAGGATAGATTACCCATAGAATTAAGTAATAAACTTAATTTTATGGATAGCAGTTTTATCCAATTGTTTGGTTGGGGCGATGGCGTTCATTAGAGTAACGAGCGTAAACAAAGGCATACTAAAAGTGAACTATAAAGCTGTGCTTAACTGTGAGAAACACTATTCGAGCAGATGTTATAAATACTTAGCTATTTATAAGCAGGTAGTAATGAACGGGTTTATTAAAAAAATAAATCTATAAACGGACAAAAGGTACGCCGGGGATAACATATTAGCATTTGTCCTTTTATACTGTTTAATGTATTAAAAAATATTGGGTTAAATTCAAGAAAAATACTGTACTGTATATTATTGTATTGTATTGTATTGTATAGTACCGTATATTATTGTATTGTATTGTATTGTATAGTACAGTACAGTATATTATTGTATATTATTGTATTGTATTGTATTGTATATTATTGTATATTATTGTATTGTATTGTATAGTACAGTATATTATTGTATTGTCTAGTACAGTATATTACGATACTATATATTACGATACAATAAAGTATTATACAGTACAAAGAAGTAAAAAAGAGTATTTAACTTGAAGCAGAATTCCGAAGAAAAGGAAAAAGCTCAACGACTAAAGAGTATAATTAAGAATATAAAACTCTTGTAACGAACCCAACAACTTAAATTAAAATTAAGTTGATAACATAGTCTGAACTTAATAAAAACTAATATTAAGATTAACATTTATTGAACAGGCTTATACGAATAGAGAGTTCATATCGACATTCGTGTTTGGCACCTCAGCTCAAAAGGGGTTAGATATTTAATTATATCTTTATTCAGAAGCTAAAAAAAGCATTACAATGGTATAAAGAAAAATTATATTATTGTACAATATGCTGGAAATTCAAATAGGGATTACCAGCAGGTTTTTTAACCTCAACGACTAAAAACTGAACATTGTATTATTTGAAAAATACAATGGTGATATAGTCTGAACTTTTGAGATAATCAAAAGAGTGCAATAAAAGCACATAAGCATAGGTTAATAAAAGAAAAATAAAGGGGGTAAAAATAAAGAAAAGAGAAGAAACCTATGCTTATTAACATATTTGCGATGTTGAATCATCGCGTCCTTATGCTGTACAAGGTATAAAGGGTTCGGGTGTTCACCGATTAAAGCGGTACGTGATTTGAGTTTACTACGTGGTGACACAGTAGAGTTTCTATCTACATACACGTTTTTATGATTACCAAAGGATATTAGTACGAAAGGACCAGTATCCTCAAACCTCTGGTATAGTTATTGTGGTAAAAGAGATTAACCGCATTGTAACAAAGCTAAGTTTGTTTTTTTTAAGTAAAAGTAAAATATATAGAACAGATGGATTAGAGTTTAATGTAGTAAGTTAAAACTTCTAAAACACACAAAATAAAACCTCTTGGTTAGTATTAGGTATCAACGGATTTGTCCACAGATTTAATAAACATAATACTAGATTTAATAAACATAATACTAGATTTAATAAACATAATACTAGAATTTATATATTTCTCTATTAGTTTAATTATTTATATATAAGACGGTTCCTCTGGATGGTTCCTTTATATGGTTCCTTTATAGGGTTCCTTTATATGGTTCCTTTGGATGGTTCCTCTGGATGGTTCCTTTGGATAAGTTATTTGGATAAGTTATTTGGATAAGTTATTTGGATAAGTTATTTGGATAAGTTAATTGGAACCTAACCCGGAGGGGACCCTAACCCGGAGGGGACCCTAACCCGTAGGGGAACCTAGAAAAAAGAGTAAATATAAGAAAGTATAATAGACGGTTATATAAGAAAATAAGGTAGAAAGTAAGTATGAGTGAGAACAAAGAAGAAAAGAAAGGATTATATTAATTATTTTTATTTATCACTTTCGTAGTGATATTAAACATTATAGTCATAATACTTAACAATAGATAGTGATATTAAACATTATAGTAATAATACTAAACAATAGATAGTGATATTAAACATTATAGTAATAATACTAAACAATAGATAGCAATATTAAAGAATCTAGAAAAGTATTAAAAGAATAAAGTAGTAAAAAAAAAACGAACAAAACTAGTAATTGGACAAAAATAGAATAATTATAATAGAATAATGATAATATAATAATAATAATAATAATAATAATAATAATAATATAATAATAATAATATAATAATAATTATAATAATAATAATAATTATAATAAATGTTTTGTTTTCCTTTATTATGTTTCGGTTTAAGTTCCTTTCTTTCCGGTTCACCTATTAGTAGAACTTTAGGACATAGAGGTTCATTAGTAATAGCATTAACATTAAGTGGACTTGGTATGTTAGCATCAATATTAATAGAATATGAAGTAATATATGGTGGCTGTGAAGCACAAATAGATTACTTTGGTACTTGGTTAAGTTTAGGATCAATAGAGATAACATGGAGTAGTTATACAGATATATATGCAGCACACATGAATTTAACAGTGTCTGTAGTAAGTTTTGCAGTACATTGTTATGCTATAGTATATATGAAGAATGACCCACATTTAAACTTATTTATATCTTATCTATCAGCTTTTACCTTTTCTATGTTAATTTTAGTATCAGGTAGTAATATGTTAATTATGATGTTAGGTTGGGAATTGATAGGTATTTGTTCATATTTATTAATTGGTTATTGGAGTCATCGTTTAGCAGCTTCTAAAAGTGCAGGTAAAGCGATAGTTGTAAATAGAATAAGTGATGGCTTATTATTATGGAGTATTATTTGGTTATGGTGGTATACAGGTTCTTTAGAATATGACTTAATATTATTAAATGATAGTAATAATATATCTAGTATTATAAGTATAGCATTATTATTAGGATGTATGGCTAAATCTGTACAAATTGTTTTCCATGTTTGGTTAGCTGATTCTATGGAAGGTCCTACTCCTGTTTCTGCTTTAATTCATGCAGCTACTCTGGTTACTGCGGGAATATATGTAATGGTACGTTTAAGTATCTTTGACAATACTTTAGTTTTAATAGTAGGTTCATTAACAGCAATTATGGGTGGTATATTTGGATTATTTCAAAATGATTTAAAACGTGTTATTGCTTTTAGTACATGTTCACAATTAGGGTAAAAGAGAGAAAAAGAGAGAAAAAGAGAGAAAAAGAGAAAATAGAAAGAAAAGTATATAGGAAAATTAAGTTAGAGGATTGAGATATTAAAAATATATATACAATATTAGGAAAATAAAGTATAAAAGAATAAATATTTATTATTTTATACTTTACTTATTATTTTATACTTTACTTATTATTTTATACTTTATTTATTATTTTATACTTTACTTATTTTTTTCATTTTTACTTTTTATTATCATATGCCCTATCTTAATATTTAGATTATTATATCTTGCTGTATGCTAGAAAATATATATATATTATATATCTATTATATATATATAATAGATATATATAACTAGCAAGAAACTATTTACTGTACAATGTATATTATAAAAATTGTTTACATTATATGATGGGTCTTCAGAGATTATACGCAAGACACTTATATATATAATACCTTAGATATACCTTATATTTACCTTAGATATACCTTAGATATATCTTAGATATACTTTAGATATACCTTAGATATACCTTAGATATATCTTAGTTATACTTTAGATATACCTTAGATATACCTTAGATATATCTTAGATATACTTTAGATATACCTTAGATATACCTTAGATATATCTTAGATATACTTTAGATATACCTTAGATATACTTTAGATATACCTTAGATATACTTTAGATATACCTTAGATATACTTTAGATATATCTTAGATATACTTTAGATATACCTTAGATATACCTAAAAAAGAGTAGAAAAAGAACTAAGGGAATATAAAAAGGAGAAGATTAAAAGGAGAAGATTAATAGATGAATATTTATAGGTGAATATATATATAGGTGAATATTTAATCCGACTTTTTTTTTCGATATGATGGTTAGTGTAGGTCTAGGTGAATTAGGTGTAGAAGCATCTATGTCTCATTTAATGACACATGCATCATTCAAAGCAGGGTTATTCTTAGCAGCAGGTGTGGTGATTATAAGTAGTGGTGGATATCAACACATGGGACGTTATGGTGGTTTAACAGGATCTCATTGTACAATATTTGGATATTTAACATTATTATTATGCGGTTTAAGTTTAATGGGTTTACCAGAAACATCAGGGTTTTATTCAAAAGAAACAATAATTAACTTAAGTTATGTATATTTCCATCCATTTGCAGATTATGCTCATACATTATTATTATTAGCAGCATTTGTAACATGTACATATACAGTTAAATTATTTGTACAATCATTCTTCTATGACTTTAGTGGCCTTGATTTTAATATTTCCTCTTCTTCTAAACCTAAATCTTTATTATTAAGTATTGCTTTTTCTGTATTATTATTAGATATAGTAGCTAAAATTTGGATGGGTTCTTCTTTATTATCTGGTATTTTATTCTTTGTTCCTTGGTTAGTCAAAACCTTACCTGTAGGTTTAATAATTACTGGTTTCTTAACAGCTACCACAGCAGTAACAAGTAAAAGTTTTAGTATTATAAGATTTAATGCTACACGTTGGGGTTTTGATAACTTATATGCACGTACTTTTGTTATTGCTATTCTAGATTGGGGTCGTATCACTTGGACAGCAGGTGATAAGGGTCTATTCGGAGTGAATTATCAAAAAGTTCGCTTTTAATTAAATGTTATATATTATAATATTTTATTATCTTCGTTTTTTTACTTTCTTTTTTTTTCCTTTTTTATATTATATTTTAGGGTATATAAAAAAAGAGAAAGATAAAGATAAATAGATAGATAAATAGAAAGAAAAAGAGATAGATAAATAAAAAGATAAATAGAAGAAGGTTCCTCTGGACGGTTTATATAGAACCCAGAGGGGAAGATAGTAAAAAGAAAAAAAGTATTAATATATATCAAAGTTTAAATTTAAATAAGTTTAGTTTCCTTTTATATATATGTGGTAATAAAAAAAATCATCCTCGAATCTCGGTTACCCTCTTGTTTTTATTTTATCCTCAAAGGAAACTTACCCTTTGTTTTTTTAGAAAGGTGCTTAGCTTAGTCAGGCCTAAAGCACTGGTCTCATAAGCCAGCTATCGTTGGTTCGAATCCAACAGCACCTACAAACAAGCACCTACAAAGATACAAACATACAAACCTACAAATAAGTATATATAGATAGACATGTAAAAAGGGAAAAAAAGGAACCGTCTTCCTTTGGACGGCTCGTTACTATTTTAGGTAATTTTAGAACGATCCTATAAAGAAGAAAAGGGGAATATAGAAACCAATAAAGAAGAAAAAGAAAAGAGAAGAGAAAGAAAAGAGAAAGAAAAGAGAAGAGAAAGAAAAGAGAAAGAAAAGAGAATAGAAAGAAAAGAGAATAGAAAGAAAAGAGAAGTATTAGTAGGCTAAATAATGAAAAAAGAAATTATTTATAAATATATATATCGAAATTATAAGTCTTAAACTGATTCTGTTTATAAGTCCTTTGTATTATACTAAATCCTAACGCTTTATTACTGAGTAATAAAGATGTCTAGTAGTAATAAAGATGTCTAGTAGTAATAGGTAGTGTATAAGAAAAATGAAGTAAAAAGGAGAAGAGAAGAGGTAAAGAAACTGGGAATTACAGATAAAGACAGGTTTAAGTTTTTTATTGTGAAAATTGTATATTATATATTACCTATTAGTAAAAAAACTACTAGGGGATCGAAAACTACGGATAATAACCCTCCAGATTATGCTTTTGAGTTATTACGTAAAATTAGAGTTTCTTAATTGGATATGGACTTTAACCCGAGTTACATTCTTAGGACTAAGAGAACTAAGTTAATATATATCAAAGAATGAAAGCATGAATGAAAGCATGAATGAAAGCATGAATGAAAGCATGAATGAAAGCATGAAGTCACGTTTGTTTAACTAAAAGTCACGTTTGTTTAACTTAATGAAAAGTAAGTTTTATAATTTATATTACAAAGAAAATAAAGATTAACGTACCCAAAACCGACACAGGTGGATTAGAGCTATGTTCTAAGGCTATATAGAAATAACCAGGTTGAAGGAACTCGGCAAAATGCTTACGTGGTTATAGACAAGTAAGGACTATAAATGTCAAAATGCAACTGAAGGCAACGACTGTTTACTAAAAACACAAGACTCTGCTAATGAAGATTTTACGTAGGTAAAGGGTCTGACATCTGCCCAAGGACTAAGGTAAACGGCTGCTGTAAATATAACGGTACTAACATTAGCGCCGTGTGAAAAGATAACTATATGCTGGGAAATCTGAAAGTAGAAATAAGATAAAGTAAGACAAAGTAAGACAAAGTAAGACAAAGTAAGATAACCAGCAAGAATATATGCCTTAAAAATTATTTGCCTTATATATTATTTGCCTTATATATTATTTGCCTTATATGCATTTCATATATTACTCAAGGATAGGGTTAGTATTAAATATGAGAATAACTGAAGTGCATATATATTTTACCAGGCCAAGGCCTACCACAAATAGATTTAGAGCAATTGAACGAAGCTAACAAACGTTTAAGCTCAACCAAAAGTCATGTTGCTTATAGAGAAGATAAATAGAATTAATCAAGAAGCGATAGGAAAAATAGATTCTTCCCATTTAGAATTATTAGAGGGTTTTATTGAAGGTTCCGTTAATGTTAGTATAAAAAAACTATCACCTTTTGGTATTTTACTTGACTCTTAATTTAGCACAACATGTTAATGGGGTTAGTTTATTATATCCATCTTTAGGGTTAGTTTATTATATATAGCTTTATAAGTATTTGAATGTGGTCGCATACGGAATGGAAGTAACGTCACTTTATTATTAGTCATTGATAACCGTGAACTATTAATGACTAAATTAGTATCTTTCTATAGAATAGGAACAGAAGTAAAAACTACACATATTAACAAAATTGAACTTAATATAACACATATTGAACTTAATATAACACATATTAACAAAATTGAACTTAATATAACACATATTGAACTTAATATAACACATATTGAACTTAATATAACACATATTGAAAAAGGTAGTCATAAAAATATTCATACATTAACTAACAATCTTTTACCTTTATGGGACTCTCTTCATATGCAGAAGGAAGAATCAAACTTTCCCTTCATTAGACTCTGCCATAAATTATAGATAACGATAAATAAGTGATTACATACTTAAGTAATATTTTTGTAGGAGTGGTGGTGTGGCAGGTTAACTGAATTTGTGTGTCCCTTAATACAATTTAGTTACCTGAATCAAAAATATACTAAAAAAGGTAAAAATATAAATAAGTAAAGGCATATGTCTTCAGAGACTTGACGTTATCCTAGTTTATAGAAAAACTAGAATATAAAGTCCAAGCTTACATGTAAATGTGATATTATCTTCTTAATTTTGCTAATTAATTTTGCTAATTAATTTTGCTAATTAATTTTGCTTATTTATTTTGCTTATTAATTTTGCTTATTAATTTTGCTTATTAATTTTGCTTATTAATTTTGCTTATTTATTTACGAAGATAGCTTGACTAAGGTAGCAAAATCCATTGACGTTTAATTGATGTCGCGCATGAATGATGTAACGATTGTCTTGCTGTCTCCAACCTGGATTCTGTGAAATTGAACTGTTCGTGCAGATGCGAATAAGTGTATGTGGGACGATAAATAAAAAAGTCGTCATTAAAACAGGTTATATTCAAGAATACTAATATTTTTTTAGTCTACTTGAAGCGAAACTCCTTTTTATTATATTCCTCTTTATTATATTCCTCTTTATTATATTCCTCTTTATTATATTCTTTTTTATTATACTCCTTTTTATTATACCATTAAGATATTATTAAGATATTACTAAAGTAGAGAATAAGGGGGAGAAAGGGAGAAAGCCCAACGACTTATGATCCTGACAACTTATGGACAACTAAGAAATAAGTTGAATACATAGTCTGAACTTTAGAGATAATCTAAAGAAAGTTAAAAAAGACTTAAATGTAACAAAACCCTTCTAAAATTAAAAACTCTTCTATAATTAAAAACCCTTCTATAATTAAAACCTCTTGGGGACGGACCTTCGGTCCGAACTCGAAGGTCCTCACTCGAAGGTCCTAATTCGAAGGTCCTAATTCGAAGGTCCTAATTCGAAGGTCCTAACCCGAAGGGTTTGTCTACATTTTTAACAGAATTGAAGACCCCGTGCACCTTAACATGATGGTGAAACTAATAAACGAATACTTGTGGGAGTATATGAATGAAAAAAAGACTGAAAATAGATAATAATTAAACTTGATAATAATTAAAGAAAAGAAATGCGTTTCGAATCGAATCAAACAATTTTTGTTAACTAATCACTATAAGATTTTAATATCTTATCGTACTAATAGCTGTAACAATAAAAAAGTTACAAGCTTAAATATAAATAATGTTAATATTAATACTTTCTTTATTTAGTTGTTCTGTGGTTTTGTTGTTTTGTTACCTTGTTAGGACCTCTAAGAGGTCCGTCCAGAGGTCCGTCCAGAGGTCCGTCCAGAGGTCCGTCCAGAGGGAACTTTTAGTATGTCCAGAAGAGGTAATTATTATGGGTACACTCCGAAACCTCAAAGTAAGTATAATCGAGTGTGTTTAGAGTACATCCAAGATTAAAGTGGGTTCAAGAAAAAAGGATGGTACGAATGATATAAAATGGAGAGTACGTAATAAACAAATTTTACTTAATTCTATAATTCCTATTATTGATACCTATCCTTTCATAACTGTAAAACAATAAGCCTATTATTGATATCTATCATTTCATAACTGTAAAACAATATGCCTATTCATTAATTAAAGAAGCTTAAAGGGTGAGTAAAATGGATAAATTAAAGAATTAAAAAAGTTTATTTAATTTAATGTCGGCTAATTATGTGTCTCCTTTTAAAATAATGTCTTCAAAGGCTTGGATTATTGGTTTTATTGAAGGTGAGGGAAGTTTTTATATTGAGTCAGATGGTTCTAAACATAAGCTTGCATTCAATGTTAACCAAAAACATGACACGTTTGTATTAGAATACATACGTATTATTTTAGAAATTAACTCAAATATAACTACCTCAGATAGTACAAAGAAGTAACAGACGAAAAATAAAAGTGAGATTACTTATATTTACCCTTATTTTTACCCTTATTTTTACCCTTATTTTTAAGGTAATATGGTAGACATGAAGTTAATTAAATTAGAACTTAGGGCCAATGCTCACTTTAATTTTAGAGGGGATCAAGCAAATATTATTGAAACTCGAGACATACTTAGATATATGCGTATCTCTCATAAACAGACTTAAGGAACTCTTTGTTATAACACTTTTTATATGTAATAAGCGTTAAGGCTGGTAACGTTTGTGAGGACAAATAGGATTAAACCGGGTTAGTGGGCTAAATAAAAGAAAAAATGGTTAAAACTTAATAAAGATAATCTAAATATTTCTTTAATTATACAAGTCTTTAACCTTACAATTATTCAACCTTACAATTATTTAACCTTACAAGTTTTCAACCTTATTAGTATTCAACTTATCAAAGAGATAAGACCCCGTGCACCTTAACAAGATGATAAGACTAATAAACGAAAACTTGTGGGAAGTATTAATAGAATTATAATAATGAAATATAAAGTACATTTATATATAAAACTTATATATTTACTAACATATAATGTTAACTTAACATAACTTAAGTTAACTTAGCATAAGTTAAGTTAACTTAACAAAAGTTAAGCAACAGCTTTGCTATGTTAAGTTAACTTAACAAAAGTTAAGCAACAGCTTTGTTATAAAAAATGTAGGTTCCTCAGGACAGTTTCTTTGGAGTCGATAAGTTCCCCCTAAGTATTTAAGGAAGGAAACCTAAGGGTTTAAGGAAGGAAACCTAAAGGTTTAGGGAAGGAACCTGAAGGGGAAAAAGAACAAGAAGAAGAAAAAGGAGGTAAGAAGAAAAAGAAGAAAAAGAAGAAGAAGAAGAAGAAGAAGAAAAAGGGGGTAAGAAGAAAAAGAACAAAAAGAACAAAAAGAACAAAAAGAACAAAAAGAAATGATATTATTAACTATTTTTACAATTACTGT
>LKMJ01004843.1_pt1 | contig 12678 bp, 22 predicted proteins | sample 643391 | NCBI WGS metagenome assembly LKMJ01 (sample SAMN04112250, study PRJNA286221) | soda lake metagenome | biome: soda lake; feature: Kulunda Steppe; material: water; isolation source: sample PL-Br10 brine of Picturesque Lake | place: Russia: Kulunda steppe | collected 2010-07
CTCTTCGGGCTCTTCGGAGGCATCGCGAATGCGCGAGAGCGTGGGGCCAGAGGACGCCCCAGCTCCGATACCAAAATGTAGAAAGAACCAACAATTGGTGGTGCTGAAAAGCACCTTTGGTCCAGTAATGTATATACTGGAGGTCTGTGGATCTTGGTCAGGTCTGGTGGTTAGACAGGCCTGGTGGTTATAACAGACAGGAAGTCTACCTAGACAGGGAGATACATTTCATTTAGATTTGATACTGTGAAGATATGCGGACACCAAGAAAATTATCCTTTACACCATTCCTCTTGGTTTTGGAGGCTCTATTTATAGCTCACACTCTTTGCCAAAGTGATTCAGTGATTCACCTTTGAGAGCTCGGCCTTGATGCACAAAAAGCCCAAAAGACTGCCCTCAAGTGACATGCTCATTCTGTACTCTATGCACATAAACTGTCAACTACTAGACACGCCCTTGAAAAATCCAGTTGCTCTCAAGGTCTTGGTCTGGAGCATGGGCCTGCTTGTCACCCCCCAGATCCTCACTAGTTCTTCCTTTTCCCTGGTGGAGGAGACTCACGGCTCTTTGGGCCAAGGTGTTTCCTTTTCCTTAATTGAGGTGGTGAGTGCTTTCACTACCAACATAGTTTTTTCTTTTCTTTTCTTTTCTAGGAAGAGGGGGGCAATTAAGATACAGGCTACATTAAATCAAGTAAAGTAGTGAGCAATGTATCGGTATCAGGTAGCTTCCTGCTACACCAATTCCAGCAAGAACCTGCCAATCATTGCAACACGCACAGCTCAAAAAGCTATTATTTTTAGAGCAAATAGGATAGCCAGGAGTTTGGAACCTGAAGCATAGAAACAGAATGCACGAAACAGGCAGTCGAGTGATCTCTTGAATAAGATGTGAACAAAAAGGCAATGCTTTGTCAAAAGAATGGAGCATAAGTAAACACATCAGTTCAAATGAATGTGCACACACTAGCAATGCCCTTGACCCCAATGGTCCAGTTTTGGACGCCTTGCAAAAACGGGCAGAGGGTTCAACAAGACAATGAGGAGCTTGGAAATGAACACAGTAACATAAAAATAACATGGCAACCCCCACCAAACAAGAAGAAACATGCAGAGCTAGCATGGTCAGGCCTGCCTGGTGCAAGGGAACCTCGAACACCCACACCTGCCTGCACGGCATGTATAAGGCAGCACAAGCAAGTCATGCAGGAGGAAAGACGTGGGGCAATGGGCATGGCGTAACAGGGAGTCCTTTGGCACTATCACCAAGCTTGACATGCAGGCACCACACTCCTCCTCCTCCTCTGAGCATAGTGCAGGAGCTAAGCCAGTGATAGGTAGCCAAAAGCATTGAGTCCATTGCAATGAGCAGCCTTTCCTTGCACTGCTGCACCCGCAAGTGCCCGGCCTCAGCTGCCAATGTTCAGCGTGCGCTCGTACTCCTCGATGCGCTTGAACAGCTCATGGAAGTTGCCTTTCCCAAAGCCGCCGCACCCCGCGGCTTGGGGCTCATCCTCTGGCCCTCCTGCAGCAGCAGCAGCAGCAGCAGCAGCAGCAGCAGCAGCAGCAGCAGCAGCAGCAGCAGAGAAGAGGTGAGTGCACACAGGTGTGGTGGCAATGATGCTAGACCACTGCCGCAAGGCACTGCCAGAATTGAGACCCCTGGTGACACCAGTGGTGCATGTGCTCAAAGGCGGGAGGTGGAGCTAGGCTTAGGGCAATGAGACAGTGAGCGCACCTGAGGGGGGTTGACGAGCACCGTATGGCGCCCAAAACCACCCAGGCGCTGCCAGCCTGCCAACAGCCGCAATCTAGCGATGCAGCAACTGAGCGTGCTGCTCAGCACAGAGCTGGCAGGAATCAATGCACAGCAGTCCCCTCGCAGCTCAGCACCGCAGCTGTGGGTTGGACCCATGCATGAGCAGGGAGCAAACGGAGGGGTGTGGGGGCAGGAAGCCACCTACCGCCCTCACGCACGGCCTTTGCAGTAGCTGTGCTGGTCACGACGTCGCCTGCCATGCAGCCCACGCGCTGGATGATCTCAAGAAAGATTGTCGGGCGATCTCCTGCAGGGTTTGCGCACCGCACAGGGTGCAGCCGCGCAATTCAGAGCTGCCCCAACAGCAGAGGTAGCCCAGTACATGAAGCGCAGAGGGTCACCTAGGCATGCCAGCCCCTGGGCAGACAGGCTAGCAAGGCTGCAACAAGCACCAGGGCAAAAGGGGACTCCCTGGCCGCCATCAGCCAAGGGCACTCAGGGCTCTGCCCTTAGCAGGCACACTACAGGTGAGCTCAGCACGTGCACACGGCACAGCAGCATGCATGTGCTCAAGACCCACACAGGGCTCTTGAGGTTTGTGCAGCACACCCTAGAGTGAGCGCTTGAGCGCTCCGCTGCACGGCACAGCCAGGCCCCTCAAGCGCTTCTCACCAAGGGGCTTGGTGAAAATCTGGAGCAGCACGCCCTGGTCATCCTTGTCCACCAGCACGCCCAGCTCCTCGCACTGAGCCAGCAACTCTTGGCTGATGGAGTTACCAACCTGCAGGGGAGGGGAGAGCAAACAGGGCACTTTCACATAGGCCGAGTGCTATGGTCACTCTGGTCAGCAGCACAGACTGGGGCAGTGCTGTGCGTTGCCGTACGCGTGGGGGAAGTGCTGCGCTCAGCGACACAGGTGGGAGAAACGGACACTTCCCATCCTACACAAAGGGATGCCAGAGGATGGCAGCACAGGCAGCGCTTGCAGGGCGCCCCAAAACGCTCCCTAGGTGCATAAGGTGCCAAACTGTATTTACACACGGCTGAGTTTAGCTGACATAAGGGTTGGATGAGGGCAGAGGATGGGCGATGTAGGCCAGGCAGCAGTGCAGGTTGGGGCCAAAGGCGACTCAGCAAGGCCCCAGACTGGACTGGCTAGGATCCGTGGGCAGTCAAAGGCCCTGCTCACGTGGTTTTCAAGGCCTCACATCAAGCCTAGTGTATGCGCAGCTTTGAATGCAAGGCCTGTGCCTGGGGCGTATGGCTTGGGACAGAGCAGAACGGGTGAGTGGATACCATAGTGCTCACCTTCTTAGGCAGATCCCTGTAGTACTTGTCAGACGGCCTGGGCATGAAGTCGAAGCCGCCATTCTGGCTGCGCGCCCGCATCTCCCTGAGAACAACACAGGGCAAGCAAGATGTGAAACACGGTCTTGCATGTTTGCAATCAAGGAGCAGGTAACCCAACCGCTCTCGCACGCAATTGCAGACCTGAGTAGGCCAAGTGGATGCCTTTGCCAAGTACACACCCTACATGCATCGACACACGCTCTCCACCCCCCTCTCTTGCGCTGCTGCATTCAGTCCATGCCCTTGACGGAGGCTGGGCAGGGCTGCACACTGGCAAGGCAGCACAGCAGGGCAATGCTCAGCACTCCTGTGTGCTACTCCAGTGTGTTACTACTGTGTGCTACTCACTTGAGCGTGGTGATGATGTCGTCAGTCTTCAGCGCGAGGTGCTGCAGCCCAGGGCCCTCATTCTGTGAGGGTGGAGGACATGTGCTTCTGTTAAAGGTGAGTTTGCACCCAAAAGACAATTGCAGGGAGGCGTGCAAGTCGTGTGGCCTTCGGGACCAGCTCAAATAAGAGCTTCTCCACAAGAAGTGATGATGAAATGGCCACGCAGGGGAGGCAAGGGGTTGGGGGATAGCCTGATGCAGGATGGGCTGCGCACATCAACGCAGCAGGGGTCGCAGCAGCAGCAGCAGCAGCAGAGGCGGTCTCCTAGCATGCATCAGCCAGCACACTGTGCACACCTGCTCAAGGTATGTCTGGATCTGGCTCTTGCGGGGCGTGTTGAATGTGGGCTCATTCACGGGCATCAGCACGTACCTGCACGTAGCGTGCCAAAGCATCACAGTGATCAGGGCATGCATACATGATCATGCCACTTTGCGCAACCTTGCTTACAAGCAACCACTGCCAGTTCTGGGACATTGCCCATGGCCACTGCGATGCAAGGCGTGAGTGTACCAGTGCTGCGGGAGCACCCATGTTTAAGGATGGGTAACTAGGGTGGTCCAGTCTGCCAAAGAGACTCGCCGAGACTCGCCGAGACTCGTTGTAGATGGGTAGGGCCTAGATGGGAGATTATCGTTAGAAAACTGTTATTCACAGACGTATCCTTTCGACCTGAAATTTTTCTTGGTACTTGAAAAAATGAATTGTTTGAATCGGGCCTTCCAGAGGCCGGGATGAGTCACAGGCTGTTCCGTCCTCTCCCCACCGGTTCCTCCCCCCTCAATTCCACCCTTATCAGCCTAGCTGCTCAATCTTTGGCCTTTTTTCACCTTCTTTGGAGCTGCAGGCTGGACCCCAGGTCGCCCACAGATAAGTCCTTGTGTTGCAGCAGATGTAAATCAGCTTCCGTGCGCGCGCCAAAGCAAGCCTTGAGCAGTGCTTGGTGCACATCAGGCCCCAAACTGACCAGTTACGCTCGCAGACACAAGCTGTGGGAGCATGCACAGCAGCTGCACTGTGGCGAGGGTGGGGAAGCCATGCTTGGAAGCCCACAGGCGCAAGAAGTTGATAGACTGAATAGTGGGGTCTGAAGTGCCTGTTGCTGCCAAGTGCTTTCCTTCCCTTTCTCCTTCCATTCTTTCACACGTTTGAAGACACATTGGCAGGGCTGCTAGCCCTCTGGAAGGACTGGTAGCCCATTACCCTGTCAGTCATGTTCATCACATCATCTCGCTCCACATCGTCCCACACCACCTCGTCCCTCATTGTAAAATTATCTTAAAATGTTATTGATGGCTTGGGGTAATTTGAGGGTTTTCTAGCACATTTTTGCACAATAACGGCGTTTACCAGTCAAAAAAAATGACACTCGTCGGTGACGAGGGTCCCCCCCATCCCCCAAAGAGACTCGGCGAGTCTTGCCGGGTCTCGTCGCCGGCGAGTCTCGGCGAGACCCCTGCCCAACCTTACCCATGTTGCACTCACTCATTGTTGTTGGCGAGCACCACTGAGTTGAGCCCCGAGTCCACCGTGCCTACATCCTCGGCCGTGAACTCACAAAACTCGTGGAAGCCTGTGCAAAAGGGGGACCACACATGGTGTGCAGGGTGTGTGTGAAGCGCGCATTGTGCGGGGGGGCGAACACAGAGGCCAATGTATGCACCAGGCCGACGGGTGGTGGACCACAGCCAGTGAATTGCCGCGCTGCACACATGATAGGTCAGACCTCCATCAGCACTTTTGCCTTGCACACACACACACACACACACACACACACACACACACACACATGTGTCAAGCTGTACACACAGCGCCGGCGGCCTGTCCACCTGTAAACCCCATTATGTAGTCCATCGCCTCACACAGGTTGTGCACATTGCCCACGGCATGGTCTAGTCGGCGCAGGCCGTAGGAGATCTGTGGCGCGTCAGTGACAGGGGAGTAGCCCACCAGGTAGGGCACCTGCAGGGGGGCACGCATGAGCAGGAGGGACACGCTGTGTGTGGAAGTGTCATGCAGCCAGCCGGCCACATAGGGCGTCTGCATCTGTTTTCACATGCAGGTGCATTCCTCCGGTAATGATGGTGGTGGTGGTGGCAATACTGCTGTGGTGTGGGGTCAAAAGAATATGGACGGCAAGAAAATAATGCCTGTGTACTGCTGTCAGCATGGTCAAGTATGCGTGAGGTGGGACCTTATGGCTTTCGTGGGTGGCCATTGGCTTGGCTGAGCGCCGCATAGGCCCCCTGTATCAAGCACACGCCGCACTTGCCTGCCTACTTTGTGCTTGCGTGGCAGCGCACCTCAACCACATCCCCGCTGATGTAGCGGAGAACAACGTCCCCATACAGCTTGACTTCTGCCACCACTTGAGATAGGCCGTTGCTGTCATCCTGCGGCAGAGGCATTGGAGCAGTACTGCAGGAGTCGTGTGATTGCTCAGACACTGCTCTGAGCACAGCCGCAACACTTTGCGGAGCAGGAGCACAGCGATACATGAAGTCCGGCGAAATGGACAACACAATGTGGTATTATGTGGTGTCCTTCTCGCCACCAACAAGGCTCATACGGTGGCGAACCACATGAGCATTGCCCCCATCCTAAGCTGGTGGTGGCATATGTGGTGGCCAGACCACAGCTCAATCAGGCAGGTGGGTGTTTAAGCCCACCTGCAGGGTGAAGGGGGCTGTTGCAGGGATGGCTCCATTCTTCACTGACGCCTCATAGGCCGCGCGAGCGTCGTCCACCACCAGGCCTGTGCACACGCGCACACACGTGCATGCAAGCACACGTGCGTCATGCCCATGAAATTCCACGTGCTTGAGTGCGCGCGTAGTGGCAGTAAGCATGCAAGGGAGCGTGCTTACGCGCTCAAGTGCAGACACACCTGACCAGCAAGCACACCGACGCACAGCCCTGGCATCGGCCTAGCGCGAGGGGATTGACTGTCTGTATTGGGTCAGCTGTTGGTTTGCTGGCTCAGGGACAGTACGCGACTAGCTGCAGGACCCTGGGCCGGTGGTGGCTTCCAAGGTTCATAGTGAATGTGGGAGGGACAGTGAGAAGCAAGAATATAAGAGGTGGGACCGCTGTGAAGAATCAGGGAAGAATGTGGGAGGGACAGTGAGAAGCAAGAATATAAGAGGTGGGACCGCTGTGAAGAATCAGGGGCAGGGGATGATGGCCTGGCGAGCACCCTGCACAACAGCATCCAGGCGAGGTTCAGGATCAAGCCGCCATCGCAGGTATGCGGATGGGACTAGCAGGCGGCTGAGTCCAGCGCGCCACCCACCCAGCGCCTTGACAGCCAGGCCGTGCACGATGTTGAACGCGTGCGCCTCCTCCGGGTTGTAGTGCGGCAGGGGCACAGCGCCAGGGGCACTGTTCTTGGACACGGACCTGCACACATGAGGCAGCGGCGGGCAGCACGGCTGAAAGGTGGGCCATGGTGCCACGCAGGCCCGCGCATGCAACGGACATGACAGGCGCCTAACATTCCTCACAGCAGCTCATGCTCTGCCGCAAGCATCCAGGACTAGGACCCACGGGTTTCAGATGGAAACACTTGGCTTGCCTGCGTGCGCGCTTGGGATGCCTTTTAGTTTGACCTTGACTTGCTAAGGAGGGGGATGGCCAGGTGGTGGTTGCTTGACCGTGATGACGATCGCAGTGGGGACGAGATGTGCAGTGTGTGCCCCACCCCACATGCATGGGAAGATGACGACTCATGAAGTAGGTCACTCTTGACAGGGAGGTTGCTCCATGCACAAGGGTCAAGCCAATACACGGCAGGACCAGACGCCTGGAGCCCGGGGGAGCAGAGAGCGGGCTAGTGATCAACGTGATCCATACATGCTGGCGCCTACAACAGTCCGTGCACCTGCCCAATGGATCAATGGCATGCTCCAATGCCAGGATCCCGGCCCCGCCACCTCACTTGGAATAGGGGGCAGTGAAAGTGAAGACCAGCTCGTTCGAGCGCAGCACATAGGAAGCGAAGGCGGAGTTCCCTGTGGACTGATCACTGCGGGCCACCAAGGTCATGCCCAAGCCGTGCTGGAACCTGCAAGTGCTCAGCGCAAGGGCACGCCCACATGCTGGCAGGAGGACCAACGTGTGGCTTCGAACTGGGTGCCTAAGGTGCGTGCTACATACCAGTTACCCTCATGATTACCACTGCTGCCTGCAGGAGTGGCCGCCGCCGAGACACAGACACTGTTCCCAGTCCTCTATATGTGCTTTTCATTTGTTGCTACAATTAAGGGGTGTTCAAGGTGCAATTGGAAGATCTGGACCTCAAGGCTCGAGGCCCTGCAGGAAGTGTGTGAACTCCTGGGCTACTGTACACCGCAAGTGTGGCAAGACACTTACAGAAAACCCTGGCAGGGCTTACTCTTCCTAGAGTGGACAAGCAGGCGGAGGAGTAGGCTAGCCGCTCGGTGTCATTATAGGGTTACCACAGTTGTTGCCGCAGTTCCTCTGTCACTCAATGATACCCTAGCTGTGACAGCTCTATCTCTCTCTTTCTCTCTCTTTCTCACCTCTTGTACGCACATGTGGCGTCTGCACACCTGCAGGTGTGAACAAAAAGCAGCTGGTGGTGAGCTGATGCAGGGTGATGTAAGCATTCAAGGCAGGACCATTTTCAGCAGAAGCCACCGTTGCGCAGGCTGCTGATACAGAACATCTTCTTCACTCACCAGAATTCTACGCTGTGGAACCTCTGCACATTGAACTTGTCTGACTTGGGATTGTGGCGTTGGAAGTTCTTGGCGCCGACGAGCTGGAACCCATTAGCACTCATGCCTGCGGACTCAAACTGAATGTTTAATCTATTTCCGGCTATTCGGCTAAATTCTTCATGCATCTTTAAATCCATGCATTGATGTTCCAAAATATTAATTTTAAGCTAAAACTTACGCTAAAACTTACGCTAAAACTACAGCTTTCTGCAGGAGGGCGAGGGTTGTGTCCTGGGGTGGGCCTGGCTCAGGCCTGCTCGGGCAGCATTACAAGCAAGCGGTGGATCTAGTCTGACCTAGGGGCCAGGGATGGCAGCGCAAGGCCGGATTGCAGCTGGTAAGTGCTCACTTCAATGCCTAGGCCCTGCCTCAAGTCTCCATGTGTAATGCATACTTTGTATGCGCTCTTCTGCCTTTACATCAATATGCAATTATGATGGAGTTAGTTATTTGCATTTGCAAGGCAACTGTGCGAGATTCTGCAATGCTCAAACCACATGCACTCTGTGGGTGACTGCAGGCGTAGGCGCAAACCTTATTGGCCAGCATGCGCAAGACCGGAACCAAGATGCCACCACTTATGTTGGCAACTTGGATCCACAGGTAAAATTGTGATGCTCTAGCCATCCCCCTGTGGAACATCGCTCCTGCCTCTATTTCCTGCATGTAAACCACATAGTTCTGGGAACTGCCATATGCAACCATACATGATGTATCTGTACAGGTGTATGAGGAGATGATTTGGGAGCTTTTCACACAGGCTGGGCCCGTAGGTGGGTGCCTGCACAGCATGTGCTGTCCCCATGCTTACTATACAACTATTCAGGATTGTTCAGGTGCAATCGTTCATGTGTCTTTGCAGCATATATAGGAATCCAAAACTTCAAGATGGCTAACTGGCACTGCATGTTTCCATGGAAGGGAGGCATGCCGCATGGACCCCATACCCCCAATGCCTGTGTTGCACAACCTTCCACACTTCGTCCAAAGTAAGAAACATGTCATCACATTTCTTACTATCCCCACTTTCATCACCCTGAAGTTAACGTGTACCTGCCCAAGGACCGAGTGACCAGCCAGCATCAAGGTTACGGATTCGTTGAGTTCCGGAGCGAGGAGGATGCAGACTACGTGAGTTGCGACGAAATTACACTGCAGTTATGCTCGTGCTCGGAGAACGTGCACGATGCCGGTCGCCCACCGGGTTGTCTGACTCTCCTGCCACGGTGAAGCTCAACTTATGTCTGCTGGGACCCTGCAGGCAATCAAGATCCTCAACATGATTAAAGTGTTTGGAAAGCCCATCAGAGTGAACAAAGCAGCCTCAGACAAGCGGACGCTAGAGGTTGGGGCCAACTTGTTTGTGGGCAATTTGGACCCAGATGTGGATGAAAAGGTGGGCGCACACTTGCCTGCATGCGTGCGTGGGCAGGTGAATTTTGGGTGTGGGTGCATGTGTGGTCGGGGCCAGGGATGGGGCGCGTCTGTTTGCATGTGCATTTGCGTGTGCCCATGCGCGCACGCGAATGTGTGTTTTGTGTGTGCGCGTGTGTGTGCATGCGCGTGAGAGAGAAGTGCTGCAAGGGGGATTGCCTTTCACAGCTGGTCACTACAACCTTTTGCCACTCCTTTCCACATGCAGCTGCTGTATGACACATTCAGCGCTTTCGGCGTGATTGTGTCAACGCCTAAGATCATGCGAGACCCAGAGACAGGCAACTCCAGGGGATTTGGCTTTGTTTCCTACGATTCCTTCGAGGCAAGTACTCTGGTTTAGGGATGACGTGCATTGGCTGCAGCTACAGCGTAAGGTGTGCAGCAGTATGTTGTGCTGGACTTCTGAAGGTGCTTACAAGCAGTGACCTTGCTGATTGTCGTCCTGTTGGCCTCCATGGCGGAGAGGTGACCATGACAGAAAGCAGATCCTGACACGAGTCAACTTTTTGCGACTCCATTCATGGAGCGTGATAAAATGCAGTTTGCCAGACCGATTTACTAGGAACCTGAGACTCTTAACCTTTACGAGAGCCATGTTGTGTGGCGATTTGGGCAGTCCTCACCCTTTCCATACCTGATGCTTATTTGACCTCAACTTTGTTTGATGCAGGCCAGTGACGCAGCCATAGAGGCCATGAATGGCCAGTTCTTGTGTGGCCGCCAAATAAGTGTAACATATGCTTTCAAGAAGGACACCAAAGGTGCGTAGCTGTCCTTCAGAAACAGCTTGCTCTCTCTACATGGCATTGCATAGTATGTGGCCTTGCATTATGCGAGGTCTGGCTGCTTGGCTTTGTGGGCTGCCTGTAAAGCAGCAACCCGGTGGACACGTCATCTCAGAAGCAATTAAGTGATTTGCAGCACTCCCAGGGCCCTGCACTGAGCATAGCAGATTTCAGAGCCCATGCATCGAGACTGAAAGCAAACAGATGACTCCACAGAGCACACAAAGTCGCCAGCTCCCATGCTGCAACACGTAAACTCCAGGTCCCTGAGCACTGGCGACTTCAGCCGCAGTCACACGCGCCTCCCCCCAACGAATGCCTTGCCATCCTGTGTCCTGTGCCTGTGTGACTGTACGCTATGGCCTCCCAGGTGAGCGTCATGGGACACCCGCGGAGCGCCTGCTGGCGGCCCAGATGCGTGCAAAGCAAGCGCTGCAGAGCCGACCGCACACGCTGTTCGCCACAGGACCCAAGCAGCAGCCTCAGACAGGGGGCCAGGTAGGTGTGGTCCTGAGCGGCTGTCAGGCAGCGCTTGGATGGGCTGGCCGTTTGAGCGTAGAGATTTTCTCAATCTAGGAGCGACAGCCACCATGGATGCCTGTAGCGGTGCCTGGCTCAAGAGGCCATTCAGCTTTGCACACGTCTGTGCTCATTTGCCTGCTGTGCCTCTGTTTTGTCCAGGGGTCAGTGCCATGCGACCGCATCCTGTCCCTGGGAGTGCACACCATGCCATAGCACTCATCTGCATGCACCTTCCCAGTGCGCACACCTTGGTTGGGTTGGGCACACAAGCTGGTCAGCTGGTCAGCCGTGCCTGCTGCTGCGCGCCGTGCTCATGCTGTACCGCCTGTGGGCGCGGCTGCCCTGGCAGCTCCACCCAGCAGAGCGTCCGTTTCCGTGTGTTCGTGCCCAGAGCAACCCCCTGCCGCACACACCCTGACATGCAGGCTGCCGTGGGTGGTGTGGGGGTGGCCCCGCCCCCTGCTCCGCCTGCTTACCAGCCGCCTGCTCCGCCGCCCCCTGTGGCTGCCGCGGCCCCCCCTGCTGCCTCCATCCCCATGTCCGCGCCCATGGCTCCTGCCCCCTGGAATATGCCACCCCCGGCGGCAGCGCCGCCCGCCTATCCTGCCAGCATGCCGCCGCCACCTACCATGCCACCCCCGCCTCCGGTGTCGGCAGGGCCACCACCTGCGTACCCAGGTGTGGTGAAGCTGCCGCTGAGCAGGGCGCTCGCCCAACCCTGCAGCGTGCGTGCTCGTGCTTGCATGCTTGCGGGCGTGGGCAGCTGGCTGACGAGCACCAGAAGCGTCCCTCTGCGCTGGACCCTGGGCTCAGCTCAACCACGCTTGCGGGCTGCATTTACTGGGGTGTATGAGTGGGAGCGCTGAGTGAGGCAGCCACCGCCTCCAGTGCGTCATGGGTAACTTTAAGCGTGGTGCGCTGTCTGCAAGCATCTTGGACCTCATGCTGCAAGTGTGTCATCCAGGCCAAGGCATGGACCCCACTGCCTGTGCTATGCTCGTGGGCACTCCTGCCCCTCTACGCCCCTCCTCTCCCGCCCCTTGTCAGCCTGATCCAGGCTGTCTGCTTGACCCGTGACACGCATGCACACACGCGCACACGCTGCGCGCAGGCATGCCTCCACCGCCAGGCTTCTACCCAGGCATGCCCCCCCCGCCCGCCTACCCTGGTGCGCCACCCCCGTGGGCAGCGGCTCCTCCTCCATGGGGCGCGCCTCCGCCCCCAGGTACGCCACCACCAGGCAGCCTGAGCTGAGCATCCCTGCTGCATGTCCCGCAATGGTCTAGCCTACACTTGCCTCAGCGTAATGTCCATGCCTAGCCTTAGCACACCGTCTGTGCCTGGGCTTGTGTCAAGGTCGCCGCAGTCCCTTTGACGCCCCCCCCTCTTCCTCCCCAGTTCTCAAATATGGCTGTGCAAGAAGAGGCCGCTGCTTGGTGTCAGGCTCGACACATCTGTCCGTCATGCTTGAGAAGTGTGCAGCTTGAGGCGTGCGCATGCCCTCGCTCAAGCCTCTGGTGGTGCCTGTCGACGCAAGTGCCAGCCCCATGCAAGCGCGAACCCAGGCCTCACCTTCTTCTTGTGTGTTGGCATGGGCACTGTGCTGTCCATTCCCAGCCATGCCTGGCTGGTGCGTCATGAGCTTGCTCTATCGTGCACGCAGGCTGGGGAGCTCCACCTCCAGGCATGCC
>LKMJ01004846.1_pt1 | contig 12676 bp, 14 predicted proteins | sample 643391 | NCBI WGS metagenome assembly LKMJ01 (sample SAMN04112250, study PRJNA286221) | soda lake metagenome | biome: soda lake; feature: Kulunda Steppe; material: water; isolation source: sample PL-Br10 brine of Picturesque Lake | place: Russia: Kulunda steppe | collected 2010-07
AGCACTCCTGCAAGAGCTACAAAGTCAACTTTAAGGTAACTCATAATGTACACATGTTGGCTAGGAAGCCTATGAGGAGCTCCAGGTACTTAATACATGCTTTATATCATGCTAAATAGTTGTATACCTGCAAAAGCAAGGTGGCAGGCATGAAACCTCAGCCTGTTTTTTTTTTTTTCCGGCCAAACCTGCAGAAGGTCGGCAGACTTGGGTGTCCTTCGCCTCATTTGCATACCATACCCTAACACAAACAAAATCAGTCTGAGCAGGTGCATGCACAAAATATGCAAGATGCCAGCCCATGCTGGACAAGACTCCGTCATAGTCAAGCAGAATAGGGCTGGGAATTCTATGTCTCATCCTGAATTGGACAAAAATCACTGCACCAGCGATTCAATGAGGTCTCAAGAAGCGGAGCAGTACTCACATTTGGATCGCTCCTGTCCCGTTCCAAGTACTCCCTGTCGATGAGCGACTCGATGCGCTTTTTCAAGTCCAAGGCCTGCATACATAATGTTTTTGGAAGTTAAGCACAAACAAAGTGGAGCATGAGGCAGCATAAAGAAAGATGGAGAAGCACTCTGCTGATGTATCCCCACCAGGGAAGTACACTCTGTAAGGGAACCGTTAAATTGTAAGAAGCTTGTCTGAAATAAGTAGGGGTCAGCGTTGGCTTATAGCGCTATATAGCGTTTCATCGCGCTATACATTTGTCAGGATACAACATACATAAATGTTGCCCTGCTGTTTTGCTCGTTTCAGGCTCCTCTCGAGTGAGGGATTGGCCTGAATTGATACTATGAATCAGATGAAATTTATGTTGTGTATGGGGAAGAAACCTTCGTCTGGCCGGCTGGTTGCCCCAGACAGTTCCGATATCGATGTGTGACACAACTTAGTCATGTCCGCTGCTGTGGTGAGCAAGCTGGGCAAGCAGCGCACAAAGCCTCGACCATATACAGTAGCTGGAGCTCAAGGCTAAGGAATGGGTGCAAGCAGCGCCAGGAGCAGCATAGTGCAGCATGGGCATGGCATCACGAGTTGTGCAACTTTGCTGGTGCAGCTCTCTTCTTCTCTCCTTCACTGGAACAACCCTTTGCCTCACTTATCATCAATACAAATTAGCAAACACAACACACAACCTACACTGGCATGCCTGCACACGAGGACACGTGCACGCACCCGTTGTACTTCTACATGCTTTCACGCGCTGGTGCGGCTGTGCTATGGGCATAAGCACAGGGCCCAAACAAGCTGTGGCACATGTATTCATGCCAGTAATGAGTGTGGGTAATCCATCCAGGTAGATAGCTGCCAAAATGGGGGTGCAGGGGTGCAGAGAGGATGGTGTGCTTGAGGCACTTGGCCCTCACTGGTAGCACAGGTGCACCAAATATAGCGCTATACTAGAGGCAACGACGGCATAAAACGCGACCAAGTGAATATTTTCCTTTTCGACTTTGCAAGAGGGGTGCATACACTATATTTTATCTGACATTCAAGTTTGATGACGAAATTTGGGCTGGCGGGGGGAGATCCAGCGTGTATAGCGCCTGAAATATAGCGTATTATAGCGTTATATCGCTATATAGATGTGTCCATATAGCGCTATACGCTGGACCCTAGAAATGAGGAACATGATTTTGCCCGGGGGCATCCTGGCCCACCCCCCGAAAGTAGGGGCTTCAGCCCTGCGTTCCAGGGGGGCCATCAATGTATAAATCGACAGTCATTGGTATCCTGCGGAATCCCTGTCCGGCACACAAAGTTTGAAGGCAGCGATGAAAGGTTAAGGCAAGCCAAAGCCGAGGAAGGGAGAGGGGCGCTTGTGCACCTTATCTGCAGCCCATGCACCCACTCAAGACCTGTGTGCACTGAATAGCTTTTCCAGTAATTTGGTGTGCCATGTGTAAGGACTCGCCGACGCTGAGACTCGCCAAGACTCAGCGAGTCTCTTTGGAGGACGTGGGAGAAACCCTCGACAATTCAACATGAAAATCGCGGCAAAAATAAGCCCAAAACCCCCCAAACTTCCCCTAAAATATAAATATGTTTATGGTTTTAGAGGGAGGGACAAGGTAGTGCAGAAGGCAACGACGAGCTTGGAAATGACTGACAGGGTGATGGAAAGGACTTACCATCCTTCTAGGGAGCTAGCACCCTGCTGATGTCACCTCCAAAAGTGAGAAATGATGGGAGGAGAAGGGAGAAATGTTTTCCAACCCCTGCGCGTCAGCCTGGCCTGTGGGCCCCCAAAAATTCTATGCAGCTGCCCTTGCCAGTACGGCTGATGCGCACCCCATGGCTTGTACCTGCACCTCACAGCTTCTGCCAGTGAGCAAACTGGTCAGTTTGGCAGCTGCACACTGAGCACCACAGCTGTTCTCCGAGCAATCCAATGCTTCCAAGCGTGCACAGGAGTACATCCGCTGAAGCATCCAGGACTTAAAAGGGGGTGTCCTGGAGCCTGCAGCAGCTTGATAAGAAGAATTAGGTTGCCTGGGAGCAAGCTGCAGGACAAGCATCTGGAAGGGGGAAAGGGACTGGGGGTAGCAGACGGAGCAGCATGTGACTCATGGCGGCCTCCGGGAGGCTCGGTCCTGTTACATTAATTTGTTTTAAATTGTATTGAAGTAACCTGGAAATTCTCAGGTCGAAAGGAGGCACCAGTGAAAAGCAGTTTTCTAACGTTTATCTCCCATCTAGCCACTACCTATCTACAACGAGTCTCGCCGGGTCTCAGCAAGTCTCTTTGGCGGAATGGACCACCCTATTTACCCGACCTTAGCCAAATATTCTGGAGTGGATACATTTGGCACGCTGCATTATACGCAGATGCAGCGGCACGCGCAGCAGTATTTGAAGCAGAAACAGCTGTCAGCAGGCCATGCAAGGTTGTAAGGTTGCCTGAAGGGGACTCCCCTGGTAAAACCAGCACGAACTGGGAAAAGTTTTGGCAGCTTGTTGCAGGAAGGCACTGACTGTGAAGTTAATGACCTTGCATGCGCCCCACATCTGCCTGTTGTTCTGCCACCACCAGGGACGCACCGAGGAATATGTCTGATCGCGACAATGGAAGGGAAGAGATTGCGTGGCTTTATAATGATGGGACGATGTTGATGTTTCATCATGCAAGAGCTGGTGGCTTGCTTTTGTGGAGAGGAAGTTGAGAAAACGGAGGAATGCTCTTGTGACAGGGTGCTGGTAAAACCACAGGGGTGTGCAATTGCGTTATTTGCAGGGTTGGGTCATGCGTCCATTTGCCCAGACCAATGCAGATTTTCATGAATCAAAATATAATACGAACAATTAGCGTATTTAACGTCAATGCGTCCGCATTTAGGGGTCATTTTTGAAGGTAGTGGTAGAGGGGGGCCTGTGGGTCCCCAACTACCCCCCCAGCTACCTATAACCACCCTTATACATTCTTACTTATGTATATATATGCAAATTGCCTAGAGAAAAGGGGAAGGAGTGGGATCATGTCACAACCATTGGGCTGAAAGACAAGCACCAGCATAAGGTGGGTGCAAGTACTGCAAGCATGTCTTTGTGCTTCCTGCATCAGAGAGCACTTAATTCGCATGAATCCAGCTTGTGGGATAACAAAGTGCACTGCAGATGAGGCAGTCCTGCAGCCTGTCCTGGATGAGGGCCATCGATGCTCAGAACAAGGCAGCAGCAGCAGGAGCAGCAGCAGCGCAGCGCCAGCTTGACAGGAGTACAGCAGCAAATGCGAGCAGAACTGGAGCAGCTTTTCCTTCGTGCACAGCGACAGACGGAACCGCTTGACCACATTGCGCGCGCATGCAAGCTGGTCTGGCAGTACAGCAACCTGCGCTTGGCTGAGCGTACCCTGCCCCTGGAGCAGGGGCCTCAGGCACAAGCACGGGAAGTCTTAAGCGATGATGAGGAGTGCCAGGGCAGTGATGCAGACGAAAGTAGCAGCGATGAGGACAGCAGCAGCGACGAGGAGTAGATAAGAAAGACTGCTTCCTTATTTCTCTCAATTTGCTATCGCTAAGCGCAGTCACCGAGAGAGGAAAAGAGCAGGAACGAAGGAAAGGCCGGCGAGGGGGGTCCGCATTGGAGACCGCATTTGAAACCGGGTTTTTCAATTTGCGAATTCTAGCCTTTTTTTCAATGCGTAAAATACGATACAATACGCATGACCCAACCCTGGTTATTTGTGTAACCCTATCAGACTGAAGTACAGGATATGCTTGACAGGGGGCACACTCAGTGATATTTATTCAAACAAGCTCCAATCAATTTATGTTTGTTCCTTTCAGTTTCCTGCATTGACCACTAGCACGCATGAATAAGGGTTCTTAAAAAGTACTGGGCTGGAAAAGGTAGCATACATATAATACAACAGACAAAACAAGGTCTGGCAAGTATTGAGTACCAATGCTCTGCAGCATACACTTAATAACTAAAGCATTTGAAAGAAAGAATGAAGGAGATAAAAAAGTCATCAGTGCCGAGTGCAGAAGTATTCCCTGCATTCTCGCAAATTTGGGCCGAGTGCGCCAGCCCCCTGGCCTTTGTTCAGGAACCTAAGACCCTGAAAATGGTGAACCTAGAAAGGTCAGCTGGCGCCCTAGGCCTGGTTTTTGTTAAAGAACCTGAAACCGTTTATCTAGGAAGGCCAGCCTCCAGGCCCCAGCCTCCAGGCCCCTCCAGGCCCCCTTTGGCTTATAAAAAATACATCAAAATGCTTCTGGGCCCCCCTCTACAGAAGTGCCTGTACTTTCATGACCCCCTTAAAGCTGCTGGAAGTGCCATTGCCTTTGTCAAGAATCTATGGAGAATAGCTTGCTTTATACAAGCCGGCCAAGTGCACTTCTAAAAAACAACGCTAAGAACGAGCACTTGAATTTGAAAATCAACTGGAGTTGCAGCAAATGCATGAGCTCAACCCAAGGGTGCCTGTGCTTTACACGCACATGCCACAGCATAACATGTGCCTGAACTGCCCCCACTGACACATAATGTACAAGGAAGCTGCCTTGAGCGCTGCACAGTGGCCTCATGGCGCCTGCAGGAAGCTAAGGCCACATGCGCGTACCTTCAGAGGGAACTTGAGTTGCTGCATGGCCTCAGCAATGAGCAGCTTGTGGCTCAACGACTTCCGAGTCTTCATGATGCGCACGATGGCAGCATCAATCTGGTACTGCCGATCTTGCATCACCTGGTGACCAAGGCATAGCATGTGTGTGGAAGTGGTTACACACGAGTACTCAAACAATGGCCTCACATGCAGAATCTGCGGGAGCTTCACCGTGGACAGAAAGATGCAGATCTGTCTGTATCTATGGACAGGCAGGTGCGGATCCGGCCACATTTGTCCATACGCAAATGCAGACAGATGTGCAGTGTTGGCATTTGTGGTGCAGGCCCAATACATACAATGCAGGCCTCTATGCATGCAATGCAAGCCCAATACATGCAATGCAGGCCCAATACATGCAATGAAGGCCCAATACATGCAATGCAGGCCCAATACATGCAGTGCAGGCCCAATACATGCAATGCAGGCCCAATACATGAAATGCAGGCCTCAATGCAGGCTCAATACATGCAATGCAGGCCCAATACATGCAATACATGCAATGCAGGCCCAATACATGCAATACATGCAATGCAGGCCCAATACATGCAAAGCAGGCCCAAAACATGCAATGCAGGCCTGATACATGCAATGCAGGCCCAATACATGCAATGCAGGCCCAATACATGAAATGCAAGCCTCAATGCAGGCTTAATACATGCAATGCAGGCCCAATACATGCAATACATGCAATGCAGGCCCAATACATGCAAAGCAGGCCCAAAACATGCAATGCAGGCCCGATACATGCAATGCAGGCCCAATACATGAAATTACAGGCCTCAGTGCAAGCCTAATACATGCAGTGCAGGCCCAATACATGCAATGCAGGCCCGATACATGAAATGCAGGCCTCAATGCAGGCTCAATACATGCAATGCAGGCCCAATACATGCAATATATGCAATGCAGGCCCAATACATGCAATGCAGGCCCAAAGCATGCAATGCAAGCCCGATACATGCAATGCAGGCCCAATACATGAAATTACAGGCCTCAGTGCAGGCCCAATACATGCAATGCAGGCCCGATACATGCAATGCAGGCCCAAAACATGCAATGCAGCCTTGCTTTGACAGCAGCAGCAGCTCCTGTTCCGCACCATCACGGGCTGCTCTGCACACCAGCAGACACCAGTAGACATGCATCGTAAACGTTATTCCTTAAATTTTCTTTTGCACGCAAGAACTTGCACCAACCATCTGTACATGCGCTTCTCAGCCTGTTTAGGGTTATCTGTGGCATTGCTGGGAGTTGTGACAACAGATAGGACCAGGGTCCTCAAAGGCCATGCCATCCATGACCCAACAAATAAATGACCGAATAAATGTGCTTGCAACCGCTGGTATGGTCACTCTATGCTGGCAAAAGCGAGCAATGCAGCCTGCAGAGCCGCAATAGTGCAGGGAGCCTCTGATGCCTGCCTTGCATTCCAAAGAGAAGAAGCATGCGCACCTGGTCATTGGTCTTCTTGTTCTCCTCCTCTGTTTCCTTCATTTGGATGGAGTTGATCTTGATCCGGTACAGCTTTTCACTGAAGCCCTGGTTCACGTGGAAGACGTCCCCATCGTTCACGTCCCTTCCCTTTGGCTCCTTATTTAAGACGCGCACCTATCACGCGCAGCACACAGACATTTGTGAACGAGCAGAGTAGGCCTGTGTTACCTTTTGCATGCGCATGCGTGCAAAAGAGACATGCAGAGGCAATTACGCCCTGCTGGTAAGGAAGGGTGGGTTCATCCTTCCGGCGGTTGCGCACATGAAACGCCCAAGGTCATGCCTGGAGCAGTTACCATTATATATAAAGGCCACCCCAAAAAACTTCAAAATTCCCATGCCCGGATCACCTTCCTTGATCCTTGCCGTGGACATGTAATGGGGGTCCTGCTGCTGTGGGCTCCTGCAGCCCATCACAACTCACTTTGCCACATGCCAACGACTGCAAGGTGCGCCTGAGCTCTTTGTCTTCAATCCCTGTCCCTGACTTGATGTCCTGCTCACACGTGGATGGGCAAGGGCACGCCGTCAGCAGCCAAGAGTTGCACGTTTGTGAGGTAGGCAAGCACCGCTTGAACAAGGGAGTATGCACCACAGGCAAGGATCACATGCACAGCACCGCTTGAACAAGGGAGTATGCACCACAGGCAAGGATCACATGCACAGCACCGCAGCCAGTGCAAGGGCTCAAAGGTGGTGCTTGATCTTGCCAAGGCAAGAGAGCAGCTCTAGTCGCTTGAACACGCCACGCCAGGAGCAAAGTACATACACACAGGCCAAAATGTGAGCTCAAGGCACAGAAAAAGCACCCAATGGCATGACGGTCATGGGCTCACCTCAAAGCTGATCCCATCTGCATCGTTGAAGAGCATGAGCACCACTGTTTGAAACAGTGATACACTCAACTCCTTGTTGCCCTTTGGGAAGCGAGCAGCCTACAGCGCGCACATGTTCAGGTGTGTGTGCATGCAGGTACTCAGTGTGAGCATGCATGCGTGTGTGCCAGCATGGAAGCGCGTGCCTGTGTGCGCGCGCACGTGCATGTTTGGTTCTTGCACATGCACCTGCACATGTGCCTGTGCAGAGGAGTGTGCTGCTGCTCTTTTGGGCACACCAACGGCACATAGAGATGAAGTGAGGGTGTGACATGCGAGTTCAGGGAGATGAAGTGAGAGTGTGAAATATGCAAAGTTCAGGGATGCTAGGAAATTGAGGACCTTATGTCAGCAAGCAATTCTCTCACCAGAAGGCACGACGACAAGCTGTTGTACCATTGCAACCTTCGCCCGCTGTACTTTTTAAGGTAGAAATCCAGAAACACCTGCTGCCATGCCGTCAGCTCCTGAGGGAAAGGCAATAGGTGGGCCAGCACTGAAGAAGGAAATCGACAAAGCCCGCTGAAGCCTACACTCATGTCGTACTCACAAGCCTTCACGCATGTCATACTCACGAGCCTACACTCATTTCCTACTCACAAGCCTCACCTTGAACTTTACCCACCCACCCCAACAGCACACGTAAGCTCCAAGAGCCGCAGGCAACCAGCGTTTTCAAGCTCAAAACGAGGCACCCACTCGTGCACAGCACTTTGAAGGCCTCTTGTTATGGCAAGGTACCCAACTGCGCCACTGCAGGTAACTAACTGTGGCAGTCCCCTTGAGCAAAGCCGACTCTAGACTCCATAGTAATTGAGCCCTTTCATAAAGTTGCCGACTGTCCATTCACAGGCTAGCATGGCAGATAGGTACGCACAGCTTGCAAGTTTTTGAGTGCCCCCAAACGCTGCAAGCAATAAAACCTTCCGTAGCTTGGCTTCCAGGAACTGCAATTCCCGGGAGCACTAACACCATGTCGACGTTGACTGGACTGCACACAGCACATCACACCCTCCATGCCAACGCCCACCTGGCACACAGCCCCCAACGCATCCCAGCAGCCAAGCTTCCCTCAGAGAGGCCAGGGAAACAGATTTTCAGCCGGGCCAGCTCAAGGGTGTGACCGGACAAAAGTCTGGACTGCAGGCCTGGCCCATCCCCATTCCACCACCCCTCCACGCACACACGCACCTCTGGCAGCTTGGCCTCCATGATGGGGTACGACGGCCAGAAGCCGCTTGTCAGTACCTGGACCTGCATGTCCACGCCCGAGGGCAGGCTCTCGCCCTTGCTGGTGCTCGCGGCGATGAATGTCTTGAACGCGCCCACCACGTCAGCTGCGCGCACGCACGCACACAAACACGTGCAAGTGACACACACCCTTTGGTCACAAAGTCTGTCTGAGGTGACAGCCAGCGCAGGCGGCTGGACTCTGTACAGGCGGCGAAGCAAAGGGCTTGCATGCACTTGCATGAAGGTGCATGCACATACACACACACGCACACACACGCAAATCACATGCATATGCGCACCGTGCTGCACACGCGTGCTGACAATGATGCATGACTGCTTGACGCAAGGGACGCCTGCGGCGCGCCTGGCAGCTCTGCGTCATTGAACACAAGCAGACACGATGCGCCACACACGTGTGCCGACTGAGATGCACGGGTGTTTGATGCAAGGGACGCCTGCAGCGCACCTGACAGCTCCACATCTTTGAACATGCCCTCCAGCTTGCTAGTGAATTGCGAGCCGCACTCCGCCTTGAGCTTGGCAATCATCGTCTTCTCTGCATCAATGCTGGCACTCTTGCCCAGCAGCAGCCGCTTTGCCAGGTCCTTCTTGTAAAATGCCTCGAACACGTCCTTGCCCTGCGCACACATTGCAGCGAGTACACACATACAAGTGCACATGCGTTTTTGTGCGAACTGCCCATCCGCACATGTTTTGCCCATTATGCATGTGTATGCATGGGTCTAGCATGTGCTTGCGTGCAAGCAGTGTGTGCTTGAACATGTCTGTGCGAATGTGTTTGTACGTGTGTGTGGGGTGGAGGGAGGGGGGGGGGGGTTTGCAACATGCATGCATGCGTGTGGGTTTGCAACACGTGTGTAGATGAGTGACGTGCTTGGTGCTCCTGTCCCCCAGCCAGGCCCTACCTGTGCTGCTGGAAGGTGTGCTGCAGCTGACATGCACCCATGGCAAGGGTGCATGTTTTCTTTCAAAGATGCGGAGCAAAAGCGTGTGCGTGTGCACCGAGATGAAGCGGAATGGCAGATGTGCACATACCGAGATGTAGCGGAACAGCAGGAGCGCCTTGTCCAGCTGTGCATCCAGCTCCTCCTCCGTCTGGCCCTTATTGCCCGCTCGCAGCTTGGCATCAATGAACTTGGCAATGAGTTCTGCAGGCTTGTTCTGCCGCTGGTTGATAAAGTTTTCAAACGACTCCTGCACGGTGTGCAGTAGGCTCAAATTGCTACCACACTCCAGTACCCAGGTTCATGGACATGCCCTCAAGCACCTTCTGCTCTGCGCCCAGTCAGACCAGCACCACCATGTTCGGATCCCAGGCATGCGTACAAATGGCGCAAATGGCAAAGTGCACACAAACGGCGAAGCGAGGGCAATTGGTCCAAAAAAGGGAAAGTGCCTGCATGTGGCTCTGCGCAAAGTGCACGAGCTCCATGCTGCCTCTGCTTCGGGCAGGCATGCACAAAACCATCAAAAGCAAAGTGGCTGCGGGCCAGATTGTTGCCAGAGTGGCAGCTCCTGGGACGCCCTGTGCCCACGCCTGCCAACAGCAGCGAGCAATGCTCCTGCTCTTCACAACCCTACCACGCCTCCGCTTGTGCCTCACACATGTGCAGCGCATTGAAGCCTGACGCCCCTATCACATCACAGATGCTCACCAGCTGCTGCAGGGGACCAAATCTGAGCCGTCAAAAGCAGCGCCTGCCTGCCTGACTGACAAGCACGTATGCCACACATCTTGTACGCACCAGACTCCACCCCCTTTGCATCACAGTATGCGCCAAAGATAACCTCAGCTCAAACCTTTTCCCACCACAGACATATACACAAGGATCACCACTGCCACGAGCAATTTACCCCTGCCCGCCCTCACCCTCCCTTACTTCCCGCCCCCAACAAACACGCAGACCAGGCGCACCAGAGCAGCACAGCTTGCCCCCAAAAGCTCCACAAACACACAAAAAGCACCCACATACTCATGCGGACTCATGCAGATGATGCACCAGAGCTACAGGCGTCATTCATGCACACACACACACACGCACACACACCTTGAGCGAGTTGTTGAAGGCCTCTGACTTGGCCATGGCCCTGTCGAGAAGCTCGTCCATGCGTCCCTTGAAGTTCAGCAGCAGCTCCACCATGTCCTTGTCCTGAAGCGCAGCACATAACCGCAGGCATGGCATTTGGCACGGCGCAGCTGGCGGGCGCACCAGGCTGATCAGGCACCATCTCTCCGCTCCGCCAAGTAGCGCCTCTCTCTTCGGCACATAACCTAGCAGGCCTCCGTTGGTGCAGTGAATTTGCGACAGTCTTGCAGCAGATCCACTATGTCCTCTGTCCTAGGGCGCAGTGCACAGTAGCAGGCACTTACAGCTGTGAGACCGCAGGCAAGGCACCACTCAGGTCATGCGCATCTGGCCCTCTGGGACAAAGCAGCAGCTCCCCGCCATGTCAGCACCAGAAAGGCTCACACAGCACACATATATGCACTATAGCAAGGCATGGCATGTCACAGCTGCCAACACACCAGGCCACCTGCATGCGTTTGCCATGAGAAGATGCCCAGCGGCTCTGCATGCCCCGGTTAGGCATCACATCGGCGCAGTAGCCACCGACAACCAGGCCTCCATGGGGTCCAAGCGCGCGTGCACGCCTCAATGATGGAGGTTTACGGCATGGCCATAGATTTTCTTGAGGCTCTTTGGGATGACTTGCGTGCGGCCACGTGGCACTTGCAAGCATGGGCGCGTGCACCTGGCCAGCTTGCACACCTTTTCTTCGTCCTTGACGATCTTGAGGCCCGTGGCCTTGATGTACTCGCGCCATGCAAGCCGGAGGGCCTCCAGGGCGGACACGCGCGCCGCCAAGCCGTACAGCCGTGCCACGTCTTCAATGCGGTGGGCATCCAGAAGCTGTGCATGCAGGCGCGCGTGCGCAATGTGTGTACGTGTGTGCACGTGCGCCCCATGCCGCCTCTGAGTGTGATGCACGACCCTGCGCGACACGCGTCTCTGCGCAACACACATCCTTGTGCGGTGCACATCTGCCTCGTGCTTACTGCAGGTGCAATGCACGACGAGGACGACCTAGGAATCTGTGCCAATGTGCTGCGCACATGTGCTGCGCACATGTGCCTTGATGAACACCTGTCCAGGTGAGTGCATAGGCGACCGGATGCATGCCAGCCAGGGTGGGCATGCATGTGTGTGCGTGTGTGTATTTGTGTATGTTGTGTATTTGTAAATGTGTATACGTGTGTACATGCATACGTATGTGTGTATTTGTGTATGAGTGCATGTGTGTGCATGTGTGTGTATGTGTGTGTGTGTGTGTGTGTGTGTGCAGCAGGAGGACCTGAGACGCAGGGTGCAGGGGGTGGCAGTGCTAAGGCCCTATTTGCGCAGCACGGCAGGGTGTCTACCCAAGAAGGCGCCTGCCTGCCTGGCACGCAATCCAGGCTGCAGAAGCCTGCACACAAGCCAGGCCGCTAAAGTCCGTCTGCACAGAAGCCTCGCACAAGCCAGGCTGCAGAAGCCTACACACAAAGCCAAGCACGCGAGCCAGGCCACTTAAGTCCATCCGCACAGAAGCCTCGCACAACCCAGGCTGCAGAAGCCCGCACAATGAGGGACGCACACCAGAAAAGGCACCCTCAGGTCCCTGCAGCCTTTTTGGGGCGTGTGCCGCCCACCTGCGCAAACCCGCGCTCCAGGACGGACGCCAGGTGCTGTGCCACCAGCTGCTTCTCAACGGCGGCAATGAGGGGCTTGCGCGTGCTGCCGTCCAGGTACTGTGCGCAGCGGTCGTACTCCTCGGCCAAGCGCTCCTGGGGGGCGGGGGACATGCAGCAGAGGGGCGGGGGACATGCAGCAGGGGCAGGGGACATACAGCAGGGGCAGGGGACATACAGCAGGGGCGGGGGACATGCAGCAGAGGG
>LKMJ01004847.1_pt1 | contig 12676 bp, 10 predicted proteins | sample 643391 | NCBI WGS metagenome assembly LKMJ01 (sample SAMN04112250, study PRJNA286221) | soda lake metagenome | biome: soda lake; feature: Kulunda Steppe; material: water; isolation source: sample PL-Br10 brine of Picturesque Lake | place: Russia: Kulunda steppe | collected 2010-07
CGCCTTCGGCACAGGGCAGAATTGAGGCCATCTCGGTATTATTGATATTGACGCAGTTTATTACCACATCGGCCAGCCAGCCTCCGGTTAACTCCTGGACTTGATCATAAACCTCCAGCGGATTGGTGGCATCGACCTGAATGATATCGTCAGCCAGCTCCAGCTCCCTGATCCGGGCTGTGCTGGCATCGCTGTGGCCCATCCCGATTACCTGGCCGGTTACTCCAGCCCTTTTACTGGCTTCATGCAGGCAGAGCATGCCGGATTTGCCGCCGGCTCCAATTATCAGCACCCGGTCTCCGGGTCTGACCAGCCTGGCAGTCTGGGCAGCCGCCCCGGCAACATCGAGAACAGCCAGGGCCAGAGTCTCGGACATATCCTCCGGCAGTCTGGCATAGATACCGCTCTCAAAGAGAATGGCCCGGCCTTCAATATCAACCTGATCTATCTCCGGCCTGATATCCTTTATTTTATCGATCCTGAGGGGGGTTAGAGAAAGAGAAACTAAAGTGGCTATTTTATCTCCCACCTCAATTTCCCTTTCCTGCAGGGTCGGTCCTATCTCAGCTACCCGGCCGATCAGCATTCCCCCGGAGCCGGTTACCGGATTGTGATGCTTGCCCCGCCGGTCAACAATCTCCTTCATTCGCTTTTTAATTTTTTCCAGATCACCGCCGGCCTCTTCCTTGAGCTGGGTGAAACTGGCTGAATCAATATTGAGGGTTTCCACCTCGATCAGAATTTCATTGTCATAGATCTCCATGGTATTATCAATTTTTTCTGCTGGCTGGGGCAGAACCCCTTCAGGTTCCAGCACCCGATGCACGCCAAATTTATTTCCCTGATTCACTTTTTAACCCCCTTGACCCGATTTTTCTTAGATCATTTGATGCAAACAAATAAAATATTATCAGTTCGGACCCAGAATTTCGCGGGCTTCTTCCGGTTCGGCCACCTTCCGGTTCACCTCTTCGGCCAGCCGAACAATCCTGGCCACAAGCTGGGCATTGCTTTGCGCCAGCTCGCCTTTGTGGTAAAAAATATTGTCTTCAAAACCTACCCTGATATGGCCGCCCATTACCAGGGCATGGCAGGCCAGCGGAAGTTCCTGAGGGCCGATACCGGCAACCGTCCAGGTTGCTGCTTCAGGAAGGTTATCGACCATGGCCAGAAGATTTTTAATAGATCCGGGCATCGCACCGGGAACACCCAGCACCAGATCGAAATGAAGATGTCCGGTAATCAAATCCTCCCGGTAAAGTTTTAGAGCATTATAGATGTGTCCGATTTCAAAACATTCCAGTTCCGGCATCACACCGTATTTCTTCATCTCCCGGGCAAAATTTCGCATCAGCGGCAGATCATTAACAAAGATTTCCTCGCCAAAATTGGTGGTTCCGCAGTCCAGGGTCGCCATCTCCGGCTCCAGATAAACCGGCTGAATTCTCTCCTGCCAGCTCATGCCGGCAGCCCCACCGGTCGAGGGCTGTACGATGGCGGTAACCCCCTCCCGCTCCATGGCCTCAATTGCCCGGGCAAAGGTCTTCTGATCCTGGGTGGCTTTGCCTTCCTCATCCCTGACATGAAGATGTATTATAGAAGCACCTGCCTCTTCGGCTTTTTTGGCCTCCATGGCCAGTTCTTCCGCAGTCAGGGGTAGATTGGGATTATGCTCCCGGGTGACCTCGGCTCCACAGATAGCCGCCGTGATTATCAATTTTTCCATGGCCGGTCACCCCCCTCTACGCTGCCGTTCCCCTGGGACCACACAGGTTCCGGAGGCCCGGCAGACCAGGATCGGTTCCTCAAGCACCTTGGCGGCAGAATCATGCTCTGCCTCCTCCAGGGGAGTAATTACTTTATGGGCGGTGAACTCCATCTTCCGGGAGGTATTGCCCCGGGAAATTATCCTGCCCCGGGCCTCAATAAAATCTCCGGCATGTACAGGGGCTGTAAACTCCACCTCATCATAGGCCACAAAGAGCCCCTCATCACCGTCGCTGCGGATCAAAATTTCGGTAGCCACATCTCCAAAGAGCTCCAGCATCCTGGCTCCATCCACCAGATTTCCAGCGTAGTGAGCATCAGCTGTGCTCATCCTCAGCCGGATCATTGCCTCGGTCATTAATATCAACCTCCTTTAGTTTTCCCTTTCAGCCAGCTCCTGGGCCAGAAAGGAAGCCACCTGGGGTGGAGTTGTTCCCGGTCCAAAGCCGGCATCAAAACCCAGTTCCAGGGCCAGTTCATGACTCAACCTCGGGCCTCCCACCACCAGCAGAAATTCATCCCGGATACTCTCTGCCTCCAGCAGCTCTACCAGTTCGGTCAGATTTTTGACATGAACATTTTTCTGGGTTACCACCTGGGAAACCAGCAGAGCATCTGCCTGAACTTCAACTGCTTTGCTGATCAATCTTTCATTGGAAACCTGGCTGCCAAGATTCCAGGTGGCAAAACCGGGATACCTTTCCAATCCGTATTCTCCAGCATAACCCTTCATATTCATGATGGCATCCAGCCCCACAGTATGAGCATCCGTTCCCGTACAGGCCCCCACCACCCTGATCTGTCTGCCAATATGCTTATCGATAAAACTGTTAATTTCCTGAAAGCTCATGGTTTTGGTGGTGGCCTGAGCCACTTCAATTCCTGTAAAATCAACGGAAAGGGGACAGCGCCCGTAGGCTATCAGAAAGGTAAAACCCTCTCCCAGATCTCTGAGATGAACTACTTCAACTTCCTTTAAACCAAGCTTTTCCAGAAGAGTACATCCTGCTGCCCGGGCTTCCGGCCCTGCCGGTACCGGCAGGGTAAAGCTGAGCTGAATCTGACCATCATTTAGTGTATCTCCATAAGGACGCACCAGCTTAAGATCCACATCTGCTGATTTTTCCTGCCAGCCCCCGGAGATTTTTTTCTTTCGACCGCTTCTGTTATCAGAACCCGAATCTCTCACTGGCTGCTCAGCTCCTTTCTGAAAAGATCGGCAAAGGGATTGTAATAATACCGGGAGCATGCCAGCACTCCCTCACTGCCCTTACCACCGTTTCTGGACCTTTTAATTCCGGCAAAAAAACCTTCCTCCAGGGACTGCATCAGATCCATTTCCGCTATTTTTTCCAGCATTTCTGCCGTCTCGGCCAGAACCTGATCAGCCCGGGCCTGAATTTTACCCCCGGATTTAAATTCCAGCTCCTGGCCCAGGTTTCTGCAGTTATTGAAAATATAGCGGGCATTATCCAGGCTCAGGGCCCGATCCTGAATAAAGGGGGTATGAATCGCCTCGGTCAGCATACCTAACAGCTGAATTCCCTGGCCGGTGATAATGGAAGCCAGATTAAACATACCGTCCTGAAGATGTCCCTTAAAAATATCACCGGTCATATATCTGGTCGGGGGCATATACTTCAGGGGAGCTTCTGGAAAAAGCTGGCGAATCAGCTGGGCCTGGGCCAGTTCCAGCAGAAACCCGTCTTCGAGCTCCGGATCTATTTCAAAGGCATGTCCCAGCCCGATCAGCTCCGGGGGCAGAGAGGAGCGTCTGGCCAGTTCCTCATTGATAAACTGAGAAGCCACCACGGCATGGGCTTCCTCCAGAGAATCGGCGGTGGTGAGATAGTTATCCTCTCCCGTATTGATGATGATGCCGGCATAGGCGTTGATCAACCGGGAAAAATACTGATCAATAAAGGTTCTTTTCATGTTGATATCCCGGAATAAAATGCCGTACATGGCATCATTGAGCATCATATCGAGTCTTTCCAGAGCTCCCAGGGCAGCAATTTCCGGCATGCAGAGCCCCGAACAGTAGTTGACCAGCTGAATATAACGCCCGATCTCCTGACCGACCTCATCGAGAGCCTCACGCATTATACGAAAATTTTCCTTGGTGGCATAGGTGCCGCCAAAGCCCTCGGTGGTTGGCCCATAGGGAACATAATCCAGTAGAGACTGAGCTGTGCTGCGAATTACAGCTATGATATCGGCCCCCTGCCGCGCTGCCGTCCGGGCCTGCCTGACATCCTCATAAATATTGCCGGTAGCTACAATCACATAAAGCCAGGGCCGGGAGCCCGGTGATAATTTCTGCTTAAGATCCTCCCTTTCCTGCCTGATTTCTTTAATTTTCCGGGCTTTTTTTTCCGTCAACTCTCTGACGAAACTGCTGACCTCCTCCCGGGAAGTCCGGCACTTCTTTATCAAGTCAGGCAGATAAACTTCTCCCCGGGCCACTGCCCCTGCAAGTTCGTCTATCTCATAATTACCTGCCAGCAGGGCCCGCCCCAGATTGTGGGCTGACCCCTCTTTAAGTAGCTCTGCTTCCCGCAGCTGCCTCACCATTATATTGGGAACGGGTACCTCTTCCTCATCAACCCCGTTTACTCCCAGCAGCCTCAGGACAGTTCGCTCCACTGAAGTGGTGGTCAGACCTGAAATAAATTTATCAACTCCATCAGCAATTTCTGCCGCTGCCTGACGGCAGTCAGTTACCAGTTCTTCATCAACAACAAGCTCAGCCATGGTAATCTCTCCCCCTGGAAATTTACTAAAACTTAAGATTTATAACTTTGCGATTTAACATCAACAACCGGCAATTCAGGCTGGGACTCCCTGAGAGCTGCCAGCAAAAGCTCCGGATTAAGATCTCGCCCTTCGGGATTATGGGGATTTACTGTTAGAGCCAGAATATTAATGGTGTCAAGCACCTTAATTTTAATCCCCCGTTTTCTCAGCAAATTTAAGCCCCTTAATTTCAAAAAAACTCTGGTACCATCCCTGACAATTATAACCAGTCCCCGGCTTTGTTTTGCGGTAATCAAAACCCTGGCAATCTCTTCAGTCAGGGCCCCGGTTAAAATTAACAAATTATAATCTCCTTTATCTGTCAGCCTTTCAGCCAGTTCCTGCTTGAGATTCAGGGAAAGTTTCTCGCGAAACATTACTTTATCCTGGCTGCTGCAGAGCCAGCCTCCTGAGTCGGAGCTTTCAGCTTCCTCCATAAGTTTCTTAAATCTGCTGCGATGTTCTCCAGTTTCAACACCAGGCAGTTTAAGGCTTGTCAGTGCCAAGGCAGTTTTATCTACCACTCTGTCAGTGGTGCTGCCCAGCACCGCACCGGTGGAAATTACTGCTGACCCTGCCAGTTCCGGCAGGGCTGAACTTCTCCGGTCCAGTGCTCCGTCAACCAGAATATATTCAGCTGAGTCTAATAGCCTGTTTTTAATCTTTTTCAGGGTTGAAGTCCTGTTGATCCCGGTCAACTCAACTTTACAGAAGTTTTTTCGGCAGCGGTAAATACAGACCTCGCCTCTGATAGTTCGAAGCCCGGTTTTTTCCAGCAGTTCAGTTTCTGAGCTGTAGGTAGAAAGGGCTTTCTCCGCCGTGACAAAACAGGCTCCTGGAGGCACCAGCACCGGGGGTTTCTGCTTGCCGGTTACCGCATCTCTTCTTTCACCATCCCTGCCAAAGGAAAGCAGTGCCAGCTTGCAGCTTTCAGCAGCCAGTTCCCGGCTGGCCTGATTAAAGGCTGTGGTTTTCCCGGCATTTTTTGTCAGCCCAATAAAGGTAGTGGTTCTGCTGCCGGATTTTAAAATTAGTTCTGCCAGTCGGTCCATGTTCGCCTGCCTCCTCTGCCTGGTGCTGACTTTCCCAATCTATTATCTGTCTTCAGGCTAAATAATACCCGGCAAACCCCTAACTTAAACTCCTCTTTTGTTAATTTTTAACTGTTTCATTAATAACTATCACCAAAAACTCTCGCCAGTATTAATAACCCGGTAAAGCTCTCTTTTAGCAAAATCACCCGGTTATTAACCCCGGCAAAAAATCTGTCAGGCTCAAGTATTACAGGGTTAGTAAAAAGGGTACCAGCAGGGGGACCAGGGCCGTCAATACCACTCCATTAATAAAGGCCGGAAGGACAACCTCTTCACCACCAACCTTCTTTAACAGCGGTAGAGTGACATCCATGGTTGTTGCTCCCCCGGGAGCAATCGCAGTAATTGAACCCAGCAGTGGAGCAATCAAAGGTATGATAATCAGGGCCAGCATCTCCCGCATGATATTGGTCAAAAAGGCCATGGAACCCAGCTCCACACTGTGCAGATCGGTCAGCAGCACCGCCGACAGGCTGTACCAGCCAAAACCTGCTCCCAGGGCAGCAGATTCATTGCGGAGCAGCCCCAGCAGGGTGCCGGCAATTACTGTCCCGATAATGCTGCCAATCGCCACCAGCAGGGGGATAGCAATTATTCTCCAACCCAGTTCTCTGATCTGCCGGAAAATACCCCTCTTCTGACCAATATCAACTCCTACTCCTACAAATAACACCATCAGAGAATAGCTGGTAAGAGAGGTCAGCAGTGGTAGAGCAGTTTCAGGCAGAATAAGCCAGCCGGCCAGACAACCAGCTGTCACGACCAGCAGAATAATTGCTGTCAGCCTCAAGCCTCCCTCATCCCCGGAAGCTTCGTATACACCGGGTTCATAGCGGTCCGGCTGCTCCCTTAAAATTTCCACATAATAGGAGAATATATAAAGGCAGATCACACTTCCTGTTATTCCTCCGAGAGCCAGGCCAAAGGACTGCAAACCGATTCGACCCAGATCGGCAATGACCTCCGGGTCAGCCCCAATCCGGGCTCCCATGGCAGATATTAAAAGCAAAAGACCAAAATGAACCACCCAGCGGGCAAGTCTGCTCAGTAACCGGTTATTTTCCTGGAAAAAACCCAGCGCAAAACCAGCCAGTAAAAAGACAACCAGTAAACCCAGATCCATAGTGATAAACCTCCTACTAATATTATATGCAACTTTTATTCCAGTTGATATTTTTTCAGCTTATACTGCAAAGACTGTCTGGAAATTCCCAGCATTTTACCGGCGGAAGTTTTATTTCCCCCGGACTGGTTGAGCGCCCTGATAATCATCTTTTTTTCAACCCGGGCCAGATAGCTTTCCAGTTCAGGGATCTCTCCCTGAAGCAGCGGTGCGGCCAGATTACTGCTGCTGGCTCCTTTGAGATTGCTGAGCTTTTCCCTCTGATGCAGGGGCAGAGACTCCAGGCCAATTTTCCGCTCCTGGCTGACCAGGTTAAAACCGCATTCAATCATATGCTGCAGTTCTCTGACATTACCGGGCCAGTCATATTTTAACAGGGCCTGTTTGAGCTGAGGGGTTATCCCCTCCAGTTTGCGATTAAACCTGCTGTTGTAGAGTTCAAAAAAATGGTCCAGCAGCAGGGGAATATCATCCCGTCGCCTACGCAGCGGGGGCAGAGACAGACAGATTACACTCAGGCGATAAAATAAATCCTGACGCAGGCTGCCCGCAGCAAAGGCCTCCTCCGGAGGTTGATTCATGGTAGCCAGCACCCTGACATCCACCTCCTTTTCCTGCTGACCTCCCACCCGGCGAACTCTGCCCTCCTGAAGAACCCGGAGCAGTTTGGCCTGCAGGTCATAATCCAGGGAATTAATTTCATCCAGGAGAATTGTTCCTCCACTGGCCTGCTCGAAAAGACCGGGTCTGGTTGCGGCTCCGGTAAAACTTCCCTTTTCAGCTCCAAAGAGCAGACTTTCCAGCAGCTCCCGGGGCAGAGCAGCACAGTTCTGAGCTATGAAGGGCTGGGCTGCCCGGGAACTGGCATTATGAATTCCCTGGGCAAAGAGCTCCTTGCCGGTTCCAGTCTCGCCGATAATGAGCACAGAGGAATCGCTGCCGGCTGCTCTCACCGCATCATTCATTACCTTTTTAAATTCTCTATTCTCACCTACCAGATCGGCAAAGGTATAACTTGTATTATTGGATTTAAACCTGGATTTTACCCGGCTGCCGGGAGCAGCAGTTTCTGCTGATCTTTCAGAAGAAAATCTGTTTCTCAGACTGCTAATATTTTCAGCCAGCTCCTGAATAAGGGTAATATCACGGGATATTTCCATAGCTCCCCGGGAACCATCACTAAAAATAACCGGAACTGTCTTATTTACCGTGGTAATCTGCTCGCCCTTCATGTTTACAAAAGTCTGCTGGGATTGAGAAACTTCTTTGCCGCTTTTTAAAGTCTGCATAAGGGTGCTGTTTTCAAAGGTCAGAGAGGGGAAAACCTCAAAAATACTCCGGTCTAGAACTTCTTCCGGCCTCAGCCCGTCCATTCGGCCGGCTGAATGGTTGTATAAAATCGTGCGGGCCTGCTGGTCCACAATGTGGATTCCTTCATCCAGTGCCAGCACTATCTCCCGCCAGCTACCTCCTCCCAGAAGCTGTCCAGCATCCTCGCTCATGATTCTATCCAGCTGCTCAACCAAAGGTAAAACCTCCTTGAATTTTTCAGGGTATTCTATCAAATAATTCTCTTTTCAGAAATAAGGACCTGCAAAAATGCAAAATATTTTTCTTTTATGCGAAAAATATTTTGCTAAAAAAGCCTGATTTCCGCCAAAAGAGCAGCCGAAACAACCGGTTAGGTATATCAGGCAAAATATGATATGATATTATTAAATCAAAATTTTGCCGCCGAAAAGCCTGCAGCTTTTTAAAATCAAATAATCAGGAGGTAGATTATGACACCTGAAGCTAGAAGAGTTTATTATAACTGCACGGTTCGAGAGAAGAAGGGAACCTGGTGGGAAGATGGAGCTCTGGCATTAGAGAATGGAAGGGTGGTAGCCTGCGGGGAAAGGGAAGAGATAATAAGCCGTTACGGCGACTGGCCCGGCAGAGACCTTAAGGACCGTACCCTGCTTTCCGGTTTTAATGATGCCCATCTCCATTTTTATCAGCTGGGTACTGATCTGACTGCCCTGGATCTAAGCCAGGTAAGCTCCCGGCAGGAGCTCCGGGAAAAAATTGAGGTTGAGATCGAGAGTAAACATCAGGCAGAGGTTATTATGGGAATCAGGCTGAATGACAGCCGGTTTCCTGAAGAGAGGCTGCCGGAAAGAGCTTTTCTTGACAGTTTCTCCACCGAAAAACCAATAATATTGAGGAGAATCTGTTATCATGCTGCAGCAGTTAATTCTCAAGCTCTGGAGCTGGCCGGCATAGAGAAAGATACAGCCGACCCGGAGGGAGGAAAAATTGGCCGTTATCCCGACGGCAGGCCTAACGGTCTGCTTTTTGATTCCGCTGTTGAGCTGGTGCTTGATGAGCTTCCCGAGCCCGGTATCTCAGATCTGGCTGCTACCTTGGAACTGGCCGGAAAACACCTCCTGGAACAGGGTATAACCTCTGTGGGCATTGATGACCTGAGAGCTGTCAGGCGGGCTGAGGATATGCTGGCTGCCTATCAGAACTATCTAAATAAAACCGAAGCCAGGCCCCGCCTTTACCTGCAGCAGCGCATTAAAAACACTGCCGACCTGGAAAAACTGACTAAAATTTCCCGGCCTACCGGAGAGGGCAATGAGGATCTCCGTTACGGCCCGGTTAAGATCATGCTGGACGGCTCTCTGGGAGCCCGAACTGCAGCACTTTCCACCTCATACCTTGATGATCCCGGCAACAGGGGCGAGCTGCTCCTCAATGCCGATAATCTGAGAGAGCTTCTGAAGAGAAGCTATCGTCAGGGATTTATTCCTGCCATTCATGCCATCGGGGATCGAGCTATTAAAACCGCCCTGGAAGCTATTAAAAAATCTGCTCAGAACAAAAAAATGCTGAAACAATCCCAGATCATTCACTGTCAGCTGACACGACCCGGACTGATCAACGAACTGGGCAGGGAACAGATCTGGGCAGTAGTTCAACCTGTTTTTATCAAGTCAGACCGACAGATGGTAAAAAAGCGGCTGGATCAGGAACTCCAGCAAAATTCCTTTGCCTGGCAGAGCCTTTCACGGGCTGGGATGCGGCTGGCCTTCAGTTCAGATGCTCCCATTGAACCGGTCAACCCTCTCTACGGCATAGAAGCTGCCCTGAGCCGGCAGGACTGGCAGGGCAGACCGGAGCAGGGATTTCTGCCCCAGGAAAAGTTGAAACTGGATCATGCCTTAGAACTTTATACCGAAGCTGGATCCAGACTCAGTGGTGAAGCCCGGTTTAAAGGCTCATTAAGCCCCGGCCAGCTGGCTGATTTTATCGTACTGGAAGAGGATCCCCGTCAGCTCAAAGCAGCCAATCTCAGCAAATTAAAGATTCAGGAAACCTTTCTGGCAGGAAGCAGGGTGGTTTAAAGGTCCGGAGGTGGTTTTTGCAATCAGGCAGGCTGCCAGCGTTATTCAAGATAATTTCTGGCCAGATAGGGTGAAGTCAGGGCAGAGAGCATGCCGCCATAATCAAGCTCAAAATCCAGAACATCACCCACTTTAAGGTCTACGGTGACTTCGGTGACATCCAGCAGCAGATGGTCACTGCTGGCACCAATAATTTCGGCTCCGGCCAGGCAGGGTTTTAACCCACCTATCCTGACATCCTGTCGGCCGACTGCTAAAATTGCCCTGAGCCTTTCTCCTTTATCTACGAAACTGGGCTTTTGACCAAAGGCATCATAACCCAGAGTACCCTGGGGAACTGAGGGCTTTCGTTTGAGTTCAATAATAGCGGTAGATAAAGTTATATTCTGCTGATTGAAACCGGGAATTTCCCTCTGATTGGTAATATCGGTGCCCTGCAGAATGCCCTCTCCTACCCTTAAATGATTAACTCCAGCCGGCATTTTACCCTGGTCCAGGAGGGTTGTGGTGGCAGTATTGCCGCCTGAGATAACCTCAAGCTCTGCTGATAGCTCGGTTTCCAGCTGCTCCTTAAGCTCAACCAGTTCCCTGGTATTTTCCGGGGTAGGTAAAACTCCCCCGTAGCAGCCGACATTGGTGCCCAGTCCTATAATTTCAATACCGGAAATTTGACGGGCCTGGGCCATAAAATCACTGATTTCAGCGGTAAGGACTCCCTCTCGCAGATCTCCTACATCAATCATAATTATAGCTTTATGACGCCTGTTCCGAGCTCTGGCTGCTTCTCCCAGAGCCTTAAGAGTGATCAGCTCGCTGTTTAGACTGATATCTGCCAGCTCCACCACCTCATCAGCCAGACCGGGGTGGGGCAGCCGGAGGAGCAGATATTCAGCTTCCAGGCCGGCCTCTTTAAATCCCCTGATATTTTTCAGCCGGGAATCCCCCAACTTCTTTATCCCCCCGGCCAGAAAAGCTTCAGCTATCCTGAGATCGCCGGCCCCTCCCTTGACAACTCCGGTCAGCTCAATACCCAGGGATGAACATTTAGCCTTCATCTGACGGGCATTCTCGGTAATCCTGGTGAGTTTAATGTTGGTGCAGGGCAAGCTTTTCATAATTAAACTGCCTCCTTATTCTCTATTTTATCTCCCTTTAATTCTTACAGTTCTTTATTCCGGGGGAGAACTCCTGCTCTCAAGCCGGCAGTATTCTGGCATAGAATTTGCATATAAGTATTAGTAAAGGTATTATATAAACACCCCAGGTCAAACAGGAGGAAGATAGAATGCAAAATTATCAACAATTTGAAATCTGGCAGGAGGTCAGCCCGGAAGATTGGCAGGACTGGCGCTGGCAGCTTAAAAACAGAATAACAGATACCTCGGCTTTAAAGCAGGTTATCCCTTTAACCGAAGAAGAGGAAAGAGAAATTAATAAAGCTTTGAAAAAGTTAAGAATGGCCATAACCCCCTATTATGCCAGTCTGATGTCTGCTGAAGACCCGAACTGTCCCATCCGCCGTCAGGCTGTACCTGCTTCCCTGGAACTTAAAACCGGCCGGGCTGATCTGGAAGATCCTCTCCATGAAGATATTGATGCTCCGGTTCCGGGTTTAACCCACCGCTACCCTGATAGAGTACTGCTTCTGATAACAGATCAGTGCGCCATGTACTGTCGACACTGCACCAGAAGAAGATTTGCAGGAGTTACTGACAGTCCTCTGCCTTCAGACAAAATTTCGCAGGCTCTGGATTATATAAAAAATACCACCCGGATCCGGGATGTTTTGATTTCCGGAGGAGATGGTCTGCTGATTTCTAATGATAGATTGGAAAGTATATTAAAGGAACTCAAGACTATCGAACATGTGGAGATGATTAGAATTGGAACCAGAGCCCCTGTCGTTATGCCCCAGCGGATAACCCCTGAACTGATTGAAATGCTGGAAAAATACCACCCGCTTTATCTCAATACCCACTTTAATCACCCCAGGGAAATTACTCCTGAATCTGAAGAAGCTGCGGTCAGGCTGGCAGATGCCGGCATACCACTGGGCAATCAATCGGTCCTGCTGAAAGGGGTTAACGACAGTCCCAAAATCATGCGGGATCTGGTTCATAAACTACTTAAAATCAGGATTAAGCCTTACTACATTTATCAGTGCGATCTTTCCCAGGGCATCGAACATTTCCGCACCAGGGTTGATCGCGGCCTCAGCATCATTGAATCACTTCGGGGACACACCACCGGTCTGGGGGTGCCCACCTATGTAATTGATGCTCCCGGAGGGGGAGGAAAAATTCCGGTAAATCCTCAGTATATCATTTCCCGTTCCCCGGGCAAGATAGTGCTGCGCAACTTTGAAGGCAAAATATTTGCCTATACCGAGCCCGGATTTACCAGCCGGGAAGAGGAACTGAGCCCCGGAACTGAAGGGGTCAGTCGGCTGGCTGAAGATAATAATTATTCTCTTTAAATTAAACTTTTCTCCCATTAGCTAAAAG
>LKMJ01004848.1_pt1 | contig 12676 bp, 13 predicted proteins | sample 643391 | NCBI WGS metagenome assembly LKMJ01 (sample SAMN04112250, study PRJNA286221) | soda lake metagenome | biome: soda lake; feature: Kulunda Steppe; material: water; isolation source: sample PL-Br10 brine of Picturesque Lake | place: Russia: Kulunda steppe | collected 2010-07
AGATGACATGAACGATTGTCTGGTCTGGCTTAAGACATTTGTATGAAGTGTTTGTAATAGTATGCATGACCTCATGTGCAGGTGGCAGCACAAGGGCAGCGTGAGTGCCCAAACTCTGCATTGCCACGCTACAGCGTTAACAAAATTAATTAATAGTTGTTATAATAATATTTTAAGATCAACTGGCAAGGCTTTGATTAGCCTCCTCCAGTGCTACACACTTTTTTTGGGATGAGCACCCTGTGTAGCCAATTTCACTTATAATGCTACACACCCAAAAACCTTAAAAAAAACACTGTCAAGCATATGCTCTCCTTTGTAACCACACTGTGGTTACCACAGTGACCCAAGCAAGTGCTCCCCTTTTGTAACCACAGTGACCCAAGCATATGCTCCCCTTCGTAACCACAGTGATTGAAGCAAGTGCTCTCCTTTGTAACCACAGTGACCGAAGCATATGCTCTCCTTTATAACCACAGTGACCCAAGCAAGTGCTCCCCTTTTGTAACCACAGTGACCCAAGCATATGCTCCCCTTCGTAACCACAGTGATTGAAGCTAGTGCTCTCCTTTGTAACCACAGTGACCCAAGCAAGTGCTCCCCATTTGTAACCACAGTGACCCAAGCATATGTTCCCCTTTGTAACCACAGTGACCGAAGCATGTGCTCCCCTTTGTACCACAGTGACCCAAGTATATGCTCCCCTTTGTAACCACAGTGATTGAAGCAAGTGCTCTCCTTTGTAACCACAGTGACCCAAGCATATGCTCTCCTTTGTAACCACAGTGACCCAAGCAAGTGCTCCCCTTTTGTAACCACAGGGGAGGCAGAGGCACATGCTGGGGAACTTTCAGTGACTCAGGTGGTGGATGTTGCTGCTGCATTTGCCAGCATGGGCTACCAGCCGGCCCCGTCTTTGGCTGCAAAGCTGGACGCCCAAGTCCTGTGGTGTCAGCAGCTTTGGGATGGTCCCGGCCACGATGCCACCCAGCAGCAGCAGCAGCAGCAGCAGCAGCAAGAGCAGATGGAACAGCAGCATCGACATCAACAGCAGGGAGAACAGCAGCACAAGCAGGAGGTGCACCAACAAGCACAACAGAAGGAGGGGGGGCAAGAGCTTGAGCAAGGACAGCAGCTGGAGGAGAGGCGTAGCCAGCAAAAGAGCCAGCAGCAGCAAGAGCAAGGGTTACATCAGCAGCAGCAGCAGCAGCAGCAGCAGCAGCAGCAGCAGCAGCAGCAGGAGCGGGGAGTGCAATCCTGGCTATCAAGACAGAGGCCGCGTTTGCTGGCGCCTCCTACAAAGCCTCAGATCTCAGGCCACCAAGGCCAACAGGCCCAGCCCAGTGAGCAGCTCCTGCCCCAGCAGCAGCAGCAGCAGCAGCAGCAGCAACATCCTGTGCCAGTCATGCATGACCCTCAAACCCACCTCCCAGCTTCCTTCTTCCGGCAGCAGCAGCAGCAGCAGCAGCAGCAGCAAGTGCATCATCAAGATCTGTGTGCTGAGAGTGATGCTGCAGTGCGGCAGGTGGCCTTGCGCGCACTTTGCCGCTACGTGCAAGTGAGGCCAAGCTTCTCCTGCCCCCCATCACCCACATGGTTTGGGGCCGTGCAGCAGCGGTTGTGCAGGTGCGTGGCCAGCAGTAGTCATGGATGGACACCAGCAGCACCTTAACATATTCACCTCCTTGTTCTTCCTGCTAGGTCGTTTGCCAATCATGCAGACTTTATTCAAGTACTCCTAGCCAGGAAGCCTGTCCTGTCAACCTCTTCATTCTAGCTTCATGGTGCCAATCTAGCTCAAGGACTGGATCTTGCAGAAGGATCTTGCCTTCTCCTTCCTTTGCCCCACCAAGTGCTTTGCCAGGGGGATATAAATAGTGTGTGGAAGTTTGGCCACACTTTTGGGCAGGCTCGATAATGTGTGCCAGCATGCTGGGTACACCGTTGGAAGGACGCTACGAAGGGCTGCTGCTAAGCATCCTGGCACACATGACCGATGGCCACCTAGTTTTTGGTCGATCTTTCTTGGCAGGGAATCTGAGAATTAGTGGCTTTGTGGATCACTCTGAACTCCAAATGATGCCGATTTTGGTGCTTTGGTATTATACTTAAAACATATTGCAAAGAGAAATGGGAAGAAAGGGTGTAGGAGTAAGGATGCTGCGTTGTGGTCATTCTCTTGAGGCAAAACCGGCCCTGGGTGAAGACTGGACCCTCCTAGACCTGGATTCTGTTGTCCCAAATCTCCTAAGGGTTGCATAGGGATCTACAATAATCCATTTTTGCTGCAAAATGGCCACCTGTTGTGGCTCCTGGAGCCTTGCTTGCTAGCATGGAATACAGCTTCGCCAGCTTTCAGCCTTCCTGCTGCTGTCCTTGGGCATTTTTTTCTTTTTTTAAGGTTTTCTTTAAGCATAGAAGGAGGACTGAAAACAGATGAAGGTACAGCAGTTCGGAACCAGAAAGTTTTGGCGTGAAGAGCCCCCCAAAAATAGTTAACACCCCCCTGATGCTTTGCTCATCATATGTTGCATGCATCACACATATGTTTAGCCTTCTAGGGCCCCCGTCAGACTTGAAGCCCACGCAGTTGAGAAATTGTGTACAAGAGGCTTTTGCCGATCAAACCCGTACAAAAAGCCAGCCCTTGTACAATGCTGCTTGCCATGCTGTGTGTCCCTCGACCTTTCTTGCAATGTATCATCCTTGACCTGGTATTGTTGAGCTCCTCCCCTTGTTCTGCATGCTTGCCTGCATTCATGTACGGCCATGTGCCGGAATTAGCTAAGGGCCATTTGCATGAAATTGTTTGGCCTGATCGAAGCCCAAAGTTTGTCCCCAAGTGAGCTATACCGCTCATAGCCTCTAGCCTCCTTTGTTATCTGCCTCATACTTTGTGATGAATGATGAGCCTGGCATGCTTGCCCTGCTTGTGCTGCCGCAGCCCTGCAGCAACAAAATGGCTTTCAGCAGAGGCCTTCATGCTGGCCCTTGGCTCCCTCTCACGCATGGGGCAGCCAAGTGGCCAAGCCCTTCAATTTGTGGCGGCGCGATGCATGGTTCCAGCAGCTGTGCCAGCCCAAGCAACGGTGGAGCTCACAAGTTTAAAACACTACACAAAAGATGCTTGTTCAGACACAGTGCGAGGCAAGTCTCAGACAGAGTTTGAAGAGAGCGCTTTCTAGCAGGAGATGCAGCTTGATACCCCAGCTGTGATTTGCAGGACTTGAAACTACGCCAGGCAAGAGCATTGGCCCTGCAGCTCAGACTTTGCACAGAAAGAAAGCATTGATCCTCTCTTGGCAAACGTTTACTGTACAGATATACTCCCTGACCTTGAAGTGATTGTTTAAATTGAGAGCGCAAGGAAGGAACTCAAAGTATCTTGGGAGTTTCCATTGGTGTTTATGCTTGTTAGGTGCTCAAAAGCGGCCTGCAACCAAGAGAACACCTTGTAATTTAGAAGATCTACAAAGAGCAGACAAACAGCCCTTGTGCGAGAAAGAAGGAGTAAATGTAACAAAATGATCATTGCAGATGATGAAGGTGCTGACTCGTATAATCTCAGCGTAAAAAGCTAAGTGAGAGACTGAGAGCAAATACCTGGCTGTCTAGCCTGTGATACAGCAGGCAGTTGGCATGTGAAGCCCTTTTAAGTTTATAAGTTTACTGTGGCAAAAAAATGATTTTGTACTTATTGAGTACCAGTCCTACTTCAGCACTGTGAGATTTCAATCCTGCTGAAATGGGCAGACACAAAAAGAGTAACATGTGTTTGCATTTGCTAGGTTTGAGGTTGAGGTTAGATTACTAAGCTGTATCTCCTGAACAAGGGCAGCTGAGCTGAAATCTAGACGGCCTGCATTTGACTGGAAATAAAGAGGCGCAGTTATGAGAAGAAAGGTAGTGCTAGGTTTGGAGCTTGCTTATGTCTCTTATTGCATTCAATGCAACGCAAAATTTACCTGCTTCAAGCATCTTCTAGGCAGTGTTACTGGTCATCAGTATACGTGATGTACAAGGCTCCCAGCTTCTTTCAATTTTTTAGAGGGATCAGCTGTTGGAACTCGTTTGCTTCCTTGTTAGTTTCTTAATGGTAAGCCAAGCTTTACAAAAAAAGCTTTAGTCAAGAAGTGTGACGCCTGCTCAAGAAAAAAATGAGCTCATCAATAAATAAGGACAGGAAGCTTGTTGTCATTCTGGCTTGAAAGTAGATAAGGGTTACAAGGGTAGCGAAAAAAAGCCCTTTAGTCAAGAAGTGCGACTGCTAGTCTGCTTGTAAAAAACTATCAATGCCTTATTGTTTTCCTGGCCCAGAAAAGCAGACACATTGATGAAGCCTGTGGGAGGAAATAGGGACGCACAAGTCCATCGGAGAGAGACCACGTGTGGATGGGTGCAGGGAAAAAGGACGTGTTGCACATCTTGTACATCCGATGTACATGAGTCATTAGCTGCACAAGTCACAAGTAGGGGAGGTGTCGTGAGTCCATGTCACAGATTCAATCGTAGGGCGTGGGCATGAAGCCTAAAGCGTGCCACGCTGCAAATAACGCCACAAACAACATCAAGGAGCTTGTATCTAGGACGGGTATATGGCGAATGTGTGACCAGGGCCCTCTTGGTAGGGAGGGCACATCATTAATGGTAAGTGGAGCGTTTGCTGTACGCACTCATGGATGCATGTCAGAATAAGGTGTCCAAAAATCTAAGTGCCTCTCCCTGAGGTCCACAACAAAATGACCAAGATCAATGGGCTCACACTTCAGGAGTCTTTCCTTGAACAAATAGGATTGTGTGAGACCATTCATAGCAGACAGGATGTGGGATGACCAGCAATCATCGCACCATGAGCTCAGTTGCATGTCAGCTTGTAAGATCTTCCTCCCAGTGGAGCTATTGCTCTGGTTAAAGCACTGCTTTAATAATGGCATTGTATAGCCGCACTGCCGCCCGGAACCAATTGATCTGTAGAGACTCTAGACCTCACTCGCGCATGACACCATGAAGGGGCTATCGTTAACCATCAGAATCCTCTTGAGCACTGTCACTAGCCATTTTTGTAAAGGATTGTCCATTTCTTTGCCCTGTTGTAAGAAAAGGGTGGCCTAAACCTGGCTTGCATACATAACAGCAGGAACTTCGTACATTTTAAGGAGCCACATGTAGCCGTGTAACCTGTTTGTAAGGTCATGTTCCCGTATGAACTGTTTGATGCGGAAAATACTAGCTGTGAATGGACGTAGCGCTGCATCAGCTGCAGTATTCAAATTGGTATGTCTGTCACAAACCATGCCCAGATATTTGAAGGAGTCTGTGTAGGGGAGATGCGCGCCATCATCAAAGAGAGGGGGCAGATTGCTGGTTTAAAAGTTGAAGCACATCACCACAGACTTTTGTGTATTGACAGTGGGAGACTTTCTTCGTGCGTATGCTTGTACTACGAGTCGTAGTATGTTCAACATGGTCTGCATGTGGTTGGGGTCGTTGGACATGAGGCAGAGGTCATCTGCGAACAGCATGTGGGGCACCAAAGAATTTGGTAAGCGCGCCTTTTACCCCGTCTGCAATGCTATTAATGTCATTCAAGTAGATGCCGGACAGCAGAGGGTGAAAGTATACACATCTTGAGCGCCTGTTTGCAGAAACATCAGCGGAGAGAAATCTTGTGGGGATGATTGCAGTGTAAAAGGATTACATGGAGAAGGCCTTAAGTGATAAGAAAGGAAAACACAGCGTCAACAAGGTAACTCCTGCCAGGGGTTTGCGAATTCAGGTCTTGCAAACAGTGTTTGTGAATTATCATGGTTAATTATGGAAGAATTTGCATTTACTGCAAGCACCAGGCAAACTTCCATCTTCAAACTAGGAAGAAGATCATAAGTGAGGGTCGGGAGGATTCTGTTCAGCCATATGTTCGTTCCTTGGTACTTTTCAACCTTCTTTTCAACCTCCTACTTGTATTTATGATTTTTTTTGCATATTGAATAGAATGAGTGTTTAGATCAAGAGTAAGTTTTCTTACTCTACAATGGTCAAGGCCATGCTTATTGAGTGGTAGTTCAGTATGACATTTATAGATGGTCCCTATCGCTTTAATTAGGATGGTATGTAGGCTCATTTTGTGGAATTGCTGTGCAAGGGCGTGTTTCAATATAGTATGCTGTTCAGTTGCTCTTGTTAGTTGTTGCTCTGGTCGTGTGTCATCACAATATTTGACTTCAATGAGGTGTACATCTCAGTGCAAAGGATTTATAGCCTTTATGTCTCTTTAATGGCCATCTTCGTTCCAACTGGCAGTATGCAAATAGCATCTGGTCTAGAGCAGGATCGAAGTTCATCTGCTGAAAGGTTTGGTAGAAGCCATTGGGATTAATTCCTGTTGGCTACATGTGCCGGCAAGACCAGGCTTTGTTGAGCCATCCGTGTTTCACTTCCAATACCTGTGAAAATGCTGTTTCCTCCAAAATCACCTTTGCACAGGGTTTTGATGATGAGCTGATTATGTCTTTCAATCACCATGTTTTGAATTAAAGTATTCTGACAACCAGACAGCGTATGGATTTGGCTTTCTGGCTGATGACACCACAAACAAGATGGACTAGTGGCTCTGGCGTAGAGATGGGCCATTTTCTATAGAGTCTATAGAGTACCTGTTCTCAATTTCATGACATTCCTTTTCTGTGATATATCTATTCTTGTATTGTTCCAAAAAGAATGGCTATTTTTAAGGTTCATGGAAGTGAGCAGTCTCTCTTCCAAAAGTTGCAGTCACGGTGACTTGAGCTGGTACTTGCAACTTGAAGTCTGTGATGCTTGCTCATGTGAGCTTTAGTTTGTCCTTAATGTTTTGTAGTGGTGCAAGGCTGATTCTAGTGGTAGTGTGAGTAGCCTCATTGTTTTCTTCTGCGAGCCAGTATACCAGGGAGAAAGGATTACCGTCAGGTGATGGTGGTAGGGATGCTTCGTCGTGCCCATGGTTATGGAGAGCAGCATAAGCATAATTTACTAAAGCGTTGGCAGATTCATTTCCAATCGCACCAATGTGGGCTTGAAGTTTGTAAAAGTCTATGGGAGTGTCTGATTCAAGACAATTTTAAATTTCAAACAAGTTGTTCCAAGAGTTTGACATGTGTGTGTTTCCTGTGTAATTCAGAAATAAGAGCTGTCTCCGTTTCTGAGATAGAGAATAGGCACCATCCGTGGCTATGTGGGTACACTTTGCCCTTAGTGCAGAAGCTATGCCAGTCAGATCTGCTCTGTTAATGGTATTGCTTATCCCAACTCCGCCAGGGTTAACATGGATGGCTGTTTTTGTCTCAGGTATAAAGACTCCTGCTCCAATATGTTGTTGAATTTTATGTTTTATAAGTCAGGCAACTACCATCAGTGTAGGCCCACAGACGCCAGTCTTAGATTATCATTTCTGAGAGCTGTGAGGCTAGGGCTGTAGTTATAGTAATGATCTTGGATTCTTTGAGAAAGCTGAGTCATTCAGTTTCTTCTTAAATGATCTTGGTATTTTGATTACTTTTGCCTAGTCAGACTGTCTTTGATTTTCTTTCTCAACGGCACAATAGACTCTGCCATTTCATTTCGGACCTTATGGACTATTTTTTGGCTGGCGAAGACCAATCAGCCTAACAACCTGGCTGGCGGTTGACCCTAATCTTGTAATCTTGATTACTTTTGCCGCTTTCAAGTGGGTGGATGTGGGCATGGCTGAAAAATTGCCTCGGGAATGGCATTAGACAAGGTTGCACACCACCTCAGGTGGCGATAAGGCTTGGGTTCTTATCAAAAAGCATAACCCCCCCCCTCTCAATTTCCCCCCTCTCAATTTCAACGTACTTCAAAAGGTAAAACAGCCAGTTGGTCCACAGCAAAGAAGTTCGAACATTTCGCTGTCTACATCCTTGTATACAATTAATTAAGGGCGATGAAGATGACTCACCTTACCTGTCTTTGACTTTTCTCAGCGGCAATACCATCTCCATTCAGAAATCATGGATAACTTGTTGGATGGCAATGGTCAGCCCTAAACCAATCAGCATGATGATCAGACTGGCGGTCTACCAGTCATGGCATGCCATGTAAGTGTCATGGCCAGATCATTGTCACTGTCCATTTGCAGGCAGTTGGGTGGTTATAATTTGTTGTCAAGGATTAAAACGACTGCTGGTACCCAATCTTGCCCAACCGCACACAGCAGCAACTAAGCATGATGACCACTTGTTGATCCTTGTCTTAAGAATCTGATCATAGGCCGTCAGCTACTTGAAAGCTCGTACAGCTCAATGTAATCTACTTGGCATCCCTTGGGTAATGCACTCTTTGGGATAAGCTTCACCTGAAAAATGGTCAAGGCACAGTCACTCTTCTTGACCCAGCAATGCATGCAGCACTTCACTTAGCTGGCTTGCTTTAAAGGGAAATGGTTCTCATGTGAGCATTGGATATGTCCCATAATTTATGGAAGAGTATAGCTTCTAGCAGTGGATTGATTGGCTCTCTATATTTTGAGCTAAAGCACATTAGCACATGCATGCAAAATTCTACAAAGGGCCTTTTTCGAGTGGCCTTGCAAGGTGAATGCCACCCAGCTGAATGGCCAGCAGTGTCTCCCTCTCATTCTGTAAGTGCTGCTGATAGCAAAGGCTAAGCAATCCTTATGCCTTAATGCACAGTGGTTTGCAAGCCTAGGGAGCAGAGCAATGGCAGGCAGCATAACCCACACCTGCAAGGAAGACTGCGACACAGCCTCTAAGAAATGCTGCTTTACCAGCTCAGATCTTAGCTCAAATGACACGAGGCACTTTGTCTTGGGGCTACTTGCGCAGAGCAACGAGCACGTGCGCACAAAGTGTGGTATGCTTGGGCTTTTGCCTTCCTACAGCCAAGGGTTGAACAAATACTAATGTAACTGCGGGCCTGACAGCGCAAGAGATGTAAGTTTGAGACTGCAAGCGCATTAACCCATGCGTTCTGAGATGAATGCTAACAGCACACCGCCAGGCCATTGCAAGCATCGTGCTGAAATCTCGGAGCAGGCAGTAAACTGTCTAGTATTTAAAATGTTAAGGCAGATGCGCAAGAAGGGTTGCATGTGCCATGCGTGCAGGGAGCTGGATGCCACTCACGTTGTCTATGTACAGGCAGTCAGCTGCAAGCACCCAGTCAACGGGAATCTGCGCCAGAGCAGCAACCTGCTGTTCGAAGCCCTCTTTTCCCCACTCCAGTTCTGCCACTTCCACGTGCCTGGTTGTTCAAAACCAATATGTTGTGCGCTCATTCTATCATCATTTTTTGCACTAAAGTTGTTTAAAATCTTTACAGCAGGCAGTCATGGGTGTGGAGTGGAGAGGCTGGCACTGAGGCTGTTCTGCTGCTTGATGGCTAAGATGGATAAACATTACGTGTCTGCATAACCCTCTTCCTTGCAGGATTAGATATTTCTGCAACGGTCATGGACGTGTATGCTGGTGCCTGAACATGAACATGCTTAAGAGCATTATGTTTTTTGCTTGGTAGTGATATATCCCCCCAGACACCAGATTCTGCCTGCTCAGAACATAAAAAAGATTGCTTCAGCAACTCCCTTGCAACAACGGAAACCTACCTTTGCTGATTGGAGCTACCTGCATTGTTTAAATCAACGTTCCTCTGTATTAAGGGAAGGACAGCATGTTTGTCTGTAATAACGACCTGGTACAACCACAAGGAGCACAACCACAAGGAAATGTTAATATTATTCTCTGTGCCACCCTGAGGAGCGAAAACAGAACGAATGGGTCTCCATTGCTCAGCACAAATATCCTAGAGATATTCTCTTTACACAGGCATCCCCATGAGCAAAAGTTTCTCCCCACCTGTGCCCCCATTTTTGCAAGTAAGATTCCCAACAACCCAGGCCTGCAAGAATAAGACATAGGCATGGCAGGTGGTTGGTACAAAGACCAATTGCAAAGTCATGGCAAGACAGCGGTTTGAAAGTGTTAACCCCAGCTTGAAAACTTGTTTGGTTGTTAGACTTAGTGCTCTTGTCTTGGTGGGTCCCCTCTTAGATTTGATGCAGTCAAGCAGTACTGAGTGAAAACGTGCACTGGTTCCTTACTGTGCTGCGGTGTCAGACGTAACAAGGCGCCCTGACAACTGCGATTTTATTACATTTATTCCACATGCAGCCCTGCATTTGCACTTTTTGGATTGACAGCTTACTTTTTAAAACCTGAAATGCCGTAAACTTGTCCAAGCGGGAGCTTGAAATGTGTACATCTGTATATATGTGTATATATATGCCAGCCAGTATGTATGTATACTAGCAATACATACGTATTTTCACTATAACTTGATTTGCATTTCCCCAAAACAGCAATCATGCAATTCAATGTATGGCACAGTTCGGAATCCAACAGTTGATCCTCTTGTTTGGGGCAGCTTTGCGCAAACCACACTTTTTGCGCAAAATTGACATTGCGCTCAGCCCAGAGCCAACATGCCGAGTCTGGAGCCACTTTTACCTGCAGATAAGGTCTGCATTAACCTTCAAGGTATCCATCCCAAACAGCATGAGATGTCTAAATCAAAATGCCAGAATGTAGGCGTTGCTCTATTGCCTCTTGATTTGCCATCACAGCAGCGTGATCCGATGGATTGGGTGAAGTGGGACAGGCACAGTCCTGTGCAAGCTATGGCTCGCGCGATGGTATTGAGATGTATGCCTTAAAGAACACCTTTCACTGAAACTTTCAGTCATCTACTCTTGTTAGCCTTTGATGTTGACTTAAAAATTGCCTCTGATTGGTCAGGGGGACACGAACATGCAAAAGCATGCTCGCTCTGGGTCTCAGCTGCCATTTCCCAGGAACCTCTGGAGATCCCAGCAAGCAGCCAAAACCGTTGGGCCTAATCATCTGGCTGACGGTCAACCTTCAAGTTGTATTTTGGAAAACTTGCGATCTTCCTACATGAACATGGATGAATGTGCTAACGATTCAGGATAACGCACCCCGCACCCAACTCCACGACTCTGCAGCCTAGAAAGCGATGGCGCGGCATGCTGCACAAGTATTTGGCCAAGAGCAGTTCTCCTGCGCAATCATTGAGTCGCAACAAAGCAGCTTAGGCAACCAGGGAGCTTAGCTTGTGAAACATAACTTAGATCTTTCAGCTTACATTCCTGGAACCTTCTGCTGGTTCATCTCTGCTGAGAACCTTGATGGGACTGTTTGCAAAGTCAGCCGAGCAGGGCATTGCACTTCTTCCTCAGTTGTCGCATTGATTGAACTTGCTAGTTACCTTCCCAAAGAACAGCTCCAACCCCAATAGATGAGGGCTTCAGAGATTGAGGCTGCGCACATGTTCAGTGGATCAGTCACTTGGACGGAGGGCTCTGTGCTAGAGTGTGGGCTCAAAATGTCCTCACTGCTTGTTCAAGGATGACAGTCTCTCCACCCATGGAGACATTGACTTGGTGGCTCCCATGCAGCTCCCATCTATCAATCTCATCACACTCCTTTTCCATCAGCTGGCCATCCTCATAAAAACGAAGGCGCACACCTAGCCCTTGCATTTTAAATCATCGCGATCTCACTGTACTGTAATTCAAATTATGAACATTCGATGCCCGAGAATTGAGATAAATCTTGATTTTTCTGCCAAGTTGCATTGTGCACATGTCTTGGATAAGAACATCTATTTGCTATTTAAATACAATTTAAAGTCGCATGCCTAGCAAAAAGAGCCATTATGCCGAAGACAGCGCAATTTGTCTTTTTGAAGTTGCTCAGACTGCCTTCATTATGCATCCATGATCAGGGAATGCTGTGTCACGTTCAGAGACTTCTGCATAACAAATAGTTCACGTTCGTGGCATATGTCATGCATGACCATCAGCCAGGTCCGCCTACGTAGGAGCCCCCTACGTACCCCTACTGGAGCCAGGGTATCCGTACGGATATCCGTAAGGCCCCCTACGTAGCCCCCTACGTACGTACGTATACCCCGTATCTCCCCGTCCTACATGGGCGCAATGCTAAACAACTTTGTTTCCCCTGGACGCCAGAGCGGTCGGGGCAGGCGGTACTACTTGCTTGCACCGAGTGTAGGCAGAGGCAGACCTGTCTACACTAACTCTATAAGTCTGCATATTTGCTATTTTATGTAATATATCTTGTGCAACAACATGGACGAGCAGCAAAGAGCCGCTGCCCAGTTTCTGACAAACCAACAAAACCAGCCTTCCCTTTCAAGTGAAAATATGCCACAAGTCATGAGTACTTATATATTATATATCAAAACGCTTCTAGCATTGCCGCCAACGCTGCTGCAGAGGCAATCCACAAACTGCAGCACGCAAATGAGCAGCCTGGCCTTTTGCCCAAGCATATCAGGTCTCAGGTCAAGCCCCGTATTTATGAAAGCAGAGAGCGCTCAGGTAAATTCAAAACCTGGGAGAGAGATATCAAGCAATTCTGCAGATTACAAGGGCTTGAACCATCTGCCGATTCAGACACAAACATCCAGTGCAGGCAAGTCCTTGAAATGAGCTGTTCTGGTGAAGCTCTTCAATTCATCCAGCGCATTAAGCCTCATAGACATACCTTTGAAAGCCTGCTGGCAGCACTTGCGCAACGCTTCACTCACCCCGAAGAAGTGCGCAATGCAAGACGCGCTC
>LKMJ01004849.1_pt1 | contig 12674 bp, 15 predicted proteins | sample 643391 | NCBI WGS metagenome assembly LKMJ01 (sample SAMN04112250, study PRJNA286221) | soda lake metagenome | biome: soda lake; feature: Kulunda Steppe; material: water; isolation source: sample PL-Br10 brine of Picturesque Lake | place: Russia: Kulunda steppe | collected 2010-07
CCATCGCCCCTGCTTGCAAAGCACAGGCCTTGTTTTGCCAGCCTCCCTGCAACTCTGCTGCGCAGCCTGCCCTGCACATGCCCTGCACACCAGCGCACGCCCCGGGTGCTGCCCCGCGGCCCATCCTCCCTTGCAGGTGTCACCACAGCTGCCGCGCTCCCAACCCGCCAGCCGCCCTCAGACCTCCAAGTCAAAGGCCCTGCCTGAGGAGGCCGGGCCAGGCCTTGCCATGGCAGGGCTGCGTGTTGAAATTGCACCAAACGTTGAGGAGGAGGAAGAGGAGGAAGAGGAGGAAGAGGAGGAGGAGTGGCCCCTCACGGGCGTGCGCGTGTGCTCAGCGGAAGAAGTGGAACTACCAGACGGCAGCGTGCTGGTGAGGAGACGCGCCTTGTGTTGCTCATGGCCAACCGTGGGGTGCGTGTGCCGCGTGCGTTCCAAGGGCCGTCCTGCTCATGGGCGATGCATCCAGGGGGCTCGACCGCTGCTTTGCTTACAGCCTGATTGCTCATGGAGCCTCTGCAAGCCTCTACACAAGGTGGGCGCAGCCAGCTCGACTCTTGGCACTGGAGCCTGGAGCTCAGCGCATGTCATGCTTGCGGCGCTGTCAAATTAAACTGCACGACGCATGTGCGTGCTGCTGAATCAGGCATCGTGGTGCATGTGCATGTGCGGTTGTGTGCCTGCAGGTCAACCTCTCAGACTACCCCTCCGCGTCCCCTTACCGGCCGCTGATACGAAGGGATGCCGCGCTTGCCAGGTTCACGGTGAGGGGCCCAGCCCTTCAGCCATGCTCAGCCGGCTCTGGCTCTAGGCATGGCTGCAGAAGGATGGCATACACTTTTTTTCATGTTCTTGACTGGCTCCTCGTTCTGTGTCAGTAGCAGGACCTCATTTTTTTTGGAATGAGGCACGGGCTGTGTGTGGTGCACCGGCTGTGCCCCTGCCCTGCTGGCAGCCTTAATGATCAGACATCAGCCCCTGTGGCGCTTGCATCCTGTGCCACCCATTTGTGGTGCTGTGTGGCATGCTAGTCGGGGGCGGCGCACTGCATCAAGGGGGGTGGGTGCGAGATTTTCAGCACCCAAACAACTGACTGCAGGGCGGACACACTAAATCTCAGATGGAGCACCTCATCACGGACCTGGTGCGCGTGGACGGCCGCTTCCAGCCAGGCTTGGTGAACAAGCAGCAGTACGTGTTTGAAGGCTTAGGGGGCGGCAGGGAGCCCATGAGCACCACCATGAAGGTGCGCGAGTTCCTGTGCGTGCGAGTGTGTGCAAGTGTGTGTACAAGTGTGTGTGTGTGTCTGTGTGTCTGTGTGTGGCTGCGCAAGTTTGAAAAAGTATGTGCATGTGTTTGGTTGCATGTGTGTGCATGTGTGTTTGTCTGTATGTGCTTGGTTGTGTGTGTTTGAAGGCTTGGGCGGCAACCAGGAGCCCACGAGCACCACGATGGGGGTGCGTGTGGTCCTATATGTGTGAGAGAATGTGTGCGTACAAGTGTGGGTGTGGGTGTGTGTGGCTGTGCGTCTGCATACGAGTGTGTTTTTTGCGGTGCGGGTGAGATGAGCACGGGCAAAAGTGACCCTGAGGTCTGCCGTGCTTGCGATGGGCGCCCAGCTGTGAGCCTCACTAGTTTTTTGTGTGGTACACACGCACATGCACATGCATGCACGCATGCGCACACACACATGCACGCAGGCACACACACATGCACGCAGGCACACACACATACCCGCACGCACGCAAGCATGCACACGCACACACGTGCACACACACGCGCACACACGCACACACACACACATACATGCACGCACCCAGGCGCACACACACACGCGCACACACACATGCACACACACACACACGCACACACAGGCCCACTTGAGCTCAGGGCGTGAGGAGAGCCTGGGCGGCTGGTGGGTGCAGCAAGAGGCCTACCCGGGCAGCAAGTCTGCAGCAGGCGGGCCAGCTGAAAGCGACCCATGGCTCTGGCAGCGGGTCGTGGGCTTGATGAGCTGCAGGTGGGCCACGAGGCTCTGGCTTCTTCCAAAAAAATGAGGCTTGCCTCTAGAGGTGCTGGGTTGCGTGCCCGCCATGTACCTCCACAACTGTGCAATACTGGCCTGCTGCAAGTGGGGCACCAGGCATGTGTATAATCCTGGCAAAAGTGAAGCATGCTGGCCAGGGCACCCCCCCCTTCAGCGGTGCGGCTGCCCAGCAGTAATTTTGGCCAATCACCAGCTTGTGTCGTTGGAACAGTTTGTGAGACAGAGCACCTGGGCTGCTTTCATTACAGACGCAGATGATAATTGCTGTCATTATGCTGCCTAAGAACCACTTCACTGCACTGTCCGTGCACGAGGCAGCCGGCTAGGCGTGCTCGGCACACAAGCTATCGCAGGCGCGCTCTAGGGCACCTTGTAATTAATGCATGTAAGATGCGCACATCTGTGCGTTGGTTTTTATGCTTAGCATGGATGAGATTAAGTCTGAGCAACTGTGCTTGAGCAGGCATAGGGTGCATTGGTGTGCCCATAAGCACTGGCCATGTGCACGTCTGTGGGCGACATACAGGCTGGGCGCATGTCGCACAAAAAACGGAAATCATTGCATGTGAAGTGCTTCAGAAGCAAAGTGCTTCAGACATGCGAGCACTGAACAGCCTCTGCTCTGGCCCCGCCTGGTGACCCCCTTTTAGAAGCCTCTACCCAACACCAGCACGCCTGCGCTCACATGCACGCTTGCTCCAAACGCACACCCACTCACGCAGCCTCCAGCCACACCCAGAGGCCCCTCTGAACAGCCTGGCCAACAGCAGCGCGCTGCCGTTTGCCAAGGAAGTGGGGACGATCAAGCGCTGGCAGTACCGGGATCGGATGCGGCTGCCCATCCGTGACGAGGAGGAGATGGAAAACGGGGAAGAGGCCCATGTACAGGCAAGAGAGGTCGCCAACACACAGGGGTCAAGGGATACTTGCTGCAGAGAGGCGCTCATGCTGCTGACGTAGGGAGGCGCTCATGTTCATGACGCAGGGAAGCGCTCACACATGGGTACAGAAACTCATGATGCAGGGAGGTGCACATGCTCTGAGGCTGTGACTGCATAGCCAGCAGGTGGGGGAGGGGGGCACGGACTGGAAGGGGAGCCATTGATGTGGAGGAGCCATTGATATGATAATATAGTATAGATGTAACTTACTTATATGGGATGAATAATGATAACACCCATGAAGAGGCTATGTCCACTCTTTTGTTTTGCCCTTGGGGCTGTGTTTTGAGCATGGATGCAAAGCCGGAAGATGGGGCAGGGGCGCACATGAGAGGTGATGAAGAGCCCTCCGATTCACAAGCACAGCTTCCAGCAGAAGGGCAATTCCCCCGATTGAACTGATCCCGCGACCATAGCTGGTGCTGCCTTCCCTGAGATCTCACCAACAGGATTTTGCTGGTTAGTGTGCTTCTCAGGTGCTGCGCTGCATCACATGTGTGCATGCATGTGCTTCTCAGGTGCTGCACTGCCTTGCGCGTGTGCATGCATGTGCTTCTCAGGTGCTGCACTGCCTTGTGCGTGTGCATGCATGTGCTACTCAGGTGCTGCACTGCCTTGCGCATGTGCATGCATGTGCGTCTCAGGTGCTGCACTGCCTTGCGCATGTGCATGCAGGTGCCGCAAGTGCGCGAGCACCGAAAATCCACAGAGCTCCTGCGCATGCATGCCAGCGGTGGCGCGAAGCTCAAAGGTAGCACCTGGGCAGGCGCGCTGGACGTGGATCCCAGGGTAGGTGTGCAGACCTGAATGGGCGGTGCTCTGCTGCGCCTCTGTGTGCCTGTGGCTCCATAGGCGGCTCCTGAGCACACACACGTGAGTGCGCCGCACGGCTTGACGGCTGGCTGCATGGGGAGGGTGCTGGGGCTGGTGCGGCTGCGCTGTGGGCAAAATGCTCAGGCACACTTCCCGATGGGATCTTGGAGCCCGGAAGCACGCGCGTGGTACGCTTTTTTCCGGCGCTTCTTAGACACGTCTCTCAGCACAGGCAGGCGATGGGAGCATTGGCCAACGCGCACACCACGGCCCACAGACCCTGCCATCGCGCACGGCCGCTACAGGGGCTGATGTGGCTGCACAAGCTGGCAGAGGCGGAGGAGGTGCTGGAGACAAGCGTGGCCTGGCTGTTCAACCTCCCCACCAGGGAGCTGCCGGGGCTGTACGAGGTGGGGCGAGCGTTTAATGGGGTGTAGAGCTGGTTTCAGGCTTGGGGGGGCGTGGGCCTGGCTCACGTGTGCATGTAAGCCTCGCAATATGCCCCCCCTGTGCATGCAAGCGTGTGCATGCAAGCCTCGCAATATGCCCCCCGTGTGCATGCAAGCGTGTGCATGCAAGCCTCGCAATATGCCCCCCCGGACCAGCTGCTGCCTGTCAGAGGATGTGAGGAGAGTTCTCGCTTGTCCCATGCCATCCCTGGGTGTGCTGGCTGCAAGCGTGTGCTTGCGGAAGCCAGCAGCCCCTTGGGCCGCGCATGCTGCCATGACTGGCGCCCCACCCCCTTGCTCACCCTCCTGGCCGCTTGCTCGCCTTCGCCACAGGTGCTCATCCACCGCCGCGCAGCGTCCCTGGGCACTCAGGCACAGCAGCAGCTGCGTCTGCACTACCAGGGCCTGCGAGCTGCAGCCAGCAGGGCCTGCACACCACAACCCTCTGCCTCCCCCACAGCAGAGTGTGCCGCCACCCCCCTGCAGTGCTACGCGCTGCCTAACAACATGAGCTGCTGCCGCCAGGTGCGTGTTGACATGCGGCCGCGCGTGCTCCCACGCTTGTGTGTGCCGCCGCGTCAATGCGCAAGCGAGATGTGTGTGTTTTTGTGCTGTGTGTGCAGCGCAGGCCTACTCGCGCAGCAGGGAATGAGCGATTGCCGGTCTGCAGGCATGGGCTTGTGTGCTGGGGGGTCGGTAACCTGTAGGCGCACTGCTGTGTGTGCGGAGGCGAGCTGATGCCAAAGGCTTCAGCACGGGCGTGCATGCTCTGGTGCACTCTGTGCATGAAGCAAGCATCAAGCACGAGCATCATGGCTTGCACCTTGACCATGCACGTGTCTAGGGTGCCAAGAGGAATTCAGGGACGGGCCCCAACAGCAGCTCTGCCTGCACCACAAAGTGCAGCAACTCTCAGCAGCGAGCTCGCTCACCCCAGTGGTTGCTGCAGGGAGTTTGCAGTGCTCCGTGGGCAGCTGTGCTCTCCAGAGCCTGCTCATGGCCGCTGTGACATGTGAAGCCTCATGTCCAAAGCCGCACGTGAAGCCTCATGTCCAAAGCCGCATGTGAAGCCTCATGTCCAAAGCCGCACGTGAAGCCGCATGGCCAAAGCCGCACGTGAAGCCGCATGGCCAAAGCTGTACTTGCCGCACCAGCACACAGTCACAGCTGCGCACCGCGCGCGCCACAGCAGCACGTGGCAGCAGCTGCCCGCTGACGCGGCGGGCGGCGACGCCGACGCGCCTGTGGCGGTGACGCATGGCCGCACAGCGGCATACGGGGTCGGTGCATTACCCCCTGGCAGCCCTCGTGCGCTTGCGGTGCTGCAGCACGTTCGGTGCCATTTGACTGAGTGCCGCTTGAGTCAGTGCCAGCTCTCGTGACACTTCCACACAAGTTCATCAAGGGGGCTCAGGGCCCTTGAACCTGAGACGCACAAATGTTTTATTGATCCTCTCCTCCTTTTCAGGGGGACCTCCTTGCGTGGCTGGTGCGGGGCGCCCTCCGCAAGGACGCCCAGATCTCTAGCCTCATGATGGCCCACGCCATGAATCGAGACCGCGTCATCACCACCAGCTCGTCGCTCAGCGTGTATGCCAACGCGCTGAACAGGTGCGGCGCGGTTGTGCACACGTGCTGATGCGCATGTGTGTACACAGGGCTGTCCCAGCAGCTGCTTGTGTGGTGCTCACCTGCTAGCGCCTGGCCGCTCCCCACTTCCTCTGATCAATGAACTCTCAAAGTGCCAGGGAATAGGGCCCCAAGAGCCACCTGCATGAGTGGAGTGATGAGGGCTGTCTTTTTGGCTTGTGCCAACAGCAATGTGGCTGTAGGCTGTTGAGCATGCATCTTGCCCTTGCACTTGCTTCCTTGCCGTGCTATTTAGTCATGAAGCGTGCTTTCATACTCCAGACGCATACCCTGCATCATCTGTCCAACTTTTTCCACTTCCTAATCAGCAATTCTGGCACATGCAGCAGATGTGAATCAATGCTGCAGGCGCCCAGGCTTTGCCGGTTGCCTGCTCCTCCATGTATCTACCGGCACTACAGCATACTGCTCCCCCCCCTGCCCCTGCAGCCACTGTCCCGAGTTCACACTCACGCGCCCTCTTTCTGGGAAGATGAGGACATGGCGCGACGTGGTGGCTCGAGTTGACGACGAGGTAGGCCATGCTAAGGGGAGACGCTGTGACTCTGTCTCACTATGGAGGCCACAAGGCCCACACAACCAGTGACGCAGCAGGATGAGATGTAGCAGCAGCAATGTGCTCATTGCTGCAGCAGCGCTTTCCTTGTTGCGCATCAGCCCGGGCTGCGCTCCAGGGGAACTACGGCACCAGGCCTGGTGTGTACCTGTGCGTGCCCTCGTGCTCCAGGACTCACGTCCAGCCTCCAACAAGCAGGAGGAGGATGCGGCTGCCGCCCAGCAAGATGCTGCTTCTCAGGGCAACGCCAGGAGCACCAGCGCCAAAAGCCGGAGGTGTGTGCCCCTCCTGCCAGGCTAGTTGATCTGCTGCAGTGTGGCCTTCATATAGGAAAAGCAGCCAGCAAAGCACCCCTCCTAACGGGCTAGGTGCTCTGCTGTAGTGCGGTCTTCATAAAGGAAGCAGCCAATAAAGCACCCCTCCCACCGGGCTAGTTGCCCTGCTGTAGTGCGGTCTTCATGAAGGTAGCGGCCAATAAAGCACCCCTCCCACCGGGCTAGTTGCCCTGCTGTAGTGTGGTCTTCATAAAGGGAGCAGCCAATGAAGCACCCCTCCCACCGGGCTAGTTGCTCTGCTGAAGTGCGGTCTTCATAAAGGGAGCAGCCAATTAAGCACCCCTCCCACCGGGCTAGTTGCCCTGCTGCAGTGTGGTCCTTGAGCAGGAAGCAGCCACCAAAAAGAGTGGTGCAGCGTGAGGGCTGAGTCTGTGTAGCTTGAGCACTCATGCACAAGGCACGCCCATTGCCAACAAAGCAGTTTGGTCTTGCCTTCCATGCTGCCACGACCTCGCAGGACCTGTTGGCTTGAAAGCGTATCCAAAAGGGCCCAGCACTGCAACCCACAGCAAAATGGCAAGATAGTGTGCACCCCCTCCGCAGCTTCTCCTGCAAGTCTAAGCCTTTGAACCAAACTTGCTGGAAACAAGAACAATCAACTCCTCGAATGCATTAGAACAACCAATTCCTTGGACATAATCAAAAAGCATGAGCTCCTGTGGCAGGAAGGCCATTGATGATGCGTGTGCCCACTGCTGGTGTGCTCCTACTTCCCTGCTGCTTGTGAACGAACCATTTTGCCAAATTGGTCGACAGTACCCGTGACAGTACCCGTGGCAGTACCCGTGACAGTACCCGTGACAGTACCCGTGACAGTACCCGTGGTGCACTCAATGCACAGAGCACTCAATGCACAGAGCACTCAATGCACAGAGCACTCAATGCACAGTACCTGTGACAGTACCCGTGGTGCACTCAATGCACAGAGCACTCAATGCACAGAGCACTCAATGCACAGTACCCGTGACAGTACCCGTGACAGTACCCGTGACAGTACCCGTGGTGCACTCAATGCACAGAGCACTCAATGCACAGTACCCGTGACAGTACCCGTGACAGTACCCGTGACCGTACCCGTGACAGTGCCCGTGGTTCACTCAATGCACAGAGCCCACTTTGGCATGGAACACTCCCAAGTGTGTCAGCCTTGCCCCTGTTGCTGCAGACGGGGGAAGCGCCGGGGCACGACTGCAGAGTTCCATGAGCGTGGGATGATCCCTGCTGCCAATAAGGGCCCCAGCAAGTCGGACCTCATCAGGTGTGTGGGGTGTGCAAGCATGCGTGCAACCATGAGCATGCAAGCATGGGTGTGCAAGCAAGAGTGTGCAAACAAGAGAATGTCGGCATTGGTGTGCGTGCATTAGCTTACAAGCAAGGGTGGGAAGGCATGAGTGTGCAAGCTAGAGTGTGCAAGCATGAGTGAGCGTGCAAGCAAGAGTGTGCAAGCATGAGCGTGCAAGCAAGTGTGCAAGCATGAGTGTGCAAGCATGAGTGTGTGCAAGCATGAGCGTGCAAGCAGGAGTGTGCAAGCATGAGTGTGTGCAAGCATGAGTGTGTGCAAGCATGAGCGTGCAAGCAGGAGTGTGCAAGCATGCGTGTGCCACTGGGTGGAACATGTTAAGCATCTGCGGGAGCCGTAGCCCAGAGCATGTGATCTGTCATTGCCAAGTGAAGTAGCAGTGCCGAATCCTTCATTGCAGTGATTCTGCATGACAAACTATGTGCCTGAGGCTCCCACTTTGTTCCATGATGCATACGGCCGCATTTGCAACAGAGTTGGTTGCATCTACTCTCTGCAGCAACCCTGCAGCATGACAGTTGTGCGGCTCAGGGTCAGCCTGACACTGCGCCCTTGACCATGTGGTTCGGGCGCTGGGTCTTGTCTCTGCAGTCGCATGAACTCGTGCGGAAACAGCCCCGCAACCCATAGCTGAGTAGCAGTGACAAGACTTACCTCGCTCGGGGCCACATGCGCGCTGCAACCAAGCGCCTATACCATGCTCACACGCTGCTGCGCACACCCCATCCTTCTGCAGGATGGAGATGGAGGGGACGCTGAACACCCCGCCCAGCAAGCTCGTCACCATTGATGAGGGCAAGTCACAAGATGGCAAGGTGGACGAGGAAGCGGGGCCCGGCGGGCGGGCGCGCACAAGCTGCAGCCAAGCCAGCAAACTCAGCTTATCTGGGACCGGCCATGCAAGAAGGTGAATGGAGGATCTGTACGGAATCTAGTGTGGCATAGGCTCAGGGCGGTGCTTGCGCTGACATAGACTCAGGGCGGTGCTTGCGCTGGCATAGGCCCAGGGCGGTGCTTGCGCTGGCATGTTGTTCTTTAGGAAGCCGACTGCTGTGCGCAGGGAGGGCAGCCGCTCTGCCCCCATGCACCAGCTGGCTGCATCAGGAGGCTGTGCAGCCCTTGGTGACAGCCGCCATGCAGCACACCACTTCTGCTCCGACCAGCTGATGTCGGTGCTCCGGTGATCCTGAATGATCGCTGGCCATATTCCATGGGCTGCGTGGTTCTGGCCTTTAGCTAACATGCTGCCACGCACGCCCCCCTAATGCGCATGGGCCCACTGAGGTGCGGGGAAGCCAAGCCTGGAATGGGTACCCAAGCCTGAAAACAAGGTGGCAACTGGAGGCCAAGCCTTGGGGGGCAATAGGCCCACTCCAAAAGGCCCCACCAAGCGAACATTCGCGCATGAATACGCACACTTGTACTGCTACGGTGAAGCGACTGTGCGCACCACCCCAAAGCAGCAAAGGTATGCTGCGAGGCAAAATGCATTGCGATGCCCCTCGCCGTGCACACAGGCAAGGGCTGTCCTTGCCGGGCACCGCGGGCAAGCAGGGCAGGGGGAGAGACGACGGCTTGGCCTCGCCGGTCAACACCAAGGCCGGCCGCACATCCCTGCCGGTAAGTGCGGTGCTGCACTCCTACAGGCTGCGCGCTCGGCAGGCCTACCCTTACGATCTGCTGCATGCTGAGCTCGTCTGACTGTCCCTTAGGTCAGAAAGGGTGCTCAGCCGTTTCAAACAATTGCTGTTGGAGGACTCCTGAGAGGGGGAGGGGTGGGTGCCTCGCTTCCTGGGCACTGCTGGCGGCCTAGCCTGCGTGTAACACTCAGCAGCCCCTCTCACCAGGCTGGGGAGGAAGGCCGTTGTCAGCCAATTCAGGGCCAGCAAGGTGCAAAAAAGGCCTTCTTTGTCCCCTTCGCCAAGCATATCCTGCACGCCCACCATTCACAGTGCGGCAAGCGTGTCTTTTGTTGCTCGTGCATGACAACCTTTTGCAGGCGCCATGGCGCCCAACAGGCGTCCAAAAGGGCAGTGCGCCTGTGTTTTCGAGCCAGATACGCACCACCAGCCAGAAGCAGAGAGGTGCGCTCAAAGACAAATGTGTGGTCATGCATGTGCTGCCAAGCGTTGCCTAAAGGTGAGGGCGCTGCTCTCTTGCGTGCGCACCCTCTGATGTGTGGGTGCCTGTGTTATATCTTTGTGGGAATGCTGTTGCTCAGAGCATTTATGTTAGCAGTGATGAGGCTTCTGTGCGGCAGCACCTGACTATGCATGCTAGCACTGTAGAAGCAAGCCTGCCCTACCTTCACGCCCGTGCACCTCAGCAGTGCCTTGCACCGTGACATCGTGCACAAGCCAAGAGCCTTGTGCTTTGCCTGCCGGGCAAGGTCCCCCACGCCTGCCCTCAACTATGTGCTTGCTATGCTTCGAGCGCTTTGGAAAACAGATGCAGTTGCATGTATTTTGTTCTATGATGCCTGTTTAAGCCACCTGTCTGCACCTACGAGTAATTCTGCCGTTTCTGGGACAGTCAGATTAATGTGAAAGCGCGTCAGGGAAGCATAAGGCAATGCTAGCTGGACAGCGCAGTTCGCGGGGACTCCGCCGGTGCTCGCGGCTTGCCGAACGGTGCACTTGGGCACGGCGTCCCTGACCTGCAGGTACCGCGCTGCGCCCCTTCCCGCGCCCCGCGTGCGTGATTTGGTGCCTGGTTTGTTTGTGGTGGTGTGCGGGTAACGCGGGCAGGCGCGAATTGGGGGGGTAGCGATGTGTTCCGACGCGTGCTTTTGCTTGGGACACTTTGGACCAACGCCGGTCGGTCCGCCCCTACGCGCAACCGCCCCTCACTGCGCAGCAGCGCACCCCGCGTTGCGCGCGACAGGCACCAACACCAACAATGGTGTGCGGGGGAGGGGGCGGGGCGCCGGCGGTGGCGGGTAAGGGTGCGGTCAAGGGCCTGTGCGCACATATGCAAGCACACGCGGGCGTCCGGCAATGTGCCGCGCTTGCATCACGGAGGGGGTTGTAACGCCCATTTCACTACTCCCCCCACCCCCCACCCCTGGGGGTGCGCCTGACCCATTTTCTCATTGACCCCTCAGCCCTTCCTCCTCCGCCTTTCGTCCTCAGCCACCCTCTCCCTCTGTCTCCCCCTCTGCCTCCCTCTCATTCACTTGGCTCTGACAAGAGTACAAAACATGTGGCTCTCCCTTTGCCTGCAGGCTCGCCCTTGAAAGGCGGCTTGGGGTTTGCTGGGTTTGGGTTGGACGCAGAAGCTACGCAGTCCTCTGGCTTTGGCTTTGCGGACCCCCAACTCAGCCCGCTCCAGGTGTGCAAAAGCGGTTGGGGTGCCTTTTTAGGGAAGCAGATGTATGTGCTTTGTACTCTACCTCAGCCATTTGGCCATTTGGCACAGGTAGTTGGGCCGTTTCTCCACCGGCCAGATTTACGTGAAAACATGGCATTGGGGCATCAGGGATAGTTGGCGGGAGGGAGCATTTTTCAGGGACTCCGCCTTTGGTCGCGGCTTGCCGAACGGTGAATTCAGACACAGTGTCCCCAGCCTGCAGGTGCCGCACTGTGCCTCTTCCCGTGCCCCGTGTGTGTAATTTGGTGCCTGTTTTGTTTGTGTAACGACACATATCCCGATCGATTGGCAAGCGGGTAATCCAAGACGGAGCTCTGTCGTTCTACAGTTTGTGGTGGTGAATTGGTAACGCGGGCAGATGCAAGATGGGCGAGGGGCGCGGTGTTCAGACACGTGCTTGCATGAGACACCTTGGACCAGCTGGTCAGTCCGCCCCTCCGCGCAGACACCCCTTACAGCACATAGCGCCCTGCATTGCGTGCGACAGGCATCAACATCTGCAATGGTGTGCGGGGTAGGGGGCAGTCAAGGAGCTGTGCGCATATGGAAGCACGCGAACATCCGGTAATGTGCCGTGCTTGCATCTCCGAGGGGTTATGCGACCCTCTCCCACCTCCCTTTCCCCCCTCCCCCCGCATGCGCCTCACTCAATGTTTGTTTTACGCCAGCCTTGCTGCCTACCCCCCTGCCTCTCTCCCTCTGCCTTTCATCTTCAGCCTCTCCCTTTGTCTCCCCCTCTGCCTCCCTCTCATCCACTTGGTATTGACACACAGCAATGCTTAAAATGCAGCCGCACTTGTTTGGGCAGACAAGCCCCCAGTTGAGGGCTCTTCAAGGTGGGAAGGGTCGTGCATGCAATTGTGCACAAGAGGCAGGTTGCTGGATCATCCCACAAACAAGGTCAGATCAAGGGCGCAGCTGGCTAGGTCGGCTTGGTGGTGCTCTTCACTTGCCTGGTCCTTGATAGTGTGCCTGTTTATGCAGCTGAAATGCAGGCCCTTGACCATGTCTGAGTGTGCCCTTGCATGAGTGCTTCAACGGTGCGCTGATAGCTTCCCCCCTCATGGCATGAGGCCCATGCCTTTGCACAAATGCATGCTTGTTTGTACACGCCTTTGCGCATGCATACACACGCACTTTTTCACACGTATGGCTGCTGTATGCAATGCAAACAAAGATCGTTGGGATGGATGTGTGCACATCCCCCCCCCCCC
>LKMJ01004850.1_pt1 | contig 12673 bp, 8 predicted proteins | sample 643391 | NCBI WGS metagenome assembly LKMJ01 (sample SAMN04112250, study PRJNA286221) | soda lake metagenome | biome: soda lake; feature: Kulunda Steppe; material: water; isolation source: sample PL-Br10 brine of Picturesque Lake | place: Russia: Kulunda steppe | collected 2010-07
CAACTCTAGATTTAGTTCAAGTTGATCCACGTATGCCTGTTGACGCTCAGGCATCCACACCAGGGACATTTTACTGGCACACATTCCCTTTCCACAAATATGATCAGGAGCAGCTTCCCAGTCCGCAATTAGCAAGCCGGTATATGTATAAGTACAGCCTGATTTTTAAAATCTCATATTCCCGTCTGTGCTGGGTAAAACATGCATAAGCAATGATACACTCCCTACATCAACATAGAAAAATTAGTCACCTAAGGCCTTGGCATCAGTGAAGAAAACAAAAGAAGCCAGTAGGGATCAGGTAGGTAACTAGGTTTAAGGTTTTACTTAACCTTGAAGGTTTCAAGGCTGTATCTGCCGAACTTGGGCAGCTTAGCCAGTTGAAAGCCTCCAATGAGTACGATAGCTACCATGATGGCATTGAAGTCTGCCCTGTAATAGGACATGATCATCACGATGTATTGTGTTTCAGCCCACTCGCACAAAGTATGTTACATGCTTCCTGGACCTGTAATAGAGATTTTGATTGAGAAGGATACAAAGACTCCTGCTTCGATCCTTTAAAGGGTTTGCCAGAGCGCAAATTTGCCAAAGTGCCCACTGGCAGCAGGGCTGACGTGAGTTGGCTCGGCGGCATCTTTCATGTGCACAGGCCTGCGCGCGCTCCTTGAGACCTTCAAAGCGGAAGTGCGTTTGCGTCTGGGTTCATGGTAGGGGCCTGGCCCTATCTCTGGCAGCTCAGGGGGCTCTTTGTTGTCATCATCTGCAAACTTTCTCATGAACAACGGTCGCTTGTCCTGGGCAAATGTCGTGGGGGAATGAATGGGAAAAGTTTGCACGTTAAGCCTCCAGAATGTCCTGTCTCAGGTCATGCAGCTAGTCGGCATCATGTTCTGACAGCCTCTGTACTGGAAAAACTAAAACATTCATCTCACTAGGTGGTTTTGAAACCTGGTTCAACCCAAATCGGGGCTCGTGTCCTCACATATTGATGATCATAGGTCTCGGATGATTTGCCTAAATAAGAACAGTGCCTAGAAAAGTAGCAGAAGGGGGCTTACTGAGGCTCTACATGGGATGCCTTTCAATTATTTCTGGGGCATGAGCCTCCTGGTTTGCACGTTTTACTGCCCTGCAGTCCTGCCCCCAGGTTAGGTCTCCAAGATAGTTGAGCTCGAAAGGTGCCAAGCAAGGGTAACTTGCCTCATTGGCTGCGGCGTGAACCTTCATTGGCTGTGCATGCAGGCAGTCCCTTTCTTTTGATGTATATGTGTGCGTTCAGCAGCTTTGTGTGAGACACTGCCCTTTGCAGCAGACCTTGTGCGTGTTTTTGTCTGGCAAATGTTTAATGAGGGCCTGCTGGCATGCATGGTAGTCCAATTTGGAGTACACTTTCTTATGACAAGGAAAAGCATTTCCTCCCACAAGGACTTCACTTGAATGAAGGGCACGCTAGGTGTGAAGCGGCTGCGCCTCTTCGCCCCGTACTGCAACTATACGTTTCATTGGCTCGTACTGCAAGCACATGGGCATAAACCTTCCCAGTTTTACAGGTACAGGACTGCCAAGAACAAGATCATTTCATACACTCCTCAAAAAGTACAACTCTCGTGCAGGTTCACAAGGCTGGCCTTGTGCTCCACTTATGTACAAAAAAATGTCTCTGATGGCTGACATGCCACATTGCACGAGCTGGTTGCTCAAAGAAGACCAGGATAAAAGATTGTGAGAGCAATACTGCCAAGGATGAGGTAGCATAAGGGAAAACGAAGTTGGAAGTAGTGGGAGGAATGTCAGGAAACAGGCACAACAAGATACTTGGCACAATAGCTTTTATAACCTCTGAGGTAAGCAGGGCGCTGGTTGAATTATTGTGCAAACAGCTGACGCAGTCATCATGAGCACAACAAAAATATATCATAGGCCATTTTGTCCTAAAACTTCACAGCTCTGAACACGGCACCCACTCTTTGCCCCAGACTTCCATACAAGAGTGCATAAGGTAAGGCAACACAAAAAACACCAGCAAAAGCATTACCCAAGATGGAGGGTATTAGGTTCGTTGTCCAAAGGTGCGCGTAGGACATCTGGGGAAAAGGACGATGCATAGGGGATCTGTTTAGGCTTGGCAAACTTGGATGTCCAATAATCAACGAGTTTAAGACATGAGTTTCACAGCACTTCGGACCACCGTGTCTCCTTTTCTTATCAATGCAGGGAATGTTTATCTGCTTGCCTAGTTTATCCCTTCTACTGTAGAATGTAAGAAGATTTAAAGAGAGTGTGCAGTGTACATCTTATGTCCTCAGGTCTCGTAATCAACCCCAGGCATGCAGAGAAAATCAAGACAACAGATCCATAAACAACAAGCCTATGCCCAACATGCGCCCACTAGTGGTCAAGCACAACCAATGAGATGCTTGCACCTCAAACGGCATTGTAAGGCTGCTGCATTGTAATACATTCTGATGCTCCATCCTAATTAGGCTATTTACTACTGCAATTGCCTTGTTGAGCACAACCAAAATGTTTGAGTGCACAGGCAGCATTGCCTTAGACCGTCAGGATAGCTTGAGAACAAGTTTTGCTGTCTGGCTTCAGGGGCGGCTTCTCTGGAATGAACACTTGAGAGGTGCAGCAAGCTGGGGCTTACCCGCAATAATGCAGGAGTCCTCAGGACCGGAAATTCTAATTCACTTACCTGAGATCCAAGGTGAATGCTGAGGGGCAGGATGAACATGTTGGCCACCGAGTTTTCCTGCACATGTTCGTTGGCAACCAAATATCAGCAGTGAAATCTGCATGCTGGCAGCCAGCAGTTTGAGACACTGAACAGGACCCAGCTTTCACACAGGTGTCAGCTAGAGAACCCGAAACTTCAGCAACATGTTCTAAAGTGGGGTCACCATCAAATCGCTCACGGTTTCCCATAAGTATGTCACGCCGAGAGACTGCTGCATTCAAAGCAGACTCGTAGCATGGCCATAACACTGCGAGTTCGTCTTTGACGTGCTAAAATACGGCTATAGCTGAACTGACAACAGGATCAAATACTCCTCCAACTGACTCGACCGACCTCCGGCTCACAATGCAGCATAAATCGGGCACTGCATAAATCTGGCGTGACAAGTACCCATCTTCACGACAAGATGTGGCACAGAATGTTTAAGCTTGCACTTCATGCCAAGCGTGGAGAAAGTAAGCATGGCCACATTTCCTCTCAAATCCAATGGTCTTTCTAAGGCCCTGAGATGTGACGCCTTGTGTCTTACCAGGCCAATTGCAACAAAGGCAAAGATAGGTAGCCAGCAAGCAATCACTTTGCCAGGCAGTGAGCTTGAAGCTGAGGCCATCCATACTGCCAGGCACACCAACCCTGCAGACAAATACAAGCAAAGCAGTCCTTGTCATGACACAGGAAAACACTGCTCTTGTGATTTTGCATGCGCCTCTGAACTAGCAGACACACAAACCTATAGCAGACAAGATCACCTTGCCCTCAGCAAAATGCCCACTTGCGGGCGTTGGGCTCTCACCATGAGTCATGCAGCACATGTAGCTTTAGCACATTGGAGCTCTAATTGGAGCTCTAATCTTAGGTCAACATTAATGTTACAAGCCTGACAGGCTCCAGTTGAGCTGCCCTCATCTAGCAGGCACAGCTGTGTAACTTATGCCTGAGTGATGTGTCATAGTTAGCCCTGTTAGTGCTACATACCTAAACCAATGCAACGTTTACGCACCAGTGTGCAGTCAAAATTGCTTCCTGTGCCTCCTCCTTGCCAGCTTCTAAGTTAACTCACAGTTGCAAAGCACGGCACGGATGAAGGTGGCCTGCCATCCCATGGAAGTCTTGGCAGCAGCAATGACTAGGGGAATTGAGTTCGTGGAAAAGACACCAGAGGATGCAACCGCCGCAGCCATGAGCACTGAGCCTATCCAGTTGCCTGTGCGTACACGTTTGGATGTATGTGTACGTCTGTGCCTGTGTGTCAACATGTGCATATGCCTGTGCGTGTGGAAGTGCATGTGATCACGCTCAAGCACGCAGTTGTAGCTCTAAACGTGAACATTCAGTTAAGCAATTATGCCTCATTGCAAAGATCCACTTTAAATGCTTGATGCAGGTCCAAGCTTGAGACAATACACGTTTACAATGACCAACACAAAACACAAATCAAACTTGTCTGTATCAGCGTGAGCAGCCACTACCTGAGCCAATTTAATCATAAGTGGTGGTCTGAATTCTCAAAGATTCATGCTGAAGGGCTTGAAAGCAATTATCTGAGGCATATGCACTGCAGGGCTTCCACTCATGATCAGCTCTACCACACTTCAGAGGGAGGCACACCTAACAAGGTGAAGGACAGGTTTTTCAAGGCATGGGGGACGGTAGTTTTGCCCTCAAGGAGTGCCGTGGTGACCTGCAACAAGCGAGCGACCCATAACACTTGTGACCAGCATCAACAGCAGCAATCAAGGAGTGCTTTTGCTTTTGTGGCACCCATTTTTGGATGATGCACCACCACAGTGCAAGCCTCTTCAACGAGGGGCTCATAACAAGAGCGGTGACTCAAGCTGTACTTTGCAGGCAGGGGATGGGCATCAGTGGCGGAGCACCACAAAACTTGTAGTCAGCCTTGTCACAGGAGCCAGCAAGTGCTTAAGTGCTTAAACATAGGGGTGATTCTCAACTGTTTGAAAACAAGTACAGGCAAGGGAATGGTAGGTTGACTTGCGTAGCAGCACTTGGCCCTGAGGTCAGCTTGGTCAGTGATCTCATAATTGGCACTGCTGGGCACAACTGTTGTGTTTGCAAGCGAACAAGTCCACACACACTGTAGCATTAACCAAAGCCGCTTGGCTTACGAGCAAGCACCCCTTAAAAATACCTTACCACAGCAGTATTGCCGTTGAACAGTTCTGCTCCGCAGATGGACACAATCATGAGGCCCAAAGGAAACACGATTGCCATGATCATCTTTTGGATGCCTGGATCTGAGGCTGCAATACCTGTGAACCAAACCAAATTGTCAGCGTCTTCAGTGACAAGCAATCTATGCAGCAGATATCTATGCCCGTGCAAGCCAAGACAAGAAAAGTTGATTGAGACTGAAGGAAAGACAAATGGACTTTGACTGTACGTCAGGTGGAACAATGAATGGGTTTGACCAAGAGACTGACTTGTGGGTGATGCCAATGGGGAGCATTCTTCAAGATCAGCCGTAATTTTCCTTCGACGTACGCCATATACCTACCATCTGAATGCGTTTCTAGCATTTGTGCACAAGGTTGCAGCAAAGTGGCCCAGCCTTTCACAGGCATTTTCACAACAACATGCTCAGCCAGGATTGAGCGTCTTTCTTGCCTGGTATGCTACCTCCCAGGCAGGCCGATAGCAAGCTTCCAAAGCTGATATAGGAGCCTGCCAAGATGCTGCCCACCTGCACGCACAAAAAGCAGTGGTCACACTCCCCATGTCGCGCATGCACTCGCTACTGTCGTCAAGATAGAGGAACACCAAATTGTGAACAAGGTCACATTTCAAAACTTCATTTTTTGTTCGAGTTAGGTTGATTCGCACCCTCCTTGAAACACCTATTAGGTTGGTCCAAAGATGCAAACCAAACACACAACTCAACAATTCCAGTCGAGGTGAGGTTGAGTTTTAGGTTTAAGCCATCCCATACATGCATGCACACATACCAAGATTTTCCAGATAGGAAGAGACGATTTTGCTGCACCAACAGTTGCCACAGCATTGTAGATAGCCCCTGCATTCCAACGTTGTTACCTACAGGGTTGATAACATGTGTTTGATGTGACATTGGATCACCTCAAATCACTCTCTTTGACGAATGTCCAGTATCACAACTGTTTATTCTGAGATTTGTACCTGGTGTTATGATGCTTGAGGTTGACAGCGTGGATGGGTTAGGGGAAGCGCTGCCGGGTCCAGGTGCCTGAGAAGAACGTGCTATCTTGGGTCCACCTCCAACACATTGCCTGAGGGGGAACTTAGCTGCTGATTGATGTATTCCGCATGGTTTAGAAACAGGTCTTAATTGACATGCGAACCTCTGCTGGCATCCTGCCCTTCCTAGAGGGATGAATGCTGATCTTTCCAACTTGGCTTGCATAGGATGTCTTTTTCAAGGTGATAAGGTCCCTAATAAAAAAGACGTCATCCTACTTGACGATTGATATCCAAACAGTTGGTCCAATTGATTACAATGAAGCGCAAGCGCAAAATCTGAGCGTGAGCAGCACGTGCCAGGCATTGTTACTTGGAATCAAAAGCGCGAGAGAAACGCGGGGTAGAGGTCGGGGGTGCGGATGGGGGCCCGAGAGGGAGCTGACGTGGACAACTACCTGGGGCAGGGGTTTGAACCTCTAAACCCGCCAGGCAAGACTCCTCGGAGCCTGAAAATGTTAAACCACGCTGAAATAGATGATAGAAGCGATTTTTAAAACGCACAGAACTTGTCTAGTGACCATGGAGAGGGGTCAGCTTGCCCACCAGCTGTTGCATGCAACTGCGCAGTTGCAGAGAGCTCGAGGCCTCCAAAGAGATTGAGCTAAGCTTGAATGCCTTGAAATTCCTGTAGGCAGCTGCTCTTGTGCACGCACTGTCAAGTACATAAAGAGGTGCATGGATTCAAATGATCAGGCTAGGTGGCCATATGATCAGGTGGGTGGGCCTGCGCGCATGCACTCACCAGCCCCCGCACAGGCTTGCACTTGGAAATAGCTGCAATTGCATGCATGCATGCAGGTAGGATAGCACAAGCAAAGTTGTCAGTGTGGGTTCCTCTTGTTTTCCTACTTGCTGCTTATGAATTGCATGAAGTCTCTGAACTTTCATGGGCCTGCCACGGGCGCTTGAAAAGGCATGTGCTGCAATTTGGATCCACCAGAAAAATGGCTGAGGCATGTGCATTTGCGCATTTGAAAGAAAGTGAGCCGAGTCTGAGAAACCTGCGGTTAAGACTGCCAGTGTGGTCAAGAATATTGAACAGAACTGGTAATCTTGTGGTTATGAAGAACATGCCATGATGGTAGTCGGATCAATTGATTCCCAGTGATGAGGCAGATTCCCGCAGTGGCTGTGTTGCAAAGGCTGGCTTCAGATCAATTGAGCTTTGCACACAACGTCATCAACTGTTCGACCTGTTTGTCATACATCAAAATCAATGAGTGCGGGCAGTCAGCATCAACCCATCATGAATAGAGCACCAATTTCCAACCAACATAAAACCTATTCAAAGGTGCAACGCGCAAAAAACGCACAAAGGCTTTGGCATATGTTTAGGGTTGCTGGAAACTGTATGTATACGCCGTATATTTCTCAAAATCCGTGCCAAAATGAACAAATATACGCCGTATATATACAGTTTTCAGCAACCCTACAAATGTTCCATCAAATTTCTGTGGCCTGATAAGAAAGAAAGAAAACACCGCTTGCACGAAAACCCCTGTTTGCCTGAATAAAAGAAGAGGTGTACACGTGGTGCAAGCACCAGGCATGCCCCCACCATCAGACTAGGAGGAGGGTCAACAAACCCTAACCTTAAACCCTATGGAATTCCCCAGTTGGAACAAAGTAAGAGGGGTTAACAGCTTGAGTTCCAAGCTGATCTCTTGTGTGCTTTCAGTATCACGTCTCAGAATAAAACCTTTCTTTGATCGCCTGCGCTTTTTTTGCGGTAAATTTGCCGGCCTGATGAGCTTCCGCTAAGCTGCTCTTAATCGGCAAACATAGCTATGTGGCCCTTAACAAAAGCCAGAGAACAACCTGAAAGTCGCAATGGAGTGGACATGATAAAGCAAAGAAACGAACTCAAAATTGTTGCTTGCTTTTTTTAGTCCACGACGCATGATTTCTGATCTGTGAGCGCTGCCAGTGGCAATGTGGGTACACTCTTCTGAAGAGCAGCAGCTATGCCTGTAATCTCAGCCCTATTAATGGTTCTTAATCTTCACCAGAGTTAACAAAAAGCAATTTATCAGGACAGGGTACGTATACCCCAGCTTGTATTCGCTGGGGGCTGGAAGATGTGAGCTCACACCTCGAGGCAGCTGCCATTAGTGAGGCCCATGTGCGCACATGCGCCTTTCAGGAACCTTTAGTTGTAGGTGCCTGTCTGCTATAGGTGGAGGACTCGTGTTCATCAGGTCTGAGCATGCTAGATTAGTAAGCGTGCAGTCATTGCGCTTGTCTCTGAAGGCCTTTAGTATGTAGGAGGTGTTTATACGTGTTGTGTAGAGGGCGGGAGGGTCTGTTATCCAGACAGCCTCTGGGATGCTATTATTCAGCTCTGTACCAGACAGAGTTGTTGTTTTCTGAGAGCTTGTTCCTTCCTTCACTGTTCCAAAGGACAAGTATGTCAAGGTCCCGTTCTGAGGGTGGAAGCGCAGTGGACGCACCCACCCATGCATTTGATTGACCATAATTCACTGAGGCCGTGGCCTAGAATAGTGCAAAGCTCAGGGTTTCCTTTGACAACTTTCATGAATTCCAATTAGAGGGAAACATTAAAGTGGTAGAAGCTGTATTTGCTGTAAGTGAAGATAAAAGAATGTTGGAACCAGACCTGTCTCTGTGATGAACTGTAGTGAAGGCACAGACCTGTCACAATTTCTGTATATTATTCTGTGTCTAGTAGTCCTGCCTGTGTCTCTAATTTTTCGGTTGTCTCTGGTCAAGGTCGTCTATTCTCTTCTCATCGTTGCTTAGCATTTAAAGGGAAACGATCCTCGACCCAACAAAGAAGAACACACACAGATATCCAGTCGCGTACCTCGATAATCTGGCAGCATCTGTCAGTGTTTCATCCTCAGGATATTCGAAATCACGATAAGTTCATTATTACATGAACATTAAGATAACTATCGTAAAAAGCGATAGGTTGGTAGCAATCCCACAAAGCGTAGTGTCTCATGGCTTGCACATGCAAGCAAGGGGAGGAGGAGGAGGAAGAGGAAGGGGGGGAGGAGGACGAACTCCTTGAATCGGGGACTCATCTCTTACAGTGAGTTGTAGCTGTGCAGTGCTTGTGGAAACACACACACACACACAGCCAAGAGTCAACAGGCCCATCTGGCAACTAGTTAAGGGACAATCACAGACGATGACGCCGGTCATGTTACATCTGATGGTTGCAGGCTGGACGATGACGCCCATGGTGTAATCTTCAGTCGCTTGTGTCTGGACAACCCCCCTGCAGCAAGAGCGTTTCGGCAGTCATGTACCACACTCTACAGGTGCGTCCGCTGTTGTCCGCTGCAGTCCAGTCCGTAACATGCGTCGCAGCGGTACTGGCGACCTGAATCCTCTCCCCTCCCCCATTACGGCTTGGAGGGGGCCACACAGGACGTGCAAGTTTTTCGGGCATGCTGAATGGGCTGTCACTTCAGTGCCAATTAGCAGCAGCCAATGCTGTCTGCACAGCGCCATGCATGTGCCCAAGTTCAGGGATGTGTTTGAAAGAAATGTGGCTCATCTCCTCATGCGCCATTGCAGGTCTACGTCCATCAATGCCCGTGTGCTGGCCTCCACTATCCCCATTCCTACCTCGGCCCCGAATCCCGGAGCGTGCGTGGAGGCCCTGGCAGCTTTTCCCAAGCATGCAACGCTCAGGTTCCTGAGATTGCTGGGGCAAGGAGCTGGTTTAGTGGACAGCAGCCTGCTGACCAGCCTACACGCCCTGCAGCTTGATCAGCCTCTGGGTGAAGAGGGCGCTGAGGCCTTGAGGAGGTCGCAGACGGTGGAGAAGGTGTCTCTGAAAGTGGGTGTGCGCGCAGGTTACCGCTCTGCACATGGCTCTGCATAAATCCAAGCTTGATTTGACGGTGCGAACTTGTTGCCAAGTGTAAGCAGAGCAAATGTGCTTCTTTTCCGCAGGAGGGGCCAGCGTTGTCTCATTGCCACACCTGCTTCTGTACTTGAAGCTACGAGGGCTATTGACATGCATGGTGCATGATACATGCAAGATGCATCATCCGCATGTCACAAGCACTCTGCTGCCCGGAGCGGAACATGGGCATAGTGCTCCCTCCAGCGAGGCGCTCAGCCTCTGGCGCAGGCCAAGTGCATAAGCACACAGGTGTCTGTGCACAATGTTTTCCACAACTCACTCATGCAGAAGTTCAACATCAGCGCCAGCTGCGCAGGGGCCCTGCTGGGCCTCTTCCCCAAGCTGCATGACGCAGCCAGTCCGGTGGGGCGCCTGATGCTCAAAGAGTGCCCGTTGGACGATGGCTTCGTAAGTGAGCTGGGGCATGCTGGGGCGCACATCACCAACCTGGCGCTCATCTACTGCTCTCTGAAGGCTAGGGACTGGGGCGCCAGCCTGTGTGGTGTGGCTGCCCTCAGGTGCTTGCGCGTCCTCTATGTCAAGCTGCTGTGGAATGTGGCCAACCAGGAGGTGGGCGTGGACGCGCTGTGCACGCTGCAGCAGCTGCAGCAACTGACCCTGGGCTGCTGCAGGCCCACAGGCCTGCCTGAGCTTCTGCAGGCGGTGCCGCTGCGCAAGCTGGTGCTGTTGAGGGGCACGCTTCTGCCCCTGGGTATGCGCTATGCAAGCGGCACGCTGCAGGAGCTGGAGCTGGAGGCGCTGTCCTTGGACCTGCCCAAGCTACGGGCGGTAGACATGCCTGCGCTGCAGCGGTGCAGCTTCAATGGCATCTGGCTGGGCAAGGTGTTCGGTGGGGTGCCAGCTTCAACGCAGCAGCAGGTGAAGGAGCTGGTGGCGTGGGCGGGCGCACTGCCCCTGCAGGGCGTGGATTGGGGGCCGCAGTGGGATGTACAAAAGGAGGAGGCGTGGGGGGACTTGAGCTATGCCCGAGCCTTTGATCTGAGGCTGGAGCCTAATTGGCCAGCAGAGACATGCTCGCATGTGCTGGAGGCGCTGGTGCCCCTGCAGTGGGCGCTGGAGGGGTTGCGCCGGCTCCGTGTCCAAGAGTGCAACATGAGGTGCTGCGCGACATGGGCGGTACTACATAGCCTTTTCCATGGCCTCCGCCGGCTGGATCTGTTGCACGTGCAGCTTGACGAAGCACGCAGCCTGCAAAGCATGATCGAGGGGCTCCCTTTCTTGGAGTGCTTAGATGTTTCTGTTCCAGACACGGTGTCTCTGGAGCTGCCGCATGACGTGGAGGCTGTGATGCGCACATGCCTGCTTGGCAACAGGCCTTTCAAGCTCCTGCTGGACATGAATTTGGTCAATGACGATGCGTGCATATCTGACATGTCCAAGGTAAGGGAGAGGTGGTCACAAGATGGGCCGCAGGATCGCCCTCCAGGGTCATGCCCAGTACAGCTGGAGGTGACTGGTTTGGAGCGTGGCATGGCACACTTCTGGTGAGAAGCGCTACCTTGACTCTGGCTAGGGAGCTGCATGGGGTTGTTCGCTTCTTGAGGGGTGCTTAAGCCCCTCTTTCTGCTGATCCGGGCTTCCATGGTATCGTAAGGGGTCTGTTAGAAATTAGAATTGTTTAGTCCGTATTGCCTCATGGAAGCAGCCCCGTTACATCACAGGCATGTGCATGTCACAGACCATACCCCACATAGGAGATTTGAGTCGAAAGTCAACAACACCATTACGGCTGATAGGCTAACGCCTGATCATTTCCAGCTCAACAGATTTCCATGCACAAGCGTTGGCTTGCCTGTGGGGCTGTGTGCAAGAGCTGCACCAACCAGACTGTTTAATTATTAACTACTCTGCTCTCCCATTCATCATTGCTTGAAAAGCCTAGTTTGCATGCTTTGAGGTAGTTGCATGTTGACTTTGATCCATTCAATCACCTTAGATCCCTTGTATGTGCCTCTCCTGCAGCCTGGCAAGGGCGCTGCTTTATTCACCCGATGTAACAATGGGGTCGCAAGTCTAATGAGGTTATCTTTGATCCAGACTTTGGCCTGATCAGGTGCTGCTGGTGCAAGTCCGGCACGTCCTGAGTCAGGACGGCTGCATCAGTATGAGAACTGAACCTGGTCATTCAATCCAGGATGCGCGCGGCCCTGAATAGCTTAGGATGAAACTGGGGTCTACTTCTATTTCGTAGGGACCCTTGTCCACCGCCTCTTGGTGAATATGATGCATTGGATTGAGTTTCATGCTTTCATCTTGGGGATGGTGAGGACAATCTGCAAAAGGGCCACACCAAACTCTTTTGAGGAAACTATGGCTGGACAGAAGCAATCTCGGGGTATAAAGATCCTAGCACCACTGCTCTGTCTGAGTGTTTGTAACTCCAATCATCGGAATGGGGCATTACCCATCTATTTAGTTTAGGTGACATATATGTCACCTAAACTATATAGCTGTATCCGCCGAAAGAGGGCAGCTTAGCTGAAGCCTTAACGCCTTAAGCAACCAAAGCCAAAACGAAGTGCTCATAGCAGAAGAAAGGTAATGTCTGAAAGCCAGATGTTTTCGGTGAAATGGTTTGAGAAAGGAAACTTTGAGTCTATATTGTTTTTTCAGGCTACCTGGAAAACCCCACCTCATGAAAAAGGATCTAATGGACAATTGATGCAGGGACAAAAAAACAGGCACACCTGAAATCTTTAAAACCACATAGCATCAGGGGTGCACATAACAACACAGCGATAAGCAAGCTCACTGGGTGGTCCAAGGCCAAGTGCAAACATTTGTTGGGCAACAGG
>LKMJ01004851.1_pt1 | contig 12670 bp, 12 predicted proteins | sample 643391 | NCBI WGS metagenome assembly LKMJ01 (sample SAMN04112250, study PRJNA286221) | soda lake metagenome | biome: soda lake; feature: Kulunda Steppe; material: water; isolation source: sample PL-Br10 brine of Picturesque Lake | place: Russia: Kulunda steppe | collected 2010-07
CACACCCTCCAACCGATGCAACGATTTCGTCTAACAATCGGCCTCTGGTTTCGCATGGCACTCGCGAGTGCTGTCGCGATCGCCGGTATCGGGACACTGCTCGCCGTCGAATTTTTCCTTACTACGCTGATTGTGCTACTGTTTCTGCCCGAGATTCCGGCGTTTGGCGTGATGATTTTCAGCCTCATTCTCGCAGCCGCCATCGGCTGGCTCCTCTGGCTGGCCATCGCAACCGGCTATCGGATACTCCTCCCGGTTCCGTTGCTCGTCGGGCGGTTCTCTCACGATGGGATGGCCGATGCTATCGAGCTGGTCGCACGAGGGGCAACGCAGCCACCCACTCCTTCCGAGGTTCGACGCAGTATTACGCCCCAGTTTGCCGTCATCATCGCCGTCGCGCTCGTTGCGCTGCTCGCTCCAGAACTGATCGAGCGCATTCCCGTGATCACCGCTGAGTCGATCGCCGTTCTCGCGGGACTTGCGTTCGTCTGCTATCATACGGGGACGGTCGTCTACGAAGAGTGGACAGCAGGTGGAACCGTCCAGAACGACCTCGAAACGACTGCCCGGATTCCCGACGGCGAGCGAAGTAACGGTGGCTCGATCGATCGGGACGGTTCGATCGACAGCGACACTCTGCAGGTGCGAATGGACCGGCTGGCGAGTCAAGCAAACGTTGCTTCGCCAACAGTTCGAGTCGGCCGAGCGAGACGACCGATCGCTGCTGCGGTCGGCTACCGACCCGAAACCTCGACGGTCATCGTTTCGGACGGGCTGTGTGAGACGCTCAGCGACCGGGAGGTAGACGCCGTTCTCGCTCACGAGCTTGCACACGTGGCGAACCGTGATGCGGCAGTGTTGACGGCCCTGTCTCTCCCAGCGGCCAAGTTCGAGACGATGATGAGTGAACCAGACGCCGATGAGTCGGCCGACGAGCCGGTGTTTTATCCGCCGTTTGCGATAGCCATCGCAGTTCCAGTGGCTATCTGTACGCGGGTGGCCGTCGCTGTCGTCGCCAGATACCGCGAGTACGTCGCCGATCGGGCAGCCGTGTCGATCACCGGCGATCCCGCCGCCCTCGCAAGCGCGCTCGAATCCCTCGATACAGACGGTGGCCGTCTTCCGGCATCGGATCTGCGCGCCCACCGCGGGACAGCGGCGTTCTCGATCGTTCCCCCACCGTGGGAGGAACACCGATTCTTCGATCGAACACGTCGGTTCGTGTGGCGAGGCGTGTTCGGCACCCATCCGCCGACGGCAAACCGGATCGATCGGCTCCGATCGGCTATTGCCGGTGACGAGTAACTGCCGACACACAATACTAAACACAACTGACCGTCATCTCATGGTATGGGACGACCAGTCAACTGGGGGGTTCGGCTCCGGATGGCGTGTCTCTGTCTGGCACTTGTTCCGCTCTTTATTATTACGCTGGCTGTCGAACTCGTGTTGTTCTGGTTCGTGTTCGCTCTCGCGTGGATCGTCGTCGTCGCGATGATAAATGTCGCCATCAACGTTGTTGCGATGGGTATTGGGCTGTTCACACTCTTGTTGTTTGATACTATCGTCTTCGATGGGGTCACGTTTTCGTCGACGGTGTTCCTTCTGGGGATACCACTCGGCCCCATTGCGTTCTCCGGGATGATCGCTGTCACTACCTGGGAGGCGTTCACTCAGCCCGACGTATCGGTTCTGTTTCCGACAACCGCCGAAACCAACGAGGAGGCACGCCTCGAGGCATACGTCAATCGGCTTGCACAGCAAGCTGCAATACCCAGCCCAGATGTCGCCGTTGCGGAGACGGGCTCGCCGCTCGTGCTCTCCTCCGGGTTGCGACCGGCAACCTCGACGATTCTCGTCTCTCGGGAAACCGTTTCCATGCTCGATGACGACGAACTCGAAGCCGTCCTCGCTCACGAAATCGCCCATATTGCGAACCGAGACACAGCAGTCATGACAGCAGCGGCGCTCCCAAAGCGCGTACTCGGCGTGTCACCGACGTCGATTACACCGATTCTGTTTGTGATGATCCCAAACCGCATCTTCGAAACGACTATCAGGCTGCTGATCAGCGCTCTTGGTCGAACACGTGAGTATGCGGCGGACGATGGGGCCGTTGAACTGACCGGCTCTCCGGCGGCACTCGCAAGCGCACTCCAAACGCTTGACGAATCGATGGCCCAACAACCACAGAGCGATCTGCGGACCGAACTGCCAACAGCGGCATCGTCGATCGTTCCCGCTCCCCGTCCCCCATCGGCGTGGCGGATCCACTACCGGCTGACGGCGACACATCCACCGACGAAAAAACGGATCGATCGCCTCCGATCGATCGCTAACCAACCACTGTAAACACGTTTCAAAATGGAAAATTCAAAAAATTAAAGTCGCATTATCTTACACTAGTAGAGAAGGGGGAGTATGACAGACAGCGCGAGCGAGGGAAGCGGGGGAGAGGTCGAGGGCGGCCTGTGGGCGGACAGCCCGACCACAGAGCGCGCGTTCGAAGGGAATCCAACTGCGACGGAACTGTTCGACGACGATGACGAGCCGTTTACGTGGGACCCGTCAGACTGCGGTGGGAACGGTGACTCGACTGAGAGTACACAGATACAGGATCAAACGGCGAGTGACGTTTTCGGCCAACTGCAGACTGCCGTCGACGACGATAACGACGAGATCCTCTCAGAGGAAACACCCGAAGACATCATCGCAGTCGCCGACGAACCGCCGGAGGAGCCAGAGATCGACGACAGTCTACTCGTCGACGACGACGAACTCACTGATCTGTTGCTCACTGGTCGAACGGAACAGGAGGGATTTCAGTGGATCGAAAACGAGGAGTCCCCCGATGGAGACGGGGCCGGGGAGTTCGATTGGATCGACGACGACAGTGACAGGGTTGATCTGAGCGGCGACAAGGACGCTGGCGAGGAGGCGTTCGACTGGGTCGAAGACGACGAAGACGGCGATGATGACGCAGAGTTCGACTGGATCGAAGACAGTGAGGAGGCGTTCGACTGGATCGACACTGACAGTGCTGACGAGTCGATCGACGGCGACGCTGACGACGTGACGATCGGTTGGAGCGACACCGACGCCGTGGCGGAAGCGATCGGCTGGAACGAGGCTGCCAATCAGGCCGATCGATCGAGCACAGTGAGTCGTGAGGAGCGCGAGCCGACGGTTTCGGTGTTCAGCTGGGGCGGGTAGTGGACGGTTCTGCTCGTCTCTCCACTGCCAACAATTAAGTATCAGCTGTTGGATTACTCCAGTATGGTCGGGTTGACGACGGTGATCGCCGGATTTGGTGCGGTGATCGCCAGCTATGGGGCCGTCAGATACGCTGGGGGCGTCGAGACGACGGTGCTTGAGGCCCACGAGCGGTGTGAGCGCGCCTGGGGAAACGTCGAGGTGTTGCTCGAACGCCGCCACGACGAGGTCGGGACGTTGATCGACGTTGCAGCCGAGCACGTCGACCACGAACGGGCAGTTATCCAGACGCTGGTCGATGCCCGCGAACGCGCGATCGAGGCCCAGCATCCACCGGAAGCAGCCGACGCGAGCATCGAGATCAGAGAGGCGCTTTCCGAACTCGATACGGTCGTCTCCGAGGTTCCAGAACTTCAGTCCGCAGAGCGGTTCGCCGACCTCCGTAACAGTGTTACTGAGATCGAACGGCGTCTCGAAACCCGCCGGGAGTACTACAACGAAGCAGTCGCGGCGTACAACGTTCGGATCGCACGGTTTCCAGAACGGTTCGTCGCAGCGCGCCACGGGCTCGAACCGCGCGAGCCATACCAGGCGTCGGCGGCCGCCCACGACGCACCCAACGTGCGGGAGCGATTCGACAACGCCGTCAGAACCGATCGGTCAGTCGATCCCGATACCGGCACGAACGGTGGGCACTCGGCCCCCGACTGAGGCCGTAGCGTGATTCTCTTTCTGTATCTGGCGCTGCTCGCCGGCTCGTTTGTCGGCGTCTTCGCCGGTGTCGCGATCGTCTTGCGCGGATTCACTCGCTACCGACAGGCAGTCACGATCACCGACACACCGCTGTCGACAGCCGATTCGATCGCCGTCGGGCCGGCAGCGATCACGGGAACGGTGGTGCCAGTCGACGAGCCGCTCTCACTGCCGGTCAAAGGCGGGCAGTGTGTGGCGTACGATCTGTCGGTCAGTGACGACGGCTACGGTTCGGCCAGACGACCACTCGACGAACGGCGAGCAACGGCGTTTGCACTCGACACCGATCGGGGACGGATTACGGTGACACCGGACGCGGTCGAGGCTGCCACACTCGATCTCTCGGCGCGTCGCCAGCACGAGTGCACGGTCGGAAGCTACGAGGAGCCGCCGGAGCTGATCGCCACCTTCCAACAGCGCCGCGCGCTCCCCGACCAGAACCGACAGTACGATCGGACGTTCGATCTCGAATGGATCGAGCCGGGCGACGAGCTCTATGCCTACGGTCGCATCGATGTCGACGAGGCGGCGATCGGAGCAGCGGGCGATCGAAACCCTGTTGTGCGCTGTGACGACTCGGTCACGCCCTTTCTCTCGGACAAATCACCAGAACAGTTGCTCCGCGAACGCCGGTTTGCCGTCGGTTGGTCGCTCTGTAAGGGTGTTGTGATCGCGACCGGTTCCCTTGCGGTCTTCCTGTGGCTCTCCGGGATCGGGGGGTTGCTGTTCGGCGCGTAAGGCAGGTCGCTGAGTGACACCTATTGGTCTGGTCCATCACGCAGCCCCTCGTACAGCCCCACAGCGATCGCCCGGACGAACAACTGGGCGTAGTATCCGACGCCGATCGAGACGAAAAACAACAGCCATAAAATGGCCGTTCCGGGATCAGGCGTGACGAACCGTTCGTAGAGTGAGACAGACGCCAGCACGCTGCCGATCGAGAACGCCACGAACAGGAACACAATAAGCCAGAACCGGATAACCCGGTAGCTCCCGTGGATCAGTCGGCGAGTCTGGGGCGGACGGCTCTGTTCCCACGCTGACAGCCGTTCGATCACGCGGGCGATCGGTGCAAGCGCCATCGCCACAATCCCGATCGGAAGCAGTGGAAGCGTTCGAAGCGAGAGGCCGGGTGACTCGTCGGTCTCATCCGGCCGCCGACCAGTGCCGACGGCCCACAGCGGCGGTCTCGGTGCCGTCTCTGGGTCGGTCAGCTGGGCCCGGCACGTGTCGCAGAACGTTGGAGCGGTCTCGTCTAAGTCACTAACTGTCAGCGCTGGCTCCAGAACGCAGTCCTCGTGGGTCGCATCGAGCCCGAGCAGCCGCCCCATCTGTTTGCGGACCTGCTTTTGTACTCGCATCACAAACTGTTCTCTGGGACCACTGAACCGATCGGTCGTGATAATCGCTGCCGAGCCGCCAACGAGTGCCAACCCATTGACGAACGGCCGCTCTTCGTGTGAGATCTGGGCGTTCGTCAGCCCGATCGCGATGTCGGCGTCGCTCCTGTTTGCCATTGCATCGAGCAGTGGCTCACCAGCGTATCCCTCGCCGAACGCCGTCGATTCGGGCTCGACGATCTCGCCTGGCTGTGGACCCTCGCGGTGCTCGGCGTCGATGCCGAACGTCTCAGAGAGCGTCTGTGTGGCCGTCGTGACTGCCGCCGTCGAAACGGTACCGAGAGTGCGTATCTCGACTGTCGGTCGGCGATCGGGTGGAAAAATCGGCATCCGCAATCAGTACTTCGGATCGGCACCCGTCGTCTCGTAGACCGCCTGCATCAGTTCGTCACGGCGCTCTTGCCAGTGGTCGAGGGCAGCGGGGTGGGTGGGGTAGTTTTCGTAGTGAGCGAGCAGTTCGTCGGCACGGCGTTTCGTCTGATAGAGCGTCCAGATCGTATCGAGGTGGTCGCGGCTTTTGTACAGGGCTTCGGCTTTGAGTTTGAGGCCGATATCCGTGCTGCCCGAGTACAGCGCCTCGGCGAGTTTGTCGCCGGGCATCGCCGCAAGCAAGCTCATCAGATCGTCGACATCGATCGCCGTCGAGAGGATGTTGTAGACATCCAGTGCAGCGTACCGGGCCCCAAAGTGGTCCATCACGCGCTCGTTGTACGTCCAGAGGGTGGCCTCGCCGTAGGTGCCCGTTTCGAGGGCCTCGATCGCCTGCTCGGCAGCGTACGTTGCGCCGTAGGCGGCCCCAGCGATCCCGCCGCCAGTGGTCGGATTGACGTGGCCAGCGGCGTCGCCGATCGCCATGTAGCCGGGGTGGACGGCCGAATCGTAGGGTCGACGTGTCGGGAGGGCTGCGCCGAGTTTGTCTTCGACCTCGGCTCCCTCGAACTCGGGGCGGTTCCGGAGGTCGCGTTTGAGATCATCGACGAGTTCCATCGGCTCTTCGGTCATCTGGAAGCCGAGTCCGGCGTTGATCTCGGTTTCAGTGCGTGGGAAATACCAGAGATAGCCCGCGGCGCGTTCGGTCGGCTTGAACACGAGTGCGTCCGACCACTCGACTGGCTCCTCGACGTGGACGATCTCCCGGTAGGCCGAACAGAACTGCGAGTAGGTGACGTTCGTATCGAACGTCGATCCGGCGAAGTCGATGGTGTCCTGGAGCACAGAGAGCGCGCCTGCCGCGTCGATGACGATCTCTGCGTCGTAGCGCTGTGGACTCCCCGTCCGGATTGCCTCGACACCAGTCACGCGGCCGTCGTCAGCCTGGATGACGTTCTGGACGACCGTATCGTAGTGGAAGTCAGCGCCGGCCTCGCGTGCCCCTTCGATGATCAGTTTCCCGTACTTCCACCGATCGATGACTGCCAGCTCGCCGGGGACGGGAATTTCGAGGACGGTGTCCTCCTGTGGGATCTCGAAGCGGCCGTGGTCGACATCGATGTTGGTAAACGCCGGTTCGAGCTGCGATTTCGGGATCGCGTCGGGAAATGAGTCTGCACCTTTCAGGGCGTCGCCACAGGCGATGTGGCCAGCCTCGTCTTTGGTTTTCCGATCGAGAACGACGACATCGTACCCCTTCTGTGCGATCGCCGCTGCGGCATAACATCCTGCAGTCCCGGCCCCGACCACGACGACGTCCAGCGAGTGTCGACCCGTGGGTTCGGTGGCGGACTGCTCCTGCGTACTCATAATGAGAGTGTCCACACTGCGGTAAGAAAACGTTTTATGTGTCCCAGTTTGGCCAATCGATCCCGACACTTCAGGAACAATCTACTAAAGAGTTTTTATGGGGTCGTCCGTAACGGGCAGTATGACTGAGTATACGATCGAGTTCGTTGGGACGGGAGAGACGATCACCTGTACGGACAAAGAGACGATTCTGAGCCGGTGTCTCGAAGAGGGAATCGCCCAGGAGTACTCCTGTCGGGTCGGGATGTGTCTGGCGTGCTCTGCAGAGATTCTCGATGGAGAGGTCACCCAGCCAGCCGCTCGCGGGCTCACCGAGGACGAAGCCGAGAACTACGCCCTCACCTGTATGGCGCGACCGCAGTCCGATCTTCGACTCGATCGGGGCAAGTATCCACCCAGCATCGAGGGAGATGTCGAGGCTGGCGCGGATGATGGTGCCGTCGCGGACGACTGATCTGGAGGCCTGTTCTCGGCGCTGTCGGTCGTGCACCGAGCGCACACGACCCCAACACGGTCTGGAGACGGAGTCTCGTACTGACGCGTATGGATCGCCAGATAACACGACGGGCCGTCCTTGCAGCAGCGACGGTTTCGATCGCCGGCTGTCTCGGTGGGGACGGACTCGGGGCGTACGGCTCCGGTAGCGGATCGAGCGACGCCGACCCAGAGCCGATGTCGGCGACGCCGGACGAAGCGGCCATCGACGAGACGGCGGTGCCGATCGCTGACGAGCAACTGCCGGTGGAGTACGACCTGTCGACGCTTCGTTCGGAGATCGTCAGTGGTGGCGTCCCACAGGATGGCATTCCGTCGATCGACGATCCGGTGTTCGAATCCGTCGACGACGTCGGTGACCGGTTGGACGACGGTGATCCGGTTTTTGGCGTGATCGTCGACGGCGAGGCACGCACCTATCCACAGTCGATTCTCGTCCACCACGAGATCGTCAACGACACGATCGCCGGGACGCCGATCGCGGTCACGTACTGTCCGCTCACCGGGACGGCGATGGGGTTCGAACGCGGCGCTGTCGAGTTCGGTGTCTCGGGACAGCTACTGAATAGCAATCTCGTCATGTACGACCGAGAAGACGAGAGTTACTGGCCCCAGATGCTCGGCACAGCCGTCGACGGACCGCTGTCTGCGGCATCGCTTCGTGAGGTTCCGGTCCACTGGAGCACGTGGGAGCAGTGGCGATCGGCCTATCCGGACTCGGACGTCCTCACCGAGGACACAGGTCATGCCAGAGACTACGGCAACGATCCGTACGGCGAGTACAATCCGATCGGTGGCTACTACGAAGAAAACGAGGGGCCGATTTTCGGGCCGCTCTCCGAGGACGATCGTGAGCCGCCAAAACGGATGGTCATCGGTGGCCGGCCATCCGAAGGATCGTTCGCGATCGATCGGGAGCGACTCCGTGACGAGGAACTCGTTGCGTTCGACCACGAGGGGACACTCATGATCGCCGTCGCTGACGACGAACTCGGGGCCGTCTACTGTTACCGAAATCCAGAAGCGCACTCGTATACGATCGACGGCGGACAACTCGTCGACGGCGACGGAGAGTCCTATCCGCTGGATGACCCGCCGTTGTCGTCGGTCTACGTCTACGATGCGATGTGGTTTGCGTGGGCGGGATTCTATCCGTCGACGGAATACCACTCATGAGCGCTGACCACGACACACACGCCGGGACGATCGACACAGCCACGACAGCGCTTCGGCAGCGAGTACGGACGACGGGGGCAGCGATCCGACTGATACCCCGACACCCGGCCGCGCTTGCAGTCGGAATCGTCGCGAGCGTCGTCTATCTGGGGAGCTATCTGTGGGCACTCAACTTGTTGTCAGTCAGATCCGGCCTCGGTGTCTCCGTGCTGGTCGTCGAGGACCCGCTCGGACGCCTGTTCGATCGGACCGGGCCGGTCAACTTCGAGTCGATCGCGATCGTCGATCTCGAACTCGTTCGGCTACTCGTCGCGCCGATCGATCTGTTCGTCGGGGGAGCACTCGCGGTACTCGTCGGCCTCAACATCGGACTTGCGGCGCTTGCAATCATCCAGCCGAAAGCCTGTGGGATCGGTGCCGGAAGCGGGTTCGCTGCCTCGATCCCGGCACTGCTGTCGGGGTCTGCCTGCTGTGCGCCGGTGATCGCGGTCGTCCTCGGCATTCAACTCGGTGGGACGCTGCTGACGATACTCCCGTGGCTGTTGCCGATCGGGGCAGTGGCGTTGCTCGGTAGTTTAGTCTACGTCGGTGGGCTCGTGGGCGTTCCAGAGCCCGAAACGGCTGTAAATCCGTAGCTACTCAACGAAGTCGATGTCTTCGCCCGATGCAGCGACCTCTCGCTGGGCAGCCGTTTCACTGTCGGCGCTGCCGTAGATCTGCGACGAGGTGACGCCGGTGACGACGATCATTGTTCGCATACTGCCTTCAAGTGTCTCGTCGATCGAGGTCCCCCAGATGATGCGCGCGTCGGGGTCGATCCGATCGTAGATCTCCTCGACGACGCCCTCGGCTTCTTCGATCGACATGTCGTTGCCGCCGGTGACGTTGACGAGTGCAGAGCTCGCACTGGAGATGTCGACGTCGAGCAGCGGCGATCGCAGGGCGGTTTTGACTGAATCGGTTGCCTTGGCTTCGGAGTCGGATTCGCCAAGGCCGATCATGGCGACGCCGCCGCGTTCCATGACGGTGCGGACGTCGGCGAAGTCCAGATTGACCAGGCCGGGTTTCGTGATGAGTTCGGTGATACCCTTGACAGAGCGCATCAGGACCTCGTCGCTGACTTTGAACGCCTGACGGACGGGGAGTTTGCCGACCGAGTCGAGCAGCCGATCGTTGGGAACGACGATGACGGTATCGGAGACGTCACGCAGCCGTTCGAGCCCGGCTTCGGCGTTCGTCCGGCGGACCTCGCCCTCTGCGGTAAAGGGGGTCGTGACGATCGAGATCGTCAGCGCGCCGGCCTCGCGGGCGGCTTTGGCGACGACGGGTGCAGAGCCGGTGCCGGTGCCGCCACCGAGTCCAGCCGTCACGAACACCATATCCGAGCCCTCGATCGCCTCGTAGATGTCCTGTTGGCTTTCGAGAGCGGCTTCCTCACCGACCTGGGGGAGCGAGCCGGCACCGCGGCCGCCGGTTTTCTCCTCGCCCATCAGGATCTTCGTGTCGGCTTCGATCTCGACTAAGTGCTGGACATCGGTGTTTGCGGCGACGAGTTTCGCGCCGTGGATCCCCTCCTCGTGCATCCGGTTTACGGTGTTGCCACCGGCACCGCCACAGCCGACGACGGTGATATCCGTTTGAAGATCGTCGAGTACGTCTATGAGTTCATCATCAGTCATCGTCCCCGTGTCTGGACTCTCGCCCGAGGGGTCAGCAGTCTCTCTGTCACCGAGCTCGGCCGACTCCTCGTCTTCGGCTTCGTCGATCGCGTCGTCGATGAGGTGCTCCATTCTTGCCCCAGTCTATACAATGAAGCATAATTACCTTTCCCCACTGCGTCGGACAGACGTCTGACACGTTATTGCATACATATGGGATCGGAAGACAAAATACTGGCATAGTTCACCGCGCCAATCGGCACAGACGCCACGTTTGGGCACCGATCAGCGGGGAAACTCGTCGATTCGCCGGCTCGAAACGCGATCGAGGGTGATCGTCTCGCCATCGATCGTCACTGGCTCGCCCGAAGCGAGGGCACCGAACTTCGGCCCCTCGGGAACGCCGGCTTCGCGGGCGAGTTCGGGATCGAAGGCAGTCTTTTCGGCGATGACGGCGTCGTCGTCGACCGTCACCGTGTCATACGACGGTTCCAGAACCGTTGCAAGCTCCTCAATCAGTGCCTGCCGATCGGCGGGCGCGGCCACTGCAGCCGCCGATCCGACGCGGCTGGCTCCGTTTTCGGTCGTGAAGGCGACAGTGTGTTCCTCGACGATCGATCGCACGCGATCTGGATCGATGCCTTCGGCCGTATCGACCAGTCCTGCGGGAAGCGCGACGATCTCGAACGATCGGTCCTGACGGTCGCCAAACCGGACTCCCTCGTCGATTGCTCCGAGTTCGCGTTCGACGCGGTTGACGAGCGCAAGCGATCGATCACCGACCGCGCGCAGCCACGTCTCGCTGACGACGTCGTATCCGAGGTCCGCGATCGTCGCTTCGAGGGCAGGCCTGTCGCCGTCAACAACGGCGTATGCGGCCGCGCTGGCGTCGAAGGCGCGATCGAGTAGCGAGCGGTGGCTTTCAGGGTCGCCCATCGCGTCGAGTGCCCAGTCGGCGGCGACGTGACCAACCGCCCACGGCGTCTCGCGGACGATCCGTTCGAATCGGGGGACGTAGTGGCCACCACCGAAGCCGACGACCTGCCGTCTCGGCTGTGAGTCGTGACGATCGCTCGAACGCGCGTCAGTATCGTGATCGCGGTGGGGGTCGACCCCACGAAGGTCGAGAATCGCCCGGGCGACGGCTGTGGCACCGGCGGGATCGTCCCACTGCTCGTCGCTGCTGCCGAGTTCGGCAAAGAGGGAGGGACAGCCCACTGCAGAGGGGCCGTGATGGGTACACTCCATCCCGACGTCGTAGCCGGCTGGGGCGTGGTCATCGAACGCCCTGAGCAGGTGAGCCAGTGCGTTCGGAGCCGCCTCGGCCAGCGCCTCGTCCTCGCCGCCGAACTCTGCCGGACCGAAGTTGCCAGTAAAGTGACCGGTCAGCAGTGGCCCGGTTTCCCCAGCGTGTCGCGACGCGAACACGAGCAGATCGGGCTCGCAATCAAAGGCCGCTGCGGGCGATTCAAGATCGAGATGGCGCTCGTCGAACGATCGGAGTTCGACACCATCAGTTCGGTAGTACGTGCCGCCGCCGTCGGCCGAGGGGCGATCGGTGTCGGTGTGTTCGGTCCACGCCACCAGCTCGCGAAGCTGGTCACAGATATGGACCGAGGCCCGATCGGCCCGGCTCTCGACGATCGCGAGACTCATACGAGACGGTCTTTCGGAACGCGGTTAACGACCACGGTTTCCGATCGCCACGATCTGTGTTGCGCGTAAGGGTTATATTCCGTGGGTTGGTACCATATGTCGTGATTGCTGATGAGTAGACGGAGTTACCAGTGTACGGAGTGTGCTGAGCGGGTCGTTCCACAGACGTACCGCGCCTGCTGTCCGGAGTGTGGGGGAGCACTTCGGACGGGTGGCGGCTACTGACTGCTAGTCCGTTCGTACGGGGTCTTGGCTAATCTGGTAGAATACCGTTCGCACTGATGACATTTCACTGGTTATCGTGCAAGATTCAGAGGATGAGCCACTCACTAACTATCTCGTTTTCTCCACGTGTTGTCAAAAATAGGCTGCTGAATACACAGCGCGAGTGTGGCATATCTCGAGCTATGGTGTTCTCTGTAGTGGTCAGTCAAATCCACAAAATTAACTCCCCCACCCACTGTCACGATTACGCGTGCATCCGTCGTGGAAACGAGCAGAGTGGTCGTTCGTCGGGGTACTCCTGGCAAACCTCGCATCGCTGGCCGTGATTTGGTGGTCCGACTGGCAAGTCCATGC
>LKMJ01004854.1_pt1 | contig 12668 bp, 12 predicted proteins | sample 643391 | NCBI WGS metagenome assembly LKMJ01 (sample SAMN04112250, study PRJNA286221) | soda lake metagenome | biome: soda lake; feature: Kulunda Steppe; material: water; isolation source: sample PL-Br10 brine of Picturesque Lake | place: Russia: Kulunda steppe | collected 2010-07
ACTCCTGGGCCGGGTGCTCACCTCCAAGGTTTGAGCGCCCAGCCCCTCCTCCAAGCCCCTGCACGCCCCCAGACCGCCCCCCCTGGTCCTGACCCAGCCAGCCCCGCCCGGCGCACGCGCCAGGACGCTGTGCCGCGGGCTGACGGTGTCTCACGCAGCGCAGTGCATGCCGTGCTGCCCAGCAGCAGCGGCGCAGGCGCGCAAGGGCTGGTGTACGTAGGGCCGGCTGCGCAGGGGCCGGTGGGGGGCGTGGTGGGGGCGGCGCCCGCCGGGCAGCCCTTGCACGTGCAGGGGGCTGGCACAGACCCGGGCACCGGAGCTGCGCAAGAGGCAGGTCTGCAGCAGCAGCAGCAGCAGCAGCAAGGGCAAGTGGCCACGACCGCAGCAGAGGATTCCTTTGCAGGCCAGGCACCAGACGCGGGGCAGCCGGCGTCGCAGCAGCAGGGGGCGGAGGCAACAACGGCGGGGGGGGAGGGGGAGCAGGGCGCCTCCGCGCCCGCGCCCGGCAGCAGGATCATGATCGACCCGCGCGGCAGGGGGGCGGTGCCTGTGGTGGTGCCTGTACTCTACTCCAGAATGAGCAGTGCCGACAGGCGTGCGTACTCGGGATGGCAGCTGAGCCGCCCGCCGCACCACGGCCCTGCACACGAGGTACGCAGCCTTCCCACAAGCTAGCAACATGTCAAGTGCACGCGCATTCACGTACATTTATGCACACGCGCACACACACACACACACACACATGCATGCCCACATAGCAAGCACACGCGCAGCGCCCACACATCCCGTACGTGCAGGTGTTTGAGGCGGCGCGACACCCTGTCCCCCACTTTGAGGGTGTGCCCGCGCGCACAAACGTCCGCCTCAAGATGAGCCCGTCCACGCCGTACTGGGAGAAGCCGGAGGTGCTGAGGGAGGCAGAGGATTGGGAGGAGGACAGGAGGCAGAGGCAGCAGGTACGTGGACTGGTGAGGGTGTATGTGAAGTCATGGGTCAAGGGCGTTGGAGCTGATCCAAGGTGGCACTGGGCAAGCAATGCACACTAGGAGCAAAGAAACAGGTGGGAGGACGCCAAGCGTGGCGAGGAGCAGGTGGGAGGAGGTCAAACGCGGGAAAGAGCAGGTGGGAGGAGGCCAGACGCGGGAAAGAGCAGGTGGGAGGAGGCCAAACGCAAGAAAGGGCAGGTGGGAAGACGCCAAACACAGGAAGGAGTAGGTGGGAGGAGGCCAAACGCAGGAAAGAGCGGGTGGGAGGAGGCCAAGCGCGGGAAAGAGCAGGTAGGAGGAGGCCAAGCGCGGGAAAGGGCAGGTGGGAAGACGCCAAACACGGGAAGGAGCAGGTGGGAGGAGGCCAGACGCGGGAAAGAGCAGGTGGGAAGACGCGAAACGCGGGAACACGCAGGTGGGAGGACACCAAACGCAGGAAAGCGCAGGTGGGAGGACGCCAGACGCGGGAAAGAGCAGGAGGGAGGAGGCCAGACGCGGGAAAGGGCAGGTGGGAAGTGGCCAAACGCGGGAAAGGGCAGGTGGGAAGACGCCAAACACGGGAAAGAGCAGGTGGGAGGAAGCCAGACTTGGGAAAGAACAGGTGGGAAGTGGCCAAGCGTAGGAAAGAGCAGGTGGGAGGAGGGCAAACACGCAAAAGAGCAGGTGGGAGGAGGGCAAACGCGCAAAAGAGCAGGTGGGAGGAGGGCTCAGAGGCCAGCGCTGGGGCCATGGTGGAGCATGAGGAGGCCAGAGGCACATATGTTTAAGGTTCAAGTTTTCAAGGCTGCATCTGCCAAACGAAGGCAGCTTAGCCGGTTGTGAGCCTCCAGCGAGGGTCGAACCCCGAACCCACAGGTTGCGAGGGTGGACAGCCGACTTCCCTCGCGGGTGCTCCGCCGCCAGAGGCACAGGGAGGCGGGGCTGGTGCGAAGGCAGGCGTTGCAAGGGCCCAGATGCCTGGAGGATGATCAAAATGCAATGGGTGTGGCATGGGGAGCGATGCAGCGGCCGTGCCAGCCGAGCACGTTAGAGGCCTCGTGGGCAGTGCGCATGCCTGCAAGGCTGTGCCTCTGCACTGCATTCTGCTCGCCACGGCCCTTTTGCCATCCGGGTATGCTTGCGGATGTGGGCGGCCCTCTCAAGCCAGAACCGCTGCCAGGCTGAGTGGTCTCCTGCCTTGCTCTGCGAAGCAAGAGGCCCCTCTTTAGGGCGGATGGGTTTCCTGCTGTGCTCCTTCATGCAGAAGACCCCTTCCAGGGGCCAAGTGGCGTCTCTCTGCTTTGCAGTGCTTTGCGGTGAATGAGGCCCCCTGTGTGGGTGCCCATCCGCGTGGAACACGGGCGTGTGTTTGCAAACGCACGTGTGGAGTTTTGCACACCTTGAATGATCGCACGAGAGGTTGTAGCGCCCACCAAACCGCATGGACCACCACTGCGGCACCCCATGCAGCAGCACATGGCTCCATGTGCCTGTCTTTACTGCTTGTGCCTGTCTTTACTCCTTGTGCCTGTCTGTACTCCATGTGCCTGTCTTAACTCCTTGTGCCCCATGCAACACGTGGCAGCAGGCGCTGCAGCATCCGCGCTTCACATCCATGATGCACCTTCTTGACCCTCTTGTTTGTGTCGTGCGACACGTGCCGGCAGGCGCTGCAGCATCCACGCTTCAGGTCCGTGACGCTGGAGGAGGCCAACAAAATTCTGGACGAGGAGCGCGCAGAGGAGGAGGAGGCCATCAAGCGCAGCGGTCAGAAAACCCTGCGCATGGAGAGGGCGGCTCGTGCTGCGTGGGCAAGGTGCGCTGGCAGGCAGGCGCTGTCTGTTTCTGGGCTGTCATTTGTGCATTGATGGTTGGCCTGGGGGTGGCAGAGCAGGACTTGGCCCATGCCATACAACCAACATAAGTGGGGGCGGTAGGCAAGCAAGCAAGGCATGTGACCTTGCATTCGTTAGAGTGTGATGCCAAGGCCTTGCCTGTGTTTTTCATGTTGCTCATTTCACTCTTGTCCTGTCTTCTTCCCGCCTTTTGTCTCCATTTCAGCCCGTGTGTCCCATGGCTTACAAATGAAGGATCCGGGCCCGGCAGCTTGGCTTTCCCCTGGGCGTGCACGTGCGTGCGCACACGCACACACACGCACACAAACACACACACATACACACATACATATACACACATACCCGCACGCATGCACTCTCACCTGCACACACAAACACGTGCGCTGACACCCCCAACAGCAATTCCCCCAGGCGCGCGCAGGAGGCAGAAGTTCCACAACAACTTGCAATGGGCCTGCGCATGCGCACACATGTCCACGTGCACTTGTGCCCCCCATCCTTCCTTGGCGCGCGCAGGAAGCAGGAGTTGCAGTCGGAGGCAGTCTTGAAGCAGAGGGAGTACCGCGCGGCCAAGAGGCAGCAGCGGCTCCAGCAGCGGCTGGCAGAGGGCAACTCTGGCAGCAAAGGAGGCAGTGGAGGAGGCAGTGAAGGAGGCAGTGAGGAGGGTCCTCAGGATCCTTGTGCCCGGCGCGAGCAGCAGAGGCAGCAAGAGGGGCAGGGGCATTTGGCTGACTATGGGTCGTACGTGCAATTGTCCGCCCCTGGCACTCTCGCGGCCGAGCACGAGAGCCCAACGTTTGTGGAGCTTGCTCACCACAGGTGCGTGCCATGCCGGGCAGGGGTCCTGTGTACTGCGTCACGCAGGCAGCTGCCCTGCGCGCTACGCCAGGCAGACTGGAAACATTGGTCAGGCTGATCGCACCGCCACGTGCCAGCAGTGGTTGTGCTTGCAGGGGTGCAGTGGCAAGGCCTGAATGAGTGTTGTTTGTGATCGCATGTGTTGGGGGAAAGGGGGCTCTTGGTCCGTCATTTGCGGCTGTGCCTTCTAAGCCCCTGAGTCCAGTGGAGGTGCCTGTTCATGAACCCCCAAGTCTCACAAAATGTGTGTGCTTGGGATCATAGCACTGTGGAGCGCGGAGCCCACTCTGACGAAACCCAAATCACCACCACCATCATCATCATCTTCATCATCATCATCATCATCATCATCATCATCTTCATCATCATCATCATCATCATCATCATCATCATCATCATCATCATCATCATCATCATCATTAACATCATCAACAGCAGCATCAGCATCAGCATCAGCATCAACATCATCATCATCATCATTCCACATACACATACACATACCATCATCATCATCATTTCACACACACACACACACACACACACACACTGCTGGCGCCCTGCATTACCTTGTGCGTCCAGCAGCTGCCAGCACCAAGTACATATACACAGGCTTGCACACACACACAGATACACACATACACACAGCTGGCACATACACACGCATATACACTTGCACTTGCACTCGTATGCACACACACACACACACACACACACACACACACACACAAACGGAGCTGGCGCGCTGTGCTGCGCTGCAGGACCGTGCGCGACCGGCAGCTGGCCATCGAGAAGGCCTTTGTGGACCTGCGGCTGCGGAAGTTGGACGATGTGCAGCCCCTGGATTGGCAGCGCGTGGACTACGAGCACGCCCAGAACAACCTGGAGCTGGCGCGCATCATCAAGGGTGGGTGGGGGTGCCTGACCCAGAATCTGCTCCTTCCAGGGTGATAGGGGTGTTTGGCTGGGGGTTGGCAGTCAACACCATCAACGGTGGGTGGGTGGGTGGGTGGGTGTTTACACTTGCAGTCTGCGTCACCAAGGTAGGTATGGATGTATGATAGAAGTCTGCGCCATCAACAAGCGTGTGGGTGAGCGCATCAGGATGAGTGGTTGGGTGTTTGACTTCGAGGCTGCACGGCCTTGGCCATCACAATTGCAGCCCCTAGACTGCCACTGACCTTTAATTCACCTAAGCCACCAATCTGTTATATACCTAGGGGCAAGTTGTCTGCACCCAGGGTAGATGCTCACTGTTATCAGGTGTAGTGTTCTCGTCAAGGGTTGTGATAACAAGGCCTGTGGTGGCCATTTTAGGGCAGTTGACAGCCGGTCTCTGTGTTAGGGCACAGCCCTCGGTCGAGCCCTTGTGCTAGACAGATGGTGCCAGAGTGCTGCCTACACATCACACAGCAAGCACACAGCACAGGCAGTGTCAACACAGCACACAGCACAGGCAGTGTCAACACAGCACACAGCACAGGCAACGGGGCGCCCATCCTGGCCCTGGCCCAGCACCAACACAGCACACTGCAAGCACAGCACAAAGCAAGTGCCAGCACAGCACACAGCAAGGGAATGGGGCGCTCATCCTGGCCGAGGCACAGCCCATGTGGTGGTGCTGATACCCAGCATAGGCCCAGCACAGGGGATCAAGAGGCTGCACAGGTTGGATCAAGGATTGAGGCAGGTCTTGTCCTGTGCAAGTGCTGTGCAAGTGGCAGGTTGGATCAAGGATTGAGGCAGGTCTTGTCCTGTGCAAGTGCTGTGCAAGTGCTGTGCAAGTGCTCACTCGGGCACCTCCCTGCCCTTCCTGCTCACCAAAGCACCTTACTCGTCAAGATAGCATGCTCACTCCTCACGCACTACCTCTCCCTCTGCCTTCCCGGCTCACCCTTGCACTGGGGCATGCACACTAGCATGCAGCATTGGCTCATGGCATCATTCTGAGCTGCGCATGCAGCCTGAATTGGTGTGCATTAAGTGCATCTTGGCCTGTGTTGCCCCTATAGCTCTGTCCCCCTGCCATCCGGACATCACCCCCCGGCTTGTGGTGGCCCACGTGCAGACTGTGGGTGCTCTTGTTGAGTGCTCTTGCTGGGTGCTCTTGCTGGGTGCTTTGCTGCAAAAATCCCCTACACCTCCTGTTGCTGCTGCTGCTGCTGCTGCTGCTTCTGCTGCTGCAGAGGACTTGGAGGAGAGAGCGGCAGCCCAGGAAGCTGCAGAGGAGCAAGAGATGGCGGCGCAGGAGGAGGCAAACGCCAAGGCGGTTGCTGTGGCAAAGCTGCGCAAGGAGGCGGCTGCCGCAATCCAGGCAGAGAGAGATGCAGATGCGCAACAGGAGGCGGACTCTCAGAGGGCAGGGGCAGGTAAACAACGCAGCACGGCTGGGGAGCGGCACCAACGGCGGCATGCTAGGGGGGCAGGAGGTGATGGCGACAGCGGCAGTGGTAACTCGGATGCAGAGGGGCCGCAGAAGCGCAACGAGGCAGGTGATACGCCGTTGCAAGCCGGGCAAGAGAGGACAAGCAGTGACGAGGAGTAAGGCAATGCTTGCTCTGCTTTTACTATGGAAGCCGTGAGGGCCATTGGGGGCACCAGCTGCAGGGAGGGGGCAAGGCGCGAGCAAGGACAGCTGGTGGATTGGAAGGCTGGGTGGCTTTGAGGGCTTTCAAATCTGGCTTGCCTTCATGGCCAGATCGTCAGCTCATCAGACCTTGGGCCACAAGCAAGAGGATGGGCTTGCGTGCTAGCTTGTGGGCAATTCCGGTGGCATGCATTAAGGGAGGGGCATGTACCTCGTTGAATTTGAACAGACCCGCACCTTGATCCGCACCCAAACCTTTCAAAACGAGTTGCCCAAAGTTTCAAATTAACTTTCTCGCTTGCGGGCAGTCCATATCAACAGTCCATTCATTGCAATTTATAATTGACACGTCTCTTTTGCGGGGTAGTGCGGGAAGCTGTGGGAACAGATTTCTGTAAGTAAATTAGATTGCACGCCATACTTGAAGAGATGCAGAGTGTGCGGTCACACTAGTATCCAATAAAAACGACTTGGCACAGCAGATTGTGGGAGCAGTCTACAAGCATGGTATTCACACCTAGCCGACTTTGGTATGTGTACAAGCAACTCCAACCTAGCTTGTTTGGGGTTGCAACACAGTAAGGTTACGATATACAGCTGTACTACAGTAGTACCTGCCAAAAGAGGGCAGCTCAGCTGGAGTCTACTTAGTAAGGAACTTTCACCACCTGTTGTAAACGCCATTGCTAGCAATCGCACTTAAGGTTCGAAGGCCTTACTCATTCTTGTGATCCTTGTGATCCTTGTAACAAACGTCAATTTGATTCTCAATGTCCACTCCTAGTACTGCAAGAAATTGCTGCTGTGGTGTATTAATAAGTTACAGATAACAAGTTAGGGGTTAACTGATTAAGTTAAATCTAGTGAGAAGTGTACATCAGACTGCCCCTTTTCTCGCCTTGCTGTCCTACCTGTGCTTATTTGAAAGAGCTTGCGGGTATACACATATGTATGTGTGATCTAATCTAGACTTGTAAGGTAGCATGAAGCTAGTAGACAAAAAGTCTTTTGAAAGGTGACGATATATGCAGGCTAGACCTCTGCAGAGTTTTCATCCTTTGCCCTATACTTGCTAATGCATGCTCTGCGACTTTTCTGCAAGTTGCTTGAGGAGACTGTCCTTCCCTGAACTTCCAAAAGCGCCTTCTGGTTTGACTCTGAGTTTCGCTTTTAACCAAAACCTCTTGCTTTCAGACACTACTTTTCTTCTCATCATGTTATAGACTGGCTGAAGGTCTTAACGCATTGTAATTTTCTGAGACTATGGATATCTTGTTTGGCTGGCAGTGCCCGGAAAGCCAGGCATCTACATTATTAGGCGCCTTTTTCCGACACACCCAAGAGAGCGCAACAATAAACGCTTAGTCCCAATAAAAGGACCTTGGTTGGACGTTCTTCCTACAGTCTTTCCAAATACATGTTCTTTGCCCCCCCCCATGATGTCATTCGCAGCGTGGCTCAGTTCAGACTTGTCCACACTCTTCGCTATGAGACAGCTACTCAGAATCACAGGTCTCCCCTAAATTGTGAACTTTGTGAGGCTGATGATAATGTCCAGAATGAAAAACATGTCCTACTTCATAGCACACATCCCCAGGTGGTCTCTCTCTGCAGGAAATAGGCTCCCTTGTTCTCACAGGCAGGATCTCATGATGTGTCCGCTTTTTTAAACCAGAACAACCATAAACTTCCTTTTTTCCTTCATGAATTAATCGCTTTTTATGAGCAGGCTAGCAGTCGCAATTCTTGACTGAAGGCCCTATCCTTGTAAACCTTGTAACTTTCTGAGACTATGGATATCTTATTTGGCTGGCAGTGCCCGGAAAGCCCAGCAGTCAATCCACCTGGCTGAAGGTTAAATTTATTTTAACTAATCTTGCCTTGCCTAGGCAGTGTTTGAACACCCCGCTTCACCAGCTCCTGCCGCCCTAAAAATTGGCCCCACTTAACCCACAAGTAGCCATCCATGCTGGCAGTTAAACCTGAATACTTGAAAGGTTACATCATGTTCCGTGTCACAGTATGACAGATGTGCCTGAAGCAAGGGCAGCTTAGCTGAAGCAAGTGAGAACATTTCAAACGATCCCACTGTCACAATTTGTTGTCGATGTGAGAAAGAGGTAGAGGAGTACTACAGATAGTATCTGGTACCAGGCAAACCAGCTAGGTGATGAAGATCAGATGGGCAAGACTGCAAAACATCATAATTGGGTTGCTTTGCCTCTAAGGACGGTGACTGTTGATGGACCGCCTTTTTCTGTACCTAGGTATCTGCATCTGGATTTAGGCAGGCAGACACAGTGTGGCACGTTTCAGGTTACATTCCCATGCGCTGAGAGTTGAGACAAGAAGCTGGGAACATTTTGATGGTAGCTGTGATAAGTGTGGCTTGCAGGCAATTCAAGATGAAAAACACGCTCTTTTCTTGTGCCGTTGCACGCAAATGTGTTCGCTGAGGCTTCAATGTGCAGACTTGTTTCGCGATTTACCTATGGCTCACAAAATTACTGTCAATCAGACTGGAGCTTTTTATTTCTCTCAAGCTTGTTCTGAAGATGTCCAATATTTTCCAAAAACAAACTAATGATTCCTATCGTTTTATTTCAGAGCTTATGGATGTTTTTTTGATGGCTAGTATTCACCAGCAACCTGATCAGTCAAACTACCTGGCTGAAGGTCAAACTTAAACTTGTAAACTTAGCTGAAGCAAAATTGTAAGAGTCCAGCGACTTGTCAGACTTATTCATTTATGCTTAAAATGGCTTAATGGCGAGACAGGAAGTTCTGGCCCAGCTTACTAAGCCCACACTAAATCTGAAGGTGGGTGGCTGTCGCACTGGCGGCAGCGGGCTTTGCAGTCCTTTGGTGCGGAAGGGGTAGACAACATTCAAGGCTTTCAAACTACACAAGCACTAGCAGAGTTACGATAAAGGTCCCAAAACATACAGAACAAAGCTTGTGGCTTGCTGGGAAAGCCAGACCAAGGCTGCGGGTGCTAACAAAAAAAAAGACAAACATAATAAGGGGACAGATACAAAAGGAAGCCACAAAATTTCCAGAAGCGCATCCCCGCCGCTCGCTTCCTGACACGCACCCTAGAAGTGGTGCGTGTGCCCCTCTATCAACGCCACTCCAGCTGATGCGTTGGCATCATACAAGTGAGAGACAGGCCACGCTCAGGGGGGGCGCGCCACCTCCTTGCCCTTATTCATGCACAGCCGCGATGCCTGCTCCGAATCATGCAGGAGGGCGCTCCATGGCTCAGGCACCCTCCATCCAGCCTCATACCCTAATTGCCCTTGCCACATGCCCTGCCTCATAGCCAGCAAACCCTCACTTGCACAAACGAGTGGGCAGCTGTGCGACCTTTCCACTTAAGGTACACTTTTGGTCATCGCCCAAGATGTGCATGTTGTGTGTGCGTGCACTGGCACGCACTCGATCACCATCTGATACGCACGCAGCAATCCAGCTGGAGATCCAGCTGTGGGCATGCATGCTCTCGCGCGCTCACTCTACCTCACGCGCACGCCCTTGCGGTTAAGTGCGCGAGGCACGCACACTCACACTCGCCCTTACGCGCTCACTTTGCTGCCATGCGCACGCCTAGCTGCAAGACGTACGTGCTCACTCTGCTGATGCACTGGCGGTGACGGGGGCCTCTCCCTCCGCCGCAGGCGCAGCTGCAGACTTGCTGCGCTTGGGGGGCCTACCGCGCGTCTTGGCCTCTGCAGGGGCAGCCTCCGCCTCCGTAGCAGGCTTGGGGCTGGCGGTCCTGCCGCGGCGCGGCTTGGCCTGCGCAGACGCTCGTGCACGCGGCATGGGTGGGCGTGTGCATGCACGCGCGTGCAAGCATGCTTGGGCCAGCAGTACAGCAGAAGGGGCTGGCCTGTGGTCTCCGCAGTCCCGCTATGGGTTGATGCGCAGGTGAGGCGTGGTACAGCAGAGGGTTGTGCACGGATGTCCGCAGGGCCGTGCACAGATGCCTGCTCAGGCTGAACAGGCGAAGAGCATGGAGAAAGCATGGGCTTGTTTGTGATCAGTGACCACTCCTTTGCCCGAGCTGGCGCCCAACACAACAAGGCATGGCGCTCGCTGTATCGCGAAAGGGATGCCTCCACAGCATCACAGCAGTCTGGTCAGCAAAGAAGCCTTGCCACCGAAACAGTTGTGCTTGACTGCATACTACAAGCCTTGCACATGCAACACGGTTGTGATTGGCTGTCCTTGCGTGCATTTGTGTGTTCATTGCTTGTGCAATATCGTGCAGGCACAGGGTCTGCTACTGCAAGCCTCTCAAGCACGCGACGATTTGGATGGGCCCAAGACCACTGCTGCTGCATGCCAAGGTTCATGACCAGGACTGTGCACCCCATGCGTGTGCCTTGCTTGCCATGCACACCCGCCCTCTCTATGGCATCCGCTGCTGCACACATACACACACGCACGTATGCACGCCTGAATGCACACACTTCTGTCTACTCATCTTGTTCATGGCGTCTGCATCTGTGGCTGGCGTGTAGCTGGTTGACCCCAGCGCCTGTGATTCTCTCTTGCTCTCTCACACGCGTACAAAAACATACTTGTGTCCACTCACCCCGTTCGTGGCGTCCGCATCTGCGGCTGGCTTGGGGCTGCTGCGGCGGCTGGCCCGGGTGGTGGTGCTGGCCTGCACACGCAAAACACACACATATATTCGCGCCCGCACAAACTGTGTTCACACAGTGTTGGTACTGCATGGGGCTTACTTAGGGCTGCTGCGCCAACTGACCTGGGTGATGGCGCTGGCGGGCACACATGCGCTCACACGCACGCGCGTGCACCCTCGTGCAAACAAAAAAGTATGAAGCAATTGCAGCCAGTGCTGCACTCGACAGAGGCTGGTGCAGGTGGTGCAGGTGGCGTTGCTGGACTGTGCACGCAAACACGAGCATACACGCGCACATGGGCGCTTACACATTTACACAGTGCTGGCACTGCAATAGGCAAGAGCAGCTCATTAGCGGAGCACAGCGCCACAGCGCCTGTGACTCTTCCTTGCTTGTATGCAAGGGGGCACGTAAGAGTCAAAGGTGCTGTGGTGCTAAGTTACCCTCTTTCTCACATGCACGGACGCGCGCGCGCACGCACACACACAATCACACACACACGCTCAAGTCCACTCACCCCGTTCGTGGCATCTGCATCAGCTGCGGGCTTGGGGCTGCTGCGCCGGCTGGCCCGGGTGGTGGTGCTGGCCTGCACACACGACACGCACACCCAACATTGGCAGAGCGACACCAGGGCTGGCACGGCATCGCGACACCTATAGCCAGACACGCGCCTCTCTGGTTCACAAACAAGCGCACACATTCGCACATGCACACAAGCTCTAGCTTGCGCATCTGCCCCGCACACCCCAGTTAGCGCATCCAACGCATACATAGGCCATGCACACACAGCGCACGCCCACTGCCACAGTTGCATGTGATGCACACATACATACATACGCCCATGTGTGCGCTCTTAGCTCATCAACACACGCAACAACACGCACAGCCACAAAATACTGGAGCGTGCACACACACGCGCGTACACACACATGCACACACACACGTACACACGTGCACACACTCCCACACATACACACACATGCACACACGTACATTCAAATGTACACACACATGCACACACGTACACACAAATGTACACACACATGCACACACACACACACACGTACACACACGTGCACACACTCCCACACATACACACACACATGCACACACACGTACACACAAATTTACACACACACACCTCGCTGCCGTCACTGGAGGCTGCGGGGCGGGGGCTTCGCCGAGCACGCGGCGCGGCTGCGGCGGGCGCGGGCTCTGTTCGGGCCTCTGGCTCCGGCGCGCTCGCCGCAGCTTGTACTGCGCGCAGGTGCTCAGGGTCGTCCTCCTCTTCAGTTGAGGACATTGAGCCTGCAGCCACAAAGCATGCGTTGTGTGTGTGCGCATGCGGGTGTGGGTGTGTGGGTATGGGTGAGGTGTGCATGCGTGTGCATTTTTTCCTCTGGCGAGTGTTTCACCCAACAGCGCATTGGTGATTTGGGTGCTGATGCAACACTGCATGAACGATTATGGTGCTGACGCGACAGCGCATTGATAACGGCGCAAGAAGTGGTGAAGCCTGCAAGCGCATATGGTACGCATAATGTGCATCCACAGTGTGTGTGCAGTGGTCAGGCCATGATCTGCTTGGGGTGGGGAAGGGGTGTAGTGGACTCTGCAGGCGAAGGGTTGGGCGTCGAGCATGGTACGGAATTGTGTGCGTACATGCTTGCGTGTGCGTGTTCTTGTGAGTGTTGTATGTTCTGTGTGTGTGTGTGTGTGTGTGTGTGTGTGTGTGTGTGTGTGTGTGTGTGTG
>LKMJ01004855.1_pt1 | contig 12668 bp, 19 predicted proteins | sample 643391 | NCBI WGS metagenome assembly LKMJ01 (sample SAMN04112250, study PRJNA286221) | soda lake metagenome | biome: soda lake; feature: Kulunda Steppe; material: water; isolation source: sample PL-Br10 brine of Picturesque Lake | place: Russia: Kulunda steppe | collected 2010-07
GGGGGGGGGGGTGTCAGAGGGGTCCGCCCCAGAATTTACACGTGGCGTCCTTTAGAAAATTTTTTCCCCTCCTGGGTCGAGTGCGAAAAAATGTTTGTGACCTAATCTGATACATCAAATTGATTCAGGCTTACCCGTCCCTCAAGGGGAGCCCGAGACGAGCGAATCAGCAAGGCCCCTTTTTGCATGTTATATGCTAATACATTTATAGCGCTACATAGCGTTGTATAGCGCTATATGCCAACGCCGACCCCTTGTTATCATTGTGTCTAATTTTGCTAGTGCAGGTTAATATTTCTAGTAAATCATTTTAGGGTGCATGCATGATGCAGCTACGTCTAGGCCACCTGGGACTACTTGGGGCCACTTGGAGCCACGAGGCTACTTGGGACCATAAGGCAACAAAGCACAACCCCAATTTGCCTGTTTGTCCATGCTTGACAAAATGGTTGCTACTTCTGCCTGCTCAGGCTTTCTTATCATTTCATCAATACAACATATCTGTATTCTGAGGAAAATGATGATAAAAAACAGTGACATATTACCACGCTAGCTGCAGTGAGGCTAATATCAGGCTCCTGCTCATTTGCTGCTGCACCCTCCTGATGCACCACCTACCTGAGCCGGCGGCTTCTTGGGTTGTCTGAATGACAGAGTTCGAGCATATCCTCCACAGCCTTTAGTCCCCAAAACCCGTTCAAATACATTAACGCTCAGTGGTGCTAGCACATTCTTGTCCTGTATGAAAAAGGGTGGAACTATGTTTTGGCTTAAGAAGAGCAATAAAAAAATGTGTCCCAAATTGACAAAGCATTTGCCGCTAGAAAACAAGTTACCAGAATGGACAAACCCTCACTCTTAGAGGATCTTGTGTTGCTGCAATAGAGCCCCTTCTTCATACTCACGTCCGCGTACTCGTACATACTGGAATCCTCTGGCACCAAGCGCCACCCTCTGTACACGAAGTCGTACTGCTTCTCAGTCTGTATGTAAAGAAGGAAAATGTGGTCCTGTGTTCTTTAGGTCCATTCAATTTTAAGTTCATGAGTGTCTGCGTGTGCTCCTCAGCACTACAACTACCAATTAATACAGCTATTGCAGTGCTATGATGGACTGGTGCCGCTAAGCTATTTGAATTAGTCGGTGTAGGCAGTGGAGAATACCAAGCTAAACAACATGTAGGGTTTGCGTGCAGGCCATCACCCTGAAGTCAAGCAGAAGTCATTGTTAGTGCATTAAGTTTGCTTGTGAAGCAGGCGAGCAGGGTGGTAGGGCACATGATGAGATAACCGCGCACCTCTATGTGTTGGTTTCGCATAAAGGGAGATTCTCCGCAAATGAATCGTGAATAGAATTCTTGGACGCTGCAAGGAAGCTGGGCGCTGGCGACTTCTTGGTAGTCTGAAGGGAAAGGCGGTGGAGGGGCATCCAGCACCCGCCACTGGTCCTGGTTAGGCTGCAAAGGGCAAAGGGGTGCGAAGATATCCTTCGTTGTTGGTCATGCAAGCGCAAAGGACTTCACTGCTGGGTAAAAGTGCACAAATCCAGCCCTGCAAAAGTCCACAACTCACCAGGCCCTGTGTGACGCAGGCCTGCTGCTGTCTCCTACGTTGACTCTCCTCATCTTCCCCCCTTCTGAAGAGCGCCCGGGCTGCATGTAAAAGTTCCGGTGTGCTCAGTGCACAAGCTGATAGGCTCATGCGTGCTAACATGACGTTATGTCTTCAGCATCAGTGTGGGTGCAATGCCTAGGCTTGCAGGCCCCCTAAAATCTTACCTGCTTTCCGGATGAGAGGGATGGAAATTCTGAGTGCGATCAATCCCGCCCCTGCAAACTGGAGCCCCCGCACTAGTTTTCTCTGCTTCCAATCTACATCAGCCTTATGTTCGCCGGGTCCTTTGCCCTCACTTCGCATACTTCTTGGTGCGAACACTGATTAAGCCACAAACATACAGAGCATCATGGTTTTTAATTATCTTTAGATAAACTAGACTAGAACATATGAATGTAGTGGTTAAACGTTTGTTGCACTTGTATCTGTAACCGCAGCCCACGGTACGGTTGCAGGCACTCAGACAATGGGCTGTTCATGCGCGCAAACGTCGGATAGCTCAGTTGCCTTCTGTTCTATTGCTTAGAACTCTCCTGTTCAGGATGCCAACACTCTGCGGTGTGTGACAAATACTCGTTTTGCGAGATGAACGGTCCTGACTTTGACTTGCACTTCCTGTGCACACAAGTACAAGGTCACCCTCACGCATGCACATGCGTGCGCGCGCGCACACACACACACACACACACACGCACACACACACACACACTTACACACGCACGTACACACGCACACATGCACCCATGCCACACGCATACACGCACACATGCACGCGCACATGCACACGCACTCACATACACACGCTTACAAATACACATACATTCATGCACATTTACATGCATTAGCGAACACACTCATCTCCATATTCATACACGCACGCACGTACGCACAAACACATGTAAACACATGCTCTAACGCATGCTCACGCGTACATGCATACGCACATGCACATACACATACGCGCGCATGTACACACATGTGCACACAATTGCACACATGCAAACGCTCGTGCATGCTAAAGTTGCGCATCTGTGCATTTTCGCACGTTTTCCCGTCTTGGGGTCTGCGAAGATGCTAACAAACCAAAGCAACTGCACGCTAGCGTGTGCAACACACCAAGCTGCCGATACTCAGCTTGAAATCCAGCGATGAATGGCTCGCTCTGCTCCGTTCTCACCCTGCTATTTTATGGCCCATCCCCTCATTCTTTCCGCATGGCTAGCTGGTGCATGCATGTAGCCAGCCTGAGCGCTATGCTCGCGCACCCATCCATGCTCATCAAGGCACGTTTTTACCACTGCCCGTCCAAGCACAGCTGACCATGCGCTGCTTGTCTCTGCACAACATCACTGCTGGGTGCAGACTTAAGGCGTGCACCTGCAGCCCCAGCTCCCTCTGGCCCCCGCTGGAGGCGCTTGGTGACGGATCAGGACCTTCAAGCTCTACTGTCCAGCGTGCAAGTAGGAGTCCCTCTGTTGCCTGTGAGCAAGGTGGGTTACGTTTGGTTCTGGGGAAAGGGGACACATCCCATGATGCATCCATGGTGGCCGAGTCCTCCCATCCCTGACTCTGTGGAATGGCTTGCGGCCATTGCCAGAGATTGCGTGGCTTCTTATGTGCCTAATTTGCATACATGGCAACTGACATACGCCCAACTCGCACATTGCCCACCAGTGTGGTTTCTGCCAAATCCACATACCTTGGTAGAGGTGGTACTCGAGTGATTGCATGTCTGCAAGGCAAGTAAACTTCAAAACCTAGTAAGGACTTCCTGGTTAATGGTGATACCTCCATCACCATCAAAACAAACATAAGGATCGTGCTTCAATTTAGACAAATGAACTACAGTTGTTGTAGCTGCCGTCTCAGCGCAGGAGCAGCCTGCACCATCAAGTAATACTACACTTTGAAAGAGGTTCATGCTAAGTAATTAGCACAACAAATTGAATGATGTGAGCGTAATAACCACCGCTGCCATTGTGTCCTTGTCATGCATTTCTTGTAGAGCAGATTGCCTGAGCCATGAGCTTAGATACTGATACAAAGGAGGGTGCTGATCGAGTGCTGGCTTTGCCTAAGTGCATTTCCCTGTTGCATTTCCCTGTTGCTTCTGAAAGATGGCTTGCAATGCTTGCCATGTCCTGTCTGCTCTTTCTTGCTTTGCACCTTGGGGACAAGCATGGACAGGCAAAGCAAACAGCTTTCCAGCATGTGCAATGGAGAATTTGAGGCACCTGGCCCATTGTGTCTGTGCTGTGCGAATATGCGCTTGGCATAGGAGCCTGTTGTACAAGCGCCACCTGGCGTCTACAATGCGCAGCAGTGGTTCAACTGCCTACCCGAAGACACTGCCAAGTCCATTGTAAAGCTAAGGTATGACAGCCTTGAGGCGCTTACGTAGTCACTGTCAGGGCGGTGAAGGTAGCCCTCCTGTGTAGAGGCTTCTGGGAGTCATTGGTGTTTCCAGTGTATTTGCTGTTCACATTTTTGAATACCTGTGCAGCCCTACAATTCGGTCACCTTGTAGTAAGTATGCATTTAATGCACACACATTCTTATGGACAGCTGCTGCCACAACCCAGCAAATTTGCTGTTGCTGATAGTCAAGTGGCTGTTGTTGGTGAACAGGCATTAATATTTTTGCAGCTATTTGGCCCTGCTCCCTGCTGAAACTTTGCCTTGATGCGCTCCTTAGAAGGCTCCAGTTCCGTTTGCCTTTCTCCGTACAAAGAAGCTGCTCAGTGTCTCCTACAAATAGATTTGCATATGGCCCCTGGTCAGCCCTTGGTCTCCACACCTTTCACACAGGCGTGCACAGGTGTACAACTGCAATGCCCAAGCCTTGCCCAAAAGCTCTCAGGCTGCTCCAGCCCAGACACCAGTGAGCGGCTTGGAGGTGAGTGGACAGCTGCACATGTTTTTGAGTCACCTTCAGCGCATACCCTCTGTTGCAGAGGAACCTTGTGAACGGCAGGCTTAGAGAGTTGATATTCTTAAATCCAAGGAAGTCAAAGCAAGCAACACATGCCTGACAGACAGACTGCTCACTAATGCAAGCGCTCTCTCACACCTGCCTCTTGCAGGCCAGTGCCCGCCCCCGCCAAGCCTTTGAAGGGCTACCTGGGCCTGGGCCTGCAGTGGCTCCTCGCGCAGGGCCTGAGCCTGCTGCAGGCCGCATGCCATCTCCTGCCCCTGGTGCTGTGGTGGGGGCTGTTGCGCCAGCAGGGCCGCCAGGGCTGACGCAGCCATACATGGGTACTCCTGGCCCAGTCCCTGCACCGGTTGCAGCACCAGCATACTCTGCAACAGGCGCAAGCAACTTGCAGTTGCAAGGTCCAGCGAACATGTCCCCCTTGCGGCGATTCCTGCGTCCCCCTCAGCAGCAGCTTCCAGCTGGCTCAGGCATGACCCCGATGGTGAGCTTTGTGTGGGAGTATAGGAGGGCAGGGCAGGGCTATGAAATTTGGGCCCCTGCAGCAGGGCAGAATTTCGGATGAGGCACGGATCCGCTGGCAGGAGTGACCTTACTCTCCTCTTCCTGCGTGACGTGCAGGAGCAAAAACACAAGAGCAGGTGTTTGCAAGTGTGGATTTTGTATGAGATCAACACGCGCGAGCCGGGCTTTTGAGCTCTTAGTGTTCCTCTCTCCTAAGTCACTCTCCTTAGCCAATTGCGCTGCTTAGTCAACCACTCCAGTTATCTAGTACCTAGAAAATAGAACCTCTTACTGAGATGGATAGCTGTCCATGTGGCGTGAATGGATGAACCTTGCTTGATGCTGTCCACTTGGCGTGAATGGATGGACCCTGCTTGATGCTGTCCACGTGGCGTGAATAGGTGAGCCCTGCTTGATACAAATTTTAAACTTGCAGGTGTCCAAACAGGAAAATTTGCTGGGATGTTGGCTTGGTGTGTCATACATGTGTTTCCCTTGCCTCGCTCCTCCGCCCTCCACCTGACTATGTTGCCTGGCCCTCATCATGGGGCTGCTACTCTGCAGGCCGTTGGGCCCTACCCAACCTCCACATCTGGGTTCCCTCAGAGCAGCATGCCGGGCAATGTAATCCACAAGATGGTGCATCCTTCTGGCACCCCACCTCAGGTGAACACGGGGCCTTAAAAGCCTCGTGCTGACTTGCATGTCGTATTGCATGCTCAGCAGGAACGCTGCTCATTCAGGCACACACACATTCAAAATACTCAGCATTTACCAACCAATGCTATCATTCAAGAGCCTGCAGCGGGTTCAAAGTTGCACTGGCTGTGTGAACGTGCATCACGGGATTAAGGCTAGTGGAGGCAACTAGGACGCAGCCATCCAAGCTGTACAAGCATGCTGCCTGCGTGCTCCCACCCCATGCCCACACCATATGGAATATCCCCTGCACCCCACCCCACGCCCGCACCATGGTATTATTTGGGCACCCGACCCCACGCCCACACCATGGTACATCCACGCCCGCGCTGTGGTTCATCCAGGCTGTTAGCTGGGGCTGTGGGAATGAGACCCATCGGCTTCTGCATCCTCTGTGCAAAGACCCCTGATCCTCATTAAGAGGCTGTGCTTCTGCTGCCGCCAGGTGCATCTGGATCAAGTGAGACAGAGGACAAGGAACCTGTTTGGGGGAGTAGATACCAGCCCACTGGCTGCTAAGTTCCGCCCTCCAAACACACGCCCAATTGCCCTGGGCCCGGGGAGCGCCCACAGTGCACCGACCCTCATGCCCTTCCAGCAGGTGCGCTTGGTCAATGCAAGCTGAGTGTTTGGATCTTTGCTTAGGTCATTTTTCTGCATGGTGCACTTTTGGCACCTTGAAGTCTCTGGTTGTGTTGTCATACCTGTTGGCTGATGCAGTACTGAGCTGAATTCAAATCACCCAGGAGGCCAGGCAGAAGTATCGTTATGGTGTCATTGCAACCTCTGCAGAGTGACTGGATCAGAAAATGTGAGGCAGGTCAGGTTGCCAGTTTTGGCCATTTGTACAGATAGTGCCACCCTGGGTCTTGCCAGCAAGGCCCCAAAACACAGATTCAGCTCCTTGGGATTGTTTGCGCTCAACATGTATGCGTGGACAATCAAGAGAGATAGACTCAGAGCAGGATTGCACATGCTCAGGGAGAGAGTATCCACCTGTTTGCTCGACGGTTTACTTCCCCCCACCTCATCGACCTTCCTCACTCCCATATTCACCTCCGTGTGGGTTTGCACCCATGTACACACAGCCTGATACAACCTCTTCCCAGCAGCTCCCTGTAAAGCTACATTGTACCCAAATACAATGCAGATGCCGCCGCCGGGGCAACCCATGGCCCCCCCTCCTCCCCCAAGCGCTGGAGTGCCCATGCAGAGCCTGCCGTTTGGCGTCTTGGCACAGCCAGGCATGGGCCCAATGGGCCCACAGCTCGGTTTCAACCCACAGATGGGCCTGATGAGCCCACAATTTGGAATGGACGCGCAGCTGCAGCAGCAGGGCCTTATTGCGCAGCCTGGCATGACAGCCTGGCAGCAGCAGCAGCAGCAGCAACCGCAGATGTTTGAGGCAGCAGGGCCCGCACTGCCAGGTAGGATTTGTTTATGTTGGGGTACGACTGACAGCTGGAGAGTTGGATGTGTTGGACAGGAGCATGCAAGATTAGGAGATCAATTGTTATCCTTTCAAAGTCGGCACTCACTATTTTCAGAAGGACGCCATTTTCATGGAAGGCTGTCTGGCTTCCTGCACTGCAACCGCCATGGCCCACTTGAGTGCAGTCAGTAGCTACCCATTGTAAGCTCAAGCTCGACCATGACATGCCTGACTCACCTGCATTGGGCAAAAGCTGTGCACATAGCTTGCGTTGCAAACAATACTTGCCCTGCAGCTAATCAGCTGCCCTGGTACAAGGATCTGTCGCCCAAGCGAGTAAATGATGGCTTTCAGGTTATGTTCTCGGTGAGCAGCCGGGTTGGCAAGAGCAAATTGAATATATCCACCAGTTCTAAGGGAATGCATCATCTGAATCTGGAAAGCACCATTTGTCGTGAGGGAGCAAGATTTTTGGTGTGCAAAGCATGGATGTGAGCAGACGCGTTCTTCAGAGCACAGGATGCATACACAGCACACGCATTAGTGCACTAAGCTCGTCCAAGTTAACCAGCCTGGCTTGCGAAGTACACGACATTTATAGTGCAATGCGTTTTGTATACACAACATCTTGCCTGTTGTCTGATCTACATCCAGCAATTAGCTCTTGCGCCTGTCTGTTCTTTGGGTTTGCCCACAGGCAGAGAACATGAATAGGCTTGGGAACAAGATGACAATCACGCCTGAGAAAATGAACAGGCTGGGGCAGCGCCTGACCATCACTCCAGAGAGGATGCAGAGACTGGGGCAGAGGCTCACGATCACCCCAGAGAGGGTGAACAGGCTCAACCAGGGCTGGTCCGAAGCAACACAGCGCATCCAAAGGAACATGTCTCCCGAGCACTTGAGCAAGGCGGGTGCTGATGCTGCGTGCCAGTCTGCACCCCTTGAATTTTTCTGTGTTTTGTCCTTTTTTTGGTAAACAAGCATGTAAGCAGCATGTCTGCAGCATATATTGGATGATTGGCGCAGGTAGAGGACTAAGAAGCAAAGTTGGCTGAGCTAGGACCTGGCTGGCGTCCTGATTGCATTGAGGGACTCATGCATTGCATGGCCATTGCCAAAAATACCTGCATGGAGCAAGCGAGCTGTGTGTTAGGGGAGAGCATGTGCATTTGGTCCTTGTCAAGTTCATGCAAGGAAACTGCACTTGAAGCGAGCGCAAGCCAGTGCACATGCTGCTGTGTTTGGCAGCTGAAACATCTGCAGGTTCAGTGGCATTGCACATAGGCTTGGACAGGTCCATTTATGTTGTATTTATGCATGGACAGGTTCGGTGGCATTGCACTTGAGCATGGACAGCACAAGCGCTCCTGCATGCTCTTCAGCATGCCACATAATCTTGCGTGGCCTCTTGCATGCTCTGGCAGGATCATCAAACAAGAGTTGCTTGCATGCCCTGCGCTGTGCAGGTGGGGCAGCGCATGTCGCCCTCCAACCTCCTGCCGCACAACGTTGCAGCCCGCAATGCAGCAGCGGCGGCTGCAGCAGCCGAGAAGGAGAAGCGTCCTGAGGCCCCCATACCCTTGTCCCCCTCTAACACAGATATGCCTGGCCAGCAGCAGGGTGACCTACAGCGGCAGCAGCAGCAGCCGCCCGACTTTGAACTCACCCCAACCTGGGGCCCCCCCCAGAGGGCCACTGACCCCACAGGGTCTGCCAGCGGACCGCTTCTGCAGGACACACGCCCGTCCTTTGGATTACAGCACGCAAGCAGCGCGCCACCCGAGGGGGCTGGCCTTGGTGCTCCTTCCTTTGATCCACTGCAGGAGCGGTGGCAGCTGCAGGGCCACAGGCCGAGCAGCAACCAGTCGTTTGACCTACAGGGGCAAGGCGGCTTTCCGCCCCAGCAGCTTCGGTTCCAGCCCCATCAGCAACATCAGCAGCAGCACTTTGGCTTGCCTGGGCCGGAAGGAAATCAGCTGGGCAATAGCAACATGCAGCAGCAACAGCAGCAGCAGCCGCCTTTCCCCGAAATGTTTCTCCCGGTCTCAAATCGTAGCCACGGGGGCAACGACTCCCAACCGCAGCAATCAGAACAGTTTGGTTTGATGGCTCCACAGCCAAGCCAGCAGCAGCATCTTCAGCAACAGCAGCTTGTACCCGCGCAAGCACAGCAAGGTGGGATGGATGGCTACAGCAGCCACCCAAGCCTGCCAAGAGAAGATGGCACGCAGCATCAGGTCAGTGCGTGCACAGCACGGGTGCTGTGCCTTACGCAAAGGGTCTCACAGATAACTGTGGCGCCACACAAATGCAGCAGGCGTGAGCACTGGAGGCCGCTGCTCTGTTCTGACTGCGTGGGGCTTCTCTGCCATAACAGCCAGTGTTCATCCGAGTGGCACTGCGTGCACATTTAATGCCTCTATTTACTGGCCCTCTGAGTACATGCTGTGTTTGGTCTGCAAGCGCTGGCTCTCCACGTGCGTGCTGGACTGTGGCGACCGGGCAAGCGCCTCCTCAAGTCTGCGTGCCACATGTACTTGAAATGGGTGACGTCAAACTTGGAGCAGCTCAAGTGCGGCAAACGAGGAGGGTGTGCCTGCGCCGTGTGGCTGGCTGCCGTTGACTAAACTGCTCGTTCACACACGTGTGATTGAGCTGTCTTGCTGTGCAGAGGGATACGAGACACCGCAGACCATCCACAGCAATCAGCTTACCTACTGATGCGAGCAATGCCAGTGAGTGCACGCCACACGTAGCCCTGCATGTACAAAGAAGGGGCCTGCATGAGTTGAAGCGTGTTTTGCGCATTGTGGAGGTAGAGCTTGGAGGCCAAGGCACAGCAAATGCTTGAAGTAACAGGCTGCATTCCTGCATGCTTGTCATAACGGGAGGGTCCATGGAGATCCATTTGGCATCTTTGGCTAGCATTGACATTGGATGCCTGGGCAGTCTCGGGCCTTCGGTCTTACAGCCTGTGCCCAGCAGTGCCTGGAACCCTGTCCTGACATGCAGGTCCGACACGCAGCTTACCACCCAAACCCTCAAGATACATGTCATGATTGGCCTGGGACGATGGTTGGGCACGTGGCAAGAAGGAAACCTACGCCCTTCAGCGTGTTTGCCAGGCTATGGACCCCCTCTGGCTGCCCTTCTTGCACGCAGGTCACCCACCTGGAGGTTCCTCAGACGTCACAGCCTTTGGACTGCAAGAAGAGGCGATGGGAACAGGCAAAGCAAGCCAGCTTGCCCCGGCACGGCCAAGTATTTCAGGCGGATTAAGCCCAGAGGCAGCATTTGGCCTGGGCGCTGGCCCCCCACAGCCCCTCTCGTCGCCAGCCAAGAAGGCTGAAGGTGTTTTTGGGCTTGCTGCGGCGGCTGATTCAGGCCAGACTGCCAAGCAGGGTTGGGGCTTGGCAGCCGAGGGCCTTGAGAAGCAGGACAAGCCTGCCAAGCAGGGTTGGGGTTTGGCAGCTGAGGGCCTTGAGAGGCAGGACAAGCATGCCAAGCCTCAGGGTGGGGCTGAGATGGCAGGCAGTCCTGCAGGCGGCAGTGGCTTTGGGCTGGGGCTTGGTGCGAGCCTGACACCAGTCAGTGCGCCTGGGCGCAGGCAGGGGCAGGGAGGAGATGCCGGCTTTGGGCTTGGGGCGGAGGCGGGCCCTCCGCAGCAAACGCGTGCAGACGCAAGGAGGAAGCAAGGTTGGGGAGAGGTGGAAGTGGAGGAGATCAGCCTGTGAATCGCCAAAGGAGCTGCTACATCCCTTGGTGAGGATAACAGGAAAGCTCACCTGGGCCGCGCGGTGTTGCAGAGCACTGTGCATGCTCAGCTAGGACTCAGCTTCACGGTACAGCACACATCTGTATGTGCTCCTTGGCCACATATCTCACAGTATAGCACACATCTGTATGTGCTCCTTGGCCACATATCTCACGGTATAGCACACATCTGTTTGTGTTCCTTGGCCACACATCTCACGGTATAGCACAAATCTGTATGCGTTCCTTGGCCACACATTTCATGGTGTAGCACAAATCTGTATATGTTCCTTGGCCACACATCTCACGGTATAGTACACATCTGTATGTGTTCCTTGGCCACACATCTCACGGTGTAGCGTACATCTGTATGTGTTCCTTGGCCAGAGCGTCCGCAAACAGGGCACATGGTGCAAGCGCTCAGGACAAGGTTGTGTGCACTGTTTGCTCCGGTTGCGTTGAAGACTGTTGGTCCTGTGGCTGGTTGATCTTGGCGGTTACCTGTGATTCACAGGTCGTTTAAGTGTGCCTATAGCATACGCAACCTACTGATGCGATGGACAGATGCGCTTGCAGATCTGCTTTACAGCAGTCTACCTGCGACTCCACACTTTGTCATGTGCATTCACACATGCAGGTTTGCCGTTACACGTAGATGATTTGCCCTGGATGTGGGAAAGCAAGAAGACTTGTGAGGAGATGAAGGAACTAAACAACAAGACAGGAATGTATTGCAAATTTCAGGCTTGCTCAGAACTGGGAACAGCTGTACTTGCGTTGCACTGAAGCTGAGCTCACCAGAGGCTTCGGAACCAACTGAATTGCAAATGAAACATTAAATAAAACTGTAGAAAGTGTTAGGACTGGGAAGGCTATAGGTACTTAGCTGCTGCACCTGCAAAGTGAGGGCAGTGCTGCTTCAAAATTGAAGGGTCAGCTTTAATATTCAACTCGGCTGATGGGCTAAAAGAAAGAAAAGACACTATGCAGGCAGCAATGTGCTCCCTGCATCAAGTAAGGAAAAGGAGGCACATTGGCCTGAAGTGCCGTGAGTAGAAAGAAAAGAAAAGAAAACTACGCAAGCAGCAAAAAGCTCCTGTCAATTAAGGAAAAGGGGCGACTTGGGAAGAAAAGCCCCTTCACCAGAATGCGGTGAGTCTATCACACCAAAGCTGACTAAGTGGCTGAGAAGAAGAGCAAAACAGCACAATTGATGAGGTGTGCACTAAGGATGGGTCTACAGTTGAGTACAAAAATACTCCTGGATGCAGATCATACATAATGGTGGATAGTTGGGTAAGTATAAAAGCTATTGGTAGGAAAACTATGTAGCAGTGTGGAAAGTCCTTACATCAATCAAGAAAAGGGGGCACCTAGGTCCTAGGCGCTACATAACCCTTCCACCAGCAAAGTAGAAACTATAAAATCAGAAGGGATCAGGAGTGTCACGCCAGATTTATTCTGCATTGACCCGGAAGTTGGTTGAGTCAATTCAGCTAAGAGCAAATGTGGTGTGTGGACTGGCTGCGGACAGCCACAGTGTACAGCGTACCAAGCAGACAACAGTTTGTCCGCGATGAGACTGAGGAGCCTATGATCCCCTTATCCTTCCCTACACATTCTCTCTCTCGCTTCAGCCTGCAAAAAGGCAAGGTCAGCACTGTATGCAGCTTCTGTCAGAGGCACTCACACTGAACGATGGACTGGACTGGACTGGACTGGGCGCTGCCAC
>LKMJ01004856.1_pt1 | contig 12668 bp, 12 predicted proteins | sample 643391 | NCBI WGS metagenome assembly LKMJ01 (sample SAMN04112250, study PRJNA286221) | soda lake metagenome | biome: soda lake; feature: Kulunda Steppe; material: water; isolation source: sample PL-Br10 brine of Picturesque Lake | place: Russia: Kulunda steppe | collected 2010-07
ACGGTCACCGTCGTGTCTAGGTGGCACTCTTCCAGCGGCTCGATACCGGTCTCCTCGTGGAACTCCGTCGGGTCGAGGTCGGACTGGTCGAACCCCATCGTCAGCGTCTGTGCGACCGGAAGCGGCTCGGCGACGCCGGTCGACTCGACAATCAGGGCGTCGAACTCCCGTTCGCTCGTCAGCCTGCCGACGGCGTCGAGCAGGTCACCTCGGAGCTCACAGCAGATACAGCCGTTCGAGAGCTCGACGAGCTCCTCTTCCTCGTCGGTGATGTCCGAGGACTCGGCGACCAGTTCCGCGTCGACGTTGACCTCGCCCATGTCGTTGACGAGGACCGCGATGTCCCTGTCGCCGCTCTCCCCGAGTACGTGGTTGAGCACGGTCGTCTTCCCGGCGCCGAGCGTCCCGGACAGCACCGTCACTGGTGTCGTATTCTCTTCCATGCTTACCATTTACAACTCCGAATTTAATATAAGTTATTATCTTAACCACTTATTTTATTACTTCCTCGGTCCGTACACCGTGTAAGAATCAGATGAGACGGAGACGGGCCAGGAGAGAGGTCGAGTGGGTCGTCGTCGGTGGCGGCATCCACGGGACGTACGTCGCCAGGGAGCTGCTTGAGGCGGGCGTTCCGAGAGAGGAACTCGCTGTCCTCGACAGCCACGGTGAGTTGCTGACGTCGTTCCGGCGGAAAGCGCGGGCCTGTGGCATGGACACGCTCCGGTCGAACTACGTCCAGCACATCGGCCCCAGTCCGTTCGGCCTTCAGCGCTTTGCCGAGGCCCGGAACCGGGAAGACGAACTCGTGCCCACGAGGAACAGCCAGCCTCGGCCGACGCTCGACCTCTTTTTCGATTACGCCGACCAGGTCATCGAGCGGTTCGACCTCGACGAGTTGGTCAGCGAAGCGACCGTCACCGACGTCGAGGCTGACGGGTCGCTGGTCGTCGACACCACGGCGGGCGCGATGCGGGCAGAGCGACTCGTCCTCGCAGTCGGGCAGGGCGAGCGCTACCGGCGGCCAGCGTGGACTCGCGGCCAGCCACGGGTCGAACACGTCTGGGAGGACGCGACTCGACCGGTCGACGCTGTCGAGGACGACGAAACGGTCTGGGTCGTCGGCGGTGGGATTACGGCGGGACAGGTCGCGACGACGCTTGCTGATCGTGTCGACAGCATCACCCTCTGTACCCGACATCCGATTCGCGAAGCCCTCCGGGAGGCGGACCCTCGCTGGCTCAACTGGAACTACATCGAAGACGAGTTGCACACGCTGCCGGCCGGCTCGAAGGCGCGCTTCGAACGGCTCCGGCGCGCGCGGAACGGGGGGACGATGCCGCCGTATCTCACGCGCGAACTCGAAACGACGCCGAACGTGACGGTTCGCCGGGACGAAATCGAAGACGTGGTTCGGGCAGCGGACGGACTGCTTGCTTCCTGCCGGCGCGAAGGCGGCGGCCACGTCGATAGAATCCTCCTGGCGACCGGATTCGAGCCCGTCTTCGAGCACCCGTTTGTCCGCTCGCTCGTCGACTCGCTCTCGCTGCAGACTGGCCACCGCGGGATGCCGGTTCTCGACGACGAGACGCTCGCCTGGCGAACCGAATCTGGTGAGAGCTCACGAGTGCTTGCCACCGGGAAACTTGCCGAGGGGACGGTCGGCCCGTTCGCCGGCAACATCCCCGGTGCCCGGCGAGCAGCCGAGCGAATCGTCGAAGGCCATCCGACCGAAGTGGCGAAACCTGCATGAGACGGACGAGTTCCCCGGGACGTTCGTGTTCTCGCGGCCGACTATCGCGTCAGCGACACCAACACCACTCCCATCACCGTCGTTCAGAATCTACTAGTAGTGCGGGGAACTCAACGGTTCCCACATGCTCTTCGTCGACCGCGGACTCGGCCGCTCCGCGTATCTTCTCCGAGAAATTCTCACCCTCGAACCTCTGGTGGTAGACCTGATTTTCTTTGAGTTGCTGTCACACGTTCTAATTGGTCGTACTCATCCGGACATGGACGGCTGAAGTCGACACACCTCTGGCACTGCCGGTCAACAGATACAGAAGTGGGGTTTTGACACCCCTAACAGAAACCTCTCCTTTCGGTAGGATTGCTGTGCGAGGGGTAGATTGTGAGGAGTCTATCGAGTGTCGGCCCAGATCGGTTTGGGGGCTCAGAGTTGCAGGTTCAGATCTCTCTCGTCGGGTGGGCTGTTACTTGCAGGCCGAACAACTGTTCAGTGTGGGGAGGATGCCAACGTATCAGTACTGTACAGCTAATCAAGCGCTGGCTGATCAGCCGCCAGGACCGAACTTTTGACGGTTGTAACTCCGTCGACGGCACGGAGTCGGCCGATGTATGTCTCAACTTCGTGGGCTGGTCCCTCGGCCACGAATAGTTCGAGACAGGCGTTCCCAGCGTGAGTATGGACCTTCGACGTGACCAGATCCTCGTTCGCATGGTACAGCTCCGAAAACGTCCCCTCTACCTCAGGATCGTGGTCGAATATGGTCTTGATGATACAGATGACATGTTGTCCGTCGAAGTCCTGCTCGACGGACTCTTCTAATAGTCCGCGTGTGCCCTCTCTGACCGCCTCACTTCGACCACTGTATCCGTGCTCCTCGATGAACTCATCGAATTCGGTAAGCAGCGAGTCCGGCATCGAGACGCTGACAACGGGCATGTGGGAGGGATTGCCTCTCAGCATAATAGATGTTGTTATGATGATTCTGCTCTATGGTAATAAATAACAATTATTGCCTCTCAGTTCATAACTTGCTCTGATGAGCCAAACAGTCCCAGTAACCGTCCTTTCAGGCGCACTTGGTGCCGGGAAGACAACCACGCTCAACCACGTCCTGACAGCGGAGCACGGTCACGATGTTGCCGTCCTCGTCAACGACATGGGCGAGGTGAATATCGATGTCGACCACGTTGAACAGCAGTCTGAGCTGTCCCAAGCTGACGAAGAGATTATCGAGATGTCAAACGGCTGCATCTGCTGCCGTCTCCGTGGTGACATGCTGGAAGCTGTTGGTGCGCTAGTCGAGAATCGTGAATTTGACTACCTGCTCGTGGAATCGTCCGGAATCTCCGAACCGATTCCAGTTGCACAGACGTTTGCACTCGGGTTCGAGGACACCGAGTACGACCCGACCGAGGACTACCACCTTGACACGATGGTATCAGTAGTTGATGCGCATGCAATGTACGAGGGCTTCGACTCGGGGAAGAAACTTACTAGCGACGACTCAAACGAGGGTACCGACCGCATTCCCGAAGAAGTGCTCCTCGATCAGATCGAGTTCTGTGATATCCTCTTGCTCAACAAGTGTGACCTTGTTCCCGACGAGGAACTTGACGAAATTGAGGCGGTCTTACAGGCGTTACAACCTCGTGCAAAAACTGTCCGCACTGAGTTCGGACAGGTCAATCCAGAAGAGATCCTCAAAACGGGTCGATTCGATTTCGAGGAGGCACAAAACTCCGCTGGCTGGAAACACGAACTACAGCACGGCCACCACCACGAGGCTGCTGCGGAGGAACACGGCGTCGAGTCGTTCGTGTTTCGGGCAGATCGACCGTTCCATCCCGAGCGATTCGTGGAGTTTCTCCAGAACCTCCCGTCGGAGGTCATTCGTGCGAAGGGGCTGTTCTGGTCGGCTGGTCGGGAAGACGTAGCGATGGGTCTCGATAAAGCCGGTCTGTCGGTGCGTGCCGGCCCAAAGGGTCACTGGATTGCGACACTTCCGAAACAGCAGCAACAGCGCTACTTCCAGGCGAAGCCCGAACTCAAAGAAGAGTGGGATGACAAGTGGGGCGATCGCGGTATCGAACTCGTTTTCATCGGTCGTGATTTCGGGGCCGGTGACCTGAAATCGTGGCTCGAAGACTGTCTGCTCAGCGATACCGAAATGGACGAAGACTGGAACAGCTATCCTGACCCGTTCGGAGTCGACGAACAGCGCGAACTCGCTCTTGCCGACGACTGATGACCACGGACAGAGCCATTCCAGTGACGGTCCTCTCAGGGACACTCGGGGCCGGGAAGACCACGGTATTGAATCACATCCTCGGTGGCAATCACGGTGTGGAAGCCGCAGTAGTGGTTAACGACGTGGGCGTCGTGAACGTCGACGCAGAAATCGTTGAGAGACGGGCCGACGAAAAGGAGGTCGTCGAACTCTCGAACGGCTGTATCTGCTGTGGGTTGCAAGGCGAACTCGAACATTCGGTTGTCGAGCTTGCGATGGAACACGAGTTCGACTATTTACTGGTCGAACCCTCGGGAATCTCCGAGCCTGCGCCGGTCGCGCGACAGTTTGTCGAGGGTCGTCCATCCACACTGTACGACTTACAGAGCGTGACGACTGTCGTCAACGCCCGTCAGTTCTACGACGCCTTCGAGAGCGGCCAGCCTACACGTTACGGGAAAAACGAAGACGGCACCCGTCCGCTCTCTGATTTGATCGTCGAAGGTGTCGAATTCTGTGATACGCTGATTCTCAACAAGATGGATCTCGTCAGCGATGATGAACTCGAAACAATCCGTGCGGATATTCGGACAGTTCAACCAGACGCGACGATTATTCCGACGGAATACGGAAAGATTGAACCCGCGACATTCCTCGAGGAGAAACCCTTCGACCGGGACGCAGTTGAGCAAAGTGCGCGCTGGCGGAAAATTTTCCGTAGCAACGAAGACGAGAACCATCACGAACACGAAGAGAGTGATCATAAGGAACGTCACGAGCACAATCAAGAAGGACATGACCACAGCCACGACGAGCACGACCACGCACACCCGCCAGAGGTGTACGGTATCGACTCATTTGTCTACCAACGGTCCGAGCCGATGCACCCGGAGCGCATTGCTGAATTTCTTCGGGAGACGCCAAGGAATCTGATTCGGGCCAAAGGCTGGCTCCATGTCGCTGGCCGCCCGGATCTCGCCTTGGAGCTATCGCTCGCCGGACAAGAAGCACAGATCACCGTCGCTGGCCGGTGGATCGCATCACTGTCTGAGGCCCGCCAGAAACGCTACCGCGAAACAAGAGATCCAAATTGGACAGACAAGTATGGTGATCGTGAAACACGGCTAGTGCTTATTGGCCGGAACCTGGACACGGAGCAGATAGAGAAACAACTCGATAGGTGTGTGCTGGGCTCGAAGAACCTTGCTTCGACGGTCGAGAATCCGTTTCCAGACCGTGAAGGTGCAAAACTCAAGCTGCCGGCAGAGTCCTGACACGATTAGGACACCTTGAATTCCTCAGACAAACCGCATCTGAAAACATTCCGGCTTAGTGTCGTTCTCCTTGGGCCCCCTTGTTGCACAGTCTTATTGATAACAACTTTCTCAGCATCAGATTCTGTGGTGTCGAATTTCGAAACTTGAGGATTTAGTTAATATAATAACTATCTATTTTAGTAGCTTTTATTAATATAGTAGATGAAGTTGTTATCTAATGACGGCTATGTTACCTGATAATCGACACAATGGAAACGACACCTCGCGCGATGAGGACAGCGACGGTGAAGACCCAGACAGAATCAGACCAGGCGAGAAGGACACACCACAAGACAGTACAGGGTCTGCTGGTTTGTCACGTCGACGTGTCCTGGCAGGCTTTGGAGCGGCGGGTGTCACCCTGGCGGCGGGGTGTACCGGGATTGTCGGTAGTGATGATACCGAAGCAGTGAGAGTCAGCCTGGCTGACGAACCTGTAGACGGCGACTGGGATGCCTACGGCGGCGTAACGCCGTACTACACACCGTTTCTTGAGACGTTGACAGTTTCGCCACCCGACATCCAAACAGTCGAGCCAGGTCTGGCGACGGATTGGGAAGCGCTCGATGACACCACGTGGCTCCTGACACTCCGTGAAGGAGTAACGTTCCACGATGGAAGCGAATTCACGGCGGATATCGCGGCCGACGGACTGTCGACTGTCGTTGAAGCAAGAGCCCCCGGTTTTACACGCCTTACTCCTGACAGTTTTCAGCCGGTCGACGATCATGAACTGGAGATCGAAACCACGCAACCTGAACCGGCGACACCGGGGAACCTTGCACACCCACTGTTGAGCCTGCCCCATCCTGACGAGGACAATCCTGTCGGTACCGGACCGTATGTCGCCGACGAAGTAACGACTGACGAGATACCGGCGAGTCCTTTCGAGGACTACTGGGGCGAGAACGCGGACGTGGATCTCGTTTTCGAAGGTGTGGTGGATCCGCAGACTCGGTCGTTGCGCCTGGAATCTGGGGAGACTGATGTGGCGATCGATTTGCCACGCGGGAACTACGACGAACTAGCTGACGAAGATGACATCACTGTGCGCACCGAAACCGAACCCCGAACCGGGATGGTGATGATCAACAAATATCGTGAACTGACGAGTGATCGGAACCTACGTCGAGCCCTGCTGCACGCCATCGATCAACAAGCGATTGTTGAGGAGCTACTGGATGGTATCGGTGAGCCAGCACACTCGCCTTTTTCCAAGACAATCCCATGGTCTGCCCACGATGAACTCCCGGCACACACCGACGTCGATCAGGCTGAGGAGTATCTTGCAGCCTCGGAGTACGACGGTGAAGAGTTGCGGTTCGTCATCAGTGATGCGGCACCAGAACACCGGCTGATCGCCGAGGAGATGCAGCGCAGGTACGACGACGTCGGGATTAACGTAGCCATTGAACAGGTTGAGCCAGCTGCCTTCTTTTCATCGTACCGAGCAGGAGAGACCGATCTAGCGTTCGTCGAACTCGGATCGATAAACGGCGCCGCTGATTACCTTGTGTTCGTAATGTTTCACTCCGAGGGCGGAGATAACGTCGGTCAGTACGAGAGCGAGGGAACGGGTGTCGTCAATCCCGGCGAGGAAGTAGACGCTCTGATCGAAGAAGGGGATATGGCCTTCGATGAGACGGGTAAACACGAGGCATATCGCCAGGTGCAACACGAGGTCATGGACGCGGCGGTGACGATTCCGATTTTCTACAAGGATTACGTTCTCGCTACGAATGCCGACGTAGAGGGACCATCCTTACACGCAATCCCTCACATGACCGACTGGACGACTGTCTCACGGTGAGGAGACGATGCGTCAGTATCTGTTCAAGCGGGCAGCGAGTTCAGTGTTCGTTCTCTTTAGTGTCAGCCTGGCGACCTACGCACTGATCTTGGTAACGCCGGGCGATCCCGCGGAGACGATACTGCGCGAGCAAACCAACAGCCATCCGACTGACGAAGAGATCGCTGCATTCAGAGCCGAACACGGTCTCGACGAACTCTTTCACGTCCAGTATCTCTCCTGGCTCGGTGACGCTCTCACCGGCGAGTTCGGCCAGTCGTACTTCCACGCTGAGAGTGTTGAAACACTCATCTGGCGAGAGCTCCCGGCGACCCTTGAGCTGGCTGGCGCCGCAATGATCGTCGCCCTGATCGTCGCAGTACCTGCGGGCGTCATCAGCGCTGTCCATCGTGGACGTCCACTCGACTATTTCAGCCAGGTGGGGGCGTTACTGGGTGTCTCTGTCCCCAACTTCTGGCTGGGGTATTTACTCATCATCGCTGTCGCACTCCCAATAAGTGCGATTCCAACGTCTGGAGCAGGCTCACTCTGGCACTTGCTGTTGCCGGCTGTGACGCTTGGGACTGGGATGGCTGCAGTAATCACTCGGCTGTTACGCGCCGCGTTGCTCGACACGCTTTCGGAACCTTATATTGCGACCGCACGCTCGAAAGGAATACGCGAGCGAATCGTCCTCTACCGACACGCACTCCGGAGTGCGATGATTCCGGTTATTACTGTCGCTGGTCTCCAGTTTGCGTACCTGCTCAACGGGGCAGTCATCGTCGAAGTAGTATTCAATCGACCCGGTATCGGCTCGCTTCTGGTCGATGCAATCTTCGCCCGTGATTATCCGGTCGTACAGGGTGTGGTATTACTCACCGCCGCATTGTTTGTCCTCACGAATTTCCTGGTCGACCTCTCGTACAGATATCTCGATCCACGAATTGATCTGGAGGCCAGTGCATGAGCACCCTCGATACACTACAACGAAACGATTGGATCACGCGAGGAGACATTTCCGGCGCAGCCCGACAAAATCCTGCTAGTGCCGTTGGTGCGGGCGTCGTCACGTTTGTGACACTGGTCGCCCTCTTCGGACCGATGCTGACTGGTGATCCGCAGTCGGGAAGTATCGCCGATGGTCTCCAACCACCGTCGATGGCTCATCCACTGGGTACCGACGCTCTCGGCCGAGACGTACTGACAAGACTCGTTTACGGAGCGCGTGTGACGTTGCTTGTCGCCATCGTCGTCACCGCTGTTCGACTGCTACTAGGATTCCTCGTCGGCTTCCTTGCGGGACTGTTTGGCGGGCTGGTCGACGAGATATTGATGCGCGGAGTCGACTTTCTGCTTGCCTTTCCGGGTATCGTGTTGGCACTGGTCATCGCGGGTGTACTCGGACCAAGCCTGACGAACGTTGTTCTTGCGCTTGCGGTCGTCGGCTGGGGGAGCTACGCACGCGTCGTTCGCAGTTCAGTCATGTCTCTCCGAGAAGAGCCCTTCGTCGATGCCGCCAGGCTCGCCGGTGTCTCTCGGCTTCGTCTGGTGATGACACACTTTGTTCCGAACGTCGGCGGGCCAGTCGTCGTGCTCGCGACGCTTGACCTCGGTGGTGTTGTTCTGGCTGCCGCAGGACTGTCGTTTCTTGGACTGGGGGCGCAACCCCCAACTCCTGAATGGGGCTCAATGGTCGCTCAGGGAGCTGACCACCTTCGGAATGCGCCCTGGTTGGTGAATGCCCCGGGCATCGCCATCGCTATCGTCGTACTCGGCTTCAATCTACTCGGTGATGGACTCCGGGACGCTCTCGATGTCGAGGAGGTGCAGACGCGATGATCAGTGTAGAGAATCTCACAGTTCGCTACGGAGAGACAGTTGCTGTCGAAGATGTTTCGTTCGAACTCGAACGTGGCGAGTTTGTCGGTCTGGTCGGCGAGTCCGGCGCTGGCAAGTCCACACTCGGTTCGGCACTGGTCGGTCTCGGCGGGGATACCGCGGGTTCGATTCAGATCGACGATACCGAACTCGTCAGTGCAAACGACGCGACGATACGGAATATCCGTCGTAGTACGGTCGGTCTCATCTTCCAGAACGCGGGTGACGCTCTCCATCCCGCCTACACTATCGGAGAGCAGATCGCAGAGGGGATCGACGGCCGGCGACGTGGGTGGCGACGACGACACGAGCCACGAATTCAGGAACTTCTCGACGACGTTGGGTTGTCATTCGACCATGCCGAGCGGTATCCCCACGAGTTGTCGGGTGGACAGAAACAGCGATCACTGATTGCCGTGGGACTCACCGGCGACCCTGACTTTCTCGTCGCTGACGAGCCGACAAGTTCGCTCGATACGGTTACCCAGGCTGCAGTGCTGGAAACCCTCGAACGGCTCGGTCGGGAACGTGGACTGGGTGTTCTCTACATCACGCACGACCTCAACATCGTTCACCGCTGTTGTGACCGGATGCTCGTCATGCGTAATGCAGAGCTGATCGAATGCGGTGATATCGACCAAGTCATCCCGTCGCCAAATCACCAATACACAGCCAAACTCCTGGCTGCCCGCCAATCTGATCTGGCTGCCGTAGATGGCGGAACAGCCGCGAGTATGCATGAAACCCAGTCGGGTGCTGTTGGTCATGACAACATAGACGATACACACCAGATACTCAGAAACCACGCCGTAGATGACGATAGTGACCCAGCAACAATCGACACGCGACGAAACTCCCGAGAGAGTGAGAAACCGGTTGTATCGCTCGATTCAGTGATTAAGACGTTTGTTGATGACTCGTTACTCCCGTCGGTGTTTGGAAAAGCGACCGAGACCGATGCGGTAGTCGACGTGTCGCTGTCGATCGGCGAACGTGAGTCGCTTGCACTCGTTGGCCGATCGGGTGCCGGGAAAACGACAATTGCTCGGATAATCGCAGGGCTCGAACAGCCGACAGACGGCACTGTCCAGGTTAACGGCAAATCAGTTGGCGACGTGCGTGATCGGCCACAGTACCTTCGGGAGGCAATTGGATACGTGTTCCAATCACCGGGAGCGAGCCTTGATCCTCGGCGTACAGTTGAGGCGAGCGTTGCTGAACCACTCAGGGCGGCTGGTTGGAAACGAGTCCGTCGGCGAGAACGCGTCGCCGAACTTCTGGCAGCTGTCAGCCTTGACGGATACGAAAACCGCTATCCGAACCAGCTCTCAGGTGGCGAAGCTCAGCGTGTTGCCGTCGCACGCGCACTTGCGCTCGACCCTGACTTGCTAATCCTCGACGAAGCAACCAGTGCACTCGACGCGGTTACGACCGACAGACTGTGTCGATTGTTCGAGCGTCTCGGCAGGGACCGTGCTACGCTTCTTGTAACACACGACCTCTCGATTGCGGCCCGACTTGCTGACAGGACGGCTGTCCTTCATAACGGACAGATCGTCGAACGCGGAAAGACCGATGCACTGTTTACCGAATCAACACACGACGAGACCCACGCACTCGTCGACGCTTCATTCACCAACTACAATCACCATGACTAACGACGACACAACGGAATGTACCGCGACTGCACCATCTGATGATACCGCGACTGAACCTGTCCTCGATCCTCCGGCGGACGGATATCACGTCGTCATCATTGGCGGCGGACCGGCAGGCTGTGCCGCTGGACTGTTTTGTGCCCGTGCTGGCCTCGAGACTCTTCTCGTTCGCAACGAGCGCTCAACCTTACAAAAGTGTGCGTTTGTTGAGAACTATCTCGGATTTCCGCCAGGTATCGATCCACCAACGCTTCTCGAGTTGATGCACAAACACGTCGAACACAGCGAGTGTGACCAACAACGAGCGACTGTCGAGACTATCGAACGCAGCGACAGCGACGAGGAAACCCCACGTTTTCTCGTTCACATTGACGGAGAATCGATCGAGACTCGACATCTTCTCGCTGCATCGTGGTCAAGTAGCGACTACCTCGACAGTCTTGGGGTGAAAACAGAACAGGAACCTGACGGACCCGTTTACGAGATTGTTACGGACAACAGTGGTCTGACAAATGTGGATGGTATCTACGCAGCCGGGCGCATCACCGGCACGCATCATCAAGCACTTGTCAACGCCGGTGACGGCGCTCGCGTCGGACTGAATATCGTCGAAGAACTCATCCCGGAGTTCTACAACGACTGGGTCGTCCCGGCAGGGTACTACGAACAGTACGACCGCGAAGTTCCTGTCGGGGTTGAGGAAATTACCCACGAGACACGTACTGAGCGGACAACTGATGCCCACCAGTGGCTGGCGACGTACTTTACCGACGAGCCCTAAACTGCGTATTCTGCTACTTCGGTGGAGGGTGGAAACCACACTTGCAGCTGTGATGCGTTCCAGTCGCCTTAGCGCCAGTCTGTCACCGACACGAACGACTCGCCATGAGCACGGATCCACGACCGGGTCTGCTGTGGAGCAACGACTCCAGGTGGATACAGCACACAGACCTCGACGTTGCCCGGCTGGAGTGTCAACGCAAGCAGCGAGGGCTGTGGAGGGAACTCGTTTTCTTCAGATGTCGCCTGTGATTCTGTCATTGTTTTTTCTGGTAACTCACCCGTTATAACGTATACACGCGTTGTTAATAATAATATAGATTAGAATAACAACATTGATTACTATTGGGTAATTAGTTAACAATAATGCTGAGCAGATCGACACAGATGGGTCGGTCGGAGCCCAGCGAACCACAGATACGAATCGGGTTCGTTGGCGAGCCTGGCGTCGGAAAAACGACAGTCGCAGCACTCGTCGGAAAGCGCCTCGCAGCACGGACGGCAGTACGAGTCGAAGGAACCGCCGCCTCGCTCGTCGGCGTCGAACCTGGCTCTCGTACCGGCGAGGCCAACGCGGAATCCGGACTCGGATACGAGTGGGTTGTCAGGGACGCACCTGCAGGAATCGAGGCGTTCGAAGAGCGCGTCGAACGTCTCGACGTCGCGTTCGTCGTTGTGGAACCATCGGACCTGGAGACGGCCGAAGCCTACGAGCGAGTCGCACAAGCGAACAGCTGTCGGTGTTTCGTGGTGGTCAACAAGTTTGAAGAGTCGTCCCGTGACCGTCTACAATCGTTTCTGGAGAACGGGCCGGAACTGGCGGAGTACTTCTACGAGGACGAAGACATCCGGTCTGCCGTCGACGACGGAACGACACCCACTCTCGACGATTGGACGGTTGAGGCAATTCTCATCGAGGCACTTCAGCCTGAACGGCTCGACGGGGCGTCTGCTCGCCAAGCGCTCGAAAACGGACGGCGTGATCGCGTCAACGTCGAGGTCGAGACAGCCGATGATGGTGCACGGCTTGTCGACGCATTTCGCACCGACGGGTTTCCCGCGACGTACTTGGCGTGCAACTGCCGGTGTCACGACGGCCACGTCCTCGCCCGGAGAGTCGATCAGGCGGCGACCGATGTCAATAACACCCTTGACCATGAAGAACTGAAGCAGTAACCATGGCACGGATCGACGCAGCCGAATTGCTGCCAGCCGAGCGAATCAGACACCAAGCGCTCACGGGTGATATCACGCAACTGCACCGGGG
>LKMJ01004857.1_pt1 | contig 12667 bp, 13 predicted proteins | sample 643391 | NCBI WGS metagenome assembly LKMJ01 (sample SAMN04112250, study PRJNA286221) | soda lake metagenome | biome: soda lake; feature: Kulunda Steppe; material: water; isolation source: sample PL-Br10 brine of Picturesque Lake | place: Russia: Kulunda steppe | collected 2010-07
TATGCGTCAATATTATTAGTTTGCTCATTTACATTATGAGCTACTTCACTTTTAGTTAAATTATCATCTTCAATTATATCAGGTTCATTTTCTGAAGAATAATTAGATATTATTAATATTGTACTTGATAATATTATTAATACAATAAATAGTATACCAATTATTAATTTTATATCTAAATTTTTAATATTTATCATATATTACATATAGTTTACATAATACAAATAAGTTTTCTTTATATAAAAGGAGAATTTATAATACAATATACGATATTATATAGTAAGATTTTTGAGTAATGAAGTTTTATGTATAAGCACAAATATGGATAGTAGTCGAAATGTTCTTGAAGAAGTCGTAGAAGAAGGTGAAGAAAAGAATGGTTCTGTTGAATTTAAATCTCAACTATCACGAGATATACATCTTGCCGATGAAAATCGTAAAGATTCACTTGCAGCACAAATGAAATATCGAATTATGTCTGGTGATGGTGAAGCTACGTATGTCGTTGGAGTTACAGATGACGGAACTATTACAGGACTGGAACGAGATAAATTTAAAGAATCAATTGATGTATTATCGTTCCTTGCTAGTGAAGTTGATGCTCATATTGATGATGTCTCAACATGGAACGAAACAAATGATGCCGGTGAGAATCGCATCGTTGGATTAGTGACTATCTTAAATGGTCCAGAGACACAAGGAAATACAAATAATTTAATTGTAGGAACGGCTGGACATGTTGACCACGGTAAAAGTACACTGATTGGTTCACTCGTCACGGGAGAATCTGATGATGGTGATGGAGGAACAAGAGCATATCTAGATGTTCAACCTCATGAAGTTGATAGAGGTCTCTCGGCAGATTTATCTTATGCTGCATATGGGTTTTCAGACGGTGAAGTTAACCATATGAATAATCCTAACAGGAATTCAGACCGCTCTAAGATTGTAGAAGAATCTGATAAAGTAATTTCATTTGTAGATACTGTTGGTCATGAACCATGGCTTCGTACAACGATTCGAGGACTTGTTGGACAACGAATCGATTATGGTTTACTTGCCGTTGCTGCAGATGATGGAATTACGCAAACTACACGAGAACATTTAGGACTTCTAATTGCAACAGAACTTCCATTAATTGTTGCGATTACGAAAACAGATATGGTGACAGATGAACGTGTAAATGAAGTAGAATTAGAAGTAGAAAAACTTCTTCGACACGTAGATAGAACGCCTCTTTCAATGGTTCGTCATGATGTAGATACTGCTGTAGATGAAATTGGAAATTCTGTATCTCCTGTCGTTAGAACTAGTGCTGTTACATTAGAAGGATTCGATATCCTTAATGGATTATTTGAAAATCTCCCTAAGAGAGAACAAGAAAAAGGTGACTTTAGAATGTATATTGATACAATCTATAATGTATCCGGTGTTGGTCCTGTAGTATCAGGTTCAATACAATCCGGGGAAATTGAACAAGGAGATGAATTATTGATTGGTCCATTCCAAGATGGTTCATATAAGAAAACAAAAGCACGTTCAATTGAAATGCATTACTATCGCGTAGCTAAAGCTCAATCAGGTCAAATGGTAAGTATTGCTTTAAGCAATGTTGATTTGGATGAAATCGAACGTGGAATGACTCTTCATGAAAAAGATTCAAATCCAACATCAACAAAAGAATTCGAAGCTGAAATTGTAGTCTTGAACCACCCAACAAGTATTACAGATGGATATGAGCCAGTTATTCACCTTGAAACAATTAGTGAAACTTCTGTTATTACACCAATGAATAAAAATATGCTCGCTGGTGACAAAGGTGAAGCAACCTTTAGATTCAAATTTAATCCACACCATGTGCGCGAAGGACAAAAATTCATTTTCCGAGAAGGTAGTTCTAAAGGTGTCGGTACTGTTAAAAAAGTACGTGGTTAGATAATCTGTAATATATAAACTTTATATACCACAATATGATTTGTCTGAATCTGACTTAACAAGAATAGCTGATGCATTCAATTACGCTGAACAAGAAGCAAAAAATAAATTTAATAATGTTATATCAGTTACGAAATCAATTCGTCACATTCAGTCAGAATTAGAAAGTGTTTGTCCCGAAATATGGTAGATAAATAGAGATTACGAATTTGATGACATATGTAAAAAAGTTAAATCAATTGATTCTGATGTGGAACGTAGGCATGAAATCGTTCAAGATTTTCATCTAGATGTAATTGATTTAATATAATGAAGTATTTATTGCGCCATAATTTAATCAATCCGAGTAAATATTAATAAGGTTGATATACTATGTAACAGATATGCAAGAAAAATATGAATTAATTGATGCATTTCCATCATCTTTAGCTAAATACGAAGTAAGTTTAATTGCAACAACATTGGAAGGTCAAAAAGTAAATCCGTGTAATTTTATGTATGAACAATTAAATTCACATGAGGATGAATCTGTTGAAGATATTGTAGAACGTTTTGCATTCGAAAATCCTGAAAAGCTTCAATTATATTTAGATGCTAAAAAACACTTTTTTAATTCTAGACGATTAAATCCGATTTTATTGAAAGATTATTTAAAATCTAAATTTGGATATGATAGCGTTAAAGTAGATGAATTTAGAGATGATAAAAATTCATTATTCTTAATGTTATTTCATGAAATGTATATTCCAGAGAAAAATAAGTTAAAAGATGAATTTATTAATGCAAGAACAGCATCATATAAATTTAAAGATAAAAGAGATAGAATGACAACAATTGATAAGTCATTTGATTTACAATCTGTTGAAGACAAAATATCGGATTTTGAAGATATTATGAATTCTGGAGAGAATTCAACAACAATATGTGATTCATATATCAATGACGGTTTAGAAACTTTAACGATTCTTTTACAACAAGAACATAATAGAAAAATGAATCCTACGTTTGAGTTTCGAACAATAGATGAAAACGTACCAGAAAATCCAAAAATAACACATGTTGAACATTATCCTGTAAGAGAAACAGCTGTTCAACTTAAAACCATCGAAACAGGTACGGAAATACAGGTATATTCTGCTGTTTCTCCGTGGGATGATACATTAATGAAATTATTTACAACAATTATAGAACAAGATGTTGTAGCTAGATTATCAGGTAAACAATCATCTACGGCAAAAAAGATAATGGAAGATGTTAAAGAAACAACAACAGATAGTGATAATATAACGCCTGATTCTGCTATTCAAGTTCAAAATATAGTATCTGATAATATATCTAGAGCAGCTAAAAAAGTAAATGAAGAAGATTCTACGCTGGATTCTGAATTTATAGAAGAAAAATTATCTGAAACTATTGTAACTGGAGTCCAAGTAGATGTTGATGATGAAGAAACAACATTTGAAGTACATTCAAATAGTGGAATATCTTCATTATTAGAAGAGTATGAAGGAATGGCTGAAAGCTTAATTCAAGCTGTATCTACGGCTGCTATTGATGATATAACAATATATGCTAAAATTCCGGGGACATCTAGTGATACAGAAGATGAAATTGTATTAGAAAATGGAGAATGGTACATGTCTTCAAATGATTCTCAAAGTACTTTAAAAGCATTAGAAGCAGCCTTAAAATAATAGTAAAGTATATATTCTATGAACACGTATTATATAATGTATATGTTTCCAAATAGAAGAAACCCATTTGAATCAGATATGGATAGAATTATGAATATGTTAGGTAATAATAACATTTCATCCACAATGGAAGATTTATCCTATGACCAACATGTAGACGAAGATACGTTGACCGTGACTTTAGATATTTCTGAATATAATAAAGATAATATTCGTCTAACTGTTGATACAAAAAATAATAAATCATATCTAATTATCGAAGTAGCTGATAGAACGGCACATGGAATTCAAACATTTAGAAAAGAAATTCCTCTTCGACAAACTGTTGATGAATCTAGTGCTGATGCAAATGAAAATAACGGTGTATTAACTATCGAAATGGATATTAATGATTCAGGAAATTTTATTAATATAAAGTAAAATCTGGTTCTTAAAACTTCTCGTAACATAATTTTTTGTATAAGAAATATTTAAGTTCTTAGAGTTTATATTATTTAGTATATGCGAGAACAGATACAACAATCAGATTTAGATAAAACTGAATTTGAAGAATTATTATTAAGACGTGAATCAAAAGAGCGTTTTGATTCAAAAAAATTTACAAAAGTCGTGTTAAAAGATATATCTATTTATAAAGGCTATAAGTTTGCTAAACAAAAAAATTTAGATAAAGATTCTATAAATACAGAATATATTAATATAATTTCTGAATATGATTCTGCTGAAAAAACATTACAAGAACATATTGGTTCATCAGATTCAAAAAATATTAGTGTTGACTATACAAATAACGATTATATACCAACAAATGACCGTAAAACTCTAAAAATAAATAATAAAAATTGGGTTTATTCTGATGAAAAATATTTTATTGCTACTATATCATCTAAAAACGAAAATTATGATAAAAAATATATTATTGATAGCAAGCACGTAAATAGAAATTCAAATGAATTATATAATAAAATAAATGATAAATTAGATTCAACGTGTTTAATCGGAAGTCCTATTTTTAGCAATAAAGTATTACGTTTTGATAAACAACAACCGATTTCAAAAAAGAAAATGTATATGAATGGATTATTGCGTTCTATCCTTATGTATGGTTTAGTTACATTAACATTAATAGGGATAGTTTATATCGGTTTGCAATATATTACAGGTCTATATGTATTACCTTATATTTTATTGAGTCTAATTGTACTATCAACAGCTATAGCAGCAGGAATACCTATAGGTAATAGGCTGTATAAAGATTGGTTTAATTTAAAAGATTCTGATATGCTATCTAAATTGCCTGAAAAAGCAGAAATAACAAAAAGTGAATTCACTTGTAGTGACGATTACAATTATGACGAAGCAAACGTTGATATATATGAAAATGGAGATGTTATTATAAATGTTAAGGATATTACGTGGACGTTCGATAATAATGATAATTTGCCATCAGAAAAAGCTGTTAAATTATACAATAACTATGGTGTTGATTTCAACAATGAAGAAAAATTACCTATAATATATTATGAATCTAAAGGGGAATCTGATAAAAATTCATATTTGAGTGATTGTGATAACTGGGTTTTGGAACCAGATGTAACTTAAATTAGTGGATGAATGTTTGTCTCATATTTGCATCGAATTAGCGGTTTTGCAATATGTCGGCGGGCACAGGGAGGTACTTCATACCAACCTTTTTCTAACTTTCTTTCAATAGGAACCTCAACTTTTGATGGTGTTGTATCTCCACACGAACGACAACGATAACCTTGATTTGCACCCATACTACCCATACTCCTATTACATTCTTCACATTGTGGGTTTTCTAGTTTAACATCATTCAATTCTTGAACATTGAACTTTTCCAATTTTAACGTACCATCTGTGACGCTACCACAAAGCGTAAGAACATCTCCTTCTTTAAGGTCACGTACATAGTGTCTGAAATGCTTTGTAGGCTCAAAGGCAACTACAGAGAGCGTTTCTTCTGGATTGGTAGGACTTTGTACCTCAAAGAAAACATGACCACCCTTACGTGTATGTGGAGCTTCTGATACGATGCCATCAATAGTGTATGCACTATCATTTACAACATTTTCTAATTTCTCTTCTTCAAGATGAACATCGGTTCCTTGGTTAGTCATAAATGTTTGTCTTGATTCAACAGGTTCACTATCAATGTTTTTAGCTACAGATTCTACAGAATTTTTCACATCACCACGAATACCATGAAGAATGGGGCATGGTGTATGTGGTACGCACACAATATCTCCTGCTGTTCGGTCTACCGTATCCCAAACTTCTGGATGGTATTTATCAGCCGCGTTGAATACAGATTCAGCATCTACATTTCTTTCTGTTCCTCTTTCTTCTGGATAACGGTACGAAATATGTTCATACGTCCAATCATCAAATGCTTCCCACGCTCCAATACCTGCAAGTGAACCAATGCGACCCCGACCGTTACCATAGTAAATAGACTCAAAACCATATTTTTCAATGATTTCTTCGGCTTCAGAAATATCTAAAAGCGTGTGCATAGCTCTTTCTGTCCAGTTAGATACTTCTTCAGGAATATTATCTACATCTGTAATAACAGCCCCCGGATTTGTATTGTCATCATCTACAACGGAAAATTTAGAAAGCATTTTTTCTACAACTTCAATAGAATCTTCTTTACAAGCATCTGTATGAATTGTTACAGAAGCGTTACCTCGCGTTTTGTGTTTTGCTGCCGGATTAAGACGTGTAAGTAGAACACGAGATACTTCCGCATTATATTTATCACGTAGTTCATCGGCAATTCTATGGCCGACATATGTAGTACACATTCCTTGCGTGCGAGAGTCGGTATCATCAATACCAATGAGAGTCATACATACGGATAGAACATAGACCCTATTAAAACAATCGTTTTCATTTGTGAAAATCCATATCTTTACTATTATATTCTCATAGATTATATAATCTATATGAATGTAAATTATAAACGTAAAATTAAAATCGATTCGAATATTACATCTCAAGATATTATTATTTGCTTTTTAGGTTATTATATTGGATATATATTAAGTAATTATACGATTCTATATGGAGATATTATTTACAGTATATATTTGCTATTTACAGGATTTAATGTAGAAATTAGTCGAAATACAGCTAATTAAAGTTGAAAACGTATCGTTATAATTAAATAGGTATATAATAAACATATAATGCGTTATGTTTATATAAAATTAAATCTATAATTTATATAACGGCAAATGCAGAAAACAAAAACGAAAGAAAGAGATGAAGATATAACGTATTTATTACGACAAAGAAAATCAAGAAATAAATTATTATCTAACGATTTGTCTAAAGTTTATATAAATGACGTATATATGTATGATGTAAAAAATTATTCAAAAAATAGACAAGAGAAATCTATTGTTATTGAAATTTCGACAAAAGATAATTTATATAGTAAAAAATTTATTATAAATACGGCTCGTGACAACTATATGACACCACAAAAATGTGAAAAAATATTTAAAAAATTATATAATTTAAAATCCAAACCTGTCTATGTAGAAAAATTACCTATAAAAGGTCATATGTTGCGATTGAAAAAACCAAAATATACATCAAAAGTATATAAGTTAGTTTCAAATTTTATGATGGATATAGCTCATAACTTTATAATGACATTTATGTTGGTTGGATTTATTCTTACAATAATTTTTCTTCCACAGGCAACAACAGCATTTGTTTATTTAATTCTATTCTTATTTATTCCGATTGTAATATTTATCCCTGAATTTATATCTCATTATATTAATAAAAATAGATTAGGATTGTGCGAATTTGAAGATAATTCAAATATATATGATATAACAGAAAAAACGATTAAAGATATGCATTTAAACCAAAATAAACATTCATTAAATTTTGAACCAGAAAAAGTAATCGTTACAAAAAATAAAAATAATGAAGTTATAATAAGAAATAATAATGCTAAATGGATTTTCGAGAAAGATGACGGCGTTATATCAGAGAAATTTATAAATTTTTATAATGATTATGGTGGTGAATTTGATTTTGGAGGTGAAATTGATGTTCTAATTTCCAAATGTAAAAATAATACAAGTCTAGATGAAAATATGTATTTAAGTGAATGTGAAAATTGGATATTAAAATCTTTGTATTAATAACTTAGTTATTAAAAGTAATTTTTAAGGTAATTTGAAATTAAATTCTCTGCCTAAATTCTTCTGCTCTATCCTGTTTAATTAAATTCCCAACACGTTCACCCGGAATTTCTGTTCCAACATCTTCAAAGGTGTAACCTCTTGGTTTTAATGCTTCTTTACCGCCAATATCTTCAATCACAGAAATGGCAGTATTGAGGTACAATCTAGCTTCGTCTTTATCAAACGAACCATTTGGCACTCTCCCTTTAGCATCTGCTTCTCCGAGAGCCACAGCATTTTCAACTGTTAGTGGGCTATCATGAATCATCTTCGCGTATTTGAGGACTGTCGTTGTATTAACATCAGATAGCTTATTAAGCTGCATATGTGAACGGGCTGACGTATTAACAACACCACGACGTTCTCTTACGAATTCATACTTGGCGTAAATATCATCAGCCATTTTTGCCCCTTTCTTTTCATGACCATAATGATTTGGGAGATTATCTGGTGAAGTGGCGGCTTTTCCAATATCATGGAACAAAGCAGCTAACAGCCCATTAACATTATTATCAACCTGTTCATGCATAGATTCAACTACACGCATCGTATGTTCGTAAGCACTACCTTCTTTGTGGTATTTTTCAGGTCCCGCAGGAACTCTATCCAAAGCCGCAATTTCAGGATATGATTTGGACAAAGCCCCAATATCCTGAAGAATATCAAAGAACAAACGTGGATGGTCGGCTTGTTTGAGAACTTTGATAAGTTCCAATCCGAACCGAGGGTCAGGAAATGCATTGAGTTTATCAACAGTATTTTTCATCATTTCCAATGTTTCAGGAACAATCTCAAAGTCAAATCTAGCCGCGTATCTAGCCGCACGAATGACGCGGAGTGGGTCTTCCTGAAATGCATCTGAAACATGACGAATAAGACCGTTATCAATATCTTCACGTCCGTTATGTGGGTCGTAAATTTTACCTGTACGAATATTAACAGCAATAGCATTCATTGTAAGGTCACGACGATTAAGGTCGATATTAATTGCTTCTTCAGGACTAACTTCTGGTGAGATAATATCCATTTCAAATGCGTTAGATGCATCCCCCGTTGATTTTTCTGAACGAGCAATAGCCGCTTCCCGTCCATCTAAATCCTGAAAGACAGGTTTACGCGTATCATTTGACATAATATGCGTAAAGCCTCTATCTAACATTTCCTGCGGTGTAACGCCAACAACGACAATATCCACATCATTAACGTCGAAACCCATGTATGTATCTCTACTGTAGCCCCCAACGACGAAAGCTACAATTCCGTCATATTCTTCACCGAGTTCAATATTTTTCACATCAATTGACATGGTAGATTGCCTCTTACTGTATACAACGGTCGTATACTACTTAATACCTGTGATTTAATCTAGATATGAAATAGGAAATTTTATACACTGTGATATTATTATTTCATGTATGCGCAAAGTTAAATCCAGAGAAGTTATTGATACAACATTTTTAGGTGAAAATATTTCATTTGTTGCATCAAATGATAGAATAAGAGAACGCGTTGAAAATATATCTCATGAGGATTATATGATTAAATCTATTATTGAACGAGCAAAATATGACGATATATTTTGGGATGTAGGTGCGTGTATGGGTATTCATAGTTTTATTGTATCTCAATTTATCCCTGACGGTCATGTTGTTTCGTTTGAACCTATGCCCAGTAACAGAGGTGTTCTGGTAGATAATAAAAGTATAAATAATGCTGAAAATTTAACGGTATTTAGAGAAGCATTAGCAGATGAATCGGGGGTTCGAGAATTTGCAATTCGTGAAAGTGTTCAACCCGGATATGGTCGGCACTCCTTTGCAACAGGTGATTATGATTCTGTTAAAACAATACCTGTAGACGTACAAACGGGAGATGGAATTCTCGTTAATAATTCAGATATTCCACGACCAAATATAATCAAAATCGATGTTGAGGGCGCAGGCCCATTAGTTGTAAATGGATTAAAACATATGCTCTCTTCCGATGAATGTCATACGGTTGTCTTTGAGACTCATAGACCAAATGATACGCAGCCAAGTCATGAAGACTTTGGATATACAGAAGAAGAATTTATACAATTAGTAGAAAGTTTTGGATTTAATGTTGAAACATTGGATTCAGATTATCATTATATTGGATATAAAAACGTAGAACATATAGATTCTATAAATACAAATGATGTCCAATTATCAATTGAACAAGGAGATATAGCTGAAAAAAGTGCAGATGCTATTATAAATAGTTCTGGAACAACATTAATGATGGGTACAGGAGTGGCTGGTTCTTTGTTAGAAAAAGCTGGTGATGAATTAAATACCTCTGCTATTCTTAAAGGTCCTATAGATATAGGTGAAGCTGTTGTAACACCTGCATTTAATTTAAATGCAGAATATGTTATTCATGCTGCATCTATGCCACATTATGGAACGGGCAATTCTACGCCGGAAAGTATCCAAAATTCTATTAAAAATTCATTTAAATTAGCAGAAGATAATTCTGTAAAATCAATTTGTTTACCATTAGTTGGTTGTGGGTTTGGTGGTGTACCTATCGTTACAGGAGCACGCGTTATTAGAGATGTAATTAATGAATTTGAATTTAATACAATAGAATCCATAACGATGGTACCTTATACAGATGAAGAATTAGAAGTTATAAATAATATATTTAATTAACAATATTTATTAATTTGTTTTTATATAATAATTTAAATAAAAAAACTTATAGTTTAGAAGAATGAATATTAACCATGAATAAAATAAATAATATAACAATTATAAATGATATAATATCTACATTTATAAATATTATAAAAAATATACGCAATTTTGGGTATGAACATAATATGTTTGATAATATATTGGATAAACTAAAATTTATATCATTTAAATCAGAAAAATTTGATATATATAAAAATCTAATAATTGATATAATCAATTCTCTTCCATCAAAAAAAGAAAAATATGAATTTAATTATAAGTTATGGGATTATACATATATAGAACTTACAAAAAGACAAAAAATAAAACGAAATAATTATCCATTTAATCAAAATAAAATACTAAGAAAAATAGGACATATATGGAATGGAATTATTAGTTTAAATCAAGAATTAGAAACTAAATAATATCGAAAAGTATTTTAGTATAATATACAAATGTATGGGTAAAGTTGAACCACCAGAATACGATGAAGATTGTACTAGAAATGTGCGCGTATCACAGTTTACAATCAGAGACAATTGTAATTTAGGTATGTTCGTAGGAGAAGAAATTGAAGATATGTATGTAGATGACCATGGTTGCCTTGTTGTAGAAATCACAGAGGAGGATTCCTAGATTAAATCAGTACATTAATTAATGTCTCTGTGTAAGTTATGTACATGATAGAATTGATTAACGGTATGCCTGTCGCAGAACTATTCCTTGTAGGGACATTCGCTCTTGTTTCAGCAGAGTTGGTTAAATGGACCTTTAATATTAAAGAAAGTAGCATTGGGTTACATAGTTCTAATACAGGTCAATTAATGAAAACACGATATGCCGCTTTAGTATTTACTGTTACTATTTTCATTTCTAATATTATCGCATTTATTGTATATAATCAATTTTACGAAATCGTAAATTCTACGCTAAGCGTAAGTAGTGTAATAATAGATGGTTTCATCGTTATAATGGGCATCGTGATAGTATGGATATACCTTAAAAAGAATCATTACGGTCGTGAGTCTGTTTAATTAATTTTCATCCTCTGTAATATCAGGTTCAATAGATGTTGTATTTTCCATTAATAGAATAATATTTTCTTTCTCATCATATACTTCTGGATGACCACCAAATATAAGTACTATAGAATCATTTAATTCTATAATACTCGCATATACGTATCCATCAAATGTTGCATCTAATTCTTCAATTTCAAATGTTGATTCATAGGTTGAAACATTTATTGTTTCATTTGTAGGTGTATGTGTTGTATTAAATTCATCTATTTTATCATTTATTTCAATACCATTTGTTTCATCAGATATAATATCCATTACATCATCTACGGACTGATATACAAGTGGATTTAATTCTTCACCTGAGATATTTACCGATGGCGTATTAATAGTTCCAAATACAATTGGTGATTGTGATTCGTTACTATTAATTTGTAATTCATCAGATATATCTTTTTCATATATAGTTAGCCAACTAGAAAGTCGAATATCTTGTGTATAATTCCCTACAGTAACATTTTCCTCAAATACTATTTCTTCTTGCTCTGTAATTTCATAATTATATTCGTCTGCTAAATCTTCATCTGTTTCAGCCGGAGGTGCTTCATAAGTAGTTAAACCAGCGCATCCGGCTAATAATACAAGTGAAACAACAGCTATTAAAACTAATTTTTTTCTCATGATATAAGTTTACCTTTCAAAGTATAAATAAATTTGTGTTTTAAATGCGAAATCAGCAAAAATATTATATTTATGTTAAATAAATATATAGTATGAATGAAAGTAATTCTATAGATGACACATATATTAAAAGAAGAACGGTCGCTTCTGGAAAGTATACAGAAGTTCTAATTAAAGATATAGGTCATATAGATAAATCCACAATTGGTATATTAATCGATGTCGCAGAAGATAATTATATTATAGAATTATCTAAAGATTCAAAATTTAAAGATTTATTGAATAAATTGTCAATTGTAGATTTTGATAATATTAATGATATTAAAGGTCAATCTATTGATTTAGTTTTTAATTCTGATATGGATAAGTGTGGATTTGAAAAAGATAACTATAATTATAATATAAAA
>LKMJ01004858.1_pt1 | contig 12666 bp, 10 predicted proteins | sample 643391 | NCBI WGS metagenome assembly LKMJ01 (sample SAMN04112250, study PRJNA286221) | soda lake metagenome | biome: soda lake; feature: Kulunda Steppe; material: water; isolation source: sample PL-Br10 brine of Picturesque Lake | place: Russia: Kulunda steppe | collected 2010-07
CACTCATAGGGTTCAGAGATTCGGTGCGGTACGCTGCCTTGGAAGCGTCCGCGTCCTTCCCGTGGCTCCGCCGAGCCTCGGACCTGGGACATGCGGAGATCGTGGGTTCGGAGCCCACCCCGGCCATACTTCAATACGCTCCGAGCGACCGCTGGGCGTATTCACCGTAGACGACCGGCAACGCCGATAAGACGACCGGCAACGCCGATACCTCCTCCCTACACGTCCTCCGGATCCCGGCCGAGGATCCGACTCGTGATGTCGTGACTGTCCGCGCCGAAGGCGCAGCCGACGATGAGGTGCCCGCCGAGCGTCGCCGGGGAGATAACTTGGTCGGCACCGGCGCGACGGAGCTTGTTCACGTTCTCCCGCTGGGTGGCGGCGGCGACGATCCGCACGTCGGGGTTGAGCTGTCTCGCCGTGAGGATAGCCAACGCGTCGCGCGCGTCGTCGTTCGTGGCGACGACGACCGCCCGCGCGTCCGTGATGTGGGCGCGTTCGAGCGGTTCCACGTCGCTCGGGTCGGCGGTCAACACGGCGATCCCACGCTCGCCGAGCGTCCTCGCGGCCGCCTCGTTCGTCGAGACGACTGCGTACTCCACGTTTCGTCCGTCGAGTTCTTCGAGTATCGGTTCCGTCAGTTCCCCGTAGCCTAACACGAGGATGTGGTCGTCGAGGAGGTCGAACTGTTTCTCTGTCATTTTTCCGAGCGCCTTGGAGAGCTGCGCCTCGATAGCGGGCGTGAGCAGGACACCGAGGGCGACCGCGAACGCCGCGACGTTCATGATGAGCGAGGAGAGCACGAACAGCTGGGCGATGTCGGAGGCCGCCCCGGTCTGTGGGGTGATGTCGCCGTAGCCGACCGTCGAGGCGGTGACGACGGTGAAATAAAAGGCGTCGACGATGGTCTCGATCCCCTCGAACTCGTCGCGCAACGCGTACGATCCAACGGTCCCGTAAGCGATGGCGGTGGTGAGCGCCGCGGCCGCCGCGAGCTGCGTCGGCGACGGGCTGAAGGGTCGGTCGAACCGGCCGCGGTTCACGATCAGCGCGGGCATCGAGAGCACCGAGAGGATCACCAGGGGGTACGCGAACACCGACGCCTGTAACAGCCCCTGAAACGCCGTCAACGGGAGCAGAATCCCCGTCGTGTACCACCCTATCCGATACCCCCTTTTTAAGGCAAACCCGCTCCCGAACATCGCGAAGCCGGTGATCGTCCCCGTGAACCCGACGGTTCGAAGGAGCACGTCGGGAACGAACGGCGTGAGCGGCCCCTCGACGCCGAATCCGGCGATATGGAGGAGTCCGACGAGGATCGAAAGCACCGCGACCGCGAACGTCAACGCCACCGACGCCCGGACGGTCACCCACTCACGGCTCCACTCCATACGGCTCCGGTGGCCGACACGACACTTAAAACCCGCGAGCCGGTGGCGACACGCCTACTAAAACCTGCGAGCCGGGAGGAACCGGCCGGCCGGAGCGAGCCACCCGCACGCGCCCGTAACCAGCCAGCGATGTGCGATACTGGTTTAACGCCCCCCGTTCTGCACCGGGGTATGACGCTGCCTCTCGAGATCCTCTTCGGCATCTATCTGGGGATCATCACCGGGATCATTCCCGCGCTCGTCGCCGGAGTCCTCGGATTTGTATTTAAATACTTCACCGGCGTGACCATCCCCGGGCTCGGGGTGGTCGTCCTCGCGTTGGCCATCGCGGGGATAAACGGCGGGCTCCTCGCGCTCAACGACGAGACGATCCGCTCGGCGGAGCGGGCACCCGCGATCCTCACCGCGATCATCATCGTCTTAATGCTCTCGCTGTATGCCCACGCTCAGGGTGACAAACTCGGCGCGAACGTCCCAAAGCGCGTCTCGTTGAAGAATCTCCGCGATCGCACGCTCTCGACGGACGTCGTCGAACTCGTCGGCGGGCGCGGCCGCGTTCGGGTGACCGTCGTCGGCGAAGTCGGCGACATGGAGGGCTACCCCCCGCTGCCGGCCGAGACCCGTCAGGCGATCGCCGACGGGGAGTGGACCTTCCCGGCGGAGATCCCCTTAGCCGAACTGGAGACCCGATTTGCCGAGCGGCTCCGGACCGAACTTGACGTCGCCGATGTCGCCGTCTCCATCGACGAGAAGGCGCGCGCGACCGTCTCCGCTGCGCCGCCGTCGGCGGGCCTTTCGAAGCGTGTCCCGGCCGGCAAGCGGGCGGTGACGGTCCCCGCGCTCGTGCCGACGGGGCTCGCCCGCGGCGATATCGTCCGGATTGTCACCCCCGAACTCGTCGTCGAGGGGACGCTGCTCGCGGCGAAGTCTGGCGGCAAAAAGGAGGAAAAGAAGGACCCGAAGCCCGACGACACCCTCGCGACCGACGGCGGCGAGGCGAAGGACGCCCCGGCGATCCCGACGACGCCCGCGACGACCGGCGGCGAGGGTCGGGTGACCGTCGCGGTGGGACGGACGGAGGCCACCCCGCTTTTACGTGCCAAGCGGGGCCGTGTCCTCGTCCTCTCGCGTGGCACCCGGCGTGAGTACGAACTGACGACGCTGCTTCGACGGGCCGGTAAACGGTTCCGGCGGGTGACGGTCGTTCCCGGCGGGGCGCTCGACGGACACACCATCGGCGAGGTCGGCGTCCGTGAAGCCTACGACGTGACGATCCTCGCGGCCAGACACGACTCCTGGACGATCGCTCCACGGGGGACGCAGGCGCTTTCGGCCGGCGACGAACTCTTCATCGTCGGCACGCGCGAGTCGCTCAATCGATTCGACGAGGTGGCGAAATGAGCGTCCTTCGCTCCTCGCTTTCGACGGCGACGGGCGTCACGTTCGCCGACCCGTACGCGGCAGGGGTGACGCTCGTCACCTTCGCGGTCCTCGCGCTGCTCGTCTCGGCGGCCGGCGCGCTGACGTACCGCTGGTACTTTCGGACGGAGATCCCCGACGGCGTCACGGTGTTACTCGGGGTCGCCATCGTCGCGCTCTACCTCAACACGACCTCGCTCGGCGAACTCGCCGGTGGCACCGACGCGGCGCTTTTGACCCCCGAGGGGGTCTTTTTCAACGTCGTCGCGCTCGGGCTCGCGGCCGCGGTGACGCCGGTCGGCCGCTACGCCGGCGATCGCATCGCCGTCGACGTCTTCGCGCTCACCGGCCTGAAGGACTTTGAAGGCGAGTTGAGCCGTGTCGTCCGAACCGTCGGCCGGTACACGGCGGTGACGCTGCCGGCGGCCGAGGAGATCGGCGATATGGACACCTACGAGCCGGTCTCGACGGAGAAGAAGGCGGAGCTGGCCGGTAAGACGCTGTTGTTCCCGCGGCGGCTCACGGTCGAGGAGCTTCGTGCACAGCTCGTCGACCGGATCAAGACCGACTACGGCGTCGGCTACGTCGACGTCGACCTGACGGAAGACGGGGCGTTGGAGTATTTCGCGGTGGGCTCCCGCGCGACGGGTCTCGGCCCGACGCTCGCGCCCGGTCGGGTCGCGATCGCGCTCTCCGCGGACCCGCCGAACAACGCCACCCCCGGTGACATGGTGCAGGTGTGGCGGACCGATCCGGAACCGAAGCGGGTTGCTACCGGGGAGCTTCGCGGCGTCGCCGACGACGTCGCGACGCTCGTCATCGACGAGGCGGACGCCGCGAAGTTCTCCGTGGAGGGGGGCTACCGGCTCGTCACGCTGCCGGCGGAGCCACAGGCCGACCGGGAGTTCGCCTCGCTGCTCCGTTACGCCGACGAGACCTTGGCGATCGTCGCCGTTCAGCCCGGGAGTTCGCTGGTCGGGACAGCCGTCGGCGAGGTCTCGGCCGTGGTCGCGGCGGTCAAATCCGTGGACGGGGAGGTTCAGCCGATCCCCCCGCGGGCATATCGCTTCGCCGCGGATGACACCGTCTATCTGGTCGGGCGACCGGACGCGATCCGGCGGTTCGAGGCCGATGCGGAGTCGAAAGTCGACGACGAGCCGACGGACGCCGCGGACCCACACGCTGACGCGGACCCGTCGCCCGACGGGGAACAATCATCGTCGGAGACGAACTCGGACGGGACGACGACCGACGAGGACCTCGATGTGGCCGACCCGGACGGCAGCAACGCGACTACCGAGGGCGCAGACGACGCGACCCGCTCGGGTTCGGATCGGCGTTGACCGGTCGGTCCGTCCGAACCCCGCCGCCCGCGCTTCGCGTCCCGCGGACGCAACGCTCTTTTGTGATCCCGACGGCATGCCGATATGGAGTGGAAGCTGTTCGCGGACCTCGCGGAGATCGCCGGCGCACGGGTCATCGATGTCGACGCGGAGCCCGGCGACACCGTCGGCGACGCCTTCGATGCCCTGCTCGCGGCTCACCCGGACCTTCGGGCTCGCGTGCTTGAGGACGGGGAGCTCGCCGATCACATCAACCTCCTTCGGAACGGACAGAACGTCCATCACGGGGACGGGATGGAGACGACGCTCGCCCAGGGCGACGAACTCGCGCTGTTCCCGCCCGTGAGCGGCGGCTGATCCTCACCCGTCGCGCCCACTTCCCCGAGCAGCTCGCAGGTGGATCGAGCCGAACTGCCGAAGCCGGGAGGCTCTTATTTCACGGGTGCGCCATCTCGCTCAATGCGAACGCTCGCTTTCGACGGTCGAACCGGCGCGGCCGGCGACATGATCTGTGCCGCGCTCGTCGCCGCCGGCGCCGACCCGGCCGTCCTCGCTCCCGTCGAGGAACGGCTTCCGGTCCGGTATGCAGTCGGGGAGACGGTCAAAAACGGGATCCGTTCGACCACGGTCGATGTCCTCCTCACCCGGGACGAATCGGACGACGATCGGGATCGGCACCATCTCGGGGACGATCACGACCACCACAGCCACGATCACCACGCCCATGGCGACGACCACAGCCACGATCACCACGCCCACGGCGACGACCACAGCCACGATCACCACGCCCACGGCGACGACCACAGCCACGATCACCATGACGCCGATGAGCCTGGGCGGCATACCCACGCCGAAGGCGCGGGCGTCCACCGGAGCTATACGGCCGTCGTCGACGTGGTCGAGTCGTTGGCGCTCGATCCGGCGGTCGAATCCGTCGCGCTTGACGCCTTCGAGCTGCTCGGCCGCGCCGAGGCGTCGGTTCACGGCACCGACCTCGACGACACGCACTTTCACGAGGTCGGCGCGGACGACGCCATCGCCGACATCGTCGGTGCCGCGCTGCTGCTCGACGACCTCGATGTCGACCGAGTCGTGACGACGCCGCTCGCGACCGGCGGCGGGCAGGTCGAGATGAGCCACGGCGTCTACCCCGTCCCGGCCCCGGCGGTCGTCGAGATCGCTGGACGGACAGACCTGAGCCTCGTCGGCGGGCCCGTCGACCGTGAGCTCTGTACCCCGACCGGGGCCGCGATCCTCGGGGCCGTCGCCGAGGGCGTCGATCGGCTCCCGGCGCTCGACGTGGTCGACGTGGGCTACGGCGCGGGCCGGTTGACGCTCCCGACCCATCCAAACGTCCTCCGCGCGCTCGTCGGACACGAGGTGTCGAATTCGACCGCTTCCAAACCCGTAGAGACCTCCGGTCCCGACGGAACTGGGCTCCGTTTCGACGAGATCATCGTCCTCGAAACGACCCTCGATGACGCCACCCCGGAGGTGCTCGGTGGACTGCACGAGCGCCTCGCCGACGTCGGCGCACGTGACGTGACGCTCACACCGACGACGATGAAGAAGTCCCGCCCCGGCCACCTCGTGACGGTCATCTGCAAACCAGCCGACGTGCCGGCCGTGACGGAACGGCTCGCACGCGAGACGGGGACGCTCGGGATCCGCCAGTCGGGGGCAAGCTTCCGATGGATCGCCGACCGTGTCTTCGAGACCGTGACCCTCGACATCGACGGGGAGTCCTTCGAGGTGCGGGTGAAAATCGCTTCGACCGCCGACGGCGACGTCTACGACGTGAGCGCCGAGTACGACGACGCCGCGGCCGTCGCCGCCGAGGCCGACCTCCCGATCCGAGAGGTGCTCCGACGGGCTGAGGCCGCGGTCGACCCATGAGCGGCCGTCCCCCGGACGAACGGCCGACGAGTGACCGATCCGTGGCGGAGCGGCCCGGTGCCGTCCGCGCCGACCGCCTCGGGATCGCGCTCGTGCTCGTCTCCGCGGTCGGGTTCGGGACGCTCGGGATCTTCGGGATCTACGCCCAACGGGTCGGCCTCTCGATCCCGACGGTGCTGACCTACCGGTTTCTCGGGGCGGCGATGGTCGTCTGGATCGTCCTCGCGGTTCGAGGCCGGTTTTGCCCCCTTCGCGGGCGGACGCTTGTCATCGCGCTCGCGCTCGGCGCGTTCGGGTATGCCACGATGAGCGGGCTCTACTTCCTGGGGCTTGAGTTCATGACCGCCGGCATGGTGGGTATCGTGTTGTACACCTATCCGGCGCTCGTCGTCGTGCTCGCGGCGGCGACCATCGGGGAGCGGATCAGCCGTGGAACCGTCCTCGCGTTGGCGCTCGCGCTCGGCGGTGTCGGGCTCGTCGTCGGTGCCGATCCAGCCGGGGCCTCGACATTCGGGGTGGTGATCGTCCTCGGCGCGGCGACCGCCTACGCCGCCTATATCGTCACCTCCCGGGCGGTGTTGGAGACGGTCGACCCGCTCGTGTTGACCGCCTACGTGTTGCCCGCGGCGGGTGTCACGTTCATCCTCATCTCAACGGGGACCGGCGGGGTCGTCGTTCCGGCCACCCTCGACGCCTGGGCCGTCCTGATCGGCGTCGCGACGGTCGCGACCGCGGTGCCCGTGCTGGCGTTCTTCGCGGGTCTCGAACGGATCGGTGCGAGTCGGACCGGGATTGTGAGTACCGCCGAACCGGTCGTGACGGTCGTTCTCGGTGCCCTCCTCTTTGCGGAACCGGTGACCGGCGCGACCGTCGCTGGCGGGCTGTGTATCCTCTCCGCGGTCGTGTTGCTCAACGGTCGCTGACGGGGCTCATCGATCGGTGGCCCGACTTAGGTTCGGCTGGCATCGCCGACTTAGGTTCGGCCGGCATCGGCGTCCTCGCTGCCGTCCGCCTCGCCCGTTTCCGTCCCGTCACCCTCCTCCTCGACGAACGCGGCCCGAAACTCGGGTGTGAGGTGTCGTCGCTGCCACGCCGAGATCCGCTCCTCGCCGAGCATCGAGGCCCACAGGGTCAGCAGGAGCCCACAAAAGAGCACCCCGGGCACGACGTGGACGACCAGTTCGACGATGAACTCCGGCCGGAAGATGGCGAAGCTGAACCGCTCGCGAAGCCCCGCCCAATCGGGACCGAAGACGAGCCATCGGAAGGTGACCGGAACGAGCGCCATCGTCACGATCGGATAGATGAGTACGTCGGTCAGGGGGCCGCCCTTCCCACGGATAAACGCCGCCGTATAATAGCCCCACACGCCGAGCGAGGTGATCGCGGCGACGACACCACGGGCGGCGACCGGCGCGCCGTGATCGAGCACGTCGACCCCGAAAAAGAGCGCCGCAGCCCCGACATAGGCGAGGAGACAGACGACGACGCCGCCGAGGACGACGAGCGCGTGGCCCATCCGCGACTGGTCGGCGAACGGTTCGAGGCCGTTCGCCTCGGTCATGGCCCGCCACCACCGGAAGCGTTCACGGTTCTGATACGGATTTGACTCATGAGAGCTTCTTGAGCCCCTCGAAGAAGTCCGCCGTGGGCCCGGCGATCCGCATCGGCGGCTCCGTTCGCCGTATCTCCACCGACACCGGCCCGTCGATCGCGTGCGGGTTTCGTCCGTCGCTCACGACGATCGCGCCGGCCGGATCGGATACGGTCACCGTCACCGTCGCATCGAGGTCGACCACGAGCGGGGGCATTCCGTCCGAGGCGCACATCTCGTTGACTATCAGTCCGCCGACCGCCGGATGCACGAGCGGGCCGTCCTCGGCGAGGTTGTACGCGGTCGAGCCGCTCGGCGTCGCGACGAGCACGCCGTCGGCGTGCCCGCCGGAGTAGCGCGAGTCGTCGATGCGCAGCTCGTAGTCGATCCCGCCGCCGGGACCGCGACGGTGCCCCGTGACGACCACCTCGTTGGCGGCCGGCACGGATCGCCAGCCGTCGACGCTCGCCGCGAGCCGCGGGCTCTCACGTATGTTCATCCCGCCGTCGCGAAACCGCTCGACCGCCGCGAGCACCGCCGCCTCCCCCTCCTCGGGCGGAACCGCGTTTAAAAACCCGACCTCGCCGAGGTTGATCCCGATGACGGGCGTCCCGTCCGCGTTGCGCGCGGCGAACAGCAACGTGCCGTCGCCGCCGATCGAAACGGCGAGGTCACAATCAATGAGCGCCGAGACCGGCCGGCCCGATCCGATCCCGAGCGACTCGGCGGTCACCTCGTCGATCCACACCTCGGCGTCGCGCGTTTCGACCGCGTCGCGTACGTCGCTCGCGAGCGATGCGGCCCGCGGGTCCCCCTTCCGTGCGACGATGCCGACCTGCATGGTGGGAAACGCAGCCGCCATCGAATAAAAGGGTGCGATCGGCGTGGCTTATAGACTGCCCATGACGGTATCGCCGACGGTTAGCCGTCGATCAACTCGGTCGAACCGTCCGCCTCAACGACGATCACGGGCACGGCGGACTCATCGACGACGACGTCCGTCGTGCAGTCGAAGACGAACCGACCGACCGCCCCGGTCGTCGACGCACCGACGACGACCGCGTCGTAGTAGGCCGACTGCTCGACGATGGCGTCCGCGGGGGACTCCCCCTCGATCATCCATCGATCGACGCGGTCGAACCCACCGAGCCGGTCGGCCGCCGCGGATAACAACCGCTCGCCCCGTTCGTCTATCGGTCGGGTGTCGTCGCCGTCGGCGGTCGATCCCGCCGCGTCGCTGGCGGTCGATCCTGCCATGTCGCCGGCGGTCGATCCTGCCACGTCGCCGGCGACGGTTCCGCCGCCAGTGTCGTCCTCCCGCGCCGAACCGCCTCCCTCGGCGGGTGGGACGACGTGAAACAGTTCGAGCCACGCATCCGCCGCCTCCGCGAGCCCGTGTGCGAAGCCGACGGTCGCCCCCGAATGCGGGCCGCCGCCGACGGCGACGAGGACCGACGAGAGCGTCTCGGAGTCCGAACCACGCGCCCCGCCGTTCAGGGTCGCGTCGGCGACGGCCGGCGTCGACGAGGCGATCGCCGATACGGCCGCCTCCGACAGGTCGAACGTCCGACCCGCCGTTTCGTCGGTGTGTGCCCGACTTCCCGCGCCGTCTTCCGCCTCGGTGGCTTCGACGTCGCTCGTATCCATGTCATTCACGCGGTCCGCGGCGTGTATATACTGATCGATCCGCCGGATCAGCCGGATCCGTAGACACCCCCGATCCGCCGAATCACGGGCCGTTTCACGGGGCCGCGTGGGGATGACGGTGTTCCTCATGACGCGATGTGGGCCACCGGTGACCGATCGGGAGCGCCCCTCCGGTCGGCCGCAGCCGAACCGTATTTATACCATACTGGCGCACCCGTTTACACGACCGACGGTGGTGGTTCGAGCCGGACGCCATCGTAAACGGAAACCTCCTCGGCTATCACAAAGGCTGCTTCCATGCACTTGAGCACGAACGAACGGACGGAACAGGCATCGACAGGGAAATCGGGCGGAACGACCGGCGGGGGCTCCGCCCCGTTCGTCGCCCCCCACACCCGCACATCATGAGCGACGAGGAGCTGGCGAAAGACCTCGGGCTCGTCTCCGCGCTGACGATCGGGATCGGCACGATGATCGGCGCGGGGATCTTCGTCCTCCCGGGGGTCGCCGCACAGGAGGCCGGACCCATCGTCGTCGTCTCGTTCCTGATCGGCGGGTTCATCGCCCTCGTGAACGCGCTTTCGGTCTCCGAGTTGGGGACGGCGATGCCGAAAGCCGGCGGCGGCTACTACTTCGTCAACCGGGCGCTCGGGCCGATGTTCGGCTCGATCGCGGGCCTCGGTGACTGGCTTGGGCTGGCGTTCGCCTCCGCGTTCTACTCGATCGGGTTCGGCCAGTATCTCGTCTCGTTCGCCGGGGACGCCACCGTCGCGTTACCGCTTATCGGTACGATCGCGCTCATCCCGTCGTTCGATTTCGGCTTCTTTACCATCACCCAGATCCAGATAGGCGCGCTCATCGCCGGCGTCGTCTTCGTCGGCGTCAACTACATCGGTGCGAAAGAGACAGGCGGGATCCAGACGGTGATCGTCACCCTCCTGCTCCTCATCCTCGGCGCGTTCGCCGTCGCGGGTTGGTTCTCGTTCGATTACGGGACCATCGTCGGCGACGGCGGCTGGGCACCCACCGAACAGGGCTACGGGGCGATCCTCCCCGCCACCGCGCTCGTCTTCGTCTCCTTCTTGGGCTACGCGAAGATCGCGACGGTCGCCGAGGAGCTGAAAAACCCCGGTCGAAACCTCCCGATCGCGATCATCGGATCGGTGCTCACCGTCACCGTCATCTACGGGATCCTCGTGACGATCATGCTCGGCGTCGTCCCATGGACGGAGCTCGACCTCGACGCGCCGGTCGCACAGGCCGCCGAGTTCGCCTTCCCGGCCGAGCTGTTCGGCATCGGCGGGATCGCCGCCGCGGCCGCCACGATCATGACTCTCGGCGCGCTGCTCGCGACCGCTTCCTCCGCGAACGCCTCGATCCTCTCGTCGGCGCGGATCAACTTCGCGATGGGTCGCGATAAGATCGTCACCAACTGGCTCAACGAGATCCACCCGCAGTACTCCACGCCGTACCGGTCCATCCTGCTCACCGGGGGGATGATCGTCTTTTTCATCATCCTGCTCGGCCAGGACCTCGCGATCCTCGCACAGGCGGCGTCGGTGCTCCACCTCATCGTCTATGCGCTGATGAACGCCGCGCTCATCGTCTTCCGCGAGGCCGACGTCCCGGATTACGACCCGGACTTCACGGTCCCGCTGTACCCGATCACACCGATCGCGGGGATCGTCCTCTCGCTCGGGCTGATCGCCTTCATGAGCCCGGTCGAGATCGCGTTGTCGGCGGCGTTCGTCGTCGGGTCGGTCCTGTGGTACTTCCTGTACGCGCGTGGGGAAACGACCCATCAGGGCTATCTGGGTCAGTACGTCCTCGACCGCGCCGACGAGATGCCCGATGCGGCGGTCTCGGCGGCGGAGTCCGTCCAGCCCGACAAGAGCGACTACCGGGTGATGGTGCCGCTCGCGAACCCCCGCACCGAGAGCGAGCTTATCGAGCTGGCCTCGGTGATGGCGAAGGCGAACGACGGCGTCGTTGAGGCGGTGCACATCGTCACCATTCCCGATCAGACGCCGCTGTATGCGGGTGCCGAGCACCTCGAACAGATCGACGCCGAATCCGACCGGTTGCTCAACTCCGCCCGTGAGAGCGCCGAAACGCTCGACGTCGAGGTGGAGACGAAGACCGTCATCTCCCACCGGTCCTTCGAGGAGATCTTCGATGCGGCCGCGACCGGAAACGCGGACCTCGTGGTGATGGGGTGGGCAAACCAGCCGTTCTGGTCCTCCGGGACGACCTCCCGTGGACTCGATGAGCTCACCCGCCAGCTCCCGTGTGACTTCCTCGTGTTGAAAGACCGCGGCTTCGATCCGTCACACGTGCTCGTGCCGACCGCCGGCGGCACCGACTCCGACCTCTCCGCGGAGGTCGCCCGCGTGCTTCGTGACGGCCGCGGTTCGGAGATCGAGCTGTTGTACGTCGTCGACGACGAGTCGAAGCGTGCGGCCGGCACCGAGTTCCTCAGCCGCTGGGCACAGGAACACGACCTCGGGAACGCGACGCTCACCGTCGACGTCGAGGGCGACGTCGAGACGGCCATCTCCCGCCGCTCCCGCGACTCCTCGATGGTGATCATCGGCGCGACCGAGCGTGGGCTCCTCTCGCGGCTCTTCAGTGGGTCACTCGTCTACGACATCGTGAACGAGGTCGAGACATCGGTGCTGCTCTGTGAGCGGCCCGACACGCGGTCGCTCTGGCAACGTCTCTTCGGCCGTGGCTCGGCGGCGAAGCGGGAGGAGGGTGCCGTGACGGCGGAGGACGCAGCCACGGACGAGACGACGCCGTCGGACGACGACTGATCGGCGGCGGTCCACTCCGTTCCATCGGCGTGGGGCCCACTCCCGCGCCGTTTATAACCGACAGCGTCCGAACTCCGTCGTGGAGCTTCACGTTCGGTACGAGGGCGACGACGACCCCGCGAAGTGTACCGCGCGCAAGCTTGCGCGGTTCGACCTCGCGACGCTGCACCGATCGGATCGGGCGACGCCGTACGGCGTGGTATTAAACCCCCACGCGGAGCGGGCGCTCTCGCCCGCCGACGCCGATCTCGCCCGCGAGGAGGCGCTCGTCGCGCTCGACTGCTCGTGGGAGTCCGCCGGCGAAAAGCGGTTCTCGCTGCCGGGCGAGCACCGGGCGCTGCCGTATCTCCTCGCGGGCAACCCGGTCAATTTCGGTCGGCCGATGCGGCTCACCACCGTCGAGGCGTTCGCCGCCGCGCTCTCGATCCTCGGCGAGCCCGACGCCGCCGAAGGAGTCCTCTCGAAGTTCACGTGGGGCGAGACGTTCCTCGAACTCAACGCCGAACCGCTCCGGCGGTATGCCGACTGTGCGGACTCTACCGCGGTGGTGGCGGTGCAGGAGG
>LKMJ01004859.1_pt1 | contig 12666 bp, 10 predicted proteins | sample 643391 | NCBI WGS metagenome assembly LKMJ01 (sample SAMN04112250, study PRJNA286221) | soda lake metagenome | biome: soda lake; feature: Kulunda Steppe; material: water; isolation source: sample PL-Br10 brine of Picturesque Lake | place: Russia: Kulunda steppe | collected 2010-07
AGCGCGATCAGCAGGAAAAGGCGTTGGTTATCCATCATCGACGGGAACTCGTGGATTTTCGCTCCGGGACAGGATCAAGACCGCCCGGATGCAGGGGGTGACAGCGCAGAATGCGCCGGATGGCGTAATACCCGCCTCGCAGCGCGCCATGGGTTTCGATAGCCTCGATGGCATAGCTGGAGCAGGTGGGGTGGAATCGACAGCACGGCCCAATGAGCGGACTGATGCAGTAACTGTAGGCCCGCACAAGGGCGATCAGGAGGATGCGCATTCGCGGATTATCCGTTGCCAGAGTCGATCCAGTGCCGCCGATAGTGTAGCGCTTTCCGTCTGCCTTGCGAGGGGCCGGACCATCACCACGACATGCAGTGGCGGCAACGAACCCTGCTGATGGCGAAAGCTTTCCCTGATCAACCGTTTGAGGCGATTGCGATCAACGGCTCGTGGCGCCGCCTTGCGGGAAATGGCCAGCCCTAGCCTGGCCCGATCGGTGCTCCCGGGCGCGGCGAGCAGGGTGAAGTGACGATCCGCAAAGCGTCGGGCGCCAGCAAAAACTGCGTGGAAATCACGGCTCTCGGTCAGCCGCGCGGAGCGGGGAAAACCGCCCCCCGGTGCCCGGCCGGTCATTGAAGCTACGGCGTCAGACGAGCCCGCCCCTTGGCGCGCCGACGTGCGAGTATCTTGCGGCCATTGCGCGTCGCCATCCGTGCCCGGAATCCGTGGTTGCGCTTGCGCTTGATGACGCTGGGTTGGAACGTCCGCTTCATGACGATGCCGCCTTGTCTGTATTGGTGTCGTGACGAAAAACAGCCGAAAAGGATAGTTCGCGAGGAAGATGACTGTCAATGAAATGTCCCGCCAGCGGGTATGGCGGGCTTCTGGCACCGCCCCGAACCAGCGGTTAGACTCGATTGACTACGACGGGCACTGGTACTGACGGTGCCTCCATCCCGCGGGACCCGGAGGAAGAACATCCTTGGCCGATCGATTCTGGAAAGGCTGTCTGCAACGGCTGGAAAGGGAGCTCCCCGACGAGCAACTCAACACCTGGATCCGGCCCCTTCAGGCGCAGGAATCCGGTGATCAACTGAGGCTTTATGCCCCGAATCGGTTCGTCTGTGACTGGGTCCGGGAGCATTTTCATGAGCGCATACAGGAACTGTTAGTCGCCCAGCACCCGATGGCTCCACCGACACTGATCATCGAAGTGGGAGGTAGCGCCCCCATCCAGAGAGGATCGGACCGTTCCGCCTCCGGCTTGGAAGGCAGCCATCCGACGGAGACGCCCCACCCCAGCAATCTAAATCGGGACTTTACCTTTCAGACTTTCGTGGAAGGGAAATCCAATCAGTTGGCACGGGCAGCCAGCCTTCAGGTGGTCAAGAATCCGGGCGAGGCCTACAACCCGCTGTTCATTTACGGTGGCGTTGGCCTGGGCAAAACCCATCTGATGCATGCCATTGGCAACGGGCTGCTGTCACAACGCCCACAAGCCCGGGTGCTCTACCTTCACTCGGAACGCTTCGTCGCCGACATGATTCGGGCGCTTCAACATAACGCCATTAATGACTTCAAGCGTCATTATCGTGGCGCCGACGCGCTCCTGATCGATGATATCCAGTTCTTTGCCCGCAAGGAGCGATCCCAGGAGGAGTTTTTCCACACCTTCAACGCGCTGCTGGAGGGGCATCAGCAAGTGGTGATGACTTGTGACCGCTATCCCAAGGAAGTGAACGGGCTGGAGGAAAGGCTCAAGTCGCGATTCGGGTGGGGACTCACTATCGCCATCGAGCCACCCGAGCTCGAAACTCGGGTGGCCATCCTGATGAGCAAGGCCGAGCAGGCGGGCACTCCGTTGCCACCGGAGGTAGCGTTCTTCATCGCCAAACGAATTCGTTCGAACATCCGTGAGCTGGAAGGGGCCCTGAAACGGGTAACAGCCAACGCTCACTTTACCGGCTCGGAAATCACTGTGGATTTTGCCAAGGGCGCGCTGCGGGATTTGTTGGCGCTGCAGGACAAGCTGGTGACCATTGAGAACATCCAGAAGACTGTCGCCGAGTACTACAAAATCCGCCTATCGGATTTGTTGTCGAAGCGACGCAGCCGGTCCATTGCGCGGCCGAGGCAGTTGGCCATGGCGCTCTCGAAGGAACTGACCAGTCACAGTCTGCCGGAAATTGGTGCGGCCTTCGGCGGCCGGGATCACACCACTGTGATGCACGCCTGTCGCAAAGTCATCGAACTCCGGGAAGCGGATGCCCGTGTGGACGAGGACTACCATAACCTGTCCAGAACGTTGTCATCATGATGTGGATAACCTGAGGGCAAGTTTCAGGACGGATTTTGTCCACAGGTTATGCCGTGTTAATTCCCATGAATATCGGCATCCGGAAACAGCTTATGGACAACTGGAACGCGAAAAAAATCAGGCAGTTGGGTTGCTTGTCCACGACCTTCAAGCAACCTTGTTACGACTACTACTCTTAATTTGTTCTTTTAACTAAAGACACAACGGATATCGCCATGCAGTTCGAAATTGATCGGGATGAGCTTCTTCGGCCGCTACAGCTAGTAATCGGGGTCGTCGAACGCCGTCAGACGTTGCCCGTGCTATCCAATGTCCTCCTGGGGCTGGAACCAGGGCGGCTGTCGGTAACGGCGACAGACCTGGAAGTAGAGCTGCAAGCAAAGGTCGAACTGGATACCGAGGAGAGCGGCAGTGTGACCGTGCCAGCACGGAAGTTGATGGACATTGTGAGGAATCTCCCTGAAGGGAGTCGGGTCAGCCTCGGGCGCGAGGCGGATCGGGTAGTTCTGAAAGCCGGGCGCAGTCGGTTTGCGTTAACCACCCTGCCCGCCGATGACTTCCCGGTCGTGGATGCCATCGAAGCCAGTCACCGGATCATGGTTCCTCAGGCCCAGCTGCGCTGGCTCATTGAAAAAAGCCACTTCGCCATGGCACTTCAGGATGTGCGGTACTACCTGAACGGTTTACTTTTCGAACTTGACCCCCAGCGGCTTCGGGGGGTCGCGACGGATGGCCACCGTTTGGCAATGAGCGAGTTGGCGCCCGCGCTGGACATCGAAACGCCAAGCCAGGTAATCGTCCCCCGGAAGGGGGTTCAGGAAATCTTACGGTTACTCGATCACAGCGAGAGCGCCGTTGAGTTAGTCCTCGGGCCGGGTCACGTGCAACTGGCGCTGCCGGACATACGGTTTACCTCCAAACTGATCGATGGTCGATTCCCGGATTATCAGCGGGTCATTCCCACAGAGGACGGCCCCTGTGCGGTAGTGGATCGGGAAATGCTCCGCAAGGCACTGGTTCGTGCTTCAATCCTCTCCAACGAGAAGTATCGCGGTGTTCGATTTGCCTTCGAGGCCGACCAGCTGCAAATACAGTCCAACAATCCCGAACAGGAAGAAGCAGTCGAGGAGATCCCGGCCACCTTCAGTGGGGAGCCGGTAGAAATCGGCTTCAACGCCAGTTACATGATGGATGCGTTGGCGGCCATTGATGATGCCAATGTTCACATTTATGTCCGGGATGGCAGTAGTAGCGCTCTGATCGTTGGCGAAAACCATGGCGATGCACGGTACGTCGTTATGCCGATGCGGCTCTAGGTATGGCGCCCTGCCACCGGGACGATGGTTTATGTCGAGTGTCATTGCAGGGATTCCGGCATCTACACAACGTGGTACTGAATTTCGATCCGACGGTTAACGTGATCCAGGGGGCCAATGGGGCGGGCAAGACCAGCTTGCTGGAAGGTCTGTATTTCTTGGGGCGCGCGCGCAGTTTTATCACCCACCGCACGGCTCGAATCGTGGGCAAAAGCGCGGAGAGTGTTCTGGTTCATGGCCAGATCCGCGCTGGCAGGACGGTTCATCGCCTGGGGGTGCGCTACCAGAAGGGCCAGACTCGGGCTCGGTTGAATGGATACGAGGTTCAGGTGCTGTCGGAATCCGCAGGACTGCTACCGATTCAAGTGATTAACACGGAGGGCCAGCGGCTACTGACTGACGGGCCAAAGGCGCGTCGGGCCTTCTTGAATTGGGGAGTGTTCCACGTGGAACCGGCTTATCGGGATGATTGGCGGCGTTATCAGAAAGCGGTACGCCAGCGAAACGTGGCACTGCGGGCGGGAGATCGCCGGCTGGCAGTGGCCTGGGAGCCGGAGATGAGCAAAGCGGCGCAGGTGGTGGATCATCGTCGGTGGACCTTTTTGAACGCGTTTATGCCTCGGGCCATGGAGATCGCGGAACGTTGGCTAACCGCTTATGAGCTCGATTGGAAGTTCCGTCCTGGGTGGAGGGTTGGATGCGCCCTTGCAGAGGTTCTGGCGCAGAGTCGTGAGCGGGAAATGGTCCAGGGATTTGCCCTTTACGGACCTCATCGCGCGGATCTCCGATTGACCGTGGACGGAGAGGAGGCAGCGGCGCGGTTGAGTCGGGGTGAGCAGAAGCTACTGGTGGCGGCCCTGCGGATCGCATTGGTGGAGCACTGGGCCCACCGAGGAGGTTACCGGCCGCTGGTGCTGGTGGACGACCTGCCCGCGGAGCTGGATGTTCATTATCGAGAAGGTTTGATGAAGAGTCTGCTTGCCTCTGGTGCTCAGGTGTTTGTTACGACTATCGAGGCGGATCAATTGCCAGGCGTCCACTCTGGCGGTTGGTTCCACGTGGAACATGGACGGGTTCAGGGGCTCTGAGCTGGCGTCATTAGGGCAGCGCGTGGGTCGGAGTTTCGCTATAATTGGCGGCCTAGGCGACAAGGGCTTTAAATGACCGATCACACCGATCCCACTCAGCATTCCGAATACGATTCCTCGCAAATCAAGGTGCTTCGGGGACTGGACGCTGTCAGAAAGCGCCCGGGCATGTACATCGGCGACACCGATGATGGCACCGGTCTGCATCACATGGTGTTCGAGGTGGCCGATAATGCGGTGGATGAGGCGCTGGCAGGCTATTGCTCGGAGATCGAGGTCATATTGCACCGGGATGGCTCGGTTACCGTCGGCGACAACGGTCGGGGCGTCCCGGTGGATATACACCCGGAAGAGGGTCGTTCCGCGGCGGAAGTCATCATGACTGTCCTCCACGCCGGCGGTAAATTCGATAACAACTCCTACAAGGTTTCCGGGGGTCTACACGGCGTCGGTGTGTCGGTGGTGAACGCATTGTCGGACCGGCTTCGTCTGGTGGTGAACAAGAATGGCAAGGTCTATATGCAGGAATATGCCGCCGGTGAGCCCTTGACGCCCTTGAAAGTGGCCGGCGAGACGGAGGCCAGCGGGACCATTGTTACTTTTCACCCCAGCCCGGACGTCTTCACCAACATCGACTTCAACTACGACATACTCGCCAAACGGTTTCGGGAGTTGTCATTCCTGAATCCGGGGGTACGGATTGCGCTCAAGGACGAACGCAGCGAAAAAGAAGACGTGTTTGAATACGCCGGCGGCATTCGGGCCTTCGTTGAGCACCTCAACAAGAACAAGACGCCACTCCATCCGGCGGTGTTCTACCTCAGCACCCAACGGGATGACATCGTCGTCGAAGTCGCCATGCAGTGGAGCGATTCCTACCAGGAAGCGATATTCTGCTTTACCAACAATATTCCCCAAAAGGACGGTGGCAGTCACCTGTCTGGCTTTCGCGGCGCGTTGACCCGGACATTGAACAACTACATGGACGGCGAGGGGTACAGCAAGAAACTCAAGGTCTCCCCCAGTGGCGATGACATTCGGGAGGGCTTGACGGCGGTGGTGTCGGTGAAGGTCCCGGATCCGAAATTTTCCTCCCAGACCAAAGAAAAACTGGTTTCCTCGGAAGTAAAAGGGGTAGTGGAATCCACGCTTTCCGAGGCGCTGCAGGCTTTCCTGTATGAACACCCCAATGACGCCCGCGCCATTGTCGAAAAGGTCGTGGATGCGTCTCGGGCCCGAGAAGCGGCTCGAAAGGCCCGGGAGATGACCCGTCGTAAGGGTGCTCTCGATGTGGCGGGTCTTCCGGGCAAGCTTGCCGACTGTCAGGAGAAGGACCCGAGCCTCTCGGAACTCTACCTGGTGGAGGGCGACTCTGCGGGCGGATCGGCCAAGCAGGGCCGTGATCGACGGATCCAGGCAATCCTGCCCCTCAAAGGCAAGATTCTTAACGTCGAAAAAGCCCGGTTCGACAAGATGCTGTCCTCGGCAGAGGTTGGGACCCTGATTACCGCGCTGGGCTGTGGTATTGGCCGGGAAGAATTTGACCCGGAAAAGCTCCGCTATCATCGCATTATCCTGATGACCGATGCCGATGTGGATGGCTCCCACATTCGTACGCTCTTGCTGACGTTTTTCTACCGGCAGATGTCAGTTCTGGTGGAACGCGGCCATGTCTACATCGCTCAGCCGCCCCTCTACAAGGTCAAGCGGGGCAAGCAGGAGCATTACGTCAAAGACGAAGTAGAACTCACCAATTATCTCCTCCAGATGTCGCTTTCCGGGGCCTCATTGTTGCCCTCACGAGAGACTCCCGTCATCGGTCCCGAGGCGCTGGAGACCCTGATTCGCCAGTATCTGGACACGATGGCCATGATCGACCGCATGGGCCGGCGATTTGATCCTCATATCCTCAGGGCCATGGTCAACCTGCCACCGCTGACGGAAGATGACCTGCAGAATGGCGACCTCGCGGCGCAATGGTTCGAAGGGCTGTCCGCCGCGATTAACGTCGGATTGCCAACCGGCACGGAGTATCGCGTCCGGACCCAGTCCGGTCCGGACGGGGGGTTTCAGGAAGCGGTGGTGACCAAGCGGATGCATGGCATTCTTTACCCCTACACATTTCCGGCGCCTTTTTTCCTGTCCCGCGAATATCAGACCATTCGGGAGGTCTCGGCCTCGTTGGACGGGCTTATCGGGCCCGGCGCCGAGATCCGTCGGGGCGAGCGCATGCAGTCGATTGATACATTTCAGGCTGTAGTGGCCTGGTTAATGGAAGAGGGTAAACGGGGTCTTTCGGTGCAGCGTTACAAAGGCCTTGGCGAAATGAACCCGGATCAGCTTTGGGAAACCACCATGAATCCGGAGACCCGTCGTCTACTGCAGGTCCGCATTGAGGATATCGTCGGCGCTGATGACATCTTTACTACGCTGATGGGCGATCACGTCGAGCCGCGACGCGAGTTCATCGAGAAGAATGCTTTACAAGTCAGTAACTTGGACGTCTAATGCTGTAGGTCCTGACGGTGGGCGTCAATCCACTCCTGGGCTTCCTGGGTAACGCTGGCGGGGGTCCGTCCGGCGGTCTCGATGGGCGGTCCGATTCGAACGTAAATGGTCCCGGGACGCATGCGGACCCCGTTACGGGGCCAATGCTCCCCGGCGTTGTGCGCCACCGGTGTCACCTGTACCCCCGCCCGGCAGGCCAGTAGCGCGCCGCCCTGCTGATAGCGCTCTCTCTGACCCGGAAGAACCCGGGTGCCTTCCGGAAAAACCACCACCCAACGGCCGGAAGCCAATCGGGCTTTGCCCTGGTCAAGTACCTGCCGCAGCGCTGCCCGGGGATCCCGTCGATCGATGGCGATGGGCTCCAGGTGAGCAAGCACCCAACCGAAAACGGGAATTTTCAGCAACCCCCGTTTGAGCACCCAACTCTGTGGATAGAAATAGAACACCATGTTGAGGGTTTCCCAGGCGCTCTGGTGATTGGCCAGCACCACGCCGTGGGTTTGCGGGCGGTTCTCCAAACCCTCCACCTGTACCCGAATGCCGCCGACCACGCGCACCAGCCAGTCGACGATGACGCACCAACGGGTGATCCACCAGTAGCGCCGCTTCAATGACAGAAGAAACAGCGGCAGACTGATCAACGCCCAGATTACCGCCGACAGTGCCAATGCCACGTAAAAGACCGTGCCGCGGATGAGGCTGCCCTTCGGCAGCGATTCCGTCGGGTTCACATCGCTTCTCAACGCCTGTTCTCCAGAATACTTTCCACGGCTGACGCCAGATCATCGAAGGTCGGGACTGGTGCAGGAGCCATCGACTCTGTCTGCTTCCCATTGCCGGTCCGGACAAGCCAGGCAGGTACGCCAATGCGTCTGGCTGCCTCAAGATCCCTCGTGCTGTCACCGATGAAAACCGCCTCTTCCGGCCGGATGCCCTGCTGTTCAAGGGCCTGCTCGATGAGCCCCGGCTCAGGCTTTCGACAGCGACAACCCTCCTCAGGGCCATGGGGGCAGTGGAAAACCGCCGCAATCTGTCCCCCGGCCTCCGCCACCCGAGCCTGTAACCGATGGTGGATCGACGCCAGGGTCGACTCGGTTATCAGGCCTCGGCCCACCGCGGACTGATTGGTGCACACCATGACAGGCACTTGGGCCGCGGAGAGTTTAGCAATCGCTCCGAGGCTACCCGGCAACGGCTCGAAAGCATCCGGCTCGAGGATAAACTCCGGTGAGTCCGCGTTGATCACGCCATCGCGATCCAGGAGGACCAGTTTCGGCCACACGGATCAGGCAGTTTCCGGAAGCGCCGAAACGTCGGCGATGGCCAGAAAAAGTCCCTGCAGCCGATGCAGCAGTGCCAGCCGGTTGGCCCGCAAGGACGAATCTTCGGCCATGACCATCACGTCGTCAAAGAAACGATCCACCGGCTCCCGCAATTCTGCCAGTAAACCCAGCGCAGCGCTGTATTCGCCCCCTTCGATGAGTGACTGCACCTGGCCCGCCCGCGCCTCAATCGCTTCGTAAAGGCTCTGTTCTGCCAGATCGGCGAGTTGACTGACATCGACGGCCGCTGGCAGTGGATCGTCCGCCCGCCTCAGAATATTGCGGATGCGTTTGTTGGCGCCCGCCAGGCTGCCGGCGGCGGGCAGCCGCGCAAATTCCTGACACGCTCTCAGTCGCCGGTCGAAGTCCAGTGGCTCAAAATCGCTGACTGACAACACCGAGCGGACCGCCTCGAACAGTTCTGCACCCATTCCGGCATCCTGATAGATGGCTCGGAGTCGCTCCAGACAAAAATCCACCAGCCGTTCCACCTGGGACGAGGCGTTGACCTCCTCGGGCTGCCGGGCGGCTGCGTCACGAAACAGCTGATGGACGTTGATGGCATGTTCGCCCTCGATCAGCGACCTCAGCAGACCCACTGCGGCTCGTCGGAGTGCGAACGGGTCCTTGGCGCCGCTGGGTGCCTTGCCGATGGCGAAAATCCCAGTGAGGGTGTCCGCCCGGTCCATGACGGCGAGTAAACGCCCCAAAGGCGTGCTGGCCACGGCATCGCCGGCATGTCGAGGTTGGTAAACCTCATCCAGTGCAACGGCAACCGCGGCAGATTCCCCATTTTCCAGCGCATAGTACCGGCCCATGACGCCTTGCAGATCCGGAAACTCACCGACCATTTCGGTGAGCAGATCCGCTTTGCACAGCCGGCCGGCTCTGACCGCTTCATCCCTGGAGGTTTCGAATCGCGATGCGTATTCCCCTGCCAGTGCAGCCACCCGCTCCGCTTTGTCCTGCAGGCTCCCCAGCGACTTCTGGAACACCACGGAGCGCAGCCCGGATTCCCGCTCGCTGAGGGGCCGAGCGCGATCCTGATCCCAGAAAAACGCGGCATCCGCCAGTCGCGGGCGAATGACTCGCTCATTGCCGGCGACGACGCGATCCGGCTGGCGGCTCTCCAGGTTGGCCACCGTGATGAACCGTGGCAGCAGAGCGCCGTTGGCGTCCCGCACCGGAAAGTAACGCTGATGGCCCTCCATGCTGGAGATCAGGGCCTCGGGAGGTACCCGCAGGAAATCGGCATCGAAGCTGCCGGACAGCACCACGGGCCATTCCACCAACGCATTGACCTCGTCTACCAGGGCCGGATCCATCATGGCGTGGCCGCCGAGGCGCTCGCCCTCGGCACGGACCCCTTCCATGACGACTTGACGGCGTTCCTGAAGGTCCACGAGCACATAGGCCCTTCTCAAGGCGTCGACGTAGTGATCGGCGTGTTCAATATCCACCGGCTCCGGATGGTGAAAACGGTGGCCCCGGCTCTGCCGGCCACTGGCCACGCCGAAAAAACGGGCAGGCACCAGGGTCCCGCCCAGCAATAGCACCACCCAGTGAACGGGCCGGACAAATTCCGTGGTCTGGGCACCCCAGCGCATCCGTTTGGGGATCGGCAACTGGGTCAGTGCCTGATCAATGATGCCGGGGATCAGCTCGGCGCTGGGCTGACCTGACTCCACCCCGCGGTGCACCAGCCAAGCACCGCTGTCGTTCTCGAGTCGCTCCAGCTCAGCGACCTCGACACCACAGGATCGGGCAAAGCCAAGAGCGGCTTTGGTGGGCTCGCCATTGGCATCGTACGCTGCCGCCAATGCGGGCCCTCGGCGCTGGAAGGGGCGATCCGGCTGGTGCCGGGCCAGGTCCCTGACTTCAACCGCCAGCCGACGCGGCGCCCCAAAGGCGCTGACCGCTCCGTGGGGAATTTCTGCTCGGGACAACCCCTGCTCCACCTGGTCCCCCAGGGATCGGGTGAGTGATGCCAGTGCACCCGGGGGCAACTCTTCCATCCCCAGTTCGAACAGCAGTGTTTCGGTGTTCTGCGTCATGCGACGCTCCGGTCGCCATCGTCTGCCCGACCCAGCGGGAAACCGAGGGCTTCCCGGGAATCGTAATAGGCCCGGGCCGACGCTTTCGCCATCCCTCGCACCCGAAGAATATAGCCCTGTCTCTCGGTGACCGAGATCGCATGGCGCGCATCCAGCAGGTTGAAGGTATGCGAAGCCTTCATGGCCATCTCGTACGCCGGCAGGGGCAGGTTCTGCTCAGCCAGACGCAGGGCTTCCTTTTCGCAGGTATCGAACCAGGCGAACAGACTGTCCACATCCGCCTCTTCAAAGTTGTAACGGGACTGCTCCTGTTCATTCTGGAGATACACATCGCCATAGGTGACCACGCCCTCCGGTCCCTCCGTCCACACCAGGTCGTAGACACTTTCTACCTCCTGGAGATACATGGCGATGCGCTCCAGTCCGTAGGTGATCTCACCCATGACCGGGTGGCAGTCCAACCCGCCGGCTTGCTGGAAATAGGTGAACTGGGTGATTTCCATGCCGTTTAGCCAGACCTCCCAGCCCAGGCCCCAGGCCCCCAACGTGGGGGATTCCCAGTTGTCTTCCACAAAGCGGATGTCATGGACCAGCGGATCAATTCCCAGTGCTTTCAGCGATCCCAGATAAAGCTCCTGGAAATCACCCGGGGAAGGTTTCAGGACCACTTGAAACTGATAGTAATGCTGCAGCCGGTTGGGATTTTCCCCATAGCGCCCATCCGTGGGCCGGCGGGATGGCTGAACGTAAGCGGCCCGCCAGGGCTCGGGGCCGATGGCCTTGAGAAAGGTGGCAGGATGGAAGGTCCCGGCACCCACCTCCATGTCGAGGGGCTGCATGAGCACGCAACCTCGTTGCGCCCAATAGTTCTGTAGGGCGAGGATCAGGGCCTGAAAGGTCATTGATTCTCCGGCGAATCTGCGAAATGCGCCGCAGTATAGCCCGCTGAGCGGCCGGCTGTCAGGCAGCGGCGCACGGATGGGCGCACCAAGTTGATGCATAAGTTATCGAGGGCGCACTGATATTGTGCAAAACACCGCTGGCTGCTCCATTGGAGAGAAAAAACGGCCCGTTTTGGTGCGCTTTCCCACACTGGCATGGATCGTGCTTACTCTCAGACGGCTTAAAACATTGGTATGACAAAGACTGGAGGCCAAACAATGGCAAAGTCCGCCGACGACGTTCTCAAGATGATCGAGGAAAACGAGGTCCGCTTCGTGGACCTGCGTTTCACCGACCCCAAGGGCAAGTCCCAGCACGTGACCCTGCCGGCCCATGCCGTGGACGCCGACTTCTTCGCCGAGGGCAAGATGTTCGACGGCTCCTCCATCGAAGGCTGGAAGGGCATTAACGAGTCCGACATGATCCTGATGCCGGATCCGGACACCGCCGTCCTCGACCCCTTCTTCGATGACGCCACCCTGATCCTGGTGTGCAACATCATTGAACCCAACACCATGCAGGGTTACGGCCGCGACCCGCGTTCCATCGCCGAGCGCGCCGAGGCCTACCTGCAGTCTACCGGCATTGGCGACGTCGCCTACTTCGGGCCGGAAAACGAGTTTTTCGTGTTCGACGATGTCCGCTGGGGCACGGACATGAGCGGCTCGTTCTACAAGATCGATTCCGCCGAAGCCGAGTGGAACACCGAAAAGGTTTACCCGGACGGCAACATGGGCCATCGGCCGGGCGTCAAGGGTGGCTACTTCCCGGTGCCGCCGGTGGACAGCCTCCACGACATGCGTTCGGCGATGCTCGAGTGCCTGACGGACATGGGCATGACCACTGAGGTGCACCATCACGAGGTGGCCACCGCCGGTCAGTGTGAGCTGGGCGTCGGCTTCAACACCCTCGTGAAAAAGGCCGATGAGGTTCAGACGCTGAAGTACGTGGTGCACAACGTGGCCGCGGCCTACGGCAAGACCGCGACCTTCATGCCAAAGCCGGTGGTTGGCGACAACGGCAGTGGCATGCACGTCCATCAGTCCATCGGCAAGACCGGCGAGATGCTGTTTGCCGGCGACCAGTACGGCGGCCTGTCGGAGACGGCGCTGTATTACATCGGTG